>Ga0209254_10000890_pt1 | contig 26173 bp, 22 predicted proteins | sample FrelakmetDIP11DI_FD_187148 | JGI IMG/M metagenome (GOLD analysis project Ga0209254, IMG submission 187148) | Freshwater lake sediment microbial communities from the University of Notre Dame, USA, for methane emissions studies - DIP11 DI (SPAdes)... | ecosystem: Environmental > Aquatic >...
GGGCACCGGCACGTGGGGACCGGTGCTGCGGATCGGCTCACGCTCCGAAATCACGCTGATGGAATTCATCGCCGCTTAGGCGTCATTCGCCACGCAATGCGACGGTGATCGGCAGGCGCGTGGCGCGCAATGCGGGAAACAGACCGCCGATGAAACCCAGACTCACGGCCCAGGTCAGACCCTGCGTCATCAGCTTCGGTGTCACCGCAAAGTCGAACCCGACCTGCGAGAACGTGCCGGAATTCAGCGTCGACACCGTCATGCCGTTGAAAATCACGAACGACAGCACCGCACCGAGCAGACCGCCGACCACCGCGAGCAGCAGTGCTTCGATCATGACCGAGATCAGGACAGGTGTGGCGCCAAAGCCGATCGCGCGCAGCGTTGCGATTTCCACGGTGCGCGTCGTCACGGCGCTGTACATCGTGTTCAGCGCCGCAAAGACCGCACCGATCGCCATGATGACGCCGACCAGATAGCCGAAGCTCGTGATGATCGCCGACAGGCGCTTCGACTGATCGCCGTAAAAATCCTGCTCGCTGCGTATCTGCAGATCGAGCCGCGGATCGTTGGCGATCCGCTGCGCAATCGTTTCGATGACCGACGGGGCGCTCAGCTGCACACGCATCGTGCTGACGCCGCCGCCACGGCGGAACGCCGACTGCACGACGTTGCCGTCGGCCCACACTTCGGATTCGGTTGCGTCGCCGTCGGCCTCGAAGACGCCAACGATCGTCCAGTCGCTGTCGCGGAAGCGCACGGTTGCACCGAGGTCGATTCCGGCGAATTCCTCGCGCGCGCGCCGGCCGACAATCAGCTCGGCCTTGCCCGGTTCGAACGCCCGCCCTTCGACGATTTTCAGCTCGGGCCGTACAACGAACGCGCTCTGCTCGACGCCGCGCACGACCAGATTGGCGACGGTGCCGTTGCTGCGCTTCGGTACATCGGCAATCGTGTACAACTCGCCGCTCGCTGCGACGATGCCTTCCATCTGCGCGACGATGTTGACGGCTTCCTGGCTGATGCCGCTGGACAGCTCGCCGCCCGAACCCCCGCGCAGCACAATCGCCCGATCCGGCGCGGCCGTCGATTCGAGCGCGGCGCGAAACCCGGTGGCCATCGCCAGAATCGACACCAGCACCGCGACGACGCCCGCAATACCAACGACGATGACCGACGACGAACCCAGACGCGACGGCAGGTTGCGCAGATTCATCAGCGTAATCTCGCGAATCTGAGCGAGCATTTCAGCGCTCCCGCAACGCATCGACGATGCGCAGACGTCGTGCCGTCACCGCCGGCACCGCGCCGACGACGAGGCCCAACAAAACAGCAATGGTGAGCCCCATTGCGATCGTCTCCCAGACGATCTTGAATCCCGGCAGCACTTCCTTCACGCCCTGCGCAACGCCGGGACCGAGCAGTGCGGCGATGCCGAGGCCCACGGCGCCGCCGGCAACGCACAATAAAACCGCCTCGCCGAGCACCAGCAGCGCCACGAGCACATCGCTGAACCCGAGCGTCTTCAGCACCGCGAGTTCCGGCACGCGTTCGCGAAACGCCTGCGCCATCGTATTGCCGGTCAGCAGAATGATCGTGAAAAACACCGCGGCCAGAATGCCGCCCATCATCAGTCCGATATCGCCGATCTGGTTCGCGAACTGACGCGCAACCTCGGCTTCGGTCGCAGTACGCGTCTCGTTGGACGAATTTTCGAACACCACGTCGATTGCGCGGGCGACCTCGGCGGCCTTTGCCGGATCGGCAACGCGCACGACGAACGAACCGACCCCGCCCTGACCGAACTGGCGCGCCTCATCGAAGTAGTCGTAATTGAGCAGAAATGCGTTGCGCGAGGTGCCGGCGGTCGATGCCTGGTAGACGCCGACCAGATCGAATTCCCACATCCGCGTACCGTCCTTCTTTGGCCAGATGTCGGCCTCGATCGGAATCTTGTCGCCGATTTTCCAGCCGAACTTCGCCGCCAGTTCCGCCGGCGCCACCGCGCCGGTGCGTGTGGCGGCAAATTTTTCCAGCTGCGCCGGATCGATGCGAAGTTCCGGGTAAACCGCAAACCAATCGACGGGCTGCACCGGGAACTTCGGGAAAAAATTCGATCGTTCCTGATACACACCACCGAACCAGCTGTAGTGCGTCACCATCGCGACGCCTGGAACGGCTCGGATCTGGTTCAAATGACTGATCGGCAAACCGTCGATGATCGAGTACTTCGGCTGAACGACGAGCCGGTCGACACCGGCCACGTCGACGCCGGCGCTGAACGCATTCGTGATGCTGCGCAACAGCCCGAACAGCAGGAACGCGATGATGATCGACAACAACGTCAACGCGGTGCGTGTTCGGCGCCGGAACAAGCCGGCCCAGATCAGCGACAGGAAGTTCATGCGGCGACCTCTTCGACCAGGCGTCCCTTGTCCAGGTGCAGGATATGGCGCGCATGATCGGCCGCCTTCGGATCATGCGTCACCATGATGACGGTCTTGCCATGCTCACGATTGAGCAGCGCGAGCAGGTCGAGGATTTCATCGGCGGTACCCCGATCGAGGTCACCCGTGGGTTCGTCGCAGATCAGGAGCGTCGGGTCGGCAACCAGTGCGCGCGCAATGGCCACACGCTGTTGCTGCCCACCGGAGAGTTCGCCCGGCTTATGACTCGCGCGATCCGCAAGCCCCACGATCTCGAGCGCGGTCGCGGCATTCTTCTTCCGTTGGGCGGCATTGAGCGACGTCAGCAACAGCGGCAGTTCGACATTGCGCTGTGCCGTCAGCACCGGCAGCAGGTTGTAAAACTGGAATACGAAGCCGATGTTCTCGGAGCGCCACTTCGCGAGGGATTTCGAGTTGAGCGATTCGAGTTGTTGCCCGGCGACACTGATGCTCCCCGACGTCGGTTGGTCGAGACCACCGATCAGATTCAGCAGTGTGGTTTTGCCTGAACCCGAAGGACCCATCAGCGCGACGAAGTCCCCCGCTTCAATAGTGAGGTCGAGGTCGCTCAGCACCACCACTTCCTGCTTGCCGCGTACATAACTCTTCGACAGTTTCGAAATAGAGACGATTGCAGTCATCACGACTCCTGACGGTTGGCTGACCTTGCAACACTCACGATGCCGGCGGTGGCTCATCGAGAAACGCCACCTTGACACCCATGTCCGGCAGTACCCGGGGATTCTTCTCGAGCAGCGCGATCCGCACCCGCACCGTCGCCTTGTTGCGATCCGCCGTCGGAATGATCGCAATCACCTCCGCCGGAATACGCTCATCCGGATACGCATTCAACGCCACCGAAACCGGCTGCCTCGGTTGCACCCGATTGATGTAGGCCTCGTTGACGTCGACCTCGACCTCGAGAGAATCCATGTCGACGATCGTGCAGATGCCGGTTCGGGTAAAGCCGCCGCCCGCCGATATGGGCGAAATCATCTCGCCCGGTTGAGCCGCCTTCGCGACGACAATGCCGGTGAACGGCGCGCGAATTTCCATATCGTCGACCAGCTGACGCTGCACCGACACAACCCGTTCAGCAACCACCACATCCTGGCGCGCCCGCTCGAGCCGCGCGCGCAACGCTTCGAGGGTGAGCTGAACACGATCGAGATCCGCGGCGCTCGCCAGTTTGCGCTGCGCGAGTCCTTCGGTGCGCTGCAGATCCAGTTCGGCTTGACGAATCTGCACCTTCAACTCTTCGAGCCCTGCCCGCGCGGAGGCGAGCCGTGATTCCGACAATGCGAGCTCCGCGCGCGGGATGCTGGCATCGAGCCGCGCCAACAGCTGGCCGGCTTCGACACGCATGCCCTCTTCGATAAAAACTTCGACTACCTTGCCGGTGATTTTCGCGCTGACGGTCGCCTGCCGCCGCGCAACAACGTAGCCGGTGGCGTCGAGCACGCTACCTTCAACGGCGGACTTGACGGTAGCCGGTGTCGCGACCACTGGCGCCGCGACAGGCACCGGGTCGGCCTTCGAAAAAATCACGAACCAGACCACGAAGGCGATGCCACCGACGACCGCGATCAGGATGAACCAGCGCAGCGGCCTGGCCGGCGGCGCCGTCGTCGCGCCTCGATCAATCTTCAGCTCGTCCAGCAATGCCCGCTTGTCCACTCACCAATGCCATCAACAGGGCGGCCGAGTCTATCACTCGACCTCGCAAGCCTTGAAGGTCTCTGTGTTCGATTGCGTTGATGCGGCATTGACCGGTACCCCGGTTTACACTCGGCACTGCGGACAAAAAGGATCAAAACTCCAATGGGCGATTCGGAACTCATCATCGAACAATTGCAGCTCGGCCCGATGCAGAACTTCGTCTACATCGTGGGCTCGAGTCGCACCCGCGAAGTGGTGTTGGTGGACCCGGCGTGGGACATCGAAGGCCTGTCGAACCATCTCGCCGAGCGTGACTACACGCTGACCGGCGCGCTGGTGACCCACTATCACCCCGACCACATCGGCGGCGGTTTCAGTGGCCGCAAGATTGCCGGTCTTGCAGAGTTGTTGGCACGAGACCCGGTCAAGATCTATGTCAATCGCCACGAAGCCGACGGTGTACGCAAAGTGACCGGCGTTTCGGAGAGCGACCTGGTCAGAGTCGATTCCGGAGATCGTATGACCGTCGGCGACATCGACATCGAGTTCCTGCACACGCCGGGTCACACGCCGGGCTCGCAGTGTTTTCGTATTCGCAACACGCTGGTGTCGGGCGACACGTTGTTCATTCAGGGCTGCGGACGTGTCGACCTGCCGGGTTCCGATCCGGAACAGATGTATCACAGCTTGCGCAAACTCGCGGCACTGCCCGACGACACGCTGCTGTTACCGGGCCACCACTACAGCGAAGCACCGAATGCGACGATGGGCGAGACCAAGGCGCAGAATCCATACCTGCGGATCGACGATCTCGGAACCTGGACGCAAGTGATGGGGTGACAGGGCCTTCAACAGGTGCTTGTGATGTTGGCCATCGCCAACATTTTTGGAATGTCGCCGGTACAACTGGACGCCGGTTTGAAAGTCACCGATCTGCCGAACATCGGCATGCCGATGTAACCCCGCATCTGCAGATTGCCGTCGCCATCGACGGTGATCTGACTCTCGTAAGTCTTGCCGGACTCGGGGTCGTACAACTTGCCCTGCCACTTGCCTTTTTTGTACTGATAGCCCCCGACCAGATCCATCCCGAGGATGGTGCGCGAGCGCAGCGCCGGCGTTGGATTCTGTAGATCGACGCGAACAGCGCCGACCGGTCCTTCTTCGCCGTCGTGATACAGCGGGTTCAGAAGCGAGACTATCCGCACGTACAGCACGCCGTCGCTCTCGCCGATCTCCATGATGGAGCTCTCGCCTGCCCAGCGTCCGAACACCGCATCACGATCATCGGCGGTCACAAAGCCAGCAACGAACAGCACGCTTAGAGTCAGCATTCGTATCAACCACATCGAAAGATCCTCAGAGGGGTAAATGCGCGATCGCGGGCAGCGCAGCGTTTGCTTTTCGATCGCGAGGTTCGGATAGTACCGGACCTCATTTCAGGAGGGGAGCGTAAACAATGGACACCGGCGCATTTTCGGGTTTTGAGGTCTCGATGCGCGATCCCGGCATCGCGTGGATTCAATTCAACACGCCCGAGCGGTTGAATGGCATGACGACCGCGATCAAGCGCGATCTGATCGAGACCGTGACCCAGGCGCAGATGGATAACCGTGTGCGCATTATTGTATTCACGGGCACGGGTCGCGCCTTCTGTGCCGGCGACGACTTGAAGGCCTACCGGGATGCCGAACTGAGCGGTCGGCCGCTCGTTCCCGGTATCCCGCCGGGACACGACAACGCGATCGGCACCTACAATGGATTGCGGACGATTTCGCAGCGCCTCAACGCGGCCGTTCGCGGCCTCGACAAGCTGACCATCGCGGCGATCAACGGCGTCGCCATCCAGACCGGCTTTTCGCTCGCGCTGTCGTGTGACTTCCGTATTGCGGCGCGCGGCGCGCGGATCGGCAGCGCGACGCTGCGCTTCGGCCTGCTGCCAGACGAAGGCGGCCAGTACCTGCTCGTGCAGCTGCTCGGCGTCGCGCGCACGATGGATTTTCTGATGCGCAAACGCATCGTCGACGCCGACGAAGCATTGCGACTGGGACTCGTCAACGAAGTGGTCGATGCGGATCAGCTCGAACGGACGACGATGGGGCTCGCGACCGAGCTGGCGAACGGCCCACAGGTTTCGATGCGGCTCTTGAAGCGTTCGGTCTACAACGCCGCCGAGCTTTCCTTCGAACAATCATTGGATGAAATCGCGTCCAAGACCGCGATCTCCGATCATCATCCGGATGCACGTGAAGGTGTCGCAGGATTTCGCGACAAACGCGCGCCGTCGTTCAACGCGTGGCTCGACACCACGCCGAAGTCCTGAGCTCGATGGGCAGTCTCGTCAGCTACACGGTTGCCGAACCCGGCATCGCTTTGATCACAATCGAGCGGGCCGACAAGATGAACGCGCTGAACGAAGCCGTGATCCAGGATCTGCGTGGTGCGTGGCAACGCTTCGCCGATAGCGACGAGCGCGTCGCGATACTGACAGCGGATGGCGAGCGCGCATTCTCGGTCGGCGCCGACATCAAGGACGCCCCTCAAGAAATGTGGCAGGGCGTTCCGAGCATCGGCGTGGAACTGTTCAAGCCGGTCATCGCGGCGGTACAGGGCTGGTGTATCGGCGGCGCCTACGTGATCGTGCAGATGTGTGATCTGGTGGTCGCGGCAGAAAACACCGTATTCAAATATCCGGAAGCGCAGGTCGGTTTCACCGGTGGCCTGATCGCAAGCGCCGTCGCGCGGCTGCCGCACAAGCTCGCCATGGAATTCATGCTGCTCGGCCAGGACCTGACCGCGCAGCGCGCCTACGACGTCGGGATGGTCAACCTGGTGGTGCCCAACGGCACCCAACTCGACGCGGCCATGGTTTATGCACGGATTCTTGCGCGCTCCGCGCCGCTGGTGGTGCAGACACTAAAACGTTTCACGCTTGCCACGTTGAACAAAAGTCCTGCGGAAGTCGCAGCGCTGGCTCGGGCCGAGCTGCTGCGTGTACGCGATAGCGACGACGGCGCCGAGGGCCGAAAGGCGTTCACCGAAAAACGCCCGCCGACATTCAAAGGCAAGTAGCTAGCAGCCGGTATCGACCCAATCGGTAGTGGCTCGAGCGATGGATCGTGCTACTGAATGGGGAGGAAGGCGGACGCTTGCTGATGCGGTGCTGGAACCACGGCGGAGGTGGCGGTGTGTTGCGGCGGACCGTCACGCGCCAGGGATGGCGCGTGTCGAGCGACCAGGGATGGCCCGAGCGAGTCCGGCGCACCGAACATCCGCCACCCACACGCCATCCGAAGTCATCCGAAGTCCACCAGCGCGAAGCTGCGCGCCAACGAGCAACACGCGCTCGAGCGCGATCGATTCACCTGCTACGGGCCACTATTTCGGCAGCAGGTGCGCGACCGCGTCGCGCTCTTCACGCAGCTCCGTTTCCGTCGCCTTCATTTTCTCGCGACTGAAATCGTTGATTGAACGACCTTGCACGATCTGCCAATCGCCGTTTTTGCACACGGTCGGGAACGAATAGATCAACCCTTTTTCGATTCCGTAGCTGCCGTCCGAATAGACCGCCATGCTGACCGAATCGTGGGCCACGGTGTCGAGCGCCCAGTCGTGCATGTGGTCGATGGCCGCATTGGCGGCCGATGCCGCGCTCGACGAACCGCGCGCCTCGATGACGGCCGCGCCCCTCTGCTGCACCGTCGGGATGAACTCCTTCGTGTACCAGTTCGTGTCCACCAGACTCATGATGTTCTTTCCGGCAACCGACGCGGCATGTGCATCCGGATACTGCGTCGCGGAGTGGTTGCCCCAGATCGTCATGTCCTTTACGTCGGTCGTATGTTTGCCGGTCTTGCGCGCGAGTTGTGCGACGGCGCGATTGTGGTCGAGCCGCGTCATCGCGGTGAACTGCCGCGGATTCAGGTCGGGCGCGTTGCGCTGCGCAATCAGGCAATTGGTGTTCGCGGGATTGCCGACCACGAGCACTCGAACCTTGCGCGATGCGTGCTGGTTCAATGCCTTGCCCTGCACCGAGAAAATCGCCGCGTTGGCTTCGATCAGGTCCTTGCGTTCCATACCCTTCGACCGCGGCCGCGAACCGACGAGCAGCGCGTAGTCGGCATCCTTGAACGCGACGTTGGGGTCGTCCGTCGGAATCATCCCGTGCAACAGCGGAAACGCGCAGTCCTCCAGCTCCATGATCACGCCATCGAGCGCGCCGAGCGCCGGCGTGATTTCAAGGAGCTGCAAGATGACCGGTTGATCGTTGCCGAGCATTTCGCCTGATGCGATGCGGAACAGCAGGGCATAACCGATCTGACCGGCAGCGCCAGTGACCGTGACCCGGACGGGTTGTTTCATGAAGAGATTCCTTGTTCTTGAAAGTGGTGGCCGCAAACGGCTTGGAATTGTAGCAGCGTCATTGCTGACTCAGTACGTCGCCGACGAGCGTTTGCGCCACGGCGGCGGCAATCCAGGCCAGCGGCGGGATCACCACATAAAACAGAATTCGCGATACCGAGCCGGCCGACACCGGCCATTCGGGCACGTCGGTGACGCGAAGTCGATACAACGATAACAACAGGTGGCGCTCGCTGTCGCGCGGTGCCTGCGTAAGCGACATCGTCAATCGGTCGAGTTCCACCTGCTTCGCCGCAGCCACCGCGCCATGAATGCCCCACATCGGCAGGATGGCAACGATCAGCGCCACCGGCACGGTCACGATCAACGGCGGCACAAAATCGAACCATTCGAGCGAACCGGTCAGAATTGCCTGCATCGGAATCACCGACCAACCGACCACGATGACCAACAGGTGACGAATGCCGATGTCGGCGAACACCCCGAGCAAACGCAGGTCACCCACATCGACGCGAACATGATCCCGACCCAGGCGATACACAAACACCGACAGCCGGATCACACGCCACAACGCGGGCACCACCGTCGCCCACAGCAGTGGAATCAGTACCGGCACCCACAGATAAAGCAGAGCCTCGGATCGCCCGGCGACCAAATCCTGCACGGTGCGTGCACTCGGAATCGCGCCGAATAAAAACCCGACGATTCGTGCCACCCAGACACCGGGGTTCGACCACGCGTCACTCAACGCGGCGCGCGCCTGAGATCGTTGCGGCGGATCCAGCAGCGGCGCCAGGCGTTCGACATCGGCTGCCAATCGCGAAAACAACGGCCAGCCGACGACATAACCGATCACGATGCCATTGATCCACAGCTTGACGAACGAATGGTAAATGAGAGTTGCTTCGTAACCCGACAGGTACGCGTACAACAGCGGTGCGGAGCCCACGATACCGAGCGCCAGTGCGATCAACAGTCCGAGCCGCCAACTACGAACCATCGCTTTCGCCTTCAGCTCTGGAATTCCAGAAACCACTCGCCGCGTTGTGCGAGTTCGAGCGCGTGCGCAATGTAGGGCACGGTCTTTTGCGGCAGCGCATCGATGCTCCAGAAGCCAATGTCATCACACCGATCCGGTTCAGCGAGCCGCGGTTCACCGTCGATGTCATCACACGCCATGATGAAATCGACTCCCTGTTGATCGTGGGACCGATAGGGCATCACCGCGACGGGGCGCAATCGCGCCGCATCGATGACGATGCCGGTTTCCTCGAGACATTCACGAATGGCACACCCCGCGACACTCTCGCCGCGCTCCAGGTGGCCGCCCGGTAACGCATACCATCCATCCAGGTAGCCGGTTCGGGCACGCCGCAACAACAACACGCGGCCTTTACGCCGCAGCAGCGTGTGCACGATAACTGGAAATTGATCCCGCATGGCCCCTCCAACGCTTCGGCGCACTATCCCTCGCGGCAGTGAACACGGCAACGAATACGGCTAGCATCGGTTCGATGATTGACCCTCAGCTCTGCCGGCGCGTTGAAGAAGCTTCGTTGAATGCGTGGCCGGCGCTGCAACAGTTGTTGCTCGACGGGTGGGTTGTACGCTTCGCACGAGGATTCACCAAGCGCGCGAATTCCATCGTGCCGCTCTACCCTGCCCAGCAGGACGCCCTCGCGAAGATCCGCTATTGCGAAAACCTTTACGCGCGTGAGCAGCTCAAGACGATCTTCCGATTGACGACCGTGGTCGAGTCCGACCCACTGGATGCGCTGCTCGAAGCGCGCGGCTACCAGCGCGTTGACTTCACGCGAGTGTTGATGCGCGATCTCGCTGATACGCGCTTTGCCGCTCACCCCGCATTCGTGCAGTTGCCTCGCGCGCAATGGCTCGAGGCCTACGCGCGCATCGCCGCGGTTCCAGCAGCCGGTCAACAGCTCCATGCGTTGTTGCTCGCGGGGATCCGCACCGAGCATGTCTTCGGGGTGATCGCCAACACCGACGGTCCTGTGGCATGCGGCATCGCAGTGGTCGAGCGCGAACTGGTCGGGCTATTCGACATCGTCACCGATCCCGACGCACGCAGGCACGGCCACGCACGTGCACTGGTCGAGTCGTTGCTCGGTTGGGCTGCGAGTCGCGGCGCGCATAACGCTTATCTGCAGGTGGTCAACACGAATGAGCCGGGGCGCGCGCTGTGGCAGCAACTCGGCTTCGGCGACCTGTACCACTACTGGTATCGCGTCGCGCCCTGAATCACACCGGCGTTGCGAACCAGCCCCTTTGGAGCCATCGGTTGACATTGGAAGGACGGATGATACATTCGCCGGTCGCTCTGGCGGCGTACGGCGCCCCATCGCGCGCCGCGCGAAACGGGCCAAACCCTCGGCCGCTGCGGCTTTGACAACACGCGCCAACAGGGCAGGAAATCAACGGCTTAATGCATTGGCTTGTCGCCGATCGACGAAGCCGACGGTCGTCTTGACCGTAACGTTCGGGAACTACGGAGAAGCGCCATGACGAGTCGCCAACCGAGCACACTGCGCGACGAGCTTGCCCTCGGGATGCCGAGCGCGCGCGGTTTATATGACCCTCGCTTCGAGCACGACAGTTGCGGCGTCGGCTTCGTTTGCGACATCAAAGGGGTTGCCCGAAACCGGATAGTCCGCGCTGCAGAACACATCAACTGCTGCATGGTGCATCGCGGCGGCGTCGGCTACGAAAAAACCACCGGCGACGGAGCCGGGATTCTCACCGCGCTGCCGCACAAGCTGTTCACCAAATTTTCAAAGCGCCAGCTGAAGCAGCGCCTGCCGAAACCCGGCCGCTACGGCGCCGGCAACGTGTTCCTGCCGCGTGACATCAAAGAACGTAAGCACTGCAAGGATCTTCTGGAAGAACGCATCCGTGCCGAAGGCCAGGTCCTGATCGGCTGGCGCAAGGTCCCGGTCGACCCCGACAACGCCGGCCTCGGCAAAGCCGCCCGTCGCGCGATGCCGACCATCGAGCAGCTGTTCATCGGCGCCGCGGATGGTGTCAACGGTGACGCGTTCGAACGCAAGCTGTATCTGATCCGCAAACACGCGACTCACCTGCTGCGCGGCGATACCTCGCTGGCCGAACGCAAGCTGTTCTACGTATGCAGCCTGTCGAGCAAGGTGATTGTCTACAAAGGCATGCTCACGCCGCACCAGGTATTTCCGTTCTATCGGGATCTCGACGACTCCGACTACGAATCCCATCTGGCGATGCTGCATTCGCGCTTTTCGACGAATACGTTTCCATCATGGGACCGCGCGCAGCCGAATCGTTTTATGAGCCACAACGGTGAGATCAACACCCTTCTGGGCAATCGGAACTGGATGAACGCGCGCGAGGGCGTCGTGAGTTCCGAACTCTTCGGTGACGACATCGACAAGCTGTTTCCGATCGTCGAGCCCGATTGCTCGGACTCCGGTACGTTCGACAATGTCCTCGAGTTTCTGCTGATGTCGGGGCGCACTTTGCAGGAAGCGCTCCTGCTGATGATTCCCGAAGCGTGGCAGCAGCATCCGACGATGGCGGACGACAAGCGTGCGCTCTACGAATACCACTCGTGCCTGATGGAGCCGTGGGACGGCCCGGCATCGATCGTGTTTACCGACGGCAACTACATCGGTGCGGTGCTCGACCGCAACGGGCTGCGTCCGAGCCGTTATTACATCACCGACGACGACATGTGCATCATGGCATCCGAAGTCGGCGTGCTGCCGGTCGATCCGGAGCATGTGATCGCGAAAGGTCGACTGCAACCCGGCAAGATGTTCCTGATCGACTTCGAGCAGGGACGCATGATTCCCGACGAAGAGATCAAAGAGACATGGGCCCGCGCGCACCCCTACCGCAACTGGCTCAACGAACAGCGCATCGACCTCGAAGACCTGCCCGCAAATGGTGCAGCCCTCGGCATCCAGCGCAAGACCTTGACGCCGCGTATGCAGGCTTTCGGCTACACGCAGGAAACGATGCAATTCATGTTGCTGCCGATGGTCCGCGAGCTGCGCGATCCGCTCGGTTCGATGGGCAACGATTCGGCACTTGCGGTGATGTCGGAAAAGCCACGCATGCTCTACGACTACTTCAAGCAGCTGTTCGCACAGGTCACTAACCCCGCGATCGATTCGATCCGCGAAGAAGTGATCATGGCGCTCGAGTGTTATATCGGGCCCGAGGCGAACCTGCTCGAAGTCTCGCAGGCGAACGCGCATCGGTTGCGCATTCCGCATCCGATTCTGACGAACGAAGAAGTCGCCGCGCTGAAGAGCATGAATCACCGTGGATGGAAATCGCGCACCATCGACATCACGTTTCCACGCAACTCGGGGCGAGCCGGCCTTATCGAGTCGCTCGATCGAGTCTGCGATGAAGCATCCCAGGCCATCGCCTCCGGCACGAAACTGGTGGTTCTTTCGGATCGCGCAGTTTCCAACGATCGCGTGCCCATCAGCGCATTGATCGCGACCGGGGCCGTCCATCATCATCTGGTACGCAACCATGCCCGCACCCGGATCGGCATCATCGTGGAGAGCGGCGAAGCACGAGAGGTCCATCACCATTCCTTGTTGATCGGCTACGGCGCCGATGCGATCAATCCGTACCTCGCCTTCGAAGCGCTATGGCAGGCGCGCGCCGACGGAGTTCTTTCCGAAGCCCGGCATCTGCAGAGCGACGACGATGTGGTTCATGCCTACCGAAAGGGAACCGCCAAAGGCATCTTGAAAGTGATGGCGAAGATGGGCATCTCGACGCTGCAGTCATACAAGGGCGCGCAGATCTTCGAAGCGATCGGACTTGCTGATGATGTGATCGATCGCTGCTTCACCGGCACGGCCAGTCGCGTTCAAGGCGTCGGCTTCGACGTGCTCGCCGAAGAGCTCCAGCGTCGCCACGCCCTCGGCTACCCGGGGCGCGACGTAATCCCGTTGCCGGTATTGCCGAATCCCGGTGACTTCCATTGGCGCAAGGGCGGCGATCAGCACATGTGGGACCCGGCCGCAATCGCCGAGCTGCAGGTTGCCGCACGGACAAACAGCGAGGACGCCTACTGGCGCTTTTCAAAACATACCAACCAGGAAAACACTCGGGCTGCAATGCTGCGCGGTTTGCTCACATTCAACACCGCAGTGAACGATGGCCCGGTACCGCTTGAAGAGGTCGAGCCCGAGACGGACATCGTCAAACGATTCGTCACAGGGGCGATGAGCCTGGGATCGATCTCGCGAGAGGCGCACGAGACGCTCGCCATTGCGATGAATCGTATCGGCGGCAAGTCGAACACCGGTGAAGGCGGCGAAGATCCGGTGCGCTTCACCCCGTTGCCAAACGGCGATTCCAAACGATCCGCGATCAAGCAGGTTGCCAGCGGTCGATTCGGTGTGACGATCAACTATCTGACCAATGCAGACGAGTTGCAGATCAAGATCGTCCAGGGCGCGAAACCCGGCGAAGGCGGCGAGCTGCCGGGGCGCAAGGTCGACGAATATATCGCCGGCATCCGCCATTCGACGCCCGGTGTTGGTCTGATCAGCCCGCCGCCGCATCACGACATCTATTCGATCGAAGATATCGCGCAGCTGATTCACGACCTGAAAAATGCGAACCCGGAAGCACGCATCAGCGTCAAGCTGGGTGCCGAAATCGGCGTGGGCACCGTTGCAACCGGCGTAACCAAGGCGCGCGCAGATCACCTGGTGATCGCTGGCGACACAGGTGGCACCGGAGCGTCACCGCTGACCTCGATCAAACACGCGGGCGTGCCGTGGGAGCTCGGAATTGCGGAAACACACCAGACGCTCGTGATGAACAATCTGCGCTCACGCGTGGTATTGCAGACCGATGGCCAGCTGAAGACGGGGCGCGACGTCGCTATCGCCGCACTGCTCGGTGCCGAGGAATTCGGCTTTGCTACCGCGCCCCTCATCACGCTTGGCTGCATCATGATGCGCAAGTGCCATCTGAACACCTGCCCGGTCGGCGTTGCGACGCAAGATCCCGAGTTGCGAAAGAAATTCAGCGGCAAGCCCGAATACATCATCAACTACCTGTTCATGGTAGCCAAGGAGCTGCGCCTGATCATGGCGGAGCTCGGCTTCCGAACCGTGAATGACATGGTCGGCCGCGTCGACGCGCTCAAGGTCGATGCGGCAGTGGATCATTGGAAAGCCAAGGGGCTCGATCTGTCACGCATGCTGGCGCCTGCCGAAGAGCCGGAAGACTTTCTCGGTGCGTTTGCGCAACACAAGCAGGACCACGATCTCGACATGGCGCTCGACAACGAACTGATTCGGCTTGCCGAACCGGCGCTCGCGCACGGTGAACAGGTCCGCCACAACCTGCCGATCGTCAATACCAACAGAGTTGTTGGCGGCATGTTGTCGAACGCGATCATCAAGCGTGTTGGACCACAGATGCTGCCCGACGGAACAATTCATTTCCGTTTTTTCGGCAGCGCGGGGCAGAGCCTCGGAGCCTGGCTCGCGAAGGGCGTCACGCTCGAGGTCGAAGGCGACGCCAACGACTATGTCGGCAAGGGGCTCTCCGGCGGGCGCATCATCATCTATCCGCCGACATCGAGTACGTTCGCCGCCGAGCGCAACATCCTGATCGGCAACGTCGCGTTGTATGGTGCGACGAGCGGCGAAACCTATTTCCGCGGCATGGCCGCCGAGCGTTTTGCTGTTCGCAACAGCGGCGCGTCAGCGGTGATCGAAGGTGTCGGCGATCATTGCTGTGAATACATGACCGGCGGACGCGTCGTGGTACTGGGTGAAACCGGTCGCAACTTCGCTGCAGGTATGAGCGGTGGCGTTGCATATGTGTGGGATCCAGACGGCGTGTTTCCGCAGCGCTGCAACACTGAAATCGTCGAACTCGAAGGACTCGCTGAAGACGACGACATTCTGGAACTGAAGCAATCGATCGAAAATCATCTGGCATTCACCGGTTCGACTGTTGCCGGCGCGATCCTCGAGGATTGGGGTCGTTGCCTGGCACGATTCGTCAAAGTCATGCCGACCGATTACAAACGTGTTCTCGAAGCACGCAAAGCCGGCAGGCCGCTGCCGTTCGCTGCGGAAGCCTGACGAGCGTGGGCAAACCAACAGGCTTCATAGAATTTCCTCGGCTGGCGGAGGGTTACCGCGACGCAAACGCGCGACTTCTCGACTTCAAGGAAATCTACACCGAACACGACGATAAAAAGCTCGCGGTACAAGGATCACGCTGTATGGACTGCGGGGTCCCCTTCTGCCAATCGTCAGACGGCTGCCCAATTCACAACCTCATTCCGGAATGGAATGACCTCGTCTATCGAGGGCATTGGCGCGAAGCGCTCGATCGACTGCACCAGACGAACAACTTCCCGGAGTTCACCGGGCGTGTATGTCCCGCGCCGTGCGAAGGGGCGTGTGTCCTCGGTATCACCGATCCGGCGGTCACCATCAAGAACATCGAAATGGCGATCATCGATCGTGGCTTCGATCACGGCTGGGTAGTCGCAAATCCGCCGACTACACGCACCGGCAAACGCGTCGCGGTCATCGGTTCCGGCCCGGCGGGGCTCTCCGCGGCCGCTCAGTTGAATCAGGCGGGGCACTTGGTCACGGTGTATGAGCGCGCCGATCGTATCGGCGGCCTGCTGATGTACGGCATACCAAACATGAAACTGGACAAAGGTGTCGTCGATCGGCGCGTTGATCTGTTGCGTGCCGAAGGGGTGATCTTTCAAACCTCGGCCAATATCGGCGATGGCCACAATGGCTCGCTCGACGTTCGCACTCTGCGCGACACCCACGACGCTGTGTTGTTTGCGACCGGCGCAACCGTGCCGAGAGATCTGCCAATTCCGGGGCGAGAACTCTCCGGGATTCATTTCGCAATGGATTTCCTGACACTCAATACGCGGAGTCTGCTGGATTCGAACCACGCCGACGGCCGTAACATCAGCGCGAAGGACAAAGACGTCATCGTGATCGGCGGCGGCGACACCGGCACCGACTGCATCGGCACATCGTTACGTCACGGCTGTCGATCGCTGGTGAACTTCGAGATTCTGCCGCAACCACCGGCGGGTCGCGCTGCGGATAATCCGTGGCCGACGTGGCCGAAGATCTTCCGCGTCGACTATGGTCACGATGAAGCCGCCAAGCGGTTCGGTTCGGATCCGCGCGTCTACAGCATTTCGGGAAAATCATTCGAAGGAACCGACGGTCGTCTCACCGGAATCCGTACGACTCAAGTGAAATTCGTCGGCAACAAGCTCGAGGAGATTCCGGACACGCAGAAGGTCTGGAAGGCAGATCTGATCCTGATCGCGATGGGTTTCCTGGGACCGGAACATCAGGCATCGGATCGCCTGGGCTTGACCTACGACCCGCGCAGCAACCTGCACGCGGTCTACGGGAAGTACGCCACTACCATACCCGGGGTTTTTGCAGCCGGTGACTGTCGGCGCGGCCAGTCGTTGGTTGTGCGTGCGATCAATGAGGGGCGCGAAGCAGCGCGTGAGATTGATCGATCACTGATGGGCGATACGCTACTGCCCTGAGCAGGCACTGCGACCGGCGGGATGTAATCGTCAGTCGAGCGCTGCCTGAACCGACGCGAAAGTCCTGACCCAAGGCTCCACTCGGCCTACCAAAGGCGGGAGCGACGCCGATGCCGCGTTCGCTTCGGCGCGTGTCGTATAGTCGCCGTAGGTCACCGCGTACCAGGAAACGCCGTTGCGCCGCGTTTCAAGAATCGCAAATCGTTCAGGATGTACCTGTTGAGCTACGAAGCGGTCGCGCTTTTCGCGACTCGACGTGGCGAACAGTTGCAGCGTGAAATGATTGCCAGGCTGTTGCCGGATCCACGCGACGGATTGTGGTCTGCCGGCGACCGCAGACGCCACGGAAGAAGGCTTGGGGCTCGAGTCCTTCGCGACAGGTTCGCGCGTCCGCTCGACTACTGGAGCCTGACGATCATTCGATGGCGCGGCCGGTGTGTCGACTAGCGCAATCTGCTTCGGTTCCGGTACGCGACGGGGCAGTTTCGTTTCTCGTGCGGGCGCTGGCAATTCCTCGGTGACCGGCTCTGCGGGTTCGGTCGTGGCCAAAGCGGGCGTCGCTGCAGGCGGACTTGGGCTCAAAACGTCGGTAGGGGGTAGATCGATTGCAAGCGTCCCGGTGGATTTTTCGCCGACCGCCTCGGACGCTTGGCCTGCAACGCTGGATTCTTCGGCCGTTTGTAGCTTCCGCTCTGGATATCCATCGAAGATCAACCAACCCATGCCCGCCGCGATGACTACCAACACTACAAGAGCACGGTGCATTCGCGGCAACCAGCGGCGTTCATCGTTGATCGTCAACTCGCCCGAAAGGATGGCGCGCGCAAGCTCGTTGATTCGCCCCGGCAAACCGCTCGATCCGCCGACGATCACCGACAGCTGGTTCTGCGTGAGGGGTGAACGATCCTGCAATCCCGCTTGCTGCAGGCGGAACGCAACGTAGCGCCGCGACTCCTCCTCAGTGAACGGCGCGAGCCGGATCTCATGCCAATTCTGGACCTGACTCGTGCGCCTGGCCGCCTTGTCCAACGACTGCACGAAGTACGGTTCCGCAAAAAATACGATACGCAACCCCTCATCGGCGTTGCCTTCTGTCAGTCGCAGCAGCTGTTCCAGCGCCCGCAACTCGAGCAGGTGCGCGTCGTCGATGAGTACCAGACAGTGTCGATTGGCATCGATCTGTTCGTTCACATGCAGCACGATCAATGCGATCAACAACTGGGGATCGGCATTGGCGGGTGCCGCCATGCCGAATCCGTGAATGATACCGGCGAGCACTTCACGCGTGTCGCTGGTCAGATTCGCGTTGATTCGTGCCGCCTTCACCCCAGGGTCGAGTCCACCGGACAACGCACGATACAACGTAGACTTGCCGACGCCGCGTTCTCCGGTAACCGCGAGCAGTCTGCGCGACCAGCGCGCCAGATGACGTAGCTCATCGAGCTGGCGGCTCCGGTCGCCTTCGCCGAAGAATTCTTCGGGCGTATCGCTGAACGGATACGTCGGTACACCCAACGCATCTAATGGGGGGCGCTGGTCAGTCATCGCATAGCGCCGCGTGGGCCGCGAACGTTTGGCCTAACGCGCTCGAGTCGAATTGATCGGCAACGAACGCGTCGCCCAGCCCTCGCGCAAGTACCAGCCGCAATTGACCGTCTATTACCTTCTTGTCCATTCCCATCGCGGTGCGCATCGCCTGCGCCGCGATGTTTCCAGGCGGTGCTACGGGCAGGCCAAAAGCGCTGATCAAAGACTTGATCCGACGACCATCCACGCGATCGAGCAGTCCCAGGCGCATCGACAGGTCCGTCGCCATCACCATACCGATCGCGACCGCCTCACCATGCAGGTACTCGTAGCGCGTAAGGGTTTCGATCGCATGCCCAAAAGTATGGCCAAAATTCAGGATGGCGCGGACACCCTCCTCACGTTCGTCGGCGGCAACGACGGCTGCTTTGATCGAGCACGAGGTGAGTACCACATGATGGAGCGCTGTCGCATCGCGTCGCAGCAGCCGATCGATGTTACCTTCGAGCCAGCCGAAAAACTGCGGGTCGCGGATCACCCCGCATTTGATGACCTCGGCGATGCCGGCGAGATACTCGCGCGACGGCAACGAACTCAGGGTGTCCAGATCCGCAAGTACCAGTCTCGGGTGGTAGAACGCACCGATGAGGTTTTTCCCCTGCGGATGATTCACCGCGGTCTTCCCACCCACCGAGGAATCGACCAACGCCAGCAAGGTTGTAGGGACCTGGATCAAGCCGACACCGCGCTGATAGGTTGCCGCAACAAATCCGGTAATGTCGCCGATCACTCCGCCGCCGAGCGCGATCAACGTTGTGGACCGGTTGTGGCGATGTGCAACCAGATGGTCGATCACGCGGGCGTAGGTATCGAGCGTCTTATGCGCCTCGCCATCCGGCAGTACACACGCATCGATGGCATACCCGCCGAGCGCCTCCTTGACGGCGTTCAGGTACAGCGGCGCAATCGTCTCGTTCGTCACGATGCACACCTGACTTCCGCCGATGAACGGCGTGAAGCGCCGCGGATCACCTAACATCCCGACCCCAATGTGAATCGGGTAGCTTCGCGCGCCGAGATCAACCAGCAACTCCGCGGTCACACAAAACACCCGTCCGTCCTGAGCCGATCGGCAATCACTTTCGCTAACGACTTGGCTGAGTGCCGATCTGCGCAGAACCGGTAGTCTGCGATACTGGCATACAGCGGCGCGCGCTCCCGGGCCAGGCGTTCGAACGTCACCCGCGCGTCGCCGCGTCGAAGCAACGGACGGCGTTTGTCGTGCCGCGTCCGCTCGACGAGCTTGTCGATGGGTGAGTCCAGAAATATCACGATCCCTCGGGCTGAAAGATTGCGGCGATTTTCATCGCGCAACACCACTCCGCCGCCGGTCGCCAACACGATGCCGTCACGCAGCGTCAATTCGTCCACGACCTGACTCTCGCGCTCTCTGAATCCAGCTTCGCTTTCGACGTCGAATATCCATGCGATGTCGGCGCCGGCTTTCTCTTCGACCACCCGGTCGGTATCAAGGAACGGCAGATTCAATTCATCGGCAAGCAAACGACCGACTGTCGTCTTGCCCACCGCCATGAGTCCAATGAGAAAAACGTTGTGATGTTTCAAGTCCATAAAGACGAACGGCGCCATGCGGGCGCCGTTCAGTCTAATACGAGGACGGTTACAAGTCTGTCCCTCGAGCCGAAATCACTTCGTCGTCAGCGACTCCTGAATAATTCTCGGAGTGATGAATATCAGTAATTCTTGTTTTTCTGTCTTATCGAGCGTCCGGCGGAACAAGCGGCCGACATAAGGCAGATCACCGAGGAAAGGTGTCTTTTCCGTTGCGTCCGTCGTCGAATTCTTGAAGATGCCGCCCAGTACGACTGTCTGCGCGTTATCGACAAGCACCTGCGTTTCGACCTGGTTCGTGTCGATGCTCGGAACGCCGTTGAATATTTTACCTACCGAATCCTGATTCACTTTCAGCTGCATGATAATTCGATCATCGGGTGTGATCTGCGGGGTCACTTCCAAAGACAACACAGCATCTTTGAAAGACACCGAGGTAGCACCGCTGCTCGACGCTTCCTGATACGGGATCTCGGTACCCGAAAGAATCGTCGCTTTCTGTTTGTCGGCGGTGATGACTTTAGGCCGCGCGACAACTTCGGCGCGTCCATCATTTTCCAGCGCCGATAATTCCAGATCGACGAGGTAGTCGGCACCGGTGAAGCCAATACCGAAGCTCGATGTTGCTGCAGTAGCACCCAGATCGACGACGAGGTTGTCTGGCGATGTGATTGAGCCCGTACCGTTCACAATGATGTCCTGCAGCTCGTTGAGCGTATTCAGACTGCCACCCGTCTTAATGGTGGTGCCGTTGACGTTCCTGATGCTGCCACCACCCCAACGGATTCCAAGCTCCTGATCGTAGTTCGTGCTGGCGGTGACGATCCGCGATTCGATCAGAACCTGCCGAACCGGAATGTCGAGTTGGGCAATCACGCGGCGGAACTCCTCGAGCCGATCGACCGTATCCGTCAGGATGATTGCGTTAGTGCGCTCATCGACGATCACGCTGCCACGCGAGGATACGATTGAACTGCGACCACCTGCCGCGGCCGCACCGCCACCTGCGCCGCTGGCTGCACCTGCACTTCTGCCACCCGCGCCACTCGCGCTGCTGTTGAAGAGTTTGTAGAGTTCGCCCGCACTTGCATAACGCACCTGGATGAACTCCGTTCGCAGCGGCGCTAACTCGGAGATCTGCCGCTGATTTTCCAGTTCGAGTTTTTCTCGCGCGGCGATTTCCGCAGCCGGCGCGACCAGAAGAACGTTGCCGATCTGCCGCTTGTCGAGCCCCTTGGTCTTCAGGATCAACTCGAGCGCTTGGTCCCACGGAACGTTCTTTAGCCGCAGCGTGATCCGACCCGAGACCGTGTCGCTGGCGACCAAGTTGAGATCGGTGAAGTCTGCGATCAGTTGCAGAACGGAGCGAACTTCGATGTCCTGGAAGTTCAGCGAGAGCTTCTCGCCTTTGTACTTGAATACATCGTCGCGGCCCGCGATTTCCTTTTCGCTGATTGGATTGACGTTGATCGTCAGCGTTTGATCTGCCTGATACGCGAGATAGTCGTAGTCGCCCTTTGCCGCGATGGAAATATTGATGTTCGGACCCGCCTGAACTGCATCGACGATCTGCACAGGAGTCGCGAAGTCCGTAACGTCGAGACGACGACGGAGGTTGTCTGGTAGCTGCGTGTTACGGATCTGGATCTTGATCTGGCCCGCCTCGCTGCTGACGTCCACAGGTGCTTTGGGGTCGGACAGGGTGACTACGACGCGGCCTTCGCCGCCGTCGCCACGACGGAAGTCGACATCCGTGACGCGAGAATCTCGCGACGCGGTCGATGAGGCGTTCGTTACGTCGGCATCGCCAAACTTCTCTGGCGATGGAACGCCTTGCGGACTTCCGGCGCCGACGTACATGAACAGTGTATTGCCTTCCGACTTGGTCTCGTATGGAACCAATTGCGTCAGATTGACGATTACGCGGGTGCGGTCTTTGGCTTCGACAACGGTCACTTCGCGCGCGTTGCCGATGCCCAAGCTATGATATTTTGTCGTCAACGCACTCTTGGTATCCATCAAGTCGAGGGCAATGCGGGCCGGCGACTCGATCGTATAACCCTTCGGATCAGGCGGTGTGCCGTCGAACTTCATCCGGATTTCGGTTCTGTCACCAGGGAGCGACGAAAACTCTATCGCCTCCATAGTTGACGCGATCGCGGACCCTGCAACAACCCACGAGATTGCGCCGACTAGCCATGCCTTCGCTCCTAGGGACGGCGCCAGGCGTATCGTCGAAGTTCCGTTTTCCATGTTCATTTCCCTCATGACTGAACGCCCCCTAGGTTCACAGTGCGTTCTCGCTCCACCCAACCGCCGGTACCGTCGGACACAATCTCTAACAGCTCGATCCTGTTCTCGTCGATCGCGAGAATCTTGCCGTGATCCATTCCCATGTAGTCTCCCATCTGGATTCGATGCACGCCGCCGTTGGGGTCACGCACCAGTCCATACAGCCGCGCGCCCTGTGAGAGTGTCCCCACCATCGCGATCTGGCCAACGTTGAACTGTTCGAGGAACTGCTTGACCCGATTCAAGTCGGGTTTCACCGACGCCGTCTTTTTATTGGGATCGACGGGTTTGACGACGACCGGGGGTTCGAACGGACTGCGCATGTTGCCGGCGCCGTATGCGAAGGCCTGATACGCCAGAAATTCCGGCAGCGGCTCGATCTGCCCTTTGCCGCGCGAATCCACCTCGTCCATGAACGCTTTGATGTCCTGGAAGTCACCGTTTCCGGAGCACCCGGCGATTAATGCCGCGGTGGCCAGGCTCAGCAATGCTCGTCTGAACGCCCGCATCACTTATCCTCTTCTGCCAGGTACCGGTACGTCTTCGCGACGATCGACATTTTCAGATTTGTCGTGGCTCCGTCCGGTTTAATATTGAAATCGTGCAAGGTAACGATGCGCGACAAATTCGCGACGCCCGATACGAACGACCCGATGTCGTGGTATTCGCCAGACACGACGATCGTGATGGGTAACTCCACGTAAAACTCGGCCTTGTGCTCCGGTTGCAAGTCGATGCTCTCGATCACAAGCCCGTTATCGAGCGCCGCCAGCGTGATGTCTTCAATCAGGCCCGGCACCTCGGTGTCGCTCGGCAGCTGTCGCAGCAACGTGCCGAACGATACTTCCATCTCCTCTTTCTGCTGCCGATACTGAGGCAGGTTCGCGGCCTGAAACGCTTTACTCTCGTACTCGCTGCGAAGAATCGTTTCCTGCTTCTGCGCCGCCTCCAGCAATGCTTGTTTATCCGTCAGATAAAAAAAGTATCCCGCTATTCCCACGACGATGAAAAGCAACAACAAGATGATTGCTTTCAGTGGCGACGGCCACGCCCCAATGTTGTTGACATCGAGATCGCCGAGCTCGAGTCCGCGTAGCTGGTCGAGTGTGTCCTGCAGCGCCATCGGTTATTCCCCCACTTCCGCGCCAGGCTTTTTCGGGCTCGTCTGGACGACCGTCAACTGGAAGTTGCTCGCTTGTGCTCCGACGCTGGAGTTTTCCTTAATGCCCTTCAGGTTCGGCTCTTTGAACCAGTCTGAACCGTCGAGATTGCGCATTTCCGACGAAATGCGATTGTTCGATTCTGCGGTACCGTCCACCGACAATACGGGGCCTTCCAATTTCATCGAGGTGAAAAACACACCTTTGGCCAACGTCCGAACCAATTCGTCGAATAGCCGGACGATGACCGGTCGGTTGCCCTGCAATTCTTGAATGACCCGCATACGCGCGAGTAGCTGCTCGCGCTTCTCGCGTAGATCACGAATCTCCGCGATCTGCTGGTCGAGAACCGCAATCTTGTCCTTCACGAACTGGTTGCGCGCGTTCTGCTGCTCAACCGAGTTGTCGAGATACCATCCGCCGGCCAGCACCAGCACAGCACCAAGGACCAACGATCCGCCCAGGCGGATAAGAAACTCATTCTTGCGCCGTTCGCGCTCCCATTCCCGCCAGGGGAGAAGGTTGATATGTGCCATTAGTCGAAGCTCCTCATCGCCAGACCGCAGGCAATCATCATTGCCGGTGCGTCGTTGGCGAGCGCGTTGGCGTCCACCCTGGACGCGATCGACATATCGACAAACGGATTTGCGATGACAGTCGGTGTGCCGAGCTTGTTCTCGATCATTTCCGCCAAGCCCTCTATCGAGGACGTGCCTCCGGCGAGCACGATGTAGTCGACGTCGTCGTATTGACTCGATGAGAAGAAGAATTGCAGTGACCGCGTGACTTGCTGCAGTACGGCTTCCTTGAAGGGCTGCAGGACCTCGGCCTCGTAGTCGTCCGGCAAGCCACCTTGTTTCTTCGCGAGACCGGCCTCTTCGAACGACAGGCTATAACGTCGTTGGATTTCTTCCGTCAGCTGCCTGCCACCGAATAGCTGTTCGCGCGTATAGATAGAGCGATCGTCCGCGAGTACCGAAAGCGTGGTCATCGTCGCGCCGATGTCGATGATCGCAACCACCAGATCGTCAGCGTTTTCGCCCAGTTGCGATTTGATCAACTCGAATGCCCGTTTCATCGCATGCGCTTCGATATCGACGACTTTTGCCTTCAGGCCACCAAGGTCCAGGGCGGCTTCGCGCAGCTCGACGTTTTCTTTCCGGCAGGCCGCAAGTAATACCTCGACCTGCTCAGGATTTCGTTCCGACAGGCCCTGGACTTCGAAGTCGATTGCTACTTCATCGAGCGGGTACGGGATGTACTGGTCTGCTTCGACCGTAATCTGATTTTCCAGCTCCTCATCGGACAAGGAGGCGTCCATTTCAATCGTTTTGGTGATGACCGCCGATCCAGCCACAGCGACTGCAGAAAGCTTGGAGCTGCCTTTCGACCGGCTCACCAGCCGCTTAATGGCTTCACCAACGCCTTCGACATCACTAATATTCTTTTCGACCACCGCATTCGGCGGCAGCGGCTCAACTCCGTATGCTTCCACCCGATAGCGGCCACCGGTCTTTGAAAGCTCCAGAAGCTTTACCGAAGTGGAGCTGATATCGAGCCCCAACAGTGTTTCCGACTTCTTCTTGAAAAGGCCAAACACAGTGATTTTTCCTTACAGGCGCGGGCACTTACGTCCTTTTCGTGCGATTCAGCATTAAATACCAGTCTGAACGCCAGAGCAATCGGGTACCCTTAGAAAAACATGAAACAGATCGCTACTTAGGATCCGACATTGCAGGTAGCGCGTTAACAATATCAGAGAACCCATGAATTCGCGGTCGCGTACAACACTTGTAACCATTATGTGGGTGGTCTGGACTACTGTATGTGGTGCAGTACTCAGTCTTACCGGCGTCTTTCTCTACCTGAACCCACAGATTCCCACGGCTGAGACGTACCGCCACGTTCGACTGGAAACGCCTCTGCGAATCGAGGCCACAGGTGGCGAGCTGATGGCTGAGTTCGGTGAGCGCCGGGTGATTCCAGTCACCCTCGCCGACGTGCCGACCACGTTTATCCACGCACTGCTCGATACCGAGGACAAGCGCTTCTACTCCCACGGCGGCGTGGATTTCATCTCGTTGCTCAACGACTCCATCGAACTTGCAGTCAACCAGGAGATCAAGTCAGGGGCGAGTACGATCACGATGCAGCTCGCCCGGAACATCTCGTTCTCGCTCGAACAGACTTTCATTCGCAAGTTCAAGGAAATGCTCCTGGCGCTGAAGATTGAGCGCGAGCTGACCAAGGACGAAATCCTGGAGCTTTATTTCAATGTCGTGCCGTTCGGCAAGCGCGCCTACGGGGCGCAGGCTGCCGCATTGACATATTACGGCCGCCCGCTCCTCGAACTCGACGTGGCGCAGCTGGCAATGCTAGCCGGCATTCCCCAGGCTCCAACCGCCGGAAATCCCATCAATGGACCGGAACGCGCCATGAAGCGGCGCAATCTGGTCTTAACGCGAATGTTGGAGCAGGGGTCAATCACCCAGGCGCAGTATGATGTT
>Ga0209254_10000891_pt1 | contig 26167 bp, 21 predicted proteins | sample FrelakmetDIP11DI_FD_187148 | JGI IMG/M metagenome (GOLD analysis project Ga0209254, IMG submission 187148) | Freshwater lake sediment microbial communities from the University of Notre Dame, USA, for methane emissions studies - DIP11 DI (SPAdes)... | ecosystem: Environmental > Aquatic >...
TGGCGGTCGTCACGGTAAAATCAGTGACCCAACTGAAATGCTGCGTCTTGCCCGGCCGGATTTCCCAATACTCGATGAAGTTTACCAACAGGTCGGGGTGAGACTGGTTCAATGCCACCCCGTTGATGAACGAAAACCGATGCACGGTTTGACCTTCTGTTATCTCGTCCTCAGTCGTCCGTTCAGCTGGGCGCGCAGAGGCCACTTGCTCAAACAAATGCGCATGATCACCTTCCTTAACTCCCAGAATGAAGTGATACCCCTGCCGGCGGAGTTCCCGGATGTGCGGCGCACGCTTCGCGGGGCTCAGGGCATCTTCAGTCATGGTCAAGACGCGCTCCGGATAGTCGGCCGCCAACTGGTCAAGAAACCGCTTGGCGGCATTCCGCTCACAATCATTCGTGGCGTCCCCATCGAGGCGCAGAATCGGCTCCGGCATCAAGGGGATGACTTGGGGCCGGTCCGGATGGATGATCACGCCCCCCAGCAGTTGATGATAATCGGTGATCTCGCCCGTTTTCGCATTGACTTTCTGCTGGCAGGCTGGACAATGCACTTTCTTCGAACTAAAGTAGCCGGTGCCATCCCAGGATACCAAATAACTCCCCTCCAGAAACCCATAGGGACGCAACTGGCCCCGCGCCGCTAATTCTCGATGGACCCGCCGGTACACCGGGCGCAGGTCGGCCGGCGCCACGTCATCCAACAGGCGGCGCATCTGCGTATCACTCGGGACCTGTCCAATCTTGAAAATCGTGTGCACATTGCGGTCGGTCGTGCGCCGCTCGTCAAACGCTAACAGCGAGGGGTCTTTCAGCGCGAACAGGGCATAGCCGGACATCAGGGCGTCGGCCAGGGCCAGCGAGGCATTTTCGGCCCGCTCATCCGGAACTTGTTCAAATTCAGCCCGCACGACGCCCAACAAAACGTCGGCGGACAGCGACAGCGGCGCGCTCATCGGCCAGCCTCCTCTGCGTGCAACACGAACGGTTGGCCTCAACCATAGCCAAAATGCGTGCCGCTGTCAACCCCAAGTCAAAACGGGAATTGCTGACACGGCGCAGCCCGCGATCAGCTATGCCAATTGGTTCTCCTACCGCACGGCCGACTTTGTCAGCCAGAACCGCGAAGTATATCGCGCCCTGCGCGTCACGCGGGCCCTGTTTTCCGGGCAAAATTTGCGGTTTGTCACCGACTCCGAAATGGATGATCAGAAGTTCTTCGCGCAGGTGGCACAGGTGAATGGTGAGTTTGTCACGCGGGTCAAGCACGCCGAGCGGATCATCGAGGTGTACAACGTACGCACGCAAGCTTGGGAGCGCACGGTTCTGGGGGCGGCCGCGGCCCGGGTCTTCTTAGAAGAAACTCGCCGGGTCGCCTTCACGCACGCTGGCAAGACGCGCTTGGTCATGTTGAGTTTTGGGCGGTTGGCGTGCCGACTTCCAGACACGCAGCAAGCCTTATGGGTCTTGGTGGTGCACTCGCCCACGCGCGACTATGACCTGCTCTTGATCACGAATGTGCCGCTCACCAGCCGGCGCGTCATGCGCCAGGTCTACGAGGATTGGCGCTTGCGGGGCCGCGTTGAACACGGCTATCGCTTCGACCAAGAACAGGGGCTGGATGTGGAAAATATGCGCGTGCAGAAACTCGAGCGGATGCGGCGCTTGTTCGTCCTCGTCTTGCTCGCGGCGCAGTTTGTCTTCTTCATTATTAATAACACCTGGCCACACGACACCATTCTGTGGTTGCGCGACCTGGGAGGCAAGCTGGGGCTCGCCGGTGATCACGATGGCCCCTATGTGCTGCTGCGCGGGATCGCCGCCGTGTGGCTCACCGTGGCGACTTTGCGGTTCCTGACGTGCCATCCATTTCCTCGGAGTTTTTAGACTTGTGGGCAATCACCAGCTGTAAAACGGCAATGGCGATGGTCATTTCCCATCGCCGTGGCTGTGCCTTATTCAGTTTTAGAGAAAACCACCGGCGTGGTTCTAACCGTTCCAGGCGTACCCGCCGTCGGGTGTTGCATTGTAGTCGGAAATCCACGAGACGTCGGGTGTTGCGTCGTAACCGGAATTCCAATTGACGTCGGGCGAGGCATCGAAGCCGGAATTCCAATTGACGTCGGGCGAGGCATCGAAGCCGGAATTCCAATTGACGTCGGGCGAGGCGTCGTAACCGGAATTCCAGTTGACATCAGGCGAGACATCGAACCCGGAATTCCAATTGACGTCGGGCGAAGCATCGTAGCTGCCAGCCCGGTCCAGGCTACCGTCGTTCGAGTCTCGCTCCAGCGCGGCCGTAGCGTAGAGGGTAGTGATCAACGCAATCACGATCGCTATGGCTACCAATACTTTTCGCAGGTCTTGCTCTCGATAATAGGACAGGTGTTTCATGGCTTGCTCCTTGTGGATAGTAGCGTGTCAGGGTTGACTGATCTGTAGATACTCGATTGCCTGTTGTTCTCGCCACTATACAACAGGATCGTCCCAAGATCGTTGCAGCTTTGCCTCTTTCAGCCGTCAAGATCCGATCACTGTGACGTCATCGCGTTGCTGGTTCACTGCCTTTGCCGTATAATGCCTCACTACTAAGATGTGTTAAGCCACATCCGTGTTGGGTTTCATATCGCCAAGCGAACTCCGTTCACGTGAGGCTCGAGTGCCTGCACCTTCTCTGCGGTTGTTCTTATTCGGTACGCCCCGAATTGAGCGCGACGGTGTGCCGGTGGTGCCCGATCGCCATAAGTCGCTGGCGCTCCTCGCTTACCTGGCCGTTTCACGCCACAGGCAGAGCCGCGACGAGTTAGCCGCCTTGCTCTGGCCGGATTTCAGCCAGACCTCGGCGCGCGCCTCCCTGCGACGCACGCTCGCCGCGTTGAAGAAGGATATTGGCGACGAGTGGCTGGAGGTTGATCGAGATCTGATTGGCATCTTGCCGGATGTTGATTTGCGGATCGATGTCGAGGACTTCCGCCGATACCTCGCCCAGTGCACAACCCATGGTCATGCGTCGACCGATGTCTGCCAGGGCTGCCTGACACCGCTTAGTGAGGCGGTCAATCTACACCATGGCGACTTCATGGCCGGGTTCAGCCTTTCCGATAGCCCCGCCTTTGAGGAATGGCAGCTCTTCCAGGCTGAAGACCTGCGCCGCTCTTTGTCGGGTGCGTTAGCCCGTCTCGTCGAAGGCCATAGTGCGCAGCGTGAGTATGAAGTGGCGATCGCCCATGCGCGGCGCTGGCTTGCCCTTGACGTGTTGAACGAAGAAGCCCAGCGTGTCCTCATGCAGCTCTACGCCTGGAATGGACAGGTGACGCATGCCCTGGGCCAGTATCGCGCGTGCCGCGAGATTCTGGACAAAGAACTGGGTCTGCCGCCTGAGGAAGCTACCACCCGGCTGTATGAGGATATCAAAGCCAATCGCATCCCGGCGCCTCCGGACCGCTATCTGCCCGTTCCCCTCGTGTCGCCTGTTTCCGGCCGGCATAATTTGCCGGTGCAGCTCACCCCGTTTATCGGGCGCGAGGCCGAACTGACCCAGATCGAGCAGCTGCTGGCCCAGCCCACCGGCCGCCTCATAGCGCTAGTTGGGCCGGGCGGCATCGGCAAGACCCGCCTGGCAGTTCAAGCGGCCGCGCAACAATTGGCGACGTTTCGGAACGGTGTTTTCTTTGTCGCCCTGGCGCCGTTGAGCTCGCCGGAGCATCTGGTGCCGGCGCTTGCCGATGCGCTTCAGTTTTCGTTCTACGGGGCGATCGAACCGAGAACTCAGCTCATCAACTTTCTGCGCGAAAAAGAGATGCTGCTCGTGCTGGACAACTTCGAGCACCTGACGGCCGGCGCACCCCTGCTGGATGAGATCGTGCAAAACGCGCCGCGCGTGAAGATGATCGTGACCTCGCGTGAGCGACTCAACTTGCAGGGTGAAAATCTTCTGGAAGTCGGCGGACTCGATTACCCGCCGAATACTCAACTGAGTGAGGGTGTGCACTACAGCGCGCTCCGGTTATTCATCAGTTGCGCGCGGCGGCATGACAGCACCTTGATCTTCTCCGACAACGACCTGCCGTACATTGCCCTGATCTGCCAGACGATTGCGGGGATGCCGCTGGCGATTGAACTGGCGGCTTCCTGGGTACGTGTGCTGCCGGTGAAAGACATCGTGCGCGAGATTCGGAAGGATACCGACTTCCTGGTAACGAACGAGCGCAATGTCCCCACGCGCCATCGCAGCCTGCGCACCGTGTTCACTCACTCGTGGGACTTGCTGGACGGAGCGGAACAAGCGGCTTTGCTGGGCCTGGCGGTCTTTCGTGGCGGTTTTCAGCGCGAGATCGCCGAACACGTCGCAGGCGCTTCGACCGAGTTGTTATCGAAGCTGGTGGACAAATCGTTTTTGCGCCGCACGGCGACTGGCCGCTTTGAGGTGCATGAATTGCTGCGGCAGTACTTGATCCGGAAACTCGAAGAGGATCCAACGCGCGAGCGAGAGGCCCACGAGAAGTTCTGCCAGTACTATGCTGATTTTCTGCAGCAGCGCGAGAAGTATCTGCGCGCCGGGCGGCAGAAAGAAATGCTAGCCGATATTAGCGAGGAGATTGACAATGTGCGCGCGGCCTGGCAGTGGCTGATTGATCGATCCCGCTGGGATCTGATCGAGCGTTACGTGGAAAGCCTGTTCTTCTTCTATGATCTGCGCAGCCTGGTTCAAGAGGGCGCCGAGACGTTTGCCGCCGCGGCCGAGCGATTGGCCGATTCAGTCCCGGCCGGGCGCGCCACCGACGATCGGTTGCTGGGCGGCATCCTCGCCCGACAGGCCCGGCTGCTTCACCGGCTGGGCCGTTTAGATCAAGCGCGGTCCCTGTATCAACAGAGCCTCGATCTTCACGCGCGCCTCGAGGCACGCCGTGATAGTGCCTTTACGCGCACCTACCTCGGCGATCTGTATGGGATGACCGGTGAATATGAAACGGCCTACCAGCTACTGCGTGAAAGTGTCGAGATTTGCACCAACAGCGGCGATGGCTATCTCCTGGCACGCACGCTCAACAGCCTGGGCATCGTTGCTGCGCTGCGCGGGGACTATACCTCTGCCCAGGAACTCTATCGCAACAGCCTGGCCATTCAGCGCGAAATCGGCGATCGCATCGGGCAGTCGTTGGCGCTTAACAACCTGGGCGGCATTGCTTTCCTGCGCCATGAATACGAACGGGCCAAATATCTGTACGAAGAGAGTCTGGCGATTCAGACCGGCATCGACGATCGTCGCGGCACGGCGATGGTGCTGACCAATCTGGCGGATGTCGCTCTGGCGTCCGGCAACAAGCTGGACGCCAAGTGGCTCCTGCAATGGAGTTTGACCATCAGAAAGGAGATTGGCGATCTGATTGGCAGTGTCTACACGTTGACGAGTCTGGGTGAGACCACCAGTGCGCTCAATCAGCCTTCCGAAGCGATCGCTTACTATTTGGAGGCCCTGGTTGCGGCCCTGGAGACCAAAGCTGTGCCGCTGGCCTTAAGCGTGATGGTCGGCATCGCCGCATTCTGGCAGCGTCAAGGTCAAGCGGAACAGGCACTTGAACTTGTGGCGTTCGTTCTGAATCAGCCAGTCACCGAGCAAGAATTTCGAGACCGCGCCGAGAAACTGCGCACGCAGATCACGCTGGCACTGGAACCGTCTAGCGCCGCTGCCGCACAAGAGCGCGGGGTGGCGCGATCGCTGGAAGAAACCTGCGAAGAGATCTGGATCCGCGAAAAACAATCACCTCGATCCTTTATGGATGGGCCATAGCCAGGCCCGTGTTGAAGCAGTGCTCCGTCTACCACGCGTAAGCTTCCGGCGCTTCGCCGCCGGGGCCGGGAAAGATTCGATCAAGTTCTTCCAGCTGCTTTTTGCTGAGTTTGATTTTCAACGCGCGCAGACTGCCGTCGAGCTGCTCCATGGTGCGCGGGCCGATGATGGGCGCGGTCACGATCGGGTTGTGGAGCAGCCACGCGAGAGCGACATCGGCAGGCTTCTCGCTCCACTTTTGGCACAGCGCTTCATAGGCGCGCAGCTTGGCGCGATATTTGCTGACCTCTTCTTGCGTGTCTTTGCTGGCGCGGCGTCCTTCTTTGATCTTCTGCAAGACACCACCCAACAGGCCGCCCGCGAGTGGACTCCACGGGATGACACCCAGGCCATACTCGCGGCAGGCAGGCAGCACTTCCAGTTCTATCGTGCGATCTTTCAAGTTGTACAGGCTTTGCTCGGAGACGAGACCCAGGAAGTGGCGCGCCTTCGCCGTTTCTTGCGCCTGCGCGATGTGCCAGCCGGCAAAGTTGCTGCTGCCCACATAGATGACTTTGCCCTGCTGCACCAATACTTCCATCGCCTGCCATACTTCTTCCCACGGCGTGTGGCGATCGATGTGGTGCATCTGGTACAGATCGATGTGATCAGTCTGCAGACGGCGCAGGCTTTCTTCGCAGGCGCGGCGGATGTGGTAGGCGGAGAGATCGCGTTCATTGGGCCATGCGCCCATGCGCCCAAAGACCTTGGTGGCGATGACGACCTTCTCGCGGCGGCCACCCTGCGCGAACCAGCGCCCGATGATTTGCTCGGTGATCCCTTCGCCCATCTTCCAGCCATAGACGTTGGCGGTGTCGAAGAAGTTGATGCCCAGTTCCAGCGCATGATCCATAATGGCGAACGAATTTTCCTCGGTGGTGTGCGGGCCGAAGTTCATGGTGCCCAAACACAGCGGGCTGACTTTCAAGCCGGTGCGGCCAAGTGCGACGTAGTCCATTGCTTCCTCCTGAATCGAAATTGAGATGACGAGACGTGGTCGTGACAGACACATGCCATTGTAGGGCTGAACCACATCATCGTCAAACAAAAAATGCCCGATACGCACGTCGGGCATTCTGGTGTGCTCCCCATCCGCACTGATGCGGACTGAGAGCAATGGCTCTGGGTCGATCAAACGGCCTTCAACGGGAACATGATCTGCGTCTGAATTTTCTCAGGTGGCGTCTCCGGCCCGCTGAAGTAGAATTCGTAGGCGACGCCTGTTGGTTCGTAGCCGCTGTCCTTCACGTACTGCGTCAGTGCTTCGTACGCGACGGTGAGGGTGTCGTAAGGGCCGAGGTGCATGGTCGAGGCGAATTTGCCGGCGGGCAAGGCGCCGCTCTTGATTTCACCCCGATCGGGCAGCGGCCTTGATACCGGAAAACCGATCTCGATATCGAGGTTTTGCATATCCATGTTGTAGTAAGCGGCGAACGGTTCGCCGGCGGGTTGTGCGCCCATTTCGCTCATATACTGCATCAGCGCGCCATAGGTCTGGCCGAAGAGCTGCGGCAGGCTTTGCACGGCGGCATGGGTGCGAACGGACAGTGTAGGCCGCTCGGGGTGGTCTTTGATTTCGCATGCGTACGCTAGGGTGGTTGAGTGCGACATGGCGTTGCCTCCTGTTGTGTTTATGACTGTGCAGTCCTGTCTGCTGCCATATCTATTGTGCATCTGCCTGGCACGTTGTCAATAGAACAGCACATTAGACTGATCGAGTTGAGCAGAAATTGGCCTTTTCCGGCGTAAGAGGATAAAATTAGCCATCTGTTCTGCAACGCCAAATCCCCTGACAGGAATTTAACACCATGAACGAAACACAAGCAATCGGCTGGCAGAAACTCGTCGAAGGTTATCCGTGGTTTGTCGGCGAGGGACGTTATCCGCTTCCCGCGTATTCGGAATTCATGCCGTCGCCCCGTGTAGGTTGCAGCCTGTACGGCGACATCGACAAGGCGCTGTTTACCGAAGATGATCCTTACGGCTGGCGTGTGCCTGAAATTGAAGAAGAGTATGAATTGCGGCCTGGCCTGGCGCAGATTGCCACGCAAGTCCTGCGGTATCTGACTAAATTCGGACGAGGCGAACAAGATTATCGCATCGTCGGGCGCGAACGGCGTATGATGGAAGGGAATCCCTACTGGTCGCCCGAACTCGATGCGCGGCTGGGCTCGTTCGAGCGCGAGCGCTACGTGACGTTGATGCCGCTGGCCTTGGGGAAGACGCAGGATTATTTAGGACGCGTGCGCTGGACGCTGTTCGGCAACAGCGAGCAAGGCCCGGAGCGTGCTTTCTGGCAAAGCTTTTATGCTGCGCCTGATCAAGAAATTCCAACGAGTGAATCGCTGGCGTTCATCAGCAACCTGTTATCCAGCGTGTATCGCGAGACGGCTCGTAGCGAAAATGATCTCCTCCAGTTGGGATTCCGCATTCTGCCGGCAGGGAAGGACGAACGCTTCCCGTACTGGAACGTCGATCCGCTGCCGAAATGGACGCGACCATTCCTCATCGACGATGCAGCAGCTGCGGACAACATCTGGTATCTGCTGACGTTCCGGCCTTTCAGCGAATTGCCCGCGCCACTGCGTGAAAAGTATCTGGCCGGACAGTTGGCGTTGATCCCCAGCCCGTTCGCTTTGATCCAGTGGGGCATGCCGATCTATCGGCAGGCCACGGAGGTGTATCCGCTGGCCATGCAGTATCCTATACTGCCGCTGGTCGCGCGCCACGACGGCGCGGGCATCCGCGTGCCGCAATCGGCGTGGTTGAGCGAGCCGCGGCGCGATGGAAAGAAACTGGAAATCGCCGAAGAACTGGTGCTCAACACCTACAAGCGCACGCACCGTTGGGATCGCGTGCGGCGTGATGAAGACGCCGTCGCGCAGAGCGCGCACGTGGACACCGTCACCGAAGCGTTGTTCAGCACGGCGCTGGTCGATCTCGATCTGTATAACAAGCCGCTGGCGCACAATATTCAGATCTGGGCGCCTGCGGGCGATTTTATTCTCGACGGCCCCACGGCCACCCGCGCCGATATTCAACGCGCCGCCAGAGATGTGCTGGACGGCGGACTATTCCGCTACTTCTTCCGCTATCCCACCATGCGCGTGGGCAAGTACAAAGTCTACTGGCAGCGGCCGTTGGCCGCGTACTGGTCGCGTGAAGACGATGAGGCGAAGCTGCTTGATGTGCGCCTGCCGGGATACTTCACGGCGTACGATTACGAACAGCCGGATCTCGCCCACCCGATCGAGTTGTACCCGCGCCTGTTGGAGCGCCCCACGTATCTCAGCGCCTTGCGCCATCTCGACGATAAGCGCGACTATTATCGACATCAGACCGCGTTGAATATTTTGACGATCCTGGATATGTCGGAACGCTGGCCCGAGCAGCGCCTACCGCGCAGTTTTGCCAGGCAAATGCTGCGCATGGCGAAAGATGAGCGGCTGCGGAGTTGGCTGAACATCGTGCGTGAGCGATCCGTGCAGCCGTCGGCGGAACATCGACTGGTGCGGGCGATTACGCGGCGGGTGGAAGAAACCGATCGGCCGCTGCCCGAGCCGATCACTTACGATTTCACGGCAACCCGATCATTCGAGGAAGCCTACTGGAACGACATCGTCACGCTGGCGCACGGGCACTTCGTCAACAAGGTCAACTCGGATGTGGTGCAGGACGAGCCGACGAAGAAGCGCATCGCGCATCCGCACCGCGACCTGCACGCCCTGGGCGATTATCTGATCAAGCGTCACCAAGAGGCGATTGCGGCGGCGGGCATGGAGGGCGCGGCGCTCGTCGGCGAACTGCCGTTCAAGTGGGAGACCGATTTTGATTTCACGCAGTACGGCGGTTGGGTGCGCAACCAGGAAGGCAAGGAATATGAGCGCAACATTCTTGTGGTGATTCCGGGCAAGAATCGCGGCGAGGCGGTGGTGATGGGCGATCACTACGATACCGCTTACATGGAAGACCATTACTATAAGGAATCAGGCGGTGATGGATCGCGGATTGGCGCGCACGGAGCCGATGATAACGACTCGGCGACGGCGACCTTGCTGCAAGGTGCGCCGATCTTCCTGAAGCTGGCGAAGGAAGGCAAGTTGGAACGCGACGTGTGGCTGATCCACCTGACGGGCGAAGAGTTCCCCTCGGATTGCATGGGCGCGCGGGTGTTCTGCCAGGCGCTGATCGAGAAGACGCTGAAGCTGCATCTGCCGAGCGACGATCGCTGGATCGATCTCTCGCAAACAAAAGTGGTGGGCGCACTGGTGATGGACATGATCGGCCACAGCCGCGACAACGCGCGCAACATCTTTCAGATTTCGCCGGGCAAGAGCGAAGCATCGCTGCGGCTGGCGTACGAAGCGCATCTAGCGAATGAAGTCTGGAACGCCAAGGCCGTCGAGTGGAATCAGCAGCCGGAGCGCAAGGGGTTAGGCCCCAGCGTGCGCAGCAAGGATCCGAAGAAGATGCCAGCCATGGCGCGTCATCCGCAACTCGATGGCGAAGTGCGCACCTTTGACAATCCCCAGAGTTCGGTCTTCAACACCGACGTGCAGATCTTCTCTGACATCGGCGCGCCGTGCATCCTGATGATGGAAGATTACGACATCAGCCGTAAAGGTTATCACGACACGCACGACACTGTGGAGAACATCGATCTCGATTACGCCTCGGCGCTGTCGGCCATCTGCATCGAAACGATGGCGCGGGCGGCGACAGAGTAGCGTGAATTCACCCTCACCCCAACCCTCTCCTTAACTGGGAGAGGGAGCGCACTCGTTCCTTCTCCCTGTCAGGGAGAAGGCCAGGATGAGGGTTAGTGCCCGATGGTGCGGGAGACGGTGGTATGAAAAATCAAAACTCAATTGCTGCGCCGCTGTGGCCGATCGCGTTGTGCCGGATCGTGATCGGCGTATTGTGGCTGAGCGCGCTGTTCTGGAAACTGCCGCCGAGCTTTGCTCCGCCGGAGGGCTTGCGCAGCCTGCAGGATTGGATGGAGCTCTACGTGCAGCACCCCATCCTGCCGATTTACGGGCAGTTCGTGCAGTCGATCGTGCTGCCGAACTTCACGCTGTTTGCGTGGGCGACGTTCACCGTCGAGCTGCTGATCGGGCTGGGATTGCTGCTGGGACTGTTCACGCGCGCGGCGGCGGTGCTGGGCTTGTTGATGGCCCTTAACTTGACCATTGGCGGGCTGGGCGTGCCCAATGAATGGCCGTGGTCGTACTTCATGCTGCTGCTGTTTCAGATTTTGTTTATCTTCACCGATCCGGGCCGGGTATGGGGGCTGGATGGCTGGCGCGCCCGACGTCGCGTGAATCCGTAGCGGACAAAGCAACAACATCGCGGGGAGCGCCAATCAGCGCTCCCCTTAATTTTCCCGAGAGGACAACAGCGTTTATGAGCGAATTGACCACGAAGCAAATCACTGTGAAGCTGGACGACATCGCGCATCTCTTTGTCGCCCCGGAATTTGATCCGTTTTCCGATCAAGAGGCGGAGCTGCTGGGGCAGCCGGCGCTGGCTTCCGTGCTGCGCCAGTTGGGGCCGGCTACCGTGTGGAAGGGGCATCCCTTGGGTCTGACCGTGCAACTGCCGCCGGATAAAATCACACCCGATCTGAAAACGCGCGCCGAACAGGCGCTGGATCGTTTCTGCACGGCGCACATCACCGACCGCGAAGCGTAGCTGCGTGTGCTGCGCTGGAACGGCTGGCGCTCACTGCCTGCGGCGATCATTGCGTTGGGAATTTGTCTGGCGCTGTCCTACCTCTTCTTGAGCAATGTGCTGACCTTCTTGTCGCCTGTTGTCAATGAACTATTGGGGCAGGGTTTTGGCATCGTTAGCTGGGTGGTGCTGTGGCATCCGGTTGAGGCGTTCCTGTATGATCCCATTCCACTGAAGCGCGAGATTGCGGCGCTGCGCTACATTGCGACAACGGAGATGGTCATCGAACCGCAGCGCGCCTAGCATCGATCGGAGCGATCAGCCCCTGCGTGCTGAAACTTCGGTCGCTCCTGGACGACATTTGCGCCAAATAACACTGGGATTGCCTCGCTTCGCGGCAAGCTCTATATTTGCATCATCTACTATCATTGCCTCAAGATCTCCCGTGAATAGAAATCAGGCTCAGGGAGTTCCATACAATTGAACCTGCCCTCCATAAAAATCGCGCGTCCGGAGTAATTTCATTTTCGAGGCAAGCGTCTGCTGGACGAGTCCCATGGGATCAGTATAGTCGTTATGGCTGTACACCAGCCAGACTCGGTTATGCCCGCTCAACAATGAAATTAACCCGGGTATATCCTTCGTCGTCATCTTGGGTTCCAGGATACCATCATCGAACATATCGGCGGGAACCCCGTGTTTCTCCACTTGGAGAGAATACTGCTGTTCATAGGGTTTAAAATAATAGTCGAACGGAATTTCCACAAAGTTGGAGTTGAAAAGAATCAAATCGTCCTTTTCAGCGAAATTTGCGACATATCCGGCGGCCGTGCTCCAATCCTCTTTTTGCACGAAGCGATAAAAATCGCCGTTAGAAAACAGGTAATTTGTCGCTAAAATCCCCAGCACCACAAGCATCAGAAGACGAAATTTCAATTGAGCGATACCCGCCGCCAGTAGCAGGAACAACGGAATCGTGATCCAGATCAGAGTTTTACCTAAGAAAATAGGCCGGTGGATGCTCACGAGCAGCTCACCCAGGAAGGGGACGGCGAACAGGGCAGCCAGAAATAGGAATATCGAAAGTTTTTTCCGGTAATACACCAGCCCGAGACAAAGCACCGCGCACAGGAGCCACATGATTATGACCTGGCTGCCTTGATCTGGCAGAGAGGCATTCAATAAATTTCGAAGCATCCGGGTAACGGTGTCCCAGTCTGGTTTCGGGATCCAAAACTCCTGATCGACTCGGCTGGCTTGCTGGATAAAGGCCAGTATCCAGGGACTCCATAGGATGAAGATACCAATCTGAGCCTTCATCCAATTCCTAAAAGAGGGAGCCTGCAAGGCGGGTGGAGAACCTGATTTCTTTATCCTTTGATAAAGCACGAGACCAAGAACGAAGCTATTGGTGGCTAATAGGAAAAGGACAGCCGTATTGTGGCTGAGCAGGGTCGCAGCCGAGAACACGATAAATGTAACCCAGGCGAGGTCAGTCTCAATGGTCTGGATGGGTAACCAACGATGGCGGTAAATCCAGGCTCTCCATCCGGTTTGATTGCGGGTCTCATCCTGATAACTGAACTCTCCTTGAGTGTCTGGTTCAACCGGTCCTAAGGTACGCCAGGCATGCAGATATTCCCGAAATTGCCTGCCGATGGGCCTGACGGAGCGTGAATCCGTCAGCAGCTTGACCAGTGCATAAATCGCCACGGCGGCATTGAACATCAGCAAGGTGTACATGCGCGTTTCCTGGGCGAAATAGATGTTGAAAGGCGACAGAGCCAGGAACACGGCTGCCGCCAATCCCACCACCGCACCCGACAGGCGTTTGCCGATCAGGTAAATAATCGGGATGGTGCCTGCGCCGAATAGTACAGAAAGCAGGCGAGCATAATAGGGCGTGTCCCCATTGAGTGCGATCCAGTAATGGAGCAGCAGATAATACAGGGGTGGGTGTTGGTCAAGCCTGACAGTCCATTGCAGCATATCAGCCACACTGTGGTTGGCCAGCCACACGCTGAACGTTTCATCCAGCCACATTCCTCTGCTGCCGAGTAGAATAACTCGCAGTAAACCACCAATCACTGTGATGAGGATTACCAGCCAGGGCGCAATCTCTTCAAGGCCGCTGTCTTCGTTCATCATCCCTCTGGATCCTGTAATTCCTCGCTGTCGCCGCAACCCCTATGCAGTGTTAGCGCAGCTTTACGGCATACACTTTTTGCTTCTTCACCAAAGGATAATGCAACACCGCCTGTTACGGGCTAGAACAGTCTCCCAACCAGAAAGGACATGACGAACAGCAACAAGCCGGAAATCCCGAAGAAGGCCATGAGGTTTTTGCCACGAGAAGCGTCTGCCGCCCAGAGAGTGGAGCGTTCAGCCGGGTCCACAGAGACCATTGACTCTTCTCTGGTGCGCTGGCCGTACCCCTGGAAGGATATAAGCCCGATAAAGATCATGAGGGCACCGGCCCAGAAAAGGCCATCGCTGAATTGAGTGGAAGTTTTCCACCCGAGCGCTAAGCCGATGATCAACACAACGATACCGGCAATGAGCGACAACAGGCCGGCGCTGATCAGGATGCGCGGGATCGGATTTTTCATGGCGCTCTCCATCCGACGATATTCGGGCTGGCTAACAGTGATGATACGGAAACTAACGGGATGCATTTGGTTGTTCCGATGGGAACATTAAGACGTTCCACGGGTTTCCGCCGTGCTGCTAAACCTGTCAGGTGAGCCAATCGATCGCTGGAATTCGGAGATTGTGGCAGCTCACCTGACAGGTTTTTACCCTCAAGCCTCAAGCGGAACAGCGGCCTTGCGCTTCCTCGGCCACAATCAGTTTGCCCTGGCTGTTCTTCAACTGGCGCACCCTCTCTCCACGTCCACAATACGCAGGTCTACATCGGGCAGGGGACGCCAACCGAGACTCAGTAGATCCAATTTTGCCAGCGGCGCGGGCTCCCGCGCCCGCGATTCCAGCGGCATAGGAGCCGCCTCTGCTTGATTTTTGGATCTACTGAGACTTCCTTTATTGGCCGTACACCGGACTCACTTCTTCTTATTGTGCTTCATGGCCGACTTGATGTACTGTCCAAACTTTCGATCCTTTGCGCGCTTTTCGACGTAAGACATTTGATAGTAATCAGATTCCTTGAGCAGGCTCAGATAACTTTGATAGCGCTCTTGGCTCAATTCTTCGTTCTCAAGCGCCGCCAGGAGCGCGCAGCCGATTTCCGTGGTGTGAGTGCAATCGGTGAAACGACAGCCCCGGGCGAGTTCCCCAATATCCGAGAAACTCTCGGCGATCCCACTGTCGGCGCCGATATTGCCCAGTTCCCGCATGCCGGGGGTATCGATCAACAGCGCGCCTTCATCCAGGACAATCAATTGACGACGGGCGGTGGTGTGTCTTCCCTTGCCGTCATAGTCACGGACGGTGTTCGTCTCAAACAGATTTTGGCCTACCAGACGGTTCAAGAGCGTGGTTTTGCCCACACCGGATGATCCCAACAGACAATACGTCTTGCCCGCTTCCAATACCTGACGGATTTGATCCAGTCCGAAGCCGGTCCGATTGCTCAGCGCAACGATCCCGCAGTGGATATTCGCCTGTCGGACCGCTGCCATCTCTTGCTCCAACTCCGCGGGGCTGATCAGGTCGCTCTTGGTTAACAGGAGCATGGGCTCAATAAGCCCTTCGTTAACCATCACAAGGTAGCGTTCCAGCCGGCGCAAATTGAAATTGCTCTCACAGGATTGGACGATGAAGGCCACGTCAATGTTGGAGGCAATCACCTGGTACTCGATTTTCTTGCCGGGCGTTTTCCGTCGTAGTATCGACTTCCTGGGAAATAGGCCATGAATAATGGCCAACGTGTCCGCGTTGTGGTACTGCACCAAGGCCCAATCCCCTACGGCAGGTAAGTCCAGGCTCGACTCGGCGGAGAAGAGGAGGTTGCCCGTCACTTCAGCCAGAACCTCGCTGGTCTCATTTCGGACCAGGTAGCTGTCGCGATTGACCGCGGTCACGCGAGCAACATGGCAGTGAGGTAGCTGCAACTCTGGCTGCTTCTCTTGAAACCATTGGTTAAAGCCGAGATCTCGCAGTTTCATAGGCCGTATTCCTGTTCCCGAATCATCATCGGCTAACCAGCCAGGTCGATTGTCTGCTAGGTTTTGCTGGCTGCTTCCTCTTTGATCAGTTCGCGCCGCAGCACTTTGCCCACCATCGTTTTGGGCAGCGCGTCCCGGAACTCGATTTGCCGGGGGACTTTGTAGCCCGCCAGTTTGTCTTTGCAAAAAGTCCGTAGTTCCTCCACCGTGACCTGCTGGCCCGGTCGCAGCACCACCCAGGCCTTGACGGCTTCGCCCTGGGTCATATCGGGCACACCGGCCACCGCCACCTCGGCCACGGCAGGGTGCGTGGCAATGATCTCTTCCACTTCACGCGGCCACACTTGAAAGCCGCCCGGCTTGATCAGATCCTTTTTGCGATCCACAACGAAAAGATAACCGTCCTCGTCCAGATAGCCGAGGTCGCCCGTGTAGACCCAGCCGTTGCGGATCATGTTGCGGGTTTCGGTGGGATTCTCCCAATAGCCCACCATGATCTGCGGCGCTTGAATGATAATCTCGCCGACCTCCCGGAAAGGTAATGTCTGCTCGCCGCTTTCCACGTCCACGATGCGCAGGTCTACGTCGGGCAGGGGGACGCCGACCGAACCTTCCTTGTACTGGCCGTGCACCGGGCAGCACACGGCCGCGAGCATCGTCTCGGTCATCGCGTAAGCTTCCAACAGCCACCCGCCGGTGAGTGCCTCGAAGCGATGCTTGGTTTCGGCCATCAACGGGGCTGCCGCCGACCAGCACAACTTCATGGACTTGAAGTTCACCTTGCCCGCCTTGACGTCCGGGTGATTGAGCAAAGCGATGAACAAGGTCGGCACGCCGTGCAAGCATGACGGGCGCACCTTCTGGATCGTCTTCACCACATCATCAATATCGCGCGGATTGGGCACCACCGCCATCGGCCAGCGTGCGACGAAGGAACAGTTCAGCGCCATGTTGCCATAGACGTGAAAGTTCGGCATGACCCACGTGAGAATGTCGTTCCAGTCTTCCAGTACCGCCTGCGCGTAAGCGTGCAACTGCATCGCCGCCATCACAATCGCCTGGTGCGTGCCCAAAGCCGCCTTGGGCAGGCCCGTCGTGCCGCCGCTAAACAAGAGCAGCGCCGGATCCGAGGGGCTGACTGCCACATTCGGCTTGTCGGCGGCGTGCTGCTTGATCAGGTCGCCCAGCCATAGATCGCCCGGCTGCAGCGTGACGCGATGACCTTCTTTCTTTTCTTTGGCCACCGTAAACAGCAGGCGCACAACGGGCGGCAAATATTCTTTGATGTTGGTGGCAATGACGCGCTTGATCGAGGTGCGTGGCTGGAGCGCTTTGATCTTGGCGTAAAACGGCGTCAGCACGACGACTGTTTCTGCGCCTGTTTCGTTCAGCGCGTATTCCAACTCGCGCTCGGTGTAGAGGGCATTGAGCGGCGAGACAATCGCGCCGGCCTTCCAGGCGCCAACTTGCGCGATGACGGCCTGCGGCGAGTTGGGCAAGAGCAGCGCCACCCGATCGCCTTTCTTAACCCCCTGAGCCACCAGCGCCGCGCCAAAGGCATCGGTCAACTGCGCCAGCCTGGCGTGGGTCAGGCGCGTGCCTTTGAAAATCAGGGCAGGGTGGTCAGGCCGCTCGCGCACGGTCTCACCGATCACGTCCAAGATGGTCTTGTCAGGATACGGGCGCAGCGTGCGCGGCAGTGTCGGATCGTAACTTTTGAACCACGGTCGTTCGTCCATGTTTAGACCTTTCAGGCCTTCCGAGCCGCACTATGACCACACCAGTGCAATACTGGTCCCGGCGCTTACGGATTCATCTCGTATTCGTCTTTCAGCGCGTGCACCTGGCTCCACACCCGCTGATAGCGCGCTTCATCCACCGCTGGCTTGCGAATCAGCTTGAGGCAGTAATCCATCTGCGCGGGTGTGCTGCTGAGCTTGCCATGCAGCTGCAGCGCAAATTTGCTCAGGTCGCGCACCATGAAATCGAAAATCTGATCCACGGTATCGTCGTCTACGTCATAGCGCCCGGCATTTTCTAGGATGAGTTGCGCGTACACGACCAACGTGAACGCCTCGCCGAGCGCCAGTAAGAAGTCGGTGTCTTTTTGCTGAGCGTCAGTGGGCGTCGCTCGCGCAAGCAGCTCTTTGAACACCGCGACCTGTTCTTTAAACAGGCTAACGTTTGGCAAGTCGTAAGTGTTGAACACGATGTGGTAATCGTGGAACTGAATTTTGCCGAGGCCTTTGGCTGGCCCCTGCCGAAAGAGAAAATCATCGTTGACGGACTCGGCGCGCTGCGGTACCGCTGGATACTCGGCGGGATTGAAGAAATAGTTAGCCATGAACTTGACGATCAGCGCGATATTGACGTGGACCGTCCCTTCCAGCTTGGGCAACGCCCGAATATCCCGCGCGGCCATCTCAAAGTACATATCCTTTTCAAAGCCCTTGGCCGCAATGACGTCCCACAACAGGTTGATGACTTCCTCACCCTGTGTCGTCACCTTCATCTTGACGACGGGATTGTAGAGGAGATAGCGGCGGTCGGTAGGCGAGGCCGAGCGCAAATAGTCCGCGGCGCGCAGCGCAAAGAGTTTCATCGCCACCAATCGCGCGTAAGCTTCGGTGAACATCTGCTGAACGTGGGGAAAATCCGTCACGGCCATGCCATACAGGCGCCGGTAAGCGGCGTGATGAATCGCTTCGTAGAAAGCGTGCGTGCAAATGCCGATAGATGCCCAGCCCAAATTGTACTTGCCGATGTTAACGGTGTTGAGGGCGGCGTCCCACGCCGCCTGCCCCGTGGACAGGATATCCGCGTCAGTCACCGGATAATCATGCAGCGCAAAGTTGGCCACGTAGTTTTGGGTCTGCGTGCAGACGTTCTGGATGAGATCATAGTTTCTGTGGCGATAGTCGGCCGTAAAGAACACGTAATCACCCGTGCCGGCCAGCTTGCCGAAAGTGGACACCATCGGCGCTTTGTTGCCATTGCCGATGTAATACTTTTCGCCGTCGGCGCGATACGTTCCGTCGGGTTGCGGCGTGAGGCACATCTCGGTCGCATAAATGTCTGCGCCGTGCGCTCGCTCCGAAAGGCCAAACGCAAACACCTCGCCCTCCTTGAGCAACTGCGACGCCCGGCACTTGAGTTCTTCGTTTGCACTCTGCCAGATCGGGCCAAGGCCGAGGATGGAGACTTGCCAGGTGTACCAGTAGCACAGCCCATAAAAGGCCAGAATTTCGTTGAACTCGCAATTGCGCCACGTGTCCCAACGGCAGTCGGCCTCGCCATAGCCTGCGGGCGTCAAGAGGTGGTAGAAAATCTGGTTCTGTTTTTGAAACTCGACAAAGTCGGCGTTCCAGACGCGCTCACGATCGTCGGCCTTGAGCTGGCGCTTGCCCTTACGCTCAAAGAACTCGATGGTTTTGAGCATGATTTCCCGCGAGCGTTCATCGGGATAAAAGCGGCTGTGCTTCTGGGGATTCAAGAGAATCATGAGGTACTCCTTATTCGATTTCTTGAGATTGCCGCGGGTGCGAGGAGTCGTACCAGGTTTACCATCACACAAACAGCGGCTCCATCGCTTGTTCGCGCACAAGCGCTTGCATCTCTTCCTCAGAGGGTCGCGTCGTGAAGCGGCTGGCCGCATCGAAGACTTTACGGAGCAAAGAAATCTCAGCGACGGTGTTGAGGAAAGCGACCGGGTTGCCGAGCACCCAGTGCACCGCTTTGTCGATGTCGGCTTGATCGGTCAGCGGCTCATACCACGTGTTGGCGGTATGCGGTCGATCGTGCCACGGTGAGCGCGTGATGCCCTTGATGGTCTGCACGGCCACGTTGCGTTCGCGGCAGACCTTCAGCAGCTCTTCCACGTCGGCGGCGTATTGCGGGTTCTGCAGCAGGATGTAACTGTAGGGCAAGAGCACGGAATCGAAGTCAAAACGATCGAGCGCCTTGCGGTGCAGCGCGGCGATGTTTGTCCCGTGCCCCGTGATGCCGATGAAGCGCGTCAGCCCCTGCGCACGTGCCTCGATGAACGCCTCCAACGCGCCGCCCGGTCCCAACGCGATTTCCCACTCCTGCGGATCGCTCAAGTTGTGAATCTGAAAGAGATCGACGTGATCGGTCTGCAGGCGTTCGAGTGAGCGGTGCAGCGATTCGCGCGCGCCTTGCTTCGTCCGTTCTTCGGTCTTGGTGGCGAGGAAAAACCGATCGCGGTGGCGCGGCATCCACGGGCCAACGCGTTTCTCGGCCTCGCCGTAACTGGCCGCCGTGTCGATGTGGTTGATGCCGTATTCCAGCAGCATGTCCAGCACAGGATCGGCTTCCTTTTGCGGGGTACTCCAGAAAGCGGCGGTGCCAAAGATCGCGCGCGTGCTCTGGTGTCCGGTACGGCCAAAGGGGGCGAGTGGGATCATGTTGTCTCCTTGGTGTCGGTGAAATCTTCTGCAATCAGTATACAACAAAATTCGCGCTTGATGCATTTGCCTCTTTGCCTGATAATTGCGCGCGGAGGTTGTGCTATGCGAGTCGGTCTCATCATCTCTGGCGATTTGGATGCCCTGTCGGGTCATCATCTCTATGCGCGTCACCTGGTCGAGCACTTACGGAATAACGGAGACAGCGTCGAGGTCTTCTCGCTGCCACGTGCCGGTTATGCGCGGCAGTTGGTCAACAATTTATCTACCGGCCTGGCACAACGTGTGCAAGCGGCGCGACTCGACGTGTTGCTGCAGGACGAAATGACGCATCCGGGGCTGCTGCGTTTGAATCGCCGACTGCGCGGCACGGTTCCCGTCGTCACGCTCGTCCGGCGTCTGCACAGCGTGGAACCGCATTCACCGGGGGAGCAGGATTTTTATCGATTGATCGAGCGGCGTTATCTGGCAAGCGTCGCCGGCTTCATTTGTCACAGCGCGACGACGCAGCAGGCGGTCTACCAGATGCTCGATCGGACTGAGCTGGCCCGATCGGTTGTGATCAGCCCCGGCGGCGATCGCTTTGGCCAGCAGATCACACCGGAGAGCATCGCGCAGCGCGCGCGCAAACCGGGACCGCTGCGCCTCGTCTTTGTCGGCAACATCATCCGGCGCAAGGGTCTGCTGATTCTGTTGGAGGCGCTGCTTAAACTTCCGCCGGGCACCTGTCACTTGATAGTAGTGGGAAACACCGAATTGGAGCCGCAGTACATGCGCGTGGTCTATCATCTGCTCATGGTGACGAACTTGACGGGCGTGACCCTGGCAGGCCAAGTGGCTGATGCCGAGCTCGCCGCAATTTTGGCGCAGAGCGATGTGCTGGTGGTGCCAGCGGAGTATGAAGGCTTCGGGATCGTTTATCTGGAAGGAATGGGCTTCGGCCTGCCCGCGATTGGCACGACTTCCGGCGGAGCTGGTGAGATCATCGAAGACGGGGTGAACGGTTACCTGTTGCCGCAGAACGATGCCACCGCTGTGGCACACTGCTTGATGAATCTCGCTGCCGATCGAGCGAAACTCGCGCGCCTGAGCCTGGCTGCGCGCGAAAGATTTTCAGCACAGCCAGGGTGGAATGACAGTATGGCGCGCGCTCGTGAAGCACTGCTGAACTGGACCGACAATCTGACAGACAAAGCTTGATCGGAGGGCCAAGGTTTTCCTCGCTCAGTCTGCGATCGGATGTCATCGTCGTGGGATCCGGGCCGGGCGGCGGCGCGTTGAGCTGCGAACTGGCGCGGCAAACGCGTCCTGCTGTTGGAGCGCGGGATCGATCAGCGATCGCGTTTCTATTACGGCACCTATCCCGGCGCGATGATCTATTCCGATCGCTTGAGTCTGCTGTTCACGCAGGAGGGCTTGAACATCGTGCGGCCGTTGATGGTGGGCGGCGCGACGAGCATGTACTGCGGCTGTGCGGCCAGGCGTGTGCGCAGCCCCGTCAATTGGCTGAGCGCCGCAAATAGATTCTGCACCGGCCCATCGTGGATGTCCAGCACGATGCGCTGCAATTCCTCTTCGGTGACGGCTAACAAGCGCCGGGCGGCCAGATCGCGATCGGGCATGAGACCACCTTCGGGACTAGCTCATCTCCTCGCGCACGTAATCGATCCGCTGGTATCCCTCACCCCACGGTTCGCCGCGCTCGAACGTGCCGAGATTTCGCGCCTCGGCTAAGCGCAAGTAATCGGAGGCTGCATCGATCAGATCCCATTCGGCGCGCAGCAGATCACACATCACGCAGTCGATGGCAACGGGATCGCGCGCGAAGAGCAGGCTGTTTGATGCGCTGTTTCCGAACGTTTGCCACGGAATCGGTTCCGCATGCACAGATGGCGCGCCGAACAACGCATCACCGATGGTGAGCACGGTCTTGCCCGCGATGTTCGGGTTGGCGCAGACATCGACGACGGGTTGATAGGCGGGATTGTAGTAGGCGGTCGAGGGATCGATATACGAATGGGGATTGTCCTCGTTTGGCCCGCCCAGATCGTTGAGACTGCCGAAGTGATTCTTGAAGCCGAGCGTCACCGGCGCTTGCACATGCTTCTTGATGATCGGCAGGTTGACGACGTATGTCGCTTGCTGCAATACATCGGTCAGCCAGCGCTCCACCTGCGCGCCGGGGTATGAGAAACGGACACGCAGGCTCTGATCTTGCAGACGAAACGTGGCACGTGCATCGGCGCATCCGCTGCCGTCGATGAAACGCGCCTGGCGATACAACCGTCTTCCGTAGAAGCGCGACGGCATCGAGCGTGACGCATCGTACACCCACACATCTTCCTCGCGGATACCCGCTTCAACCAGAGAGCCGATCAAGGCGTTCACCGGCTCGATCAGCGCATCGATCAGATTGTCGTTGTCGCTGCAGTCGGCATTCACCAGATTCACTTTGACGGCGATGCGCTGACCGGGTTGATAGGCCGGCAGTAGCACTTGCCACGCCTCAGGCACCGTTGCTGCATCGGTCAGACTTTGCAGCCCGTGCCGCAGCATCGTATCCACTACCCCTTGATTGACGTGATCGCCGTACCACCCGGATGTGAAGTCCCAGTGGGTTGCCTGGGGATGATGGACGTGAATGACCCGCGGGCGATTGTCAGGAGCGGCGACGACGGGCAGATATACCCGCGGAATCAGATTGTCGGCCCGAGCGGGCTGGGTAGCACGACGGCGCTGAAACAGAGCCAATAGGCCGGCGCCTGCCGCTGCAGCTGCATTGATCAAGAAGCGACGGCGTGACATCGAGTGTGGCTTAGGCATAGGCGGCCTCTATCTCAATTATAAGCCGCTCCGTCAAGTGCAGTGGGGAAAGACGCTGCGGCCGGATCAGCGCGCCTGTGCGATCAGCCGTTCAAACAGCTCTTTGACTTCCTCGCGGCTGAATTCCAACGCGCCATCACCCACGGTCAATTCGAACTTCTGATAGGCTGGAATCTGGCCGGGCATGAAGCCATTGATCAGCCATACCTTCTGCTCACGTGCGATGTCGAGCGCGGCCTGTTCCAACCGATCGGCCTCACCGTGAATGAAGACATGCATCATGTTAGTATGTGGTGGATTCGGCATCACTTCGATTTCGGGCAAAGCCGCGAGGACTTCCGCAATCTCGATCGCTTTGGCGTGATACTGCCCCATCCGATCGAGCCGTGTCTCAAAACCAAGTCTGGCCGACAACACGAAGGGAAACATCCGCACCAGGTTGCCGCCATGCCGCCGCTGCCAGATGCGCGCTTCGGCGACCACATCCTCTGGCCCCAGCAACATCGCGCCTGTGATGCCGCCCAGAATCTTGTAGAACGAGATGTAGATCGTATTGAACAGCGCCGTGATCTCCGCGTATGATCGCTGGTAGAACGGCTGGCATTCCCACAAACGCGCCCCATCCATATGCAGCGCGAGGTTACGTTCGCGCGCCCAATTCACGATGGCGGTCAGTTCGTCCCAAGTGGGCAGCTGCCCGCCGATCTCGCGCTGCGGCAGTTCCAGGAGCAGGGCGGCCAGTGGCTCGCTTACTTTCTTCAGTTCGCCCAACGTCATCAAGCGATACGGCGATCCGACCAGTACGCCATGCAAGCCGTGCAGCAGTTGATAGCCTTTCTGCTCGTGTATCTCCAGATGGCAGGTGGGATGAAACGCGACATGAGGGATATGAGTTCGATCGGCGTGGATGCGCAGCGCGATCTGCTGTGCCATGGTGCCGCTGGGCATGAAGACTCCTGCCGGCTTGCCCAACAGTTCGGCGACTTGCTTCTCAAAATCGCCGACGAGATCGCCTTGTCCGTACATGTCGGGCAGCGTAGCCGGATCGGTGTAGGCGGCCAGATCGGCCAGCATGGCCTGCGCGGTGTGGCGCGTGCGCGGGTGGTTGGGCAGCCAGCGGGTACATTCGAATGCCAGGCGAGTTTTTTCCTGAGGATTCATGGGGTCTTTCAACTCTCGTAATCGACCGAGGCGCGCGAAGCGGCAACAGACAAGATGTATTTCAGTACGTCCTGATGATTGGGATGGGCTTGATATTCCTGCAGATCGTGCAGCGAATCGAAGTGCTGATACAGCGCTACATCGAAGGCGCGCTCGGAGGGCACAACGTTGATGCCCACTTCCATGTATTTGATCTGCGGAATATGGCCCGTCATACTCAGCAAGGCATCGCGCAATTTCTCGGCATTCTCGGGCGTGCGTTCGTTGAGTTTGAAGAAGACGATGTGCGTGAGCATGGCTTTCCTTTCGGCGGTTGTTGAAACCTGTTTCATCACGTTTGCATAGTCAGGGCTGAATTCATTCGGCAAGTTCGGAAAATAGATCACGTTTGCGCAGCCTACCCGTGATCATACGCGTCATCATCCGGGAAGTGCTCATGTGGCGTAGATTGGCACCGCTCTTGTCGTTCGCCAGCATCAGCTCGACCAGATGCGGCGTTACATTTTCCACGCGGTCGCCCAGCAGGTTGAAGATGCGCTTCGTCCGTTCGAATTCTGCGGGGCGATCCCTGAATTGCTCGGACACCAGATCGGTGACGACCATGCCGGGACTCAGCGATCCGATTTTCACCGGCTGCCCGTGCAGTTCCTTCGTTAACACTTCCGTGAAGTAATTGACGCCGCGCTTGGTGGTGGCGTAGATGCTCAGGTCGGTGTGGAGGCGGCCCGTGCTGCCCGCGCCATACAGGTTGTAGATGAAACCATGCCCTTGCGCCAGCATCCCGTTGATGGCGACATGACAGCCGTACATCAAGCCGATCAAGTTGGTGTCCACCGGCGGGACAATCTCCGACGGCGACAGTTTCCAGAAGGCGATGTTGGGATGCGCCACGCCCGCGTTGTTGATCCAGATGTCGATCGAGCCGAAGTGCGATCGAGCGTTATCCCACAGCCGCTGCACATCGTCGTAAGTGGTTATATCGCCGGGGCAGCCCCACACCCGATCGGGCCGGTAGCGAGCCGCCAGGTCTTTGATCGCTTGATCGACCGCCGCCTGTGATCGACCGTTGAGCACCACGTTACATTCGCGCTTCAGAAATTCTTCGGCCAGCCCGAAGCCGATGCCGCGCGTGCTGCCCGTAATCACAATCGTTTTCACGCGTCCATCTCCCGTCAGACGTACTTGATGCCGAGAAACCGCGCGGTAATACTGTGCCGCCAGAAGAAGCGCACCGTGATCAGCCAGAGGAGCGTCGCGCCGCAGACCAGCCCCCATTCAAACAGCGTCAGTTCGGTCAGCGCGAAGAATCCGCGCAAGGGCGGAATCGCCGCGATGATGAAGAAGCCAATGATGAGCAGCACGGCCATGATCGTGGGTTTCCAGTCGCCGCTCAACTCGTCGCCGCCCGTCCACCATTTTGTCGGCGGCTCGACGAAGATGACCAGCAGCAGACCGGCCAATACTAGAAATGAAGCCAATGCGGTCTGCGCGACGGGCCGCACGGCATCCAGCAGCAGCGTGCTCTGGCGCAGCGTGATGTCCGGCCCAACGACGGTCGAGAGTCCGGTGGGAATCCACAACACGGCATAGAACAACACAACGCCAAGGATACTGGTCAACAGAACCGGCGTGATGATGAAGTGCGCCAGCCGCTGCGCCAGCGTGCCGTTCTTGCGCGGACCGGGGCGTGCCCAAAACGCCAGCATCACTGCGGGAATGCCCACAGAGAACAACGTGACGATCGAGCCGTTGCGCAGCGCCAGCGGAAACTCACCGATGACCAGCGCCGAGACGATCAGCAGCGCCATCGATAGGATGCGCGTCAGGAACAGGCGCAGAATATCCTGCATGCCGTTGACGATACGCTGCCCCTCGCTGACGGCGGGCGCGAGCGCGGCAAACGAATCCTTCATCAAGATGATGTCAGCCACAGCGCGGGTGGCCTGCGTGCCGCTCTCCATGGCGATGCCCAGGTTCGATTTCTTCAGCGAGAGCACGTCATTCACGCCGTCGCCGATCATGGCGACATACGCGCCTTGCTGGCGCAGCGCGTCCACCAGTTTCTCTTTTTGCTGCGGCGTGATGCGCCCAAAGATTGTCGCGCGCTGCGCGGCTTTGGCGAATTCGTCGTCG
>Ga0209254_10000892_pt1 | contig 26140 bp, 20 predicted proteins | sample FrelakmetDIP11DI_FD_187148 | JGI IMG/M metagenome (GOLD analysis project Ga0209254, IMG submission 187148) | Freshwater lake sediment microbial communities from the University of Notre Dame, USA, for methane emissions studies - DIP11 DI (SPAdes)... | ecosystem: Environmental > Aquatic >...
TCCCTCGTCAAGGATGTCGTCGACCAAGAGTACGGTTCGTTCCTTGAGCGCGATCGACGGCTTCAGTCGCCATCGGATCTCGCTGCCGCGTGTTTCTCCGCGATAGCGGCCGACGCTGACCGAGTCCAACTGCAGAGGAAACGGCAGTTCGACCAGCAGTTTTCCGCAGAAGATGATGCCTCCGTTCAAAAGGGTTAGAACCACGGGGTTATCACCGGAAATATCGGCACTAATTTCCTTCCCAACCCGCGCAATGGCCTCTTCGACTTCGTGCCGCGAGTGGATCGTTTCGGCTGCGTTTTGAACCTGCTGCAGATGCTCCAGGAAGCTCATCCCGCATCCTCACTCAGGGTTTCGAGCCTCGCGACCGCTTCTCGCCATTCGCTGCTTGCGAGAAGCTTCTGGGGATCGATCGGAAAGCGGCCTCGCATGGCGGTCAGCCGTATCTGAAGGTTCGGATCAGGCTCTTTGGACTCTTTGAGTAACGCATCCAGCACGGCGTCGGCTTGCTCGGGGGCGTTGCAGACGAGCACCATGTCGCAACCCGCAGCCAACGCACACTGTGCTCTCGCAATGTAATCGCCGCCGGCTTCGGCTCCCGCCATGGAGAGGTCGTCACTGAAGATGGCGCCGGCGAAACCGAGGCGTTGACGCAGCACCTCTCGAATCCAGAATGGCGAAAAACCAGCGGGTCGGTCATCACACAGCGGGTAGAGCACATGCGCCGGCATGATCCCCTCGAGACCGGCATCGATTAACGCGCGAAAAGGGATCAGGTCGCGGCACTCAATCTCTTCCCAGGTGCGCCGATCCACCGGAAGCGCCAGGTGGGAGTCTTCGGCTACCGAACCGTGGCCCGGAAAGTGCTTGCCGACACCGGCCATTCCCGCCCGCTGCATTCCCCGAAAGAAAGCGCCGGCTAGGGAGGAGACCTCTTCCCCGCCTTGGGAAAAAGCCCGGTCGCCGATGATCTGGCTCACCCCGCTGTCGACGTCGAGCACCGGGGCGAAGCTGAAATCGATGTCGGAGGCTCGGAGCTCTGCGGCCATCAACCATCCGGCCGCTGCGGCGATACTGGTGGCCTCAGCGGCCGCTGCGCCGGCGAGTTCACGATAACGCCCCGCCGGAGCAATCCGCGTGAAGCCGCGGCGGAATCGCTGCACCCGGCCTCCCTCATGGTCGACGGCAATCAATATCTGCGGCCTCAGCCGACGGATAGCCGTGATCAGATGCTGCAGTTGCTTTGGGTGTTCGTAGTTGCGAGAGAACAGGATGACACCCCCCGTCGCCGGATGCTGGAGGCGCCGCTCCTCGTCGCCGGTCAGGGACAGCCCTTGGAGATCCAGCATTACGCAACCCAGTAGAGACGGAACAACCATGGGAGCAATTCCGGTTGAAAAAATAATTTTAACTCAGAACTGATGGCTCGCGCGGATTCGGTGGATGAGCAATGTCTGGTCAGCGGCCCAGTAACCAGTGATCGTCGTCCGAGAGATGGTAGATCGGGCCATTTTTTGATTAAATAGGAGGCAAAGTCGAACAGTCCGTGGCGATAACTATAAGGAGAAAATCGGATGTCGAAAGGGCAAAATTTGCAGGATCCTTTCTTGAACGCGCTCAGAAAGGAGCATGTCCCTGTTTCCATTTACTTGGTAAACGGTATCAAGTTGCAGGGGAAAATCGACTCCTTCGATCAGTATGTCATCATGCTGAAGAACACCGTCAGCCAGATGGTCTACAAGCACGCGATTTCTACTATCGTCCCGGCGCGGCAGGTTCGATTGTCCCAGGCCGACGACGCGTCCGCAGAGGTGGGCGAGGCTTGATCGCAACCGCATCGAGGGATCTCATGTGCGTCCGTTGCCCGGCTCAGAGGGACTCCGTTGTTCGACCGGCCTAGCGCGGGTGAGCGCACTGCGCTTGTTCATCTGCATACGCATGCTGACCTGGACCATCTGGCGGAACTGCAAGAACTCGCAGTAACCGCCGGCGCAGTGCCAGTGGCGCTTGTGACCGGCCGGCGCCAGACGCCTGATCCCCGCTATTTCATAGGCAAAGGCAAGCTTGAGGAGCTCGCGGCAGCGGTCCTGGAACACGAGGTGCAACTTGTGCTCTTCAATCACACCTTGACGCCCAGCCAGGAACGAAATCTGGAGAAGGCGCTGAGTGCGCGGGTAGTGGATCGAACGGGTCTGATCCTCGACATTTTTGCCCAACGGGCGCGGACATTCGAGGGAAAACTGCAGGTAGAACTGGCGCAGCTGCGGCATCTGTCGACACGGCTGGTAAGAGGATGGACACACCTCGAGCGCCAAAAAGGTGGTATCGGATTGAGGGGTCCCGGCGAAACTCAGCTGGAATCCGACAAACGCCTGATCGCCCATCGTATCCGACAGATCGAGAAGCGTCTGGATAAGGTCGACCAACAGCGACGCCAAAGTCGTAAGGCAAGAAAGCGCGCTGCGGCGCCCGTCGTCGGTTTGGTCGGCTACACCAATGCAGGCAAGTCCACGCTTTTCAACGCATTGACGAAAGCGAACGTTTACGCCGCCGACCAGCTGTTTGCAACGCTGGATCCAACCTTGCGTCGCCACCCGGTTTCCGGCACCCTGGAGATCGTCCTGGCGGATACTGTGGGCTTTATTCGGCAGCTTCCGCATGAGCTGATTGCTGCGTTTCGTTCGACCTTGCGGGAGGCGAGTGAAGCCGATTTGTTGCTGCATGTCGTCGATGCGTCCGATGACGCTGTCGAAGAGAAAATCGCTCAGGTTAATGAAGTCTTGGTGGAGATCGGAGCCGACTCGGTTGCAACGATTGAGATTTTCAACAAGATCGACCAAGTCGATGGAGCCCTGCCACGCCTCGAGCGTGATGCAGAGGGACGCATCTGCCGGGTGTGGCTCTCGGCCCGCAGTGGGCAAGGACTGTGGATGCTCGATCGTGCATTTGAGGAACGCTTCTTAGCGGAAAGAATTCGGCGTACCATCCATGTCGGTTCGGCAGATGCGGCTCTTCGGGCCAAACTTTATCGCTCGGGGAAGGTCCTACGGGACGACAGCGACGAATTCGGGGGATGGGAGCTCGAGGTGGAGATGTCGTCGACGGAATGGCGGTTACTGACCGAGGATGGTCTACTTTCCAGTAAGCAATACGCCACGAATGCTGCCGCCTGAGTGGCGATCCGTTCCCTCCATTGCCGGCTGACTGTGATTGTGCAGTCATGGTCGCTTTGTAAGCGAGCGGGTTTTCTCGCATAATTCCCGGCCGTCTAGACCCGCTGGTGCCAACTGAGATTGACGAAAGGAGCTAACTGATGTCCTGGAATGAACCGGGCAGCCCGAAGAAAGACCCTTGGAGTGGGCGAGAGCAACAAGAATCCCCCCCGGACTTGGAAGAAGTGCTTCGATCCGTGCAAGAGCGGTTCAGCCGATTGTTCGGTGGCGGCAAAGGTTCCGGTGGATGGTCCGGCAGTCCGGCCAAGAGCATCGGCTGGATACTGCTGCTCGGTCTAATCATCTGGCTTCTCACTGGCATTTACATCGTTCAGGAAGGTAACCGAGGAGTGGTCACCCGCTTCGGCAAATACGTCGAGACGACGATGCCGGGACCACACTGGCATATACCGAAGCCGTTCGAGAGTGTTACGGTGGTCAACGTGGAGCAGCAACGGATCATCGAGGTGGGCACGCGCTCAGCCGGCCGATCGTCGCAGGATACTGCATCGGGTGAAGCCTTGATGCTGACCCAGGATGAGAACATCGTCGACCTGCATCTAACGGTGCAGTATCAGATCAAGGATGCGAAGGAATACCTGTTCAAGGTGTTTTCCCCCGACGCGACGTTAAAGCAGATCACGAAGAGCGCAGAGCGCGCGGTGATCGGCAAGAACACCATGGATTTCGTATTGACCGAAGGTCGAAGCGAGGTCGCCGAGGAGATCAAGAGCGAAGTCCAGCGCATGCTCGACGATTATGGGACCGGAATTCGGGTCATCACTGTGAACCTGATGGACGCCCAGCCGCCCGAGGAGGTCCAACCTGCGTTTGCCGACGCAATCAAGGCCCGCGAGGACGAACAACGCTTGAAAAACGAGGCCGAAGCCTACGCGAACGAGGTGATCCCGAAAGCCAGAGGAGCGGCTGCGCGTTTGTCCGAGGAATCAGAGGGTTACAAGCAGCGCGTGATCGCGAGGGCGCAAGGTGAGGCTGGTCGCTTCAACCAGCTGCTGGCAGAATACGAAAAGGCACCCGAAGTGACTCGCGAAAGGCTTTATCTGGAAGGTGTGCAGGACATTCTCGGCCGTTCGAACGTGACCCTGGTGGACGTTAAGGGTAGCAGCAACGTATTTTACCTGCCGCTCGACAAACTTCGCCAGCAGAGCAATACCATGCAGTTTCCTGCAGAGGAGGAACGTGTTCCCCAAGTACAGGAGTCGAGCGATAGCCCGGTAAGAATTATGCGTCCCAGTGCACGAGGCCGCGAAGGAAGGGGTCAGCCATGAGTCAGACTAGGATCATCATTATCTCCGTCGTTGCCCTGTTGGTCATTCTGTCGATGTCGGTTTTCACCGTCTCCGAGACGGAAAAGGCGATCAAGTTTCAGTTGGGTGAGATCGTTCGGTCGGATTACACCCCCGGTCTCTATTTCAAGATTCCGGTGATCAACAATGTCAGGAAATTCGATGCGCGAGTCCTCACGCTGGAATCGCGTCCCGAGCGTTTCCTTACCTCCGAGAAGAAAAACGTGATTGTGGACACTTTCACCAAGTGGCGGGTCAAGGATGTGGCGACTTACTACAAGAAGGTATCCGGTGACATCAACCAAGCCAACGTTCGCCTCGATCAGAGCATCAAGGACGCGACACGCAGTGAGTTCAGTCGACGAACCATACGGGACCTGCTGTCTTCGGAGCGGAACGAGTTACGCGACGTACTCGTCAGGGTGCTTGCACCGAAGGCCGACGAACTGGGTATTGAAGTCGTCGACATCCGCATCATGCGGGTCGATCTTCCCAGTGAGGTAAGTTCGTCCGTGTATCGACGCATGGAAGCCGAGCGAGCAAGAGTTGCGCGCGATTTCAGGTCGCGCGGGGCGGAAATGGCAGAACGAATCCGTGCCGATGCGGATCGACAGCGCGAAGTGCTGCTCGCCGAGGCCTACCGGGATGCCGAATTGAAGCGCGGTGAAGGTGACGCAAGCGCTTCGGATATCTATGCCCAGGCCTACGGCAGGAACAAGGAATTTTTCGCTTTCTATCGAAGCCTGGCTGCTTACCAGGGGGCTTTCAAGGGTGAAGGGAGCACGATCGTCACCGATCCGGATTCCGATTTCTTCCGCTACTTCAAAAGGGCCAAGTAGAGTCGCTCTGCCGTGTGGAGAGCGCCCGGACGGTCGTGCGGGGCGCTCTAATCTGCTGTTTGTCGGGACGCCGACAAGCCCACTTGCCTGCCTAAGGGCATTGCTCCCGATGGGCACCAGGTCTTGGATCATCGACCACGAACCAGATGCATCGCGCTTTTCTCACCCCGCTTTACATGCTCCCTTCGATGTTGACGGATGATCGATGGCTACTGCCGGACGGTATCGAAGAAGTCCTACCGAGTGAGGCCGCTCGTCTGGAGCGACTGCGCCGCGAGGTGCTTGATCTCTTCGGAACCTGGGGATATCGGTTGGTGGTGACACCCTTGATCGAATTCATCGAGTCATTACTGACTGGGGCGGGCCACGATCTCGACATTCAGACCTTCAAACTGATCGACCAAATCAGTGGCAGACAGTTGGGGGTGCGGGCAGACATGACACCGCAAGTGGCGCGTATCGACGCTCGCCATTCAGAATCCACGGTGCCGGCGCGTCTATGTTACCTGGGGACCGTACTGCATGCGCAGAGCGATCACCTGGAAAGATCCCGAAGTCCCATGCAGGTCGGCGCCGAACTCTACGGCCATGCTGGCATTGCTAGCGATCTCGAAATCGTGTCGCTGATGCTGGAGATGCTCGCCATTGCAGGTGTGAAGAACGTACATTTAGATCTGGGACACGTAGGTATCTACCGAGCTTTGGCCGGGCAGACGGGCCTGGACCCTTCGGCGGAGGGCCAGCTGTTCGAGATCCTCCAGCGCAAGGCAAGCCCGGAGTTGTCGGAGTTGCTTGCCGCGACCAACATCACGCCCGATGCGTTGGCGTGGTTCGCAGCGCTGATGGACTTGAACGGGGGTTCGGAAGTGCTCGTTGAAGCGCGCCGGCGCTTGGCAGGCGCCGACAGGCGAGTTCACGGGGCGCTCGACGATCTGGAGGCTATCGCACATGCCTTGATCGCGAAATTTCCCTCGTTGCCGATTCACTTCGACCTGGCCGAATTGCGAGGTTACCATTACCACACCGGCATGGTATTTGCCGCGTTCGTGCCGGGGTATGGCCGGGACATCGCGCGTGGTGGCCGTTACGACGACATCGGCAGGGTCTTCGGGCGAGCACGCCCGGCCACTGGATTCAGTGCCGACTTGCGTGTCTTGTTGCGTTTCTGCTCGGTGGACTTGGATCAAGAGGAGCAGCCCGGGCCGATTCTCGCGCCGGCAGTCGACGATGTTGAGCTGCACGAAACCATCCGTCGGCTCCGCGCCACGGGGCACGCCGTAATCCAGGAACTACCCGGTCAGGCTTGCGGGCCCGTGGAGATGGGGTGCCGCCAACGGCTCAGTCAAGTAGAAGGGGCTTGGCGACTGGTACCGCTGACCTCATGAGCGGGCCGGGAATTTTCGGATTGGCATTGGGGAAAAGAGGATAGCCATGGGCAAGAACGTTGTGGTCATCGGAACGCAGTGGGGAGACGAGGGCAAGGGCAAATTGGTCGACCTGCTGACCGAGTATGCCGATGCCGTGGTGCGTTTTCAGGGTGGTCACAATGCGGGACACACGCTGGTCATCGACGGGCAAAAGACCGTGCTGCATTTGGTTCCCTCGGGAATTCTCCGGCCGGGCGTCCAATGCATGATTGGCAACGGGGTCGTTCTATCACCCGAAGCACTGATCGGCGAGATCGAAGTTCTGGAGCAGGCTGGGGTCGAGGTCCGCGGTCGCCTCCTGATCAGTCAGTCCTGTGCGATCATCCTTCCCCTGCATGTTGCTTTGGACGGAGCTCGGGAAAAATCCCGCGGCAAGCAAGCGATCGGCACAACAGGCCGGGGTATCGGTCCGGCCTACGAGGACAAGGTTGCTCGTCGCGGACTGCGGGCGGGCGACTTTATGGACAGCCGGCTGTTCTCGGAGCGCTTGCGCGAGCTGTGGGATTTTCACAATTTTGTGTTGACCCAGTATTACCGAGAGCGGGGTGTGGACTATCAAGAGATGCTTGATGGGATGCTGATGCTGGGGGAGAAGATCCGTCCGATGTTGGGCGATGTGTCCGAGACACTTTACGGTCTGCGTGCCGATGGCAAACGCATTCTCTTCGAAGGAGCCCAGGGCGCGATGCTTGACATTGATCATGGGACCTATCCGTTCGTTACGTCCTCGAACACGACCGCCGGCGGTGCGGCGTGTGGAACAGGAGTCGGTCTGCTCGATTTTGATTATGTATTGGGTATAACCAAGGCGTATGCGACCCGAGTTGGCAATGGCCCCTTCCCTACGGAGCTATTCGATCAAGCGGGGGAGCATTTGTCCGTTCGTGGGGTCGAATTTGGCGCTACGACGGGCAGGCGTAGGCGTTGCGGTTGGTTCGACGCCGTGCTGATGCGGAAGTCTGCGCATCTCAACAGTCTGAGCGGTCTGTGTCTGACTAAGCTCGATGTGTTGGACGGCTTGCCGAGCATTGGTCTTTGCGTTGCGTATCGCTACGGCGGGCAAGAGGTCGATACCATTCCCCATGGCGCCGAGAATTATGCGAAGTGCCAGCCGGTGTTCGAGATGTTACCGGGATGGACTCAAAGTATCTCGGGAGTTCGGACCCTCGACGAATTTCCAGAGGCCGCAAAACGGTATGTTCGAAGGATTGAAGAACTCGTAGGGGTGCCGGTCGATGTGCTCTCTACCGGGCCGGATCGTCAGGAAACGATCTTACTTAGAAACCCGTTTGCCTGACCGGAGAAGGGTGGTGCCGAGGAGAGGACTTGAACCTCCACGGGTCTCCCCACATGAACCTGAATCATGCGCGTCTACCAATTTCGCCACCTCGGCGCTTCGACCGCTAAGGGCAGCCGAACAGCCGCAAAGGATAGGGGTGGATCCCAAGAATGTCAATCGACTTCGGTCTTTTGCGGTCTGCGTCAGAACGTCTTCCGCCGAGTTTTCCATGAAGCGAACTCTTTGACACCGAAGCCCAGTCCGTTCTGGCGAGCCGGTGTCCAAGGAAAGCATCGCCGGTGTGGGCACTGTCTATACCCTACTCAGCTCAACCTCTAATGAACAAAGCCATCTCCGGAAAGGTCAGGAATTTCAAAGTGAAAGATCCCTTCGCTGAACGCGAAGCCGAGAAATACGAGCGTCCTATTCCCAGCCGGGAGTTGATTCTGGAGGTACTGAAAGAGCAGGGAAGGCCGGCGAAGCTGGAAGAGTTGGCGGATTTTCTGGGAGTGCTGGACGCAGACGATGTGGAATCACTGCGGCGCCGGCTGCAAGCTATGGAACGTGACGGACAGTTGCTGCGGAACCGGCGCGATCGATACTGCGTGGTCAATCGGAAGGATCTTACGACCGGGAGGGTATTGGGGCATCCCGACGGGTTCGGGTTTCTGCGCCCAGACGACGGCGGAGAGGATCTGTTCCTCTCGCCGCGCGAGATGCGTTCTCTGATGCACGATGATCGGGTCGTGGTCAGTGTCACTGGGATCGATCGGCGCGGGCGCCGCGAAGGGACCGTCGTCGAGGTTCTTGAACGCAATACCACGCGCGTGGTGGGCCGCTTGTACATCGAGCAGGGCATCGCCTTCGTCGTGCCCGGGCAGAAGAATCTTATCCATGAAATTCTGATACCGGAGTCGTTGGTGGGCGATGCGCAGGCCGGGCAGATCGTGGTCACAGAAATTATCGAGCAACCGACCCTGCGACGCGAGCCCATTGGAAAGGTGATAGAGGTACTGGGGGAACACATGGCGCCGGGGATGGAGATTGAGGTCGCCATCCGAGGCTACGATTTGCCCCATGAATGGCCCGACGAGGTGTTGGCGGAAACTGCAGGACTGAGTCCGCACGTGGTGATCGATGAACCGGAGCGCCGGGTCGACCTCCGCCATTTGCCCTTGGTGACTATCGACGGAGAGGACGCGCGAGACTTCGACGATGCGGTGTACTGCGAGCGGACCGCCAAGGGGTGGAAACTTTACGTCGCGATCGCTGATGTCTCCCACTATGTCCGGCCAGGCTCGGCGCTCGATCAGGAGGCGATGAGGCGCGGCAATTCGGTGTACTTTCCGCAGCGGGTCATCCCGATGTTGCCCGAGGTTCTCTCCAACGGACTCTGCTCGCTGAATCCGGAAGAGGATCGGCTATGCATGGTCTGCGAGATGAACGTTAATGCCAGCGGTAGCGTGATGCGCTCACGGTTCTGCCAGGGCATCATGCGCTCGCATGCGCGGTTGACTTACACGGAGGTGGCCAAGATCTTGGTCGAGAACGATAAAGGCTTGCGCCGAGCGCGTCGCAGTCTGGTGCCACACCTCGAGGAGCTGTTCGCCCTATACAAACGCCTACGCTGGGCGAGAGAAGAGCGCGGCGCGATCGATTTCGAAAGCCGGGAATCGCGGATCATTTTCGGTGACGGCAAGAAAATCGAGCGCATCGTGCCGACGGAGCGGAACGACGCTCACCGCCTGATCGAGGAATGCATGATTCTGGCGAATCAATGTGCCGCCCGGTTTCTCGGCCGAGCCAAGGTGCCGCACATCCTCCGGATACACGACGGCCCCACGGCGGAAAAGCTGGCGGATCTTCGCATGTTCCTGGGAGAAGTTGGGCTATCGCTGGGCGGAGGAGATAAGCCAGAACCGATGGACTACTACCGTTTGTTGGAAAAGATTGTCAGCCGGCCGGACGAGCACTTAATTCAGACCGTGTTGTTGCGATCCTTGTCTCAAGCCGTCTACAGCCCGGAGAAGAAGGGCCATTTCGGACTGGCTCTCGATTCTTACACCCATTTCACCTCGCCGATTCGGCGCTATCCAGACTTGCTCGTTCACCGCGGGATCGTGCATGCCGCGGCGGGAGTGACGCCCGAAGAGTTCCGCTACTCGGTAAACGATCTGGTATTGCTGGGCGAACAGTGCTCGAGTACGGAGCGGCGCGCGGATGAGGCGACCAGGGACGTCGTGAACTGGCTGAAATGCGAATACATGCTGGACAAACTGGGTCAGGAGTTTGACGGAGTCATTGCGGCGGTGACATCGTTCGGCTTCTTCGTCGAACTGCGGGAGATTTTCATCGACGGTCTGGTGCACATTTCCAGCTTGGATAGAGACTTCTTCCACTACGACCCGGTCGGTCATCGATTGATCGGAGAACGCAGTGGCGTCCGCTATCGCCTGGGCGATCCGGTGAGAGTCATCGTCGCGCGAGTCGACTTGGACGAACGCAAGATCGACCTTGAACTCGCCAATCTGCGCGAACGTCGAGAGGAACGCGCCCCGAAGAAACGCAGGCGCCGATGAAGTCAAGCCGGAGGGTCTTCGGGCTGCACTCGGCGGAGACGGCGATCGAGTGCGGCGCGGCAAGTATCTCAACGGCTTGGATCGATGCCCGCCGGGGCGATGCCCGTCTCGCTCGGCTGACACAAAGGTTGTCCGAGCATGGTATTCGCGTGGAATCCGTGTCGAAGCGGCGCCTCGATGAACTGTCCCGCGGTGGCAATCACCAGGGTATCGTTATCGACATGGACTTGCCCGCGGAACGGGACGAGGACGATCTGATCGGAGTACTCGCCGATGCCGCCGCTAAACCGCTACTGTTGGTGCTGGATCAGGTTCAGGATCCGCACAATCTCGGCGCCTGTCTGCGCACGGTTGATGCAGTTGGCGCACTGGGTATCGTCATTCCCAAGGATCAGTCGGTCGGGTTAACGCCGACGGTTGCCAAGGTGGCTTCCGGTGCCGCGGAAACCGTTCCGGTCTACCGGGTTACCAATCTTGCGCGCTGTTTGGATCGGCTTAAGGCCGCAGGGCTTTGGCTTGTCGGAGCAGCGGGGAAAGCTGACATTACCGTGTACGAAGCCGATTTGACCGTTCCGCTGGCGCTGCTACTCGGCGCCGAAGGCAAAGGCCTGCGACGTCTGACCCAGGAAAAGTGTGACCTGCTGGTACGCATCCCAATGCTGGGATCGATGGAGAGCTTGAATGTGTCCGTCGCGGCCGGCGTGTTGTTGTACGAGGCCTTACGCCAACGCTCGTCTTGGAACCATGGGCGCTGAGCGCGTAGCAGCGTCCCGACCTGGATAGACAGCGCTGCGTTTCCGTTGCGCCGTTGCCCCCGACCGCATAGGCTTTCTCACTCCGAGTTTATCACCGAAGAGGCGAGTGCATGAAGAACGTCGAGATGCGTGTCGAGGGCAACGTCCTGACAATCAAGGTCGACCTGAGTAAGTCATGCGGCCCGTCAAGTTCCGGGAAGACCATCATCATCGCCACGACGGAGGGCAACGTCAGTGTGCCGGAGCATGAGAACGTCAAGGTGGGCCTGAACGTTTACAAGAAGCCGAACGAATAGATGTCGGCCGCCGCGACGTTTTCTCGCTCGGTGATCGCCCTGAATCTCGATAACCCCGTCCTTGCACGGTGCCGCCGGAACCACAGCGCTGTTTCGGCTGCTTGCCGATCTCCTCGAGCACTTCGGATTCGACGGGAATCCCGCCAATGACGGTGACTCCCTTGTCTTTGCGTCCCCTGGTCTCCAGGCGTATCCGCACAATCCCAGCCGATTTCGGCAGCGGCTTGTTTGTCTTGCAGGTGCAATCACCGATTGGTTTGCGACAAGTCGAACACATCCGACCCTGCTGATTGGAGTAGACGAAGGCCACCCCAACCTGACTTTCTTGTTGAATTCATTGAACAGTGCCCAAATCTTGGGCGAGCGGAGTTTCGCATAAAGCGCCACTGTGGCGAACCTGGACATTTCTCCCCCTTGTATTAGGTTTTCAGGTAGGAGCGGATTTTACCGCTGCCTTGCCTGCGAAATTCCGCGGGGGATGGAATGAACGAAAGCGGTACCTTGATAGGCCACCTTTGGGAAGTCCGAGGAAGGCGTATGACCGCCCGCCTGTTGAGGGAGGGGTTGACGCCTGACACTGGAAAACCAGCCGAACGATCCCAGCCGGTGGGGCGGGTCGGTACATTCGTGTCGGTTCAGCAGACGGGGGGGCGTCTGCTGGCGGTCATTCAGGAGATCTGCGGTTACGATGGCGAAATACCTTCCGTGGCGGGTGGCACCATCAGCCTGAATCCGCTCGGCGAAATCACGCCGGAGGGGCACTTTCGTCGAGGAGTTTCGGATTTTCCATTGCCGGGCGCCGAGGTTCGAACGGTCGATCCGGCCGATGTGAGCACGATCTTCGCAAAAGTTCGCGGGTATGGATTCAAACTGGGGCAGTTGCAGGGTTATTCCTCTGCCGAGGTGTTTCTCGATCCAAGGACGCTATGCGGGCGTCATTTCGCAATCTTGGGGCAGTCGGGCTCGGGTAAGTCCTGGGCAGTGGCGACGGTCGTGCAGCGGCTCGTCGCGACGATGCCGAGAGCGCATATCATCCTTCTCGATCTGCATGGCGAGTACTGTTGGGCCGATTCCGACGGCCCCGGCAAGAGTGCGTTCAAGGAAGGCCAGGTTCGCTACCTGGACGCACGTCAGTTGGAGATCCCTTATTGGCTGATGACCTTCGGTGACCTGGTGGAGCTGCTGATCGACCGCAACGACCGGAAGGCCCCCATTCAGACGGCCTTTCTGCGCGACATCATCTTCGATCTGAAGACCGAGAGCGGCAGGGGCTTGGGGCTGAAATCGGTTTCCGTCGATTCTCCGGTCTATTTCCCGCTAGCGAAGGTTTACGAGCTCTTCAAAGAGGCCAACGAATTGCGCACCGATTTCGGCAAGACGAAGGGCCCAATGTACGGCCACTTCGACGAACTCCTCATCAAGCTACAAAGCCGTTTAAACGACGCCCGCTACGACTTTCTCCTCAATCCGAGCCAACGAAATCGTTCCGAGACGCTTTCAGAGTTGTTGCGGGATTTCGTTGGCCTTGGTGAGCCCAGATGCCCGATCAACGTCATCGACCTCAGCCCGGTGCCCTTCGATGTTCGCCCCGCGATCTCCGCACAGATCGGGCGGCTGGCGTTTGAGTTCAACTACTGGAATCCTCGCCACCGGGAGTTTCCGATCCTTCTCATCTGTGAGGAAGCTCACGTCTACATTCCGCGCGATCCCGCCAGTCAGTATGCGGGGGCGCGCAAGTCTATGGAACGGATCGCCAAGGAAGGCCGCAAGTACGGTGTCGGTCTCGGTGTCGTCAGCCAACGACCGCAAGAGCTCTCGGAAACGGTGTTATCCCAGTGCGGTACGTATATCTGTCTGCGGCTAACTAACCCGGATGATCAGAACTATGTGCGGCAGTTGGTTCCCGAAGGCGAATCGGACTTCATCGACGCGCTGACCGCCCTCGGGCGTGGCGAGGCGATGGCCCTCGGCGAGGCAGTGCCGGTTCCGTTACGCTTCCAGCTCGATAGGCCAGACCCCACTCCCAATAGTAGCGACGTGGACTACCATGCTTGCTGGCAGAGCGGCCCCGAGGATCTCGACATCGACGGCATCGTCCGCCGGTGGTGGCTGCAGGGGCGGTAACCACGGAGGCTTCACCAATGGATACCGTTCGGCTCCCGGCATCGACTGTGCCCATCTCCCAAGGTGGAAGTGACGGTTGAATCAGACGGACTCAGTCAGTCCTCGGATTGGTGCCCGCTTCTGCTATAATGCTTCGCTTGCCCACGGAGCAGCGCGATCTCTGATTGTTAATGACACTGCCTACCCGTTCTATTCGGCAAGTCCCGGCGGCCTTGCACGTTCCAGTTCTGAGCTAAGCTCCCGTCGATGAGTTCGTTCGCCAAAGAAGTCATTCCGGTCAGTCTCGAGGGCGAGATGAAGCAGTCGTACCTCGATTATGCGATGAGCGTGATCGTGGGCCGTGCGCTGCCGGATGTACGGGACGGTCTTAAGCCCGTGCATCGGCGTGTGCTGTATGCGATGCACGAATTGGGCAACGATTGGAACAAGGCGTACAAGAAATCCGCCCGCGTTGTCGGCGACGTGATCGGTAAGTATCACCCGCATGGGGATGCGGCCGTCTACGACACTATCGTGCGGATGGCACAGCCGTTTTCGCTGCGCTACATGCTGATCGACGGGCAAGGCAACTTCGGTTCCGTGGACGGAGATCCACCGGCGGCGATGCGTTACACCGAGGTCCGCATGGCGCGGATCGCGCACGAGCTGCTGGCTGATCTCGACAAGGAAACGGTCGACTTCGTCCCGAACTACGATGAGTCGGAGCGGGAGCCTTCAGTCCTTCCAACCCGCGTGCCCAACCTCCTGGTGAACGGATCAGCGGGTATTGCGGTCGGCATGGCGACCAATATTCCGCCCCACAATCTGACCGAGGTGGTGAATGCCTGTCTGCTGTTGATCGAGGACCCCGATGTGGGCATCGAGCAGCTGATGCGCTTGGTTCCGGGTCCGGATTTTCCCACCGCCGGCATCATCAACGGGGCCAGCGGAATCCGCGAAGCTTATTTGACTGGGCGCGGCCGCATCCACATTCGGGCGCGATGCCAGTTCGAAACCCAAGAGGACGGCGGACGCCAAAGCATCATCGTTACCGAATTGCCTTATCAGGTAAATAAGGCGCGCTTGATGGAGAAGATCGCTGAGTTGGTCAAGGAAGGCAAGCTCGAAGGCATCTCCGGCTTGCGCGATGAGTCGGACAAGGATGGTATGCGGATGGTGATCGAGTTGAAACGCGGCGAGACCAGCGAGGTCGTGCTGAACAATCTGTTCCAGCAAACCCAGATGCAAAGCGTCTTCGGCATCAACATGGTGGCGCTGCTGGATGGCCGGCCGCGCTGCCTGAATCTTAAGGAGCTCATTGCCGCATTTATTGATCACCGACGGGAGGTCGTGACGCGGCGCTCGATCTTTGAGCTCCGCAAGGCTCGGGAACGCGCCCATATCTTGGAGGGTCTCGCGGTCGCGCTCGCGAATATCGACGACGTGATCGAGATGATCAAGACCTCGGCGAACCCCGCGGAGGCGAAAGAGCGGTTGCTGGAACGGATCTGGCGCTCGGGTGCGGTCGCGGAATTGTTGGCGCGGGCGGAAGATGCCGAGCGTTCCCGTCCCGAGACGCTCACCCCAGACTATGGCTTGCTGGCGGAGGGCTACCGACTGTCACCTGTTCAAGCGCAGGCCATTCTCGATCTGCGCCTGCATCGTCTGACCGGCCTGGAGCAGGAGAAGATTGTCGAAGAGTACAAGGCATTGCTGGCTCAGATCGACGAGCTACTGGCTATTTTGGCCAGCGATCGGCGCCTGCTCGAAGTGATTCGCGATGAATTGACCGCGGTGCGTGACCAGTTCGGTGACCGTCGCCGGACCGAAATCATTGAAGATCACTTGAACTTGTCGACGGCGGATCTGATCACCGAGGAAGACATGGCGGTTACCGTCTCCCACGAAGGGTATGTCAAGTCGCAGCCTGTCTCAGCTTACCGGGCACAGCGTCGCGGGGGGCGGGGTAAAGCAGCGGCGGCGACCAAGGAAGAGGACTTCATCGAAAGGCTAATCGTAGCGAATACCCACGACACCATCCTCTGTTTCTCCAGCGTTGGGAAAGTCTACTGGCTCAAAGTCTATGAATTGCCGGTTGCCAGCCGAACGGCGCGGGGCAAGCCCTTCGTCAACCTGTTGCCGCTCGAAGACGGCGAGCGGATCAACGCGATTCTGCCGATCCGCGAGTTTGACGAGAACCATTTCATCTTCATGGCTACTAGCGCGGGGATTGTCAAGAAAGTTCCCTTGAGCGAATTCGAGCGCCCTCGCCCGAGCGGCAAGATCGCCATCGATCTGCGGGTCGATGATCGTCTGGTCAACGTCGCTGTTACCGATGGCCAACAGAATGTCATGCTGTTCAGCAATGCAGGGAAAGCCGTTTGCTTTAACGAGCGCGAGGTGCGCTCCATGGGACGGACGGCGGTGGGGGTTCGGGGCATGACCCTTCAGGAAGGGCAGCGCTTGATTGCCTTGATCATCGGAACCGAGGGTACGGTCATGAACATCACCGAGAACGGCTACGGCAAGCGGACGCCGGTCCCGGGCTTTCCAAAGCACCGCCGCGGTGGTCGGGGTGTAATCGCGATCCAGACCTCGGAGCGCAATGGCGCGGTCGTGGGTGCTACCCTGGTGGGTGAGCAAGACGAGATTATGTTGATCACGGATGCCGGAACCTTGGTGCGCACGCGGGTGGAGGAGATCCGGGTGATGGGCCGGAATACGCAAGGCGTAACAGTGATCAGGTTGAATAGCGGCGAAAAGGTGGTCGGCGTAGACCGTATTCCCTATTTGCCGGGTGAGGCGGATGAGCCTTTGGACGAAACGATTAGTGATGAGATGGAGTCGGAGGAATGACACGAATTTACAATTTCAGCGCGGGGCCCTCGATGTTGCCGGAGCCGGTGTTGCTCCGGGCGCAGGAGGAGCTGACAGAGTACCATGGGACCGGTATGTCGGTCATGGAGATGAGCCATCGCAGCAAGGATTTCCTTGCCATCGCCCAGCAGGCAGAGGCGGATTTGCGGGACTTGATGGGGATCCCAGACCATTATCGGGTCTTGTTTCTGCAAGGAGGTGCGACAAGCCAGTTCGCGATGGCGCCGATCAATTTGCTGCGGGGGAAGACCCGCGGATGCTACGTGGAAACCGGGCTTTGGTCTGAGAAGGCGATAGCCGAGGCGAAGCGGTTCTGCGATGTGAGCGTCGTTGCGAGCTCGAAAGCGGAGAATTATCTGTCGATTCCGCCCAGGGAAACCTGGGAAATCGATCCCGACGCGGCGTATCTGCACTACACCTCTAACGAAACCATCGGCGGTGTCGAATTCTCCGATGTTCCCGATTCGGCGGGGTTGCCACTGGTCTGCGACATGTCCTCAAACATCCTGTCGCGAGTGATCGACGTCAGCCGCTTCGGTGTCATTTACGCAGGTGCCCAGAAGAACCTAGGGCCGGCGGGTATCACGGTAGTGATTGTAAGGGAAGACCTTATGGGCCAAGTGCTTCCCCATACACCCTCGCTATTCGACTATCGGGTGCAGGCAGAGCAGGGTTCGATGGTCAATACGCCGCCGACCTACAACTGGTATCTGCTCGGCTTGGTTCTGGAGTGGATCAAGGTGCAGGGTGGCGTTGCGAGCATCGAGGAACGTAACCTTCGCAAGGCGCGGAAGCTCTATGACGCGATCGATGTCTCCGAGTTTTACTCCAACCCGGTGGATCCGATCGCGCGTTCCCGGATGAACGTTCCATTTCGTCTGAGTGATGCAACGCTGGAAAAGCGATTTCTGCAAGAGGCGAAGGCTGCGGGGCTAGTCACTCTGGAAGGGCATCGCTCCGTCGGCGGCATGCGCGCCAGCATTTACAACGCCATGCCTGAAGCGGGTGTCGAGGCGTTGATCGACTTCATGTCACAATTCGAACGCCGTCAGGGTTGAGGTTTAGTGTGTTTAAGATATCGATTTACAACAATATATCGCTCACGGGGTTGGAGCGTCTGCCGCGGGATCAGTACCAGGTCGCTTCCGAAATTGAGCATCCGGACGCGATTTTGTTGAGATCCTTTAACTTGCATGGTGTGCCCATTTCCGAAACCGTCAAGGCAGTGGGAAGAGCGGGGGCGGGGGTCAATAACATTCCAGTGGCCGAATTCAGCAAGCGCGGGATTCCCGTGTTCAATACCCCTGGAGCCAACGCCAATGCGGTCAAGGAGTTGGTGATCGCCGGCATGTTTCTGGCCAGCCGCAACATCTGCAAGGGCTGGGATTTCGTGCGCCACCTGCAAGGCGACGACGAGGCGATCAATGGTCAGATCGAAAAGAACAAGAAACAGTTCGCGGGTTTTGAACTGGCTGGCAAGACCCTCGGCGTGCTCGGTCTCGGCGCGATCGGGGTCAGGGTGGCGAACACTGCCGTCGCTTTGGGTATGCACGTAGTGGGCTACGATCCGATGCTGACCGTACAAAGCGCTTGGCAACTTTCCTCCACTGTGACTCAAGCTACCAGCATCGATGACCTCCTGGCTAGATGTGACTTCGTGACGCTCCATGTCCCGCTGAATGACCAAACGCGAGGAATCGTCAATGGCGGCCGTCTCGCTTCGATGCGCCACGGGTCGGTGTTGTTAAACTTTTCCCGCGCCGACACGGTCGACGCAGCGGCACTCTTGGCGGCGCTGGACTCAGGAAGACTGCATGCCTACGTGTCTGACTTCCCCTCATGCAAGCTGATTGGTCACAGCAGCGCGATCGTTTTGCCCCACCTCGGAGCCTCAACGGCCGAGGCGGAGGAGAACTGTGCCATGATGGTGGTTGATCAGGTTCGAGACTTTCTCGAGAACGGCAACATACGCAATTCGGTCAACTTTCCGGAAGTCGTGATGCCGAGAACGGAAGGATGTCGCCTCGGAGTAACAAACGAAAATGTCCCGAATATGGTTGGGCAGATTTCCAGTCTGTTGGCCGAGGCCGGTCTCAATATTATCGATCTGTTGAATAAGTCCTGCGGAAATTACGCCTATACCCTTATCGACCTCAACGTGGTTGTGCCCCAGGAAACCTTGGACCGAATTAGGGGTATCGCCGGCGTCCTTTCCGCACGCATCGTCTGCGACAGCGGGCGCTCCTAAGCCGACAAGCGAGGGGAGACCGTGTCGGCAGATCAACGTCTCGTCGAGCTTCGAGCGATGATCGACGCCGTCGACGAACGGCTGCTGGGGCTGATCAACGAGCGGGCCAGTTATGCGCTTCAGGTCGCCGGGGCGAAGATGGCGGCCGGGGAAGTCGATTGTTTCCACCGACCGGAACGGGAAGCTGAGATATTGCGGAGAATCGCCGCAAGTAATCAGGGACCCTTATCGGATGAAGCGGTGACGGGATTCTTCCGCGAACTCATGTCTGAGTGCCTGGCCCTGGAGAAGCCACTCACTGTAGCGTTCCTGGGTCCGGAAGGCACGTTTACCCAACAGGCCGCCTATAAGCACTTTGGTCATGCGATCGCCGCAGCGCCGCTTCCGGCGATAGATGAAATCTTTCGAGCCGTGGAAAGCGAGGCATGTCAATACGGCGTCGTTCCGGTCGAGAACTCCACCGAAGGCGTCATCACGCATACGCTCGACAATTTCCTCAAGTCTCCGCTAGTAATATCGGGCGAGGTGCTGCTGCGCATCCATCATAACCTAATGGGCAACCTTGCCCATCTCAGTCTGATCCGGGAAGTATTTTCCCACCAGCAGTCTCTGGCACAGTGCCGGGAGTGGTTGGATCGATACTTGCCGGGTGTTCGTCGTACGGCCGTCAATAGTAATGCGGAAGGCGCTCGCCTGGCTGCCTCCACGCCTAACAGTGCCGCGATCGCCGGGGAGGTCGCGGCGGAGCTTTACGGACTGGCGTTGTTGGAGCGAAATATCGAGGATGAACCTGACAATACCACGCGCTTCTTGGTGATTGGGCGCAATCCGGTGGGGCGTACCGGGGCTGACAGGACCTCGCTGCTGCTGTCGACGCGGAATCACCCGGGCGCTTTATACCGGATGTTGGAGCCGTTCGCCCGCTGCGGCATCAGTATGACGAAGATCGAATCTCGGCCATCGCGGCGTGGTAATTGGGATTACGTCTTCTTCATTGATGTCGACGGACATCGGGAAGATCCCGCGTTGGCGGAGGCACTCGCGGAACTCGATTCCATTGTCACGATGCTAAGGATCCTTGGCTCTTACCCCAAGGTCATTTCATGATCTTCGACCGGGTGATTCAATTGTTTCGAGCAGACGAATGAATCCACAACGACTTGCCGCACCTGGCGTACGCGATCTTTCGCCCTACCAGCCCGGCAAACCCATGGTCGAACTGCAGCGGGAATTGGGGCTTAGTCGCATCATCAAGCTTGCTTCCAACGAGAATCCACGAGGACCCAGTCCGAAAGTTGTGGAGGCGATACAAGAGGGAATCCGGGAGATCCGTCTTTATCCCGATGGCAGTGGGTACCGGCTGAAGACTAGGCTGGCAGAGACCCTGGATGTCGGTTCAGACCAGATCACATTGGGTAACGGGTCGAACGACGTGCTGGAGCTGATCGCCCGCACTTTTTTGTCTCGCGGTTTTTCGGCAGTGTTCTCGGAGCACGCATTTGCCGTTTACCCGATCGTCACTCAGGCGGTGGGCGCAACGGGGATCGTCGCTCCTGCCCACGACGGAACTAGTGGTCCCCACTACGGGCATGATCTCAAGGCCCTTGCGACAAGGGTAGACCGGCACACGCGGATCGTGTTCATCGCGAATCCGAACAATCCCACTGGAACCTATGTTCCGCAGGCGGAGCTTCGCGGTTTTCTGGCTTTGATCCCAGATGACGTGATCGTCGTCATCGACGAGGCTTATGTCGAATACGTGGAAGTGGCGGATTACCGGAGCATGTTATCCTTCCTGAGTGATTTTCCGAATCTGATCGTGACGCGAACTTTCTCCAAGGCCCACGGCTTGGCTGGCCTTCGAGTAGGCTATTCGGTATCCAGTCCGGAAATCGCCGACTTGCTCAATCGCGTTCGGCAGCCGTTCAATGTCAATTCGTTGGCATTGGATGCGGCGGAAGCGGCTTTGGCCGATCCGGAGCATCTAGCGCGCTCGATAGACCTCAACCGACAAGGGTTGGACCAATTGGCGGGAGGATTCACCGCGCGAGGCTTGCACTACATTCCATCGGTCGGTAACTTCATCGCGCTGGACTTGAATCGCAGTGCCGCACCTGTTTACGAGTCGCTGCTGCGCGAGGGAGTCATCGTGCGCCCGATCAGCAACTACGGGTTGCCGAACCACTTGCGAGTGACCGTGGGAACCGAGGAAGAGAATCACTATTTCCTCAGCGCGCTCGACCGCATACTAGGCCAATGATCCGGCGACTTTGTATCATCGGAGTTGGGTTGATAGGCGGTTCCGCTGCGCTTGCTGCGCGTGAGCGTGGCCTCTGCGACGAAATCGTCGGCGTCGATCGCGATCAAGGAAATCTTGCCAAGGCACTGGGTCTCGGCGTGATTGATTGTGGCAGTGCGGTGGTTGAAGAAGCCGCGGTCGGCGCAGATTTTGTGCTTATCGCTGTTCCTGTGGGGTCCGTAGCCGGTGTATTCAAGAGCCTCAAGCCGGTGTGGTCGGACGACACCGTTTACACCGATGTGGGCAGTACCAAGTCCAGCGTCGTGGATGCTCTACGCCAGTGCCTCGGGAAGATGCCGGCGAACTTTGTTCCTGGGCATCCCATAGCGGGGGCGGAGCGGAGCGGGGTCGTAGCATCGACATCGAATCTGTATACCGGAAAACGCGTGATCTTGACGCCCGGCCCTGATTGTGACGCCGGCTGTCTGCAAGCGGTCACGTTATTTTGGAGCAGTCTAGGGGCCAAAGTGGCGCTGATGGAGCCGGAACATCATGATGCGGTGCTTGCCGCGACCAGTCATCTGCCGCATGTATTGGCTTATACCTTGGTGCACCTCTTGGGTCGCAAAGACGAGCAGGAAGAGATTTTTCAGTACGCAGCTGGGGGATTTAGGGACTTTACCCGCATCGCCTCCAGTGATCCGACGATGTGGTTGGATATTTGTTTCGCCAATGAAGCGCATGTTCTGCCGCTGATCGACGAGTTTCGCGCTGAACTCGATGTCTTCGCTGGTAGCCTGAGGGCGCGCAATGCGGAGGACGTATATCAGTTCCTGGCGACCGCGCGCGAAGCACGGCAACGATTTCTTGTACGCATGGAAAACTGACGCTATGTCCGATTGTTCGGTGACCTTCAGATCCAATCCAGGGGGTTCATTACAGGGAGACCTCCGCGTTCCCGGTGATAAATCTATTTCCCATCGTGCGATCATGCTGGCGGCCATCGCGGAAGGGACCAGCGAAATCACGGGTTTCCTCTCGGCCGACGACTGCCTGGCAACGATCCAAGCATTCCGGGCGATGCGTGTCGAAATCGAAGGCCCGGAACAGGGTTTTGTGCGGGTTCACGGCGTTGGTCTGCGGGGTCTCACAGCGCCGGATGGACCGCTTAATCTGGGGAATTCGGGAACGTCGATGCGTCTGATGTGTGGTCTCCTGGCGGGGCAGAAGTTCGATGCGATATTGACCGGAGATGAGTCGCTAAGTCGCCGTCCGATGCGCCGCGTGACCGAACCGCTTCGGGCAATGGGGGCGGTCATTACCACGACTGAAGCCGGCACGGCGCCGCTGAAGATTTCGGGGACTGCGGCCCTGCACGGTATCGACTACGACATGCCGGTAGCCAGTGCACAAGTGAAGTCCTGTTTGCTTCTTGCTGGGCTCTATGCAGCGGGAGAGACGCGGATCAGGGAGCCGGCACCGACAAGAGACCATACAGAGCGAATGCTGACGAGTTTCGGCTATGCTTGGCACCGCGACGGCAGCCGAATTACCATTGCCCCGGGCGGTCGGCTTCGGGCCTCACAGGTCGACGTTCCCGGCGATATCTCCTCTGCGGCTTTTTTTCTGGTTGGCGCGGCTCTCGCAGAAAACTCCGACTTGACCCTGCGACACGTGGGGATGAATCCGACCCGTACCGGCGTGGTTGAAATTCTGCGGCAGATGGGTGCCAATCTTGAGGTCATGAATCCGCGCATGATGGGTGCGGAACCGGTCGCCGATCTCCGTGTCCGTGCAAGCCGGCTTCGCGGCATAGCGATTCCCGAGGGTTTGGTTCCTTTAGCCATTGATGAGTTTCCGGTGCTCTTTGTCGCCGCTGCCTGCGCGGAAGGCGAGACGGTTCTCAGCGGAGCCGAGGAACTGCGGGTTAAGGAAAGCGACCGCATTCAGGTGATGGCAGATGGGTTGCAGGCCCTCGGTATTGAGGCCTGTCCGACTCCGGATGGTATGCGGATTCGCGGTGGGCGGCTCAAAGGTGGTATCGTCGATTCCCATGGCGATCACCGGGTTGCCATGGCTTTTTCGGTGGCCGGGGTTCGAGCTGCAGGCCCTATTGAGATCCGCCATTGTCGCAACGTCAGCACCTCGTTTCCCATGTTCATTGAATCGGCTCGCTCGGTCGGGCTGTCGGTTGCGGCTGTCGAAGGAGATATCCTATGACGGAGCGGGTTCCCGTTATGACGATCGATGGACCGAGCGGCGCGGGCAAGGGTACGGTCAGTCGGGCCGTGGCACGCCATCTCGGCTGGCATTTCCTCGATAGCGGCGCGATCTACCGTGCCGTCGCGCTGGCCGTGGAGAGGGCGCGGATTTCTCCTCAGGACGCGGCCGCTGTAACAAAGGTGGCAAACTGCGTCGATTTGGTGTTCACTGCGGCCGAACCGCCTGCCGTGTTCCTGGCCGATTGGGATGTGACCGATCAGCTTCAAACCGAAACCTGCGGGAAGACTGCTTCGACGATCGCCGCCCTGGGACCCGTCCGGCAGGCTCTGCTCAAGAGGCAGCGCGACTTTCGGCAGCCGCCTGGACTCGTGGCCGATGGACGTGATATGGGTACCGTCGTGTTTCCGGATGCGGAATTTAAGGTATTCTTGACCGCGAGCGCTGCGGTTCGAGCAATCCGCCGATATAACCAGTTGAACCAGAAAGACTTGAGTGTTACTCTTGCAAAGTTGACAAGAGAGATTGAAGAGCGGGATCAGCGTGACCAAGCCCGTGCCGAAGCCCCGCTGAGAATTCCGGATGGTGCCGTCGTGATCGATTCGTCGGATCTTGATATCGAGGAAGTGATCCAGCGCTGCCTGTCCTTGCTTGGTCGTGCCTGAGGTGCTGGCTGGATCTCTTTTGTCACAGCGAAAGGCTTGCTGTCTGAGTGGTGGCAAGGTTGTTCAACCGATTAACTAAGCGAGAATCGCCCAATCGCCGATTGGACGGAAGAGGTCTATGAGCGAAAGCTTTGCACAATTGTTCGAAGAGAGCCTGTCCCAGGCAGAGATGCGGGCTGGCAGTATCGTCACCGGTACCGTGGTGGATATCGGCCCAGACGTTGTTGTTGTCAACGCGGGTCTGAAGTCGGAAGGGGTCATACCGCGATGGCAATTTCTCGCCCCAGACGGCGAGCTCGAAGTGCAGGTCGGTGATCAGGTCGAGGTTGCGCTGGACATGATCGAGGATGGGCTCGGCGCAACGCTGCTGTCGCGCGATAAGGCCAAGAGGATGAAGGCCTGGTACGACTTGGAGCAAGCCTGCGAGAACAACGCCACCATCGTCGGGCGTATCGTCGGCAAGGTTCGTGGCGGCTTTACTGTGGCTGTCGGAGCTTTGCGGGCATTTCTGCCCGGTTCTCTCGTCGACGTCCGTCCGGTCCGAGATACCTCGTTCCTCGAGAACCGAGACCTCGAATTCAAGGTAATCAAGATCGACCAGAAGCGCAACAACGTGGTTCTTTCGCGTCGCGCGGTCGTCGAGTCAGAATACAGCGCCGAGAAAGAGGCGCTATTGGAGAGCCTGAAAGAGGGCGCGGTGGTCATGGGCACCGTGAAAAACCTCACTGACTACGGCGCCTTCATTGACCTCGGCGGAATCGATGGTCTTCTGCACATTACGGATATGGCGTGGAAGCGGGTCCGTCATCCCTCGGAGGCGGTTCAGATTGGGCAGGAGATTCAGGTTAAGGTTCTGAAGTACGATCAGGAGAAGAATCGTGTCTCGCTCGGTTTGAAGCAATTGGGTGAAGATCCGTGGGTGAACATAGCCCGCCGCTATCCTTCGGGCTCGCGCCTCTTCGGTAAGGTCAGCAATCTGACTGATTATGGCTGCTTCGTCGAATTGGAAGAGGGTGTCGAGGGATTGGTGCACGTCTCGGAGATGGATTGGACCAACAAGAATGTCAATCCGGCTAAGCTCGTGCAACTCGGGGATGAGGTCGAAGTCATGGTGCTGGACATCGACGAGGAGCGGCGTCGAATCTCCTTAGGTATGAAGCAATGCAAACCGAATCCCTGGGAGGAGTTCGCTGCCCTTCGTAAGAAGGGGGATAAAATTCGCGGCAACATCAAGTCGATTACTGACTTCGGCATCTTCATCGGCTTGGATGGGGGGATCGACGGCCTCGTTCATTTGTCGGATATCTCTTGGACCACACCGGGAGAAGAAGCGATACGCCATTACAAGAAGGGCGACGAGGTGGAGACCGTGGTTCTCGCGATCGACCCTGAGCGTGAGCGAATCTCTCTGGGGATCAAACAACTCGAACAGGATCCGTTCCAGAACTACTTGGCGACGCATGAGAAAGGTAGCATAGTCAGGGGGTTGGTGCAGGAGGTCGACGCTAAGGGGGCGGTAATCAACTTAGGTGACAGCGTGGAAGGCTATCTGCGGGCGTCGGAAATTCAGCGAGACCGTGTAGAAGACGCGCGAAGCTTGCTGAACGTCGGTGATGAGATCGAAGCAAAGTTCATCGGTGTGGATAAAAAAACCAAGACAATTTCGTTGTCGATGAAAGCGAAAGATCAGGACGAGGAACAGGCAGCCATTAAGGACTATACCCACCCTGCTGCTTCTGGCACGCCAACTCTTGGAGACATTTTCAAAGAACAGATGGAAAGTAAGTAGTTCCTTCAGTTTAAGTGATGGGAGTATTTCAGGCCCCCTGTTCTTCTCGCGATGAAAGTGACCAAATCCGAACTCATCGACGCACTGGCGAATGATTTTTGTCACCTGTCGCATCGTGAGATCGAACAGGCCGTCAAAGCACTGATCGAGTATATGAGCGAGACCCTTTCGGGTGGAGATCGCATCGAGATCCGCGGATTCGGGAGCTTTTGTTTGCATTATCGAGCGCGCCGCATAGGCCGCAATCCGAAAACGGGTGCTGCAGTACCACTCCAAGCCAAGTACGTACCGCATTTCAGGCCGGG
>Ga0209254_10000893_pt1 | contig 26137 bp, 28 predicted proteins | sample FrelakmetDIP11DI_FD_187148 | JGI IMG/M metagenome (GOLD analysis project Ga0209254, IMG submission 187148) | Freshwater lake sediment microbial communities from the University of Notre Dame, USA, for methane emissions studies - DIP11 DI (SPAdes)... | ecosystem: Environmental > Aquatic >...
GCGATCATCGAAGCGGCGATGCGGTCCTTGACGCTGCCCAGCGGATTGAAGAACTCCAGCTTGACAAAAATCGAAGCCGGCAGGCCGGCCGCGATGCGGTTCAATTTCACCAGGGGGGTGGCCCCGATGGTGCTGCCGATGGATGCATAGTATCTCATGGCCCAAGCCCTCCCTTGCCCGGCGCTTCGCCGTTGCGGGTCTTGTAGATCAACCGCGGGGCCTCCATGACGACCAGCGTGTCCGGCGGCACCGAGGCGGTGATCCAGACATTGCCGCCGATCACCGAGCGCGCGCCGATCACGGTGTCCCCGCCCAGGATGGTGGCCCCCGAGTAGATGATGACGTCGTCCTCGATGGTGGGATGCCGCTTCCTGCCGCGGTATTGATTGCCGGCATCCTTGGGAAGCGAGAGCGCCCCCAGCGTCACCCCCTGGTAGATCCTCACGTTGCGTCCGACCCGGGTGGTCTCGCCGATGACGACCCCGGTGCCGTGGTCGATCACGAAGCTCTCGCCGATCTCGGCTCCCGGGTGGATGTCGATGCCGGTGATGCTGTGGGCGTGCTCGCTCATGATCCGCGGCAGCAGCGGGACGTCCAGTTCGTAGAGGCGGTGGGCGACGCGGTAAACCGCCATGGCGTACACGCCGGGGTAGCTGAAGATGATCTCGTCGTGGCTGCGGGCGGCGGGATCGCCTTCGAAGGTGGCGCGAACGTCGGTCGCCAGAACGCGGCGGATGGCGGGGATGTCCTCCAGCACCTTCAGCGCCAGGTTGTGGCCGCGGTTTTCGCAGTCCGTGCAGGGCTGGTCGTAGCGCAGGCAGTCGTGGCGGATGCTGCGGCAGATCTGTTCCGCGAGCAGGTCGAAGGTTGCGGTGGCCGCCTGGCCGAGGCTGTAACGCAGGGTGACGGGATCGATTTTTTCGCGATTGAAGTATCCCGGGAACAGCAGCTCCCGCATGCGGTCGATGATCTCCACCACCGCCTGGCGGGAGGGAATCGGGTCGTAGTCGATGTGCGTCGGACACTCGTGCTCGGCGCAGCTGGCGATGATGGCCTCGGCGACTTCCGGGAGCCGGGTGCGGTAGTTCGAAACGGCCGCCACCTCCAGCTTGCAGGTGGCTTGTTTGATCGGGTCTGTGCTCATGACGACCCTCCCTTTGCGGTCGAGCGCCGGCGCTGCGTGTTCAGCCGGCATGGCGAATCATTTTGGGGATGCCGCCGCGATGATCCTCAGCCGGAAAACGTCACCTTCGCCTTGCGCAGAAAGTCGACCGGGTTGTAGGAAAGCTTGGCCTTGCGCAGGCCCTCGCTGTCGAGATCCTGCTCGCGGTTTACCAGCCGGAAGCCCGCGCCGGCATGGGCGAGGAACATCTGGTTGATCGCCTGATAGCCCCCCTTGTAAGCCGGGCACCCTTTTTCGAAGTGGATGACCAGGGTGTCGGCGGTCAGCGGCTCGGCCAGGGTGTAGCCCACGATCAAATTCTCGACGAACAGCGCCCCACCCATGATCGAGTCGAATCGGTTCCAGTGGCCGAGCACGCGCAGAATGGCGCGGTTTTCGGCGGCCAGCAGCTCGGAGGACTCGCAATCGCGCCAGGTGCACCAGTCCTCCTGCATCGCCATGGCCTGCTCGATCAGCTTGGGTCCGAAGTCGACGTAGGTGTATTGATAGGATTTCAGGAACTGGTTGAGGAGGTTCTTCTTGTTGTGGAAGCGGTTGCCCGGCAGATCGATCAGGTCGCGCACGGAGTAGAGATAGTCCCAATGACCCCGTTCCGGTTCCACGGCGACGCGATGCTCGAACCGAGACTGCCAGATCGTCGCCAGCTGTTCGGGGACACGGATGAACACGCTGCCGCCGGCACGGTGTGGCCCCCCGTTCGACGCCCATTCGACGCTCTCCCAGGGCCCGACGGGCGCCCAGAGCGCCTCGCGGGGCCGGGTCTGTTTGAGCCACACCAGCGGCCCGTCCCACGCCCAGAGCAGCCCGTATTCCTCGGCCCAGGCCCAGATGTTGAGAAAACTGTAGTCCGAGGCGACCTGGGGGCAGCGGGAGAGCGCTTGCAGGTAGTCTTTCTGTCGTTCGATCGAAATCGGTTCGAAGCTCAGCGGCATATCGTCCTTCATGGTCAGCGGCTGGCACCGCTTGCCGCAGCCGCCGCCCGCAGGGCTTCGGCCAGCTCGCGGCCGGCACGGTAGGTTTCGTTCAAATAGTCGGGGTGCGCATCGACTTCGCCCTCGTGTTCGAGCCCGCGGTAAAGCAGCGCTTTCCAGAGATCCATGTCCAGGGTATCGAAGAAGTACCGCACGCTGAGCAGCGTGCCGTCGAACAGGCGTCTGCCGCGCGTGGCGCCGGCGGAGATGAAAAGGCCCTTGCGCCGGACGGCCGGGGGCGGAACCCCGTCCGCGGTCACCCAATGCTTCTTCACCCAGAGGGAATGAAACCGGTCCATCAGAATTTTGGTGTGGGCGCTCACCGCATAGTAGAAGATCGGCGAGGCGAGCATCAGGCCGTCGCAGGCGAGAACCTGGTCGCGGACCCGCTGGAAATCGTCCCGGATGCGGCACTCGCCGTCCTGCTTGCAGCTGTAGATCTCCAGGCAGGCGGACATCTTGAGGTCCCGCAGCACGATCTCATCCACCTGCGCGCCGGCGTCGCGGGCGCCGGCCACCGCCTGCCTTAAAAGGGTCGCCGTGTTGCCCCGGCGCCGGGGGCTCCCGTACAGCGCCACGATTCGGGCGGTGTCCATCTACAGCTCCACCACCAGTCCGATGGGGCAGTGGTCCGACCCATGGATGTCGTTGTCGATGAAGGCCTCCTTGACCCGGCCGCTTTCGATCAGGTCGCTTGTCACGAAGAAGTAGTCGATGCGCCAGCCGATATTCCGCTCGCGCGCCTTGAAGCGATACGTCCACCACGAGTACTTCACGGTGTCGGGGTGGAAGTGGCGGAAGGTGTCGACATAGCCGCGGGCGGTGATGCGGTCCAGCCAGTCGCGCTCGATGCGCAGGAAGCCGGAGGTCTTCTCGTTGGCCTTGGGGTTGGCCAGATCGATCTCGTTGTGGGCCGTGTTGTAGTCGCCGCAGATGACCAGGCTCCGACCGCGTTTGCGGCAGACGTCGGCATAGTCGAAAAAAGCATCGTAGAAATCGAGCTTGTACTGCAGGCGCTCGGCGCTCATCTGACCGTTGGGAAAATAGACATTGAAGAACGCAAGGCGGCCGAACTCCATTTCGATGATCCGGCCCTCGGCGTCGAAGCGCTTGTCGCCAAGCCCGTAGCGCACCTCGGCCGGCGCCAGCCGGCTGTAGGTCCCCACCCCGCTGTAGCCTTTCTTGACCGCACAGTGGGACCAATAGGACGCGTACGGGGCGATGCGGGTCATGTCGTCTTCAAGCTGGGTCTCCTGGAGCTTGGTTTCCTGGATGGCCACCACGTCGGCGTCCAGCTTTTTGATCGATGCGACGAAGTCCTTCTTCATCGCCGCCCGCAATCCGTTGACGTTCCAGGATACGAGCTTGAGGACCTTTTCCGTTTTGGGCATGCCCCCTCCCTTGGAGCGGCGGTTACGGCTCTGCGATCAGGCTGCGGATGTCGGCCAGGTGCCTGTTGTCCGCGAAGCGGCTGAGCAGTCCTTCGATCGAGCGCAGGCCCTCGCGGACGACGGCGGTCTTCGGCCGCGGGGAACCCAGCTGGTCGGCAACGGTCTTGAGATCGGCCACCAGCTCGGCAAGACTTTCGAAATCCAGGCCCAACGAGCCGGCCTGGACTTTGATGCCGTCGCAGACCCGGGCGACGGCCTGGCAGGCGGCCGGATCGAGAACGCGGACGATCCCCAGCCGCGGCGGGCCCGGAGTCGACCCTTCGCGGGCGACGGCCGCGGCCAACGCTTCGGCCCCGGCGGCGCTCAAGCCGATTCCGCCCGAAAGCGTCCGGATTTCGACGAGCCCCGCGGCCATGAGGTCCTGCGCCGCCCGGGAGGCCGCCTCCCGCTCCCAGCCCAGCCCCGCCCCCACATCGTACATCGACAGCTGCCGGGAGGTCTGGCCGCCGGTTTGCTCGAACAATCGCGTCAGGAATTGCCGATCGGGTTCGCTCAGTTCGCTTAAGGTCGTCATGGCATGGTCCTGCTTCCGCGAGTTCCCGGCGCGGGATTAGACTGCTTCCGGATGAATCACCGCCTGCAGGGCGCCGGCGATGTCCGGGTAGCGGAACGAAAAGCGCTCCCTCAGTAGCTTTTGGGGGACCGCCCGCTGGCTTCCGAGCAGCACTTCGGCAAACTCGCCGAGGACCATTCGGATCATGAACGCCGGCGCAGGCATCACGGCCGGACGGTTCAAGACCCTGCCGAGCGCAGCCGCCAGGTCGCGGTTTCGCACCGGGCTGGGCGCACAGAGGTTGACCGGTCCGCGGATGCCGGGTGTATCGAGCAGAAACTGAACCGCCGCTGCAAGATCTTCGATGTGGATCCAGGGAAACCACTGGCGGCCGTTTCCGATCGGCCCGCCGACAAAGCGCTTGAAGGCCGGGACCATCTGGGCCAAGGCCCCGCCCCCTTCGCCCAGAACGACCCCCTGGCGCATCAGCACCACCCGGGCGCCTTTTTTCAAGGCGGCGAGCGCTTCCCCTTCCCAATCGACCGATAGCCCGGCCAGAAAATCCCGTCCCGCCAGCGCCTCTTCCGTGAGCACGTCGTCGCCGCGGCTGCCGTAGAACCCTACACCGGAAGCGCTGATGAAAATCGTTTTGGCGCCGGAGGACAGGCCCTGGACCGCATGACGGGTGGTTAGAATGCGGCTTTCCCGGATTTCGGATTTAACCGCCTCGGTCCAGCGCCCGAAAATCGATCTGCCGGCCAGATTGACGACCGCGTCGACCCCGGACAAAACCTTTTGCCAATCGCCCGGCCGGGTGGTGTCGGCTTCCACAAATCGATAGCCGTCATGGCCGATCCGGTTTCTCGCGGCGGAGCGGCCCAGGCCGACCACCTCGTTGTTTCGGTCCAGCAGATACCGGGACAGATGTGTGCCTATGAAGCCGGACGCGCCGGTTACCACAATTTTCATGCCTGTCCCCGGGAAAAGTCGAAAGAAGGCCGCTTGGCCGGATTCCCACCGCGCATGCCGACAGCCGGCGCAGCGCAGGGCCTCGCATGCATTGAGCCGCAAGCCGCACCGTTACCCTAGTTCGCACCAATGGGTTTGTCAACGGCAGGCGGGGCGCCGTGATGCTTCCCGAAAGCGCAGGGGATCAGCCTTGCGTGCAGGCCTCGGCGGCGGAGACGTTTTCCGAGGCGCGCCCGCAATCCGGACATAGACCAGCAAACTCCAGGTTGTGGCCCGAAACGGAAAAGTCGGTGAAGTCCCTGACCCGGGACGTCAAGTCCACCCCCGGGTCAAAGCTGATGTCCGCTCGGAAATACATCACTTCGCGCTTGCGACTCGTGGAGGGGGTCAACGCGGTCCGCGCTTTTCGAGCGGTACAAACTCGCAGACTTCCGGACCGCAGTAATCGCCGATGTATTCGGACTCCGGCCGGTAAAGCACCGGCTTGGGGGCCGCCCCGGCGAACTGTTCTTCCATGACGTGGGCGGCCCATCCGGCGATGCGCGCAATGGCGAAAACCGGGGTGAACAGGTCCACCGGAATTCCCAGATAGTAATACAGCGATGCGCTGTAAAAATCGACATTTACGGGGATGTCGGCATTTTTGCGCTCGCGGAAGATCTCCTTGGCGGTTTTCTCGATCAGGGCGGACATTTCGTACCAGCGCGGGTTGCCGGTGCTCTCGCCCAGGGCCTTGGACATGGGTGCCAGGATGTGGGCGCGCGGGTCGTCGACGTCGTAAACCGCATGGCCCAGCCCGAAAAGCTTCCGGCCGGCATCCAGCTCGGCATTCACGAAATCCACCACCTTTTCGGAGCCGCCGAGCTTCAGCAGCATCTGCATGACCTTGGCATTGGCGCCGCCGTGCAGCGCCCCGGACAGCGACCCCACGCCGGCGGCGACCGCGGCGTACATGTGCGCCTGAGTGGAGGCCACCTCCCGGGCGGCGAAGGTGGAGGCGTTGAAAGCATGCTCGGCGTGCAGCACGAGCGCGGTGTCGATGGCCCGGACCGCGGTGTCCTCCGGCATCCGGCCGTTCAGCATGAAAAGAAAATTGGCGGCGTGGCCGAGATCGGGCGCAGGGGCGACCGGATCCGTTCCGCTGCGGATGCGATGGTACGCCGCGATGACGGTCGGAAACTTGGCGACCAGACGATGGGCCATGCGCAGGGCCGCTTCCTTCGATATCTCCTTCGATAGCTCCGCGATGTCGGGATCATGGGTGGCGAGCATGGGCACGGCGGCCTGCAGAACGTCCATCGGCAGCGCCCTCGCGGGGAAGGTTCGCAGGGCCGCGATCACAGCCGGGGGAATCGCGCGCTCGGCGGCCAGCCGGGCACGGAAGGGCTGGAGCTCTTCGGCCAGCGGCAGGTATTCGTGCAGCAGCAGATGAACGACCTCTTCGTAGCTCGCCCTGGCCAAATCCTGGATCATGTATCCGCGGTAGATCAGCCGGCCGTTTTTCCCGTCGACCTCGCAGATCCGCGTGTTGGCGATGGTGATGCCGCGCAGACCGGTGTTCAGGGTGATTTTGCAGTCGTTTTCCATACAGGTTCCCTCGCTTCTTGTCGCCCGATTTTAGGTCCGCCGATGTTCGGAATGCGCCGGCACCTCACGCTTTACAGACAAAAATGGTCCGGCGGTCGAAAAAAGTCAAGAACGAAATCGGTGCCGGGCGCGGTGCATTTCGGACCGCGGCGGCGGCTGCAGGAGGACGTGATCGAGCTGGACCCCGGGGAGCGGCATGAGCCCTTCGAGCGCATCGCGGCGGCCGAGCTGGATTCCATCGACCGGAAGCGATTGATCGAACGCCTCATCGCCGGCGGCCTGGGCACGTGCAAGCTTGAATCGGGCGGCCGGGACATCCTGCCCACGGAGCTGGCGCATCTCACCCGCAGGCAGCGGCTGGAGGGAATCCGCGTTTCCTGCCAGCTCAAGGTCAAGGAGGACATGCGCATCCGCATTCCGGACGAGATCTTCAATATCCGGAAGTACGCGGCCACGGTGGTGTCCAACGAAAATGTGGATCTGCTGCGGTTCACGATCCGCATCGCCACTCCGCCGCCGAGCGCCGGGGACGAGGTGCCGCCCGGGGTGGGCTCCTCCTACGTTTTCAGCCTGAAGCCGGGGGACAAGGTCACGCTGAGCGGGCCATTCGGCGAGTTCTTCATAAAAGAAACCCGGCGCGAGATGTGCTTCATCGGCGGCGGGGCCGGAATGGCGCCCATGCGCAGCCACATCTTCGACCAGCTGCTGCGGGTCCAGACGGGTCGCCGGATCACTTTCTGGTACGGGGCACGGTCGACAAAGGAGATGATCTACGACGAGGAATTCCGGGAACTGGCCGGCCGCTTCCCGAATTTTACCTACACCGTGGCCCTGTCAGAGCCCCTGCCTGAAGACCGGTGGGACGGCCCGGTGGGCTTCATCCACCAGGTGGCGCAGGACCTGTACCTCGGCAACCACGAGGATCCCACCGAAATCGAGTATTACCTGTGCGGGCCGCCCATGATGCTGCGGGCGGTGGAGAAGATGCTGGACGGCCTGGGGGTCGACCCCGATATGATCGCCTACGACGAGTTCGGATGACTTTTTACGAACCCATCATCATTAAAAGGGCATTTTTTCCGGTGGGCGTCGTTCGGGCACGTAGTCGCGCGGGGTCCGGCCTTCGTTCCAGTCCTTCGAGACATAGAGATTGCAGTAGCAGCTGCCGAACTCGGCGATGTCCGGAGCGCTGTACACGCAGGGGCAGATGATGTCCCTGTCCTTCTCCCGGTCGCCGGCGAGCAGCCGGCAGGGGCAGCCCATGTACCCGTAACGCTGCTTGTTCACCAGCAGCGATTCGAGCAGGTCGAATACCCGCTCGCGGTCCTGGTTGAAATAGTAGCCCTTGGGCTCCTGGACCTTCTTCATCATGTCGTAAAGCTGCTGTGCATTCATTCCAGTCCCAGCGCCTCCTTTATTTCCTTCTCCTTGTATCCCACGATAACCTTGTCGCCGATGATGACCGTGGGAAACGAGCAGCGCGGGTTGAATTTCTTGACGTCCTCGATGATGGCCCTGCGCTCGTCGCCTTCGAGCATGTCCACATCGACGAACTCGTATTTGATGGTGCATTCCCCCAGAAATTTCTTGGCGGCCTTGCAGTGGCTGCAGGTGCTGAGAGAGTATATCTTGACATCCGGCTGGGCTTTCGTTTCCTCGGGTCCGCTGCTGTCTATTTCAGACATTCCTGTTCCCCTTCCTGGTGCGACGTTTCCCGGCAGATTTATGCGCTCGCCGAGCATCAATTTTGAGCAAGACTGATTGGCGGCGACGATCGGTCGCGGCGCGCACCGCTTCTGATTAATACATAACGCAAGGGGATTCAACCCAAAAGCGCTGCCCGAAAAAACCACGATGTATCACCTGCAGCCGTGGGAATGCTTACCATCTAAACAGTATTCAGGTTCTCATGGGCTTGGTGACCGTTCGACAGGTTTTAAAAATAATATCAATAATAATAAGCTATTATAGTTTAATTACAGGCAGCCCAGGAGCCGTGGCAGCGATTCGATCCGGCCCATGAGACCGTTTTTAGTCCCGTCTCTTGACAAACCCCCTTTTTTCTCGTAGGCAAAACCCAAGCTGTGCACTCTTCACGACCCTGCCTGAATCTTTTGAACGGTTCACCGATTCAAAGGCGGCTTTTTTGCTTTTTGAAACCTTTCCACGAAGGGAGGATTTTTTAAATGGAAGAGAAAAAGGAAATCCTTAAGAAAAAAGAGAAAGACATGCCCGATCCCAAGGACTTCACCACCTGCGACGCCACCATCCAGATGCTCAACAAAGCCCGGCGCGACGGGGTGGAAACCGCGTTTGAACGCGCCCACAACATGAAGGCCTGCCCGATCGGCTCCGAGTCGGCCTGCTGCAAGCACTGCTTCATGGGCCCCTGCCGCCTGAACGCGCGCGATCCCTATTCCAAGGTGGGTGTGTGCGGGGCCACCATCGATACCATCCAATCCCGCAACTTCGCCCGCATGGTGGCCTCCGGCTGCGCCGCCCACACCGACCACGGCATGAGCATGGTGGACCTCTTCCGCGAAGTGGTCAACGGCCATATAAAAGATTATCGGATCAAAAACCCCCAGAAGCTCGAAGCGGTCGCCCAGTCCATCGGCATCGAGACCGAGGGCCGCGAAATGATGGACATCGCCAAGGACCTCTACAAGGAGCTCGAGCGCACCTACACCCAGGTGGAGGGTGAGATCCCCTTTGCCCAGCGCGTACCGCCCAAAACACTGGAACTCTGGCGTAAACACGGCCTGGTGCCAAGGGGCGCCATGCGCGAGATCATGGAGCTCATGCACCGCAGCCACATGGGCGTGGATCAGGACTACACCAACATCACCAAGCAGTGCAGCCGCACGGCGCTGGCCGACGGCTGGGGCGGGTCCATGGTGGCGACCGAGATTTCAGACATCCTCTTCGGCATCCCGACGCCGGTTTCGATCGAGGTCAACATGGGCGTGCTCAAGGAGGATCACGTCAACATCATCGTGCACGGTCACGAGCCCAACCTGTTCGAGTCCATGATCGAGTCCGTGGGCGAACCCAGCCTGGTGCAGGCCGCCAAGGCCGCCGGCGCCAAGGGCATCAACCTGGCCGGCATGTGCTGCTCCGGGGCCGAGGTGCTGGTGCGCCACGGCATTCCGCATGCAGGCAACTTCATGTCCACCGAGACCATTATAGTTACGGGCGCCGTGGACGCGATGTGCGTGGACGTGCAGTGCATCAAACAGGGTCTGGCCAAGGTGGCCGACTGCTACGGCACCAAGCTCATCACCACCAATCCGCGCTGCCGCATCGAAGGCGCCATGCACATCGAGTTCCACGAGCGCACCCCCAAGGAGTGCACCGACGAGGTGGTCATTCAAGCCATCGGCCGTTTCAAGAACCGCACCGCCAAGATCGAAATCCCCAAGATCAAGAACGCCGGCGTGCACGGCTTCTCCCACGAATACATCAATTACATGCTGGGCGGCAGCTTCCGCGGCTCCTACGTCCCGCTGAACGACAACATCATCAACGGCCGCATCCGCGGCGTCGCGGGAGTCGTCGGCTGCACCAACCCGCGCGTGAAGCAGGACTACGTGCATGTCGAGCTGGTGAAGGAGCTGATCAGAAACGACGTGCTGGTTCTGCAGACCGGCTGCTCCCAGATCGCGCTGGCCAAGGCCGGGCTGACCACGCCGGAAGCCGCGCATCTCGCCGGACCGGGTCTCAAGGAGGTCTGCGAGACGGTCGGCATGCCGCCGGTGCTCGGCATCGGCTCCTGCGTCGACAACAGCCGCATCCTGATCGCGGCCGCGGAGATGGTCAAGACCGGAGGCCTCGGCGACAGCATCGCCGATCTGCCGGTGGCGGGCTGCGCGCCCGAGTACATGAGCGAAAAGGCCATCTGCATCGGCCAGTACTTCGTGGCCTCGGGCGTGTTCACGGTCTTCGGCGTCACCTTCCCGATCGTGGAAGGCACTAAGTTCCACAAGCACCTGTTCGAGGATCTCGAGAAGATGGGCATGGGCAAGTGGGGCTTCGCCACCGACCCGCACGAGATAGCACGTTTGATCATCGAACACATCGACAAGAAGCGCAAGGCGCTCGGCATCGACAAGGCCCGCGAGCGGCAGCTGATGTCCATGGCGGACCGCCGGTCGCTGGACGCCGCGGCGTAAGCCGGGCGAATCCTGGATCAACCCAAACGGGGCGCCCTGCTGGGCGCTCCGTTTTGTTTTGGTGAATCCCCATTTCGACCACCCGAGGAGGAGCAACCCATGCTGTCATTGGAGGAGTTGAAGAAGGCAACCGACCTGATCGACGAGATCAACTGGGACATGACGCCCGAGGAGGCCGTCCGTCTCTACCTGGAGTGGGGCAACAACTGGGCGCGGGGCGACGGGTACGTGATCCGCTCGAAGGGGGATTACACCACCTACTTCGTGGTGAACTGCTGGGCCCGGCCGTACTACATCTATCTCATCCGGCGCAATTCCGACGAAGCCCGGGAACTGGCCAAGTTCGAGCTGCCCCAGCGCTTTGAAAAGGACGTCTGCGAGCTGAAGGGAGTGTACGCCCTGGATCCGGATCTGAAGCAGTGGCTGAAGAAGGAGCTCGGCGTGCCGCGCTGAGCCGCGGCATTCATCGGGCCCGGCGCGCGGTTTGGCAAAAGGCGGTAGGGGAGGGCTGAAACCGGCTTTCCCGGCAGGCCCCCTCACCGCCGTCATGCCATCTCGGGGTGGTCGTTCAAGAACCGGTAAAGCGTGGCGCGGCCGACCCCCATGAGCTTGGCGGCTTTCACTTTGTTGCCCCCGGTGCGGGCCAGCGCCTTGCGCACGACTCCCAGCTCGAGCTTGCGGACGGGCCCTCTGCGGCCGCAGACATCGGCGGCCTCGCGCAATTCCAGGGGCAGGTGCTCGATCCCGATGACATTGCCGTCGCATTTCACGAAGGCGAACTGGATCGCGTTCTGCAGCTCGCGCACGTTTCCCGGCCAACGGTAGTCGAGCATCAGGGACAGGGCCGGGCCGGATACCTTGAGCGGTTCGCGGCCGTAGCGTTCGACGGCCTCACGGAGAAAGTGATCGATCATCAGCGGAATGTCGGTCTTGCGGTCGCGCAGCGGCGGCAGGCGGATCGGGATCACGTTGAGCCGGTAAAACAGATCTTCGCGGAAGCGGTTGCGCTCCACTTCTTTTTTCAGGTTCTTGTTGGTGGCGCTGATGACGCGGGTGTTCACCGCCAGGGTGTGCTCACCGCCCACGCGCTCGAACCGTCCCTCCTGCAGGAAGCGCAACAGCTTGACCTGCATCGCGTTGGAGAGCTCCGCCACCTCGTCCAGAAAAACGGTCCCGCCGTCTGCCAGTTCGAAGCGGCCTTTCTTGTCGCGGACAGCGCCTGAGAACGCCCCCTTGACATGGCCGAAGAGCTCGGTTTCGATCAACCCCTCGGGCAGCGCGCCGCAGTTGATCGGAACGAACGCGGCGCCCGCGCGGCGGCTCTCGGCATGGATGGCGTTGGCCACCAGCTCCTTACCGGTTCCGGTTTCACCGGACAGGTGCACCGGGAAGTCGTAGCCGGCGACATCCCGGATCTGTTTGAAGACAGACAGCATCTTGTCGTCGCGACCGATGATGCCGCCGAACCGGGTCATTTCACCGACCCGCAGCTGCAGGCTGAGCAGGTCGGTCATGTCCCGGAAGCACGTCAGTACGCCGGCCAGCCCGCCATCGCCATCCCGCATGCGGGTGACCGTCATCTCGATGTGCCGCAGTTCGCCGCCCTTAGTGGTGATGTTCAGCGCGTATTCGGCGGTTTCCGCCACCTCATCCGCCGGCGGATCGCAGAATGCGCAGCGGCTGCCGCAGAAGGGCTCGCCGAAGGCCACGTGGCAGTCTCTTCCCAGTACTTCACTGCGGTTGTAGCCGGTGATGCGCTCCGCCTCGCGGTTGAAGAAAAAGATGCGCCGCTGCGGGTCGTGGGCAATGATGCCCTCTTTCAGGTTGTCCAGGACGTGCTCCAGATTGTCCCGGTGGCACATCAGGGATTCGATGGGAAAGGACGTCATTCCGATCTACCGTGGTGTTTGCAGAATGCTTCCCTTCCGTCCAGCCGGGCGTCGAGCTGGCCGGAACGGCCATCGCATGTCGGTGTAATAAGTTCGGGAGAGAAAGTCAAACCGCCCGGGGGCGCCCGGCGGCAGAAGGAATCAGCGCCGCGGCCGCAGGAATTTCTCTTCGATGAAGGCGGCAATCGCCACGGGGTCGTCCAGGCGAAAAACCGGCACGTGGACGCTAACCGCCGCATCCGTGGCCACTGCAATCAGGCCGGGGTCTTCGCGGCAGAGAAGCTCGCTGTGCACTGCTGCCCGCAGGATTTCTATTTTGGGCGTCTTTTCGCGCTTGTACCCCTCGGTGATGAGCAGATCGACATCGTCGAAATACTTGATCAGATCCGCCACGGATTCCGCGGGAGTGGATTTGATCATGGCAATCTGACCGGAAGAGGCCAGGATCACGGTCTGCGCCCCGGCCGCGCGATGCCGCGAGCTGTCCTTGCCGGACTGGTCGATATCCAGGGCGTGGTGGGTATGCTTGATGGTGCCGATCCGATAGCCCCGGCGCCTGAGTTCAGGAACCAGGACCTCGATCAAGGTGGTCTTTCCGGATTCGGATCGACCCACGATGGACACGACGGGCGGCATAGTATGATTCACCTGGTTGAATTCACGCGCGAGCGAAGCGGCACCCTAACCCTCGCGGTCGTTGATGTCAAGCCGGATCGTTCGGGATCGGATCGTTCGGGTCGGATCGTTCAGGTCGTGCCGCGGATCACTCCGGAATCGTTCGGGGTCTGCACCGGGATGCGGCGGATGTCCCTGACGCCGGCCGCGGCCAGCATCGCCGACAGCTCCGCTTCGGAGTAGGACCGGCCGGATTCGGTGCCCAGCAGCATGTTGAGCGAAAACAAGGCTGGGAACAAGGGCCCGTCCAGCGTGTCGTTGAGAATGAACTCATGGATGATGATCATCCCGCCCGGTTCCAGCGCGGATACCGTCTTTTGAATTATGTTTCGGCAGGCTTCGGGGCCTTCGGCATGCAGGATATGGGAGAGCCAGGCCACATCGTAACGGCCGGGGATGCCGTCCGAGTGGTAATCGCCGGCGGAAAAAGCGATGCGGCGGTTCAGCTGGAACCGCGAAATGGTTTTTTCGGCAAACGGCCGGGTCGTGGGCAGGTCGAAAACGGCGGCGGCCAGCGCGGGGTTCTTGAGGCAGAAATGGATGGCGTAAGTGCCCGGTCCGCCGCCTAGGTCGAGAAGCCGGCGGCGGCCTGAAAGATCGATGGCTTCGGCCATGCGGGGGGCGATCGCCATAGCCAGGTTGAACATCCCCATGAGGAAGCTTTCGCGCCATTCCTCCCGGCCGACGGAGGATCGGTCCCGGATCGCACGCCCGGAGCGAACCGACTCGTCCAATCGGGCCCAGGATTCCATCAGATGGTGGTGGTGAAGAATGATGTGGCCGATGTAATCGGGAGAATCCTTGGCGAGCAGGCGCTGGATGGAAGGCGGGCATGCGCAGCGGCCGTCTTTTTTCTCGACAAGCCCCATGGCCGCCAGGGCGTTGAGCAGACGCTCGATTCCATCCCGCGATGCCTGGGTTTGATCGGCAAGCTCTTCGACCGTTAGCGGGGTTGCGCCGATCGCCGTGAAAAGGCCCAACTCGACGGCTGCATGCAGAGCGCAGGTTCGCCAGTAAGACCCTGATATATCAAGAATTTCTCCGGTAGTCCAGTCTCTTCTGCCCATACACTCCTCTTCAGCACTCGTCTGGAGTCCTCAAGGTTCCAGGATATCCGGGCTCCGGTTCAATCGTCTTTATCGGCCTGCTCTTTGGCCAGCTGTTCGGGGGTCATCGTCCAGAGGGGCGTTCCGTCCTTCGTCAGACGGCATTTGAATTCGTAAAAATCGCCCTTTTTCACCTTTGAGGCCAGAAACACGTCCTTGCCGTTGATTTCAGCCCAGCTGCCTTTGAGAGTGACCTGGTCGCCCGGTTTGAGTGCAATGTCACCGGGCTTTGCGAACCAGGTCGGGCAGAGGTGGACCAGGATCTTCTTGCTGCCCTCGGTCACCTCCAGAGCCGTCGCCGGGGACATGCCGGGCATAGGCACCACTTCCGTCACCCTAACCAACTGTGCCTTGATCTTTTCGAACTCCTTGGAGTCGTAGAGCTTGTTGTACGGATCGTTGATCCCCCAGCCCTTCTTCTCGGAAGACTCTGTGGCTAATGCCATGTTGAAACAGAACGCCAAAGTCATCAGAACCGTCGTCGGCACCGTGATCCTTCGTGATGGTTTCATGACCTTCCTCCTTGAGCATCGGGTTTATCTGAATTACGCCCGAACATAAGTCCGTCGATATGGATCTTCAACCGGCCTGGGGGACGCTGGGCTAAATCTTAAAAGCGCATCTGGCGTTTTTCGATGATCCAGATCGGTTCGTATCCGAAAAGGGCGTTGAGATGGTGCAGGAAAGCGTGCCGCCCCTCGTTCTGCCAGAGGGCGGTGATGGCGGCGTTGATGCCGGCATATCGCCGGTCGAGATCGTCGAAGGACGGCGGGGTCTGTTCTGCCGGCGCCTCGACCGCCATTCCGGCAATCAGGTCCAGCCACATGCGGCTGGCGCCCATCAGGTAAAAGGGCCAAGCCCGGCGGAGAGCGGCAGACCAGTTGGGGTCGCTGGTGTCGCCGATCTCCGGGCGCGTGATGGCCGCCGTGTCGTCATAGGAAACGTCGAATATGCGGCCCGAGGACCGGGCCATGCCCAGTGTCTGGCTTTGGGAAAGTCCGGCGTAGACTCTTCTGGCGGTTTCGGGCGCCGCAAAAAAGATGAAGGAGAACTGGTGGCCGACGGCATCCCTGGCCGCGCGCCGATGGAACCGCCAGAGATAGATGTCCTCCGAATGGCGGTCAAGCACGGGTTTGACGACCTCACCGGCAACCAGGAGATCCAGATGCCAGGCCGGATCGCTGCGCTCCGGCCAATTCATGCGAAAGCGCACGAACCACCAGCCGCTCTCGCCCGCCGGCGCCGGCATGGGGCGCGGAAGGGCCTCCGCAGGGGGTCGTGTGACCGAGGTGCAGCCGGCGACGCAGAGGGCCGCGATCAAGGCCATGCCGCAGCGTGTAGAGCTATTCCTGATGCATTTGATCCGCATTCGGACGGCTTTCTGAGCGATGTTCATTCGCGGATGATCAGCCATACCCCAATCAGCACCACTGCCATTCCGGCCAGCCGGGAGGTTGTCAGAGGGCGTACGGCGGCGCCCATCCAGCCAAAATGATCGACCAGCGCTCCCATGGCGAACTGGGCGGAAACGAAAATCGTAAAGGCGGCCACCAACCCCAGGCGAGGGGTGCTGTACGCCAAAGTCCCGACGATCACTAGCCCCAGTGCGCCGGAGGTGTAGGCAAACCATGGAAGCGCTGCGCCGGCGGCCAGGTTTCCGCCACGCTGGACCAGCATGATCAGCCCGATCAGGATTCCTCCCCCGAAATAGGTAATGAAGACGCTTTCGAGCGTACCCAGGCGCTTATCCAGAAGACCCATGAGGTGTGCCTGTAGAGCGGTAGCCACGCCCCCTACGGCGGATATGGCGGCCAATAGCTGCAGGTTCATAGTTCCAGCTTCCTTGCCGATTAATTTTCACACTTCCATGTAACTTATTTCATCTATGACGTGGCGATCGTAACAGATAATACTTTTTGACATTAAAATCAAATAGATAATAGCAATTCTGAAACGGGCATGGTTTATGCTGCGGCATGGCCAATACGCCTGGTGGGAGGATGGTTTGGAAGAAACCTTGATTCCACCGGCGACGGCGCTGATCGGCGCGCTGCATCGGCAATGCTTTTTTTAAATCGCTACTCTTCTTTGAGGCCCGGGAATGCACACAGGCTGGTTGAGCAAGCAGCAGGTCGATTCTCCGCAGAAGGAAGCTCTGCACATGAAGTCCAACGGTGTCGCGCCAAGGGTTGAGCAGCGGGCGAGTGAACGCTTTCAGTTCACATCCCCTGTCATGTTCGAAAATTACCTGACCGGCAGTTATTACGACGGCCGCATTGTCAACTACAGCCGCGGGGGCATGTGCTTCGAAGCCGACGTGGCTCCCGAAGTCGGCGTAGAGCTCTTTATCGGCCTGGAGAGATCGCCCTATTCGTCCCACCACGAGGTCTTCAGGGGCAAGGTGGTCTGGATTAGAGAGCTATCCCTCAAGGAGTCCTATTACACCTATGGGGTTGGCGTGAAATACTGCTGAAAACCCCATTCGTTGGATCCGCCTCGATCCTCTTCCGTCAGGCGCAGCGGATCTCTTCCCCCCAACCCCCCCGAACGCTCAATCGGTCGCCGAAATCTATTGCAAGCGCTAACGGCGTATGGACTGCGCCACGTCATTCAGCCTTTCGCGGATGGAGATGACATAGCTGGCCATCTTGCCGCGATGGTCGGCCATGATCGAATCGTGGCGGCCGCGCAGGACGACCAGCGGGTCGAAGGTGCACACCCGCTCCATCTCCCGATAGGCGATGCGGATATTCTCGTCGCCGCCTTTTTCGCGGATGACAGGATATAGGTGGACCACCGCTCCCAGGAAATCCCGCAGCACCAGGATCACTCCCTGACTATAGTAGATCCGGTCGTCCAGCTCGGTGTAGCCGACGTCTTCAGTGGCTTGAACCAGCAGGCCCAGGGGCTGGTCGAGGACCTGATTGCTCAGAATGAACGTGAACAGGTTGTAGATGTCGTCCGAGCGCATGTTGAACACGGCTTTGCCTTCTTTGACCGCGCTCTCATACTTGCGATGCAGCTCGATGCCTTTGCGGTATTCGCTTTCGCTGGAGGGCAGCCACCAGCTGTCCTCTGAGAATGCGAAGCGTTTTTCGCGCGCCTCCTTCAGCCATTCGTTTTCGGCGTCCACGGTGCCGTACTTGGCCAGGTTGGTGGCGAAGAACATCGAAAGCATCCGCGTCGCGAAAATGACTCCGCGCTGACGATTGGCGCGGTTGTCCAGCCAGCGGGTCGGAGAGACCCACAGGTCGTTCACGGACCAGCCGAACGTCGAGTCCAGCTCCTGCTCCAGGCGGTTGGTCAGCGCATGGCTCAGTGCTGCGCCTTTCTGCGCTTCAGCAGCATCCGACGGCACGTCTTTCAGGATCTGGTGGACTCTGGATTCGGTAAAGGGGAAACGAGTGGGATCCAGCCAAGTATAGCCCTGGTCTACCAGCCACACCAATCCGAACGTCAGGGGCCAGACCAGCAGCAGTACCAGCAAAGCCTTTACAAGAAGCCTCAACGTCGAACGGGATTTTGGCGTCTCGGTGGATGAGGTCATGCAGCCGTCCTTGTGAAGATATCGGTTGTCGGCCAGAAATGCGCCAACTTACGCATAGCGTACACCAAAGTCAACCAGGATCAATGGCTCCGGCGCAATGATGCGATCGCCGCCGATAGGAGTAAAGGGCGGAGTGCTTCTTGACAAGCCTGAGAGGAATGGTAGTCTGAGGCTGACTATATCGGATGAAAGCGAGACATCGAACGTGGCAAAGCGATCATATGCGGTAATCGCCATCGCCGGCTGGGGATTGCTTTCAGGGTGCGCGGCGCTGGTGGCCGCCACAGGGGCGGGCGCCGGGGCCTACACCTATGTCAACGGAGAGCTGGTTCGCTCCTACCCGGCCGATTACAGCCGAACCATGGAGGTCTGCACCCAGATCTTGAACGATCTGAACATGCCCATAAAAGAGCAGACTTCCGAAGGGGCGCGCACCACCATTGTCACGGAGCGCAAGGACGGCACGCCCATGACGATCAAACTCGGCATCGTCGGTCTGGACGTAACCGAGGTCTCGGTACGCACCGGCTTGGTCGGTTATTGGAACCGAGATCTCTCCCAGCAGTTCCACGACTTCATTTCGCAACGCCTGCTTCCGTGAGATTCCGCAAGGGAAGATGGCGGTTGAGGGCCGCGATCTCCTCGTGCTCCAACCGGTTGATGGCCGCGATGTGCTTTTCCATGATCTGACGCAGCACGGGGTCCATGAAGCGGTGCAGGCTGAAGTTCGGCACGGCTTTGAAGCCGCGGCGCAGCTTATGACCGCCGCCCATGCCGGGATCGAAGCGGCGGATGCCGCCGCCGATGGCCCATTCGATCGGGCGGTAATAACACGCCTCGAAGTGCAGAAACTCGACCTCGCGCGCACATCCCCAGTAACGTCCGTAAAGATTATTCCCCTTGGCCACCAGCAGCGCCATGCCGACAGGCGGGCCGCGGCGGGTGTCGTCCGAGGCCACGGCGAACACGAGCCGCCCGCGGAACCGATCGGACAGCAGGCCGAAGAAATTCTCCGTCAGATACTTGCATCCCCACGGCCCGAACTGGTCGTTGGTCCAGGCGTAGAACAGGTGCATGCGCTCGTAGAGCTCCGCGGGCAGGTCGTCGCCAGAGATCATGTCCACGCGGATGCCCCGCTGGGCCAGCCGCCGGCGTTCGCGGCGGATGTTACGCCGCTGGTTCGCATTGAAGCCTGACAGATAGTCCTCGAAGCCGGAGAACCCCTCGTTTTCCCACACGAAGCTCTGATGGGCCCACGGGCAGAAGCCGCGGCCGGCGATGCGTTCCGCCCACTGCGGGTCGACGAAGTTATAGCTGGATCCGGCCAGACCGTGATACCGGCAGAAGCGCTCGATTTCTTCCAGCATCCGGGCGGTCAGATCGACCTCGTCCAGCCCGGGCGCCATCAGAAACCGGTAGCCGATCATCGGGGTGAAGGGGGTCATTCCGACCAGCTTGGGGTAATAGGGCCGGTTCAGCCGGCCGGCGACATCCGCCCAGGCATGATCGAATACGAATTCGCCCGCGCTGTGGGTCTTGACGTAGAGCGGCGCGGCGGCCACCAGCTCGCGGCCGGACCAGACGGTGAGATGGCGGGGAATCCAGCCGGTCTCGGCGCCGGTGCTGCCGGAGGCCTCCATCAACTGCAGCCAGTCCCACTCCAGAAACGGGGTTTCCAGGGGGAGGGCCAAGGCGTTCCATGCCTCCCGCTGCACTTCCGAAAGGCGTTCCAGCCATTTGAATTTCAGATCCGGGCGCAGCAAGGTGATCGCCTTGTCGATTAGGGTCGAAGTGGGTTTAGAGCCGTCAGATCACAACGGCTGCAGGCACTCCTTGACCTGGTCCAGGTTGTCGGGTGGGGCCACCAGCAGGTGGTCGTCGATCTTCTGACCATCCAGGTATTCGTTGAGGTAGAACTCGCTGCCGTCGACCTTGGTGAACTTGGCGCCGGCGGCCTCCAGGATCACGCGCGCCGCGGCCAGCCCCTGGAAGGTTTCGTTGGCGACCAGGGCCGCATCGGCCCGGCCCATGGCCACGTAGCAGATGTGGGCGGAGGTGCAGCCGAGCGAGCGGATCTTGCCGGGGAAGGTGGAACGGTAGTGCTGATGGAAGCGCGAGTAGGTCAGGAGCAGGCTCTCGTCGTTGATCCCCTCGGAGGTCGGTATCTGGATCTCGCGCCGGCCCCAGTAGGCGCAGCAGCCGGCCCGGGCGTGGAACAGGTCGCCGGTGACCGGCATGAAAAAGACTCCGAACACCGGCCAGAAGTTCTCCAGGAGCGCCAGCGAAAGGCCCCAAATGGGGATTCCGGCCTGGAAATTCGCCACCCCCTCCAGGGGGTCGAAGGTCCAGAGATAGCGTTTGCCCTCGTGCGAATACTCCTGATTCACCTCGTCGTAGCTGAAAAGCTTGTGCTCGGGGAATTTCTGATGCAGCTGGGTTTGAAAGAATTCGGTCAACTGGATCTCGGCCTCGGTCACCACCGTCTGATCGAACTTCACCTGGGGCTGGCCCTTGCCGTAAAACACCATGGCCTTCTCGCCGGCCTGGTGGATGAAGTCCATCCCGAACCCGACCAGGTCCTCAAAATCCGGCTTCTTCGCGTTGGTCATTCGTCCTCCTGGTATCGTTATTGGCTGATTTCGACTATCCGGTTTGCCTGGCGCAGCAATGGTATCGCTATAGCTGGCGGCGGCCGAAGGATCAAGAGCAAAGACGAAAGCCGGCCGCGGGCGCCTTGACAGGCCCTTTTCCATGGCATAGTGGTTGCCTGGCAAATCAAGGGCTTGGTGCCGGCGCGCCTGCGCCGAGCGGGGTTAGCGCCGCACGAAGCAATTCTTTCCGTGGGAGCGAAACAAGCACCCTAGACTAATAAACAGCAGGAGGACCGATGGAACCCGTTCTACCGACCCGCGAGGCGGCGCTGGCGCTGCTAAAGGAGTTCAACCAGAGCGACAGCCTTATCAAGCACGCTCTGGCCGTGGAGGCCGTCATGCGCCACTTCGCCCGCCGGCGCGGGCAGGACGAGGAGCAATGGGGAATCGTCGGCCTGGTGCACGACCTGGACTACGAAAAGTTTCCGGATCAGCACTGCCGCAAGACCGAAGCGATCCTGCGCGAACGCAACTGGCCCGAGGAGGTCATCCGCGCCGTAGTCAGCCACGGCTGGGGCATCTGCACCGACGTCAAGCCGGAAAGCGAGATGGAAAAGGTGCTCTTCGCGGTGGACGAACTGACCGGCCTGGTCACGACCTCGGCCCTGGTGCGCCCGTCCCGGAGCGTGCTGGACATGGAGGCCTCCTCGGTCAAGAAGAAATGGAAGGACAAGCGCTTCGCCGCCGGCGTGGACCGCTCCATCATCGAGAAAGGCGCCGCCATGCTCGGCATGGAGCTGCCCGCCCTGATCGCCGAAACCATCCTGGGAATGCGGAAAGTGGCCGAAGAGATCGGGCTCAAAGGGTCTCCGGGCTTGTGAGAAGCCCGACTTCGGCGTTGTGCTTCGCTTCGCGGCCGCTGCGGCGTACCCATGGTACGCCTCGCGTCGCGAACCTCGCACGCCTTGAATTCGAGCTTCGCACAAGGCCGGAGCGCCCGGGCTTCCAGGTCAACACCCCGGTCCCAGCCTTGGTTTATTCTTCACGCTTCGAGCGTTCAGCTTCAGGCCCAGCGTTTCTCAGCCGCCCGCGCGAAAACGAAAAATAGATACCCAGCAGGCACAGCCCGAAGAAGATGAAAAGCGCGTAGCGCGCGCTGGCGACAAAGGCCGGGTGCAGCTCGGGCGTGATCTGCGCCCGGCCGATGACCAGGGCGAAGACGAGCGTGACCACCCCCAGGGAGAGCATCTGCCCCAGCAGGCGCATGGTGGCGACCGAGCCGGAAGCGACCCCGTAGTAGCGCGTCTCCACCGAACTCATGATGGCGTTCATGTTGGGCGACGAAAAGAGCGCGAAACCGAATCCCAGCGTGGAGAGGCAGGCGACGACGAAGCCCAGCCCGGTGCCGGCGCCGATGCGGGTGAGCAGCAGCAGGGCCAGCGCCGTGATGCCCATTCCCGTGGAGGCCAGCACGCGCGGCTCCATGCGGTCCGAGAGTTTGCCGGCCAGGGGCGAAAAGAGCGCCATCATCACCGGCTGGGCGATCAGCACCAGCCCGGCCTGCCGGGGGGAAAGGGCTTTGATGTACTGCAGAAACAGGCTCATCAGAAAGGTCACCCCGAACGTGGCCCCGTAGTGGATGAGGGCCGCCAGACAGGAAAAGGCGAACACCCGGTTGCGGCCGAACAGCCGTACTTCGAACACGGGGTGCGGCGCCCGCAGCTCCCACGCGACGAAGCCCGCCAGCGCCCCCAGTCCCGCCAGCACCAGCAGGCCGCCCCCGAGCGCCGGCAGGACGGACATCCCGCTCATCAGCGCGATGATCGCCAGCGCATAGATGAGCGAACCGACGATGTCGAAGCGCTCCCCGGGCGTTCCGGCCCACTCGCCCTTGAGCTTGCCGATGGTGATCAGGACCAGGCCGAGCCCCAGGGGCGTGTGCGTCAGGAAAACGCTGCGCCAGGAAAACGCCTCGGTCAGCCAGCCGCCGGCAAAGGGGCCGCAGGCGAGACCCGAATAGACCGCGGCCACGGTGATGCCGAGCACCCGGCCGCGCTCGGCCGGGGGAAAGACCGAGGTCACGATCGCGATGCTCGTGGCGAAGATCATGGCGATCCCCACCCCCTGGGCCACCCGGAAAGCGATCAGGGCCGCCAGCGACCACGCCAGTCCCGAGAGAAGCGAAGTCAAGGTGAAGAGAACCATGCCCCAGATGAAGACTTTCTTGCGGCCGTGAATGTCGGCCAGCTTGCCGACGGGAACCAGCGCCACAGCCGCCGCCACCAGGTAGGCGGTCGCGACCCAGCTCAGCAGAACCGCGTCCGCCTGGAAATGGTTCCCGATGGCCGGAAGTGCGATGTTCACCGAAGAGAGCATGAAGGGGGTCAAAAAGGACCCCAGGGTGGCGACGAGCAGGGCCGGCCAGCGCTGGGCCCTGCCGTCGGCGTCCCGTTGTCTGCGGACCGGGTTCATACGCGGCGAGTCTTACCGCATTTGAGGTCTCCGCGCAAACAGTGAACGATTGCGCGGCTTTACTTGGTGCCTTCCCGCCGTTATAGTTGCGGCATGGCCGCCGACCACCCGAACCCGAGACTGATCCTCGCACCCCTCAAAGGCTTCACGGACGCGATCTTCCGCAATACCTTCGCCGAGCACTTCGACGGTTTCGACGGCGCCATGGCGCCCTTTGTCACCACCGTGGCGGCCGACCGCCTGACGGACCAGCATGTTAAAGACCTGCTGCCGCAGCACAACACGCGGATGCCCATCGAGCCCCAGATCCTTAGCAACTGCGCCGATGACTTCATCTTTCTCGCGCGGCGCCTTTGGGACATGGGCTATACGCAGGTGAACTGGAACCTGGGCTGTCCCTTCCGTCCGGTGACCAAGAAGCGCCGCGGGTCGGGCCTGCTGCCGTTCCCGGAGCCGGTGGACGAATTCCTCGACAGGGTCCTGCGCGCCCTGCCCGGCCGTCTTTCCATCAAGATGCGCCTGGGCCACCGCAAGGCCGATGAAATCTTCAAGCTGCTGCCGGTCTTCAACCGCTATCCCCTGAAGGAGATCACGATCCATCCACGCACCGCCCGCCAGATGTACGGCGGGGCGCCGGACCTCGATGCCTTTCAGGCCTGCCTGGCGGCAAGCCGCCATCCCGTCGTCTACAACGGCGACATCACCGATCTTGCCGGCTTCAAAGACCTGGAAGCCCGATTCCGATCGGTCCGCACCTGGATGATCGGCCGCGGTGCGCTCTCCAACCCCTTTCTGCCGGCGCTGATCAAGAACGGGTGCAATGGGGGTGCGGGCCGGCTGCAGAAATTCAAGGACTTCTACGAAGATCTATTCGCCCGCTACCAGGAGCGGCTCTGCGGTCCGGGGCACCTGCTGGACCGCATGAAGGGGTTCTGGACCTACTTTGCGGAAATGTTCGAGAGCGGGCCGAGCCTGGCGAAACGCATCCACCGCACGTTCGCTCTGCCGCGCTACCTGGACGCGGTGGAGCGCTTTTTCAAGGAAGAACCCGTCCGGCCGGAAAACTGAGCGGATTCACGCGGGGGTTGCAGCCGCCGGTCTCATCCGTCGGTGCCTGTGAAACCGAACAGCGGAGCATCCGCGTCGCGGCTGGGCCCGGTGCGGTGCGACGCGCCGGCGTCGAGCAGTTTTTCGCCCTTCAGCGTCAGCCTCAGGCGCAGATCGTCGACTGGTCTCTTCGCGATGATGCCCATCGCCGCCAGCTCTTTGACCGCCACGTGATAGAGCTTGCGTTCGGGCCGCCTCAACTGCTTGAGGTAGACGTCTTCGAGCCACTCCGTGCTCAGCTCATCCCCGTTACCGGCATCGATCTCGCGAAATCGGTCAAGGATCTCGCGCTTGATGGTTTTCTTGTCCTTCATGGTGCGGACCTCCTGAAGCTAGGGGAGCGGCCTGCCGATGAGGCAGAAAGCCGGCCGCTCCCGGCACAATCTGGTCGGCCCCGGCCGGAACCGGACGAACGGTTACCGGGTCACTTTCAGAACCACGAACCCGGCGGTCGCGCGCTTGACCAAGAACGACGCGGTCTCGCCCGCCTTGGTCTTGCCGAACTCGGCTTTCAGCTCTTTCACCGACTGAACCTGGGCGCGATTGACCTCCTTGACGATGTCGCCCTGCTGCAGGCCCGCCTGATCGGCCCGGCTGCCGGGCTTCACCGCCGTTACCAGGACTCCCTTTTCGTTCTCATCGATGTTGAAGCGGCGCGCGGTTTCCGGGTTCAGGTCGGCCGCGCGGATGCCGAGCTCATCGGTTTCCGGCATGGTGCCTTTCGCGGCCGGCTCGTTGTCCTTGCGCTCGGCCAGGTGAACCTTCACGATCTGCTCCTTGCCGTCGCGCAGGATCTTCACCGGGACCTCCTTGCCGATCGGCATGCCGGCCACGGCCGTCGACAGCTCGCGGCTGGTGGCGACCGGTTTGCCGTCCACGGCGACGATGACGTCTTTGACCTTGATGCCGGACTTTTCGGCCGGGTCCCCCGGGAAGACCTGGGTCACCAGCACGCCCTTCTGGTCCTTGAGGCCGTAGTACTGGGCCAGCTCCGGCGTCAGGTCCTGGATGCCGACTCCCATCCAGCTGCGGGTGACCGTGCCGTTCTCTTTCAATTGCGCGATGATGTTCTGCGCAAGGCTCACCGGAATGGCGAAGCCGATCCCCTGCCCCTGGGCGACGATGGCCGTGTTGATGCCGATGACCTCGCCGTTCATGTTCAAGAGCGGGCCGCCGCTGTTGCCGGGGTTGATGGAGGCGTCCGTCTGAATGAAATCGTCATATGGTCCGGCCCCGATAAAGCGCCCCTTGGCGCTGACGATGCCGGCGGTCACGGTCTGCTCCAGTCCGAAGGGGCTGCCCACGGCGAGCACCCAGCTGCCGATTTCCAGTTTTTCGGAGTCGCCCATCTTGAGCGGGGACAGGTCCTTCGCGTCCTCGATCCGGATCAGGGCCAGATCGGTCTTGGGGTCGCGACCGATGACCTTGGCATCGAATTCACGTTCGTCGGCGAGCCGGACCTTGATCTCGTCGGCGTTTTCGATCACGTGGTTGTTGGTGACGATGTAGCCCTCTTTATCGAGGATGAACCCGGACCCCAGGCTGCGCTGTTTGAACTCCCGGCCCGGGCCGCCCTCGCCGAAAGGATCCCGGCCGCCGAACGGGTCGCGGTTGCCGAAAGGATTTCCGAAAAAGTGCCGGAACACGGGCCCGCCTTCCTTGGTGGTCTTGACGGTGCGGATGTTGACGACCCCCGGCTGCACCTGCTTGGCCAGGGCCGAGAAATTAGGAAGAATCATTTGGTAATTGGTGTCGGCCGTTTTGTCGTCCTTGGCTTCGGAGCGGTTTTCGCTAACATAGCCCCAGACGAAGGCGACCAGCAGCAACACGAAGGTGCTGAGGCAAGCTTTCTTTGCAAGACTCGATTTCATTTTCAGATCTCCTTGGTTCTAAGCATTGGATTGAAGTTCGTTTGAGCAGGATA
>Ga0209254_10000894_pt1 | contig 26129 bp, 23 predicted proteins | sample FrelakmetDIP11DI_FD_187148 | JGI IMG/M metagenome (GOLD analysis project Ga0209254, IMG submission 187148) | Freshwater lake sediment microbial communities from the University of Notre Dame, USA, for methane emissions studies - DIP11 DI (SPAdes)... | ecosystem: Environmental > Aquatic >...
CGCCGACGATCGCGTCCACGGCACCCTCGCCCACACCCTTGATGGCGCCGAGGCCGTAACGGATCGTCCCCGGGCCCGCGACGGTGAATGCGAAGCTGGACTGGTTGACGTCGGGCGGCAGCACTTCGATGCCGATGCCGGCGCACTCGTCGATGAACGAGACCACCTTGTCCGTGTGCTCCATGTCGCAGGACAGCACGGCCGCCATGAAGGCCTCGGGGTAATGCGCCTTGAGCCAGGCGGTCTGGTAGGCAAGCAGCGCATATGCCACCGAATGCGACTTGTTGAACCCGTAGCCGGCGAACTTCTCGATCAGGTCGAAGATGTAGCCGGCGCGCGCCGCGGGGACGCCGCGCACGATGGCGCCGTCCACGAACACCGAGCGCTGGGTAGCCATTTCCTCCGGCTTCTTCTTGCCCATCGCACGGCGCAGGAGGTCCGCGCCGCCGAGCGTGTAGCCGGCCAGGGTCTGCGCAATCTGCATGACCTGTTCCTGGTACAGGATCACGCCGTAGGTCGGCTTCAGGATCTCGGCGAGGCTCGGATGCAGGTAATCGATGGTCCCGGCGGAGCGGCCGTGCTTGCGGGCGATGAAATCGTCCACCATGCCGGACTGCAGCGGCCCCGGGCGGAACAGCGCGACCAGCGCGACAATGTCGTCGAAGCGGTCCGGCTGGAGCTTGCGCACGAGATCCGTGATGCCGCGCGACTCGAGCTGGAAGATCGCCGTGGTCCGCCCGGAACGCAGCAGCTTGAACGTCTCGGCGTCGTCCAGCGGCAGCCGCGCGAGGTCGAGCGGCGCCTCGCCGGCGGCCAGGCGCTTCGCATTGATGAGGCGCATGGCCCAGTCGATGATAGTCAGCGTCCTCAGGCCCAGGAAATCGAACTTGACGAGCCCGACCTGCTCGACGTCGTCCTTGTCGAACTGGGTGACGACGCTCGCACCGCTCGATTCGCAGTAAAGGGCGGTAAAATCCGTGAGCGGGGTCGGCGCGATCACCACGCCCCCGGCGTGAGTGCCGGCGTTGCGCGCAAGTCCCTCGAGCCGCCGCGCGAGGTCGATCAGGTCGCGCACTTCGTCCTCGGCGCCGTAGCGGCGCTTGAGCTCCGGCTCCTTCTCGAGCGCGTCCGCGAGCGTAATGCCGAGCTCGAACGGGATCAGCTTCGCGACCCCGTCGACGAATCCGTAGGGCAGGCCGAGCACGCGACCGACGTCACGCACGACCGCCTTCGCGGCCAGCGACCCAAAGGTGATGATCTGCGACACGCGGTCGCGCCCGTAGCGTTCGGCGACGTAGTCGATCACACGGTCGCGCCGCGACATGCAGAAGTCGATGTCGAAATCCGGCAGGGACACGCGCTCCGGGTTCAGGAAACGCTCGAACAGCAAGTCGTGGCGGATCGGGTCGAGGTCGGTGATGCCGAGCACCCAGGCGACCAGCGAACCGGAGCCTGAGCCGCGCCCCGGCCCCACCGGGATTTCGCGTTCGCGCGCCCAGCGGATGAAGTCCGCGACCACCAGGAAGTAGCCCTCGAAGCCCATGCCACCGATGACGCCCAGTTCCCGCTCCAGCCGTGCGTGATAGGTCGCAGCCTCCGCTGAGCCCGGTCCGATGCGTCGCGCGAGGCCTTCGGTGGCAAGCCGGCGAAGATGATCCGCGGCACCCGAACCGTCTGGCACGTCGTAGGCAGGCAGGAACACGTTGCCCTTTGCAAGCGGCAACGAGCAGCGCCGCGCAATCTCGACGCTGTTCTCGAGCGCTTCCGGAAGGTCGCCGAACAGCGCCGCCATCTGGTCCGGCGACTTCAGGTATTGCTCGGGCGAGTACGGGCGCGGGCGCCCCGGATCGTCGAGCCGATGGCCGCCGTGGATGCAGACGCGCGCCTCGTGCGCCTCGAATTCGTCACGCGCCAGGAAGCGCACGTCGTTGGTCGCGACGACCGGCGCCGGTCGCTTCGCCACCAGCGCCAGCACCCCCGCGATGTAGGACTCCTCGCCGGGGCGCCCGGTGCGTTGCACCTCGAGATAGAAGCGATCCCCGAAGAGTCCCTGCCAGCGCTCGAGCAGCTGTCCGGCCTCCGCGGTGCGGCCGGCGGCGATAGCGCGTCCGATGTCGCCGTGCAACGCACCCGAGAGCGCGATCAGGCCGTCGGTCGAGGCACCGTCCAGCCACTCGCGCTCGAGTAGCGGCCGGCCCCGCGCCTGGCCCTCCAGGTAACTGCGCGACACGAGCCGCGCCAGGTTGCGGAACCCCGTCGTGTTCTGCGCGAGGAGCGTTACCAGCACCGGCTCGGCGCGGTCACCGCCCTCGGCGATCCACAGGTCGGCCCCGATCAGCGGTTTGATGCCCCGCTTCTCGGCCTCGCGGTGGAACTTCACCATCGCGAACAGGTTGCAGTGATCCGTGAGCGCCACCGCCGGCATGCCGGCCCCCGCCACTGCCTGCATTAATTCCGGCACGCGCACGATGCCGTCCACGAGCGAATACTCGGTATGCAGCCGCAGGTGGACGAAGGTCAGAGGCATGCGGCGATCTTATCGCGTCACCGGCGCGAAGCTGCGCCGGTGGATGCGGCAGGGGCCGATGCGCGCCAGGCGCTCCAGGTGGTCCCCGGTCGGGTAGCCCTTGTGCCGCTCGAATCCATAGCCGGGATAGATGCCCGCCATGCGGGTCATGAAGGCGTCGCGGCTGGTCTTCGCGAGGATCGAAGCAGCGCTGATCTCGCTCAACCGCGCATCGCCCCCGACGATCGCCTCCATGCCGCAGGCGAGGCCCAGCATCGCTCCGCCGGGGCAGCGGTTGCCGTCCACGCAGACGCGCCGTGGCAGGATCGCGAGCCCGAGAAGCGCGCGGCGCATCGCCAGCAGGGTCGCTTCCAGGATGTTCAGTACGTCGATCTCGCCCGCGTCCGCCCAGCTGATGGACCAGGCCGCCGCACGGCCCCGGATCTCGGCTGCCAGCCGTTCACGCTCACCCGCAGGCAACAGCTTGGAGTCGCGCAGGCCCGCGATGGGCCGGCGTGAGTCGAGGACGACCGCGGCAGCGACCACGGGTCCCGCCAGGGGTCCGCGACCCGCCTCATCGACTCCGGCTGTGAGGCCGCCGGCAGCCCGCGGCCAAGCCCCCCTGCCACGGTTCACGAGGCCTCCTGGCGGGCGAGCGACAGGATGGCGTCGGCAGCCTGCCCGCTGGCGTCACGCCGTAGCTGCCCGTGCAGGTCGGCAAAGAGTGCCTGCAGTTCCCGGACGTCCTTGGGCTCGTCGAGCCAGCGCTCGAGTTCCTGGCCGATGCGGGGTGGCGTGACGTCGCCCTGTGCGAGCTCCGGAACGATCCGCCTTCCCGCCAGCAGGTTGGGCAGGGAGAAGAAAGGCACCTTGAGGATTCCCAGGCCGCGCAGAAACAGGGCCGTCAGCCCCCCCAGGCGATAGGCGACCACCATCGGCCGCTTGCAGAGCAGCGTCTCCAGGGTCGCCGTGCCCGAAGCGACCAGCACGACGTCGGCAGCGGTCAGCACTTCCTGGGTGCGGCCTTCAACCAGCCGTACGTCGACACCCGGCGCATGGCGTTCGAGGGCTGCCTCGAAGGTGGAACGGGCGCCGCCGTTGGCAAGCGCGGCAATGAACACGAGCCCGGGTCGTCGCGCGGCAAGCCAGGCGGCGGTTCCAGCGAAATCGTCAGCGAGCCGCGTGACTTCGCCGGCGCGGCTGCCGGGGAGGATGGCAACGACCCGCACCTCGGACGCAATGCCGAGGTCACGGCGTGCACCGGCGAGATCCGGAACGAGCGGCAGCCGGTCCGCGAGCGGGTGTCCCACGAAGACCGCACGCAGGCCCGCCTGGTCGTAAACCGCCTGCTCGAACGGCAGCAGGCATAGGACCCGGTCGAGGAAGCGGGCCATGCGCTTCGCGCGGCCGCGCCGCCACGCCCAGACCTGCGGGCTCACGTACTGGACCGTACGCAGGCCAGCATCGTGCAGGGAAGCGGCGAGGCTCAGGTTGAACTCCGGCGCATCGATGCCGACGAAGACGTCGGGCCGGAGTTCCAGCATCGCCTCGCGGACGCGCCGGCGCAGCGTCAGCAGCCGCGGCAGGTGGTGCAGGACCTCGAACAGGCCCATGACGGCCAGCTCCTCGGCATCGGCGAGCCGCTCGCAGCCCGCTTCCCGCATGCGCGACCCGGCGACGCCCACGAAGCGCGTCCCCGGCGCCCGCGCGGCGATCGCCTCGATCAGGGCTGCTCCCAGGTTGTCGCCCGAGGACTCGCCGGCCACGAGGCCGATCGTGAGCGTCCTCCTTATTCCCATCAGCGAATGATGCTGCGTTCGCTGGCGGCGAGGAAGTCCACGAACGGCGCCAGCTCCGGCTGCGACGGCAAGAGCGCCCGCAATTGTTCCGTCGCCTCGGCGAGCTTGAGCCCAGAGCGATAGAGGATCCGGTAGGCGCTCTTGATGTTCGAGATCTGCGCAGCGTCGAATCCGCGTCGCTTGAGTCCCTCGCTGTTGACGCCCTTCGGCTCGGCCGGCGAGCCGGCGACCAGCAGGTACGGCGGAACGTCGCGCGTGACTGCCGCGTTGTTGGCCAGGAAGGAGTGCGCGCCGATCTTGCAGAACTGGTGGACCCCGGCGTAGCCGGAGAGGATCACCCAGTCGCCCAGCTCCACGTGCCCGGCGAGCGCGGTGCAGTTGGACATGATGCACTGGCTGCCGACGATGCAGTCGTGTGCGACGTGCGAATAAGCCATGAACAGGCAGTCGTCGGCGATGGTCGTCTCCCCGCGGCCGCCGACGGTGCCGCGGTTGATCGAACAGAACTCGCGGAACACGTTACGGTCGCCGACGATGAGCCGCGTCGGCTCGCCCGCGTACTTGCGGTCCTGCGGCGCGTCGCCAATCGAGGCGAACTGGAACACCCGGGTGTCCCGGCCGAGGACGGTCGGTCCCTTCACGACGGCATGCGGACCGATCCAGCTGCCCGCGCCGATCGAAACGCCGGCGCCGATCACCGCGAACGGACCGACCTCGACATCGTCGGCGATTTCCGCGCCCGGATCGACGACGGCACGCGAGTCGATCAAGGCTTGACCTCCGGCGCGACCATCATGGTCGCCGAGGCGACCTCCACGCCCTCGACGAGCGCGACAGTCGTGAACTTCCAGATGCCGCGCATGGCGCGGTCGAAGTTGGCCTTGAGCGCGAGCTGGTCACCCGGCACGACCGGCTTCCTGAAGCGCGCGCCGTCAATGCCCACGAAGTAGAAGCGGGACTTATCGTCCGGCACCACCCCCGCTGTCTTGAAGGCGAGGATACCCGCTGCCTGCGCCAGCGCCTCGAGGATCATGACGCCCGGCATGGTCGGCCGGCCGGGAAAATGCCCGCCGAAGAACGGCTCGTTGATCGTGACGTTCTTGATCGCGTGGATGTGCTTGCCGGGCACGCACTCGACCACGCGGTCCACGAGCAGGAACGGGTAGCGGTGGGGCAGCTGCGCGAGCACCGCCTGGATGTCCATCGAAAATCCTTCGCTCATCCGCCCCCCCGGCGTCCATCGAGTCGATGCAACCGAGCCACGGCCCGGCGCCACTTCGGGGCCTCGATCGCCGGCCAGCCGGAAGAGTACATGCCCGGGCCCGGCAGCGAATGGGTGACCATCGTGTATCCGGTCACCACCACTTCGTCGCCGATCTCGAGATGCCCGGCGATGCCGACTGCGCCCCCGATCATGCAGCGGCTGCCGATGATCGAACTGCCGGAGATTCCCACGCATCCGGCAATCACCGTGTGCGCGCCGATACGGCAGTTATGTCCGACCTGCACCTGGTTGTCCAGCTTGACGCCGTCGCCGATCACGGTGTCGCCGATCGTGCCGCGGTCGATCGTGGTGTTCGCACCCACTTCCACGTCGTCACCGAGAACAACGCCGCCGAGGTGCGGCACTTTCACGTAACCGTCGGCGTCGGGCGCAAAGCCGAAACCGTCGCTGCCGACGACCGCGCCCGACTTGAAGCTGCAACGCGTGCCGGCGACGACGCCGCGGCACAGCACGACGCCCGCCTGAAGACGGCAATCGTCGCCAAGGCGCACGCCGTCCTCGAGCACCGAATTGGGGCCGATCGAGCAGCGCTCGCCGATCACGGCGGCGTCGCCGATGACCGCGTTCGGCCCGATCCAGGCGGAAGCGGCGACCTTGGCAGTCGGCGCGACCTGCGCGCCCGGCGCCCGGCCGCCGGTGACCGCGGCCGCGGGGTGCAGTGCCTGGGCGATCCGTGCATACGCCGCATAAGGGCGCGCACTTACGAGTGCCGCGACCGGGCAAGCGGCTGCCAGCTCGCGCGGCAGCACGACGGCTGTTGCCCGGGTTGCCGCGAGTTCCCTGCGGTACTTCGCGCCGGTGCAGAACGTGAGCTTTCCGGGTTCCGCGAAAGCCAGCGCCGCGACGCCGTTGACGGCGAGGCTGGGGTCTCCGGCAAGCTCCAGCCCGAAGCGGACCGCGATTTCGCCGAGCGTCATGGCCATCGCGACCCTCCCCCCGCGACTATGAATCTCAGGGCTTGGGCGGTGCCGCGGCGGCCGGAGCCTTGGCCTTGATCGCGGCCACGAGCTGCGGCGTGATGTCGATGCCTTCGGCCGCGAACAGCACTCCATCGCTGACGATGAGCTGGTAGCCGTTGGCGCGTGCGTAGGCCTGCACTTCCTGCAGGAGCGCGCGCTGCATGCGCCCGACCTCCTCGTTGCGCCGCAGGTTCAGGTCTTCCTGCAGCTCGTTGAAGCGGCGGTTGACGTTCAGCTCGAGTTCGCGGATCTCGCGCTCGTTGCGCAGGCGGTCCGCCTCGGACATCACGGCGGCCTCTTTCTGCAGCTTGTCGACCTTCTCCTGCAGCGACTTGCGCTGCGCGGCGACGTCGCGCTGGCGCGGCATGAACTCGCCCTCCAGGGCCGCCTGGGCCGCCTTTGCCTGCGGCGACTCCTCGAGGAGCCGGCCGAAATTGACGAAGCCGACCTTGAGCGCCTGCGCTTCGGCCACGACAGTTGTGGCGGTCGCAAGTACCGCGATCAGAGCGCACGAAAATATTGTCCGGGACATGTATTTCATCTTGCCTCGTTGCTCAGAATGCAGAACCGATCGTGAACTGGAAGCCTTCCACTTCGTCCGGGTAACGAACCGCGTCGCCCTTGAAATCGTTCAGCGGGAAGGCATAGCTGAACCGGAAGACGCCAAGCGGCGCAAACCACTGTACCGCGATGCCCGTAGACTGCTTCAACTCATTGTAATCGAACTCGTAGTCGACCGGCGTACGGCCGTCCCTGCCGACGAAGGCAATGGCGGTGCCCTGCGAGAAGACGTTGCCGATGTCGAAGAACGCGCTGATGCGCGTGCTCGCACGCCACTTGGCAGGCACCGGGAACAGCAGTTCCGCCCGGCCGACGACCTTCAGGTTGCCGCCATAGGGGTTGCCGAAGCTGTCCTTCGGCCCAAGGCGGCTCTCGGTAAAGCCGCGAACCGTGTCCGGACCTCCGGCAAAGAACTGCCGGTAAGGGGGCAGCGAAGTCGTATCCTTGCCGAGCGCGTCGCCCCAGGCGATCTCCGAGGTCAGCGCGACGGTCCACTGACGCCAGACCGGGATCAGCTGCAGGTAGTCGTAGCGGAACGTGTAGTAGTCGACCTCGCTGCCAGGGGCCGTCACCGCAACGCTGAGCGAGTGCTGCTTCCCGCGGTCCGCGAAGATCGCGCGGTTGCGCGAGTCGAAGTACCAGCTACCGACGAGCTCGAAAGTATCGAACTTGGTGCCAAACAGGATCGACTCGATGATCGTCACCGGATTGTCCGGGTCGGTGCCTGGGACCTCCCGCTCGATCACGCGCGTATAGGGGTTGCCGTTGTTGCGCACCCAGGTCACCGCTTCGCGCGCGCTGCTCTGCGGGTTCACGATCAGGTCCGAGCGCTGCGCCACGACGCCGAACCGCAGGCCCTGGTATTCGGAGATCGGGTAACCCCACTCCATGGTCCCCGATACCGTCGTCGTCGAGAAATCGGAAGCCGCCGACACGAATTGCGTGACGTCGCGGTACTGCACGCCGAGCGTACGCGACACGTTGTCAATGGTCGTGTAAGGGTCGGTATGCGAGATGCTGTACTGCTTCGAGTACCGGCCGGCGATGAGGTCCACCGCCACGCGCTCGCCGGATCCCATGAAGTTCGAGTGCACGAAGCTGCCGTTAAGCATGAAGGATTGCGATTCCGAGTAGCCGATGCCACCGCTGAACTGGCCCGGCAGGCCCTCCTTGATGTCGAAGTCCACGTCGACCAGGTCCGGGGTGCCGGCCACGGGCGCCGTCTCGAATTCGACCTTCTCGATGTACGGGAGCCGCTGGATGCGCTCCCTGGAGCGCTCGAGCAGCGCATTCGAGAGGTAGGAGCCCTCCATCTGGCGCATTTCGCGCCGCAGGACCGTATCGTCGATCGCACTGGTGTTGATGAAGTTGATACGGCGCACGTAGGCGCGGTTGCCCGGGTCCACGAAGAACGTGAGATCGATGGTCTTGGTGTCCTCGTGTGCCGTCGGCACCGGATCGATCTTGGCGAAAGCGTAGCCGTCGGCACCAAGCCGGAACGAGATCAGCTCCTGCGTCTGCGTGATGAGCTTGCGCGAGTAGGTCTGGCCGGAACTGACGAGCAGGAGCCGCTGCAGTTCCGCTTCCGGCACTTTCATCGCACCGGCCAGCTTGACTTCGCCGACCTTGTAGACCTCGCCCTCGTGCAGGTTCATCGTGATGAAGATATCGTCCATCTCCGGCGCGATGGCAACCTGCGTCGACTCGACGTCGAAGTTCGCGTAGCCACGGTCCTGGTACCAGGAGGTCAGCGTCTCGATGTCCCCTTGAAGCGATTCACGCGAATAGCGGTCGTCCTGCTTGTACCAGGAGAGCCAGTTCGGCGTGCGCAGCTCCAGAGAGTCGAGCAACTCGTCGTCCTCGTAGGAAGTGTTGCCGACCAGGTTGATCTGCCGGATGCGCGCGCGCTTGCCTTCGACGATGTCGATCTTGATGCGGACCTTGTTGCCCGGCACTTCTTCGACCTTGGGATCGATGCGCACCGCGTACTTGCCGCGGCTGAAGTACTGGTCGGTGAGGAAGCCGCGCACTTCCTCGAGGACCGACCGATCGAAGGTCTTGCCAGTCGCGAGGCCGACGCTGCGCAGTGACTGCTGCAGGTCCTCGGTCTTGATGTCCTTGTTCCCCGACAGCTCGAAACTCTCGATCGAAGGCCGCTCGTGCACCACGACTACCAGCGTCTCGCCGTCGCGCCTGATCTCGATGTCGCTGAAGAAGCCGGTCCCGAACAGCGCCCGGATGGCCTCCTGGATGCGCCGCTGGTCGAGCCGGTCGCCGATGTTGACCGGCAGGTAATTGTAGATCGTGCCCTCCGAGATGCGCTGCAGCCCCTCCACGCGGATGTCGCCGACGGTGAAAACGGGCGGCGCCTGCGCGAGCGCAGGCATTGCCGCGGCAAGCAGCACACCGATGACGAGCCGCTTCATCCGAGCAGCCGCGAAAGGTCGTTGTAGAACGCGAACCCCATCAACAGGACCAGCAGCGCGATGCCGATTTTCTGACCAACCAACTGAGCCTCCATCGAAAGCGGCTTGCCCTTGGCCATCTCGGCGAGCTGGAACACGACCTGTCCGCCGTCAAGGACCGGGACGGGCAGCAGGTTCAGCACCCCAAGCGAGATTGAAACCAATGCCAGGAAACCGAGATAGTAGGTGAACCCCTCGGTCGCCGTCAGCCCGGCGTACTGCGCGATGTTGATCGGGCCGGAAATGTTCTTGGTCGACACGTGGCCGGTGACCATGCGCCAGAGGAAGCGCACGGTCAGGGCGCTCTTGTCCCAGGTCTCGCGTACGGCGGGTGCGAGCGCGCCGAGCGGCCCATGACGCTCCACGGTCATCATTGCGGCGGGAAAGCCGCCATCGTCGGAGCGCGCGGCGCCGAGGCCGATCTTGCCGATCGTGCGTCCTTCCTCTTCGACCGTGCGCGGCACGAGCTCGATTTCCAGCTGGGCCCCATCGCGGATCACCGCGAGCCGCGTCGGCAGCCCGGCGCGCGCCTGGATCAGTCGCACGAACGCCAGGTAATCGTCGACAGGCGCGCCCTCGACCGCGACGACGCGGTCGCCCGGCTGGATGCCGGCCTCGGCAGCGGGGAAGCCCGGGGAAAGCTCGCCGACGACGACGGGCTGTGGTGGATACCAGAATGAGAACCCGAGGCCGCGCAGCAACACGCCCGGCTCGGTCAGCCCGCGGCGCTCGGCATCCGGTACGCGCAGTGTCAACTGCCGCGCAGCGCCGCCCTCACCGCGAACCACGACCGGCACGCTGCCCGTTTCCACGACGCCTTCGAGGATGCCGAGGACTGCCGCCTGGCGCGTCGCTGTCGGCTCGCCGGCCACCGCTGTGATCTCGTCGCCCGGGCGGAAGTCCGCGCGGAATGCGATCGACTCCGGGGCAACTTCGCCGATCACAGGCTTGAGGCCCGGCACACCGTGCATGAACAACAACCAGTAGGCGAAGATCGCAAAGACAAAGTTGGCGAAGGGACCGGCAAGCAGCACCGCGATGCGTGCAAGCGGCGGCCGGCGATTGAAGGCCCTGTGTGCATCGCCCGGCGAAACCTCCCCGTCGCGCTCGTCGAGCAGGCGCACGTAGCCGCCGAGCGGGATGGCCGCGAGCACGTACTCGACCTGGTCGGCGTCCCGGCTGACGTGCCGCACCAGCGGCTTGCCGAACCCGATCGAGAACCGCAGGACCTTGAAGCCCAGCCGGCGCGCCACCCAGAAATGGCCAAACTCGTGCACGGTCACCAGCACGCCGATCGCGACCACGAAGGCGACGATAGCGGTCAGGATGTCCGCGCTCATGCGCCCGCCGCCTGCTTCGAAATGGATTGGAGGGCGGACGCTGCACGCTCACGCGCCCAGGCGTCCGCCGCGAGCGCATCGGCAAGGCTCGTCACCGGTCCCCTCTCGTGCTGCTGCAACACGCACTCAATGACTGCCGCGATACCTGCAAAGTTCAGCCGCCGGTCAAGGAAGGCTGCCACCGCGACTTCGTTTGCGGCATTGAGAACTGCCGGCATCGTGCCGCCCTCGCGAGCCGCGGACTGCGCAAGCCCGAGGCACGGAAACCTTTTAACATCAGGATCTTCGAACGATAACCTCGCAACTTGCACGAGGTCCACTGCGCTCACCCCAGAGGCAATCCGCTCCGGCCAGCCAAGCGCATGCGCAATCGGCACGCGCATGTCGGGCTCGCTCATCTGGGCAAGCACGGATCCGTCCTCGAATTCGACCAGCGAGTGCACGATGCTCTGGGGGTGGATCACGACGCGCACCGCGTCAGGGCCGACGCCGAACAGGTGACAGGCCTCGATGAGCTCGAGTCCCTTGTTCATCAGCGTCGCGGAATCCACCGAGATCTTGGGGCCCATGCGCCAGTTCGGATGGGCGACTGCCTGCTCCGGCGTGACCGCGGCCAGCTCCTCGCGGCGCGTGCGCAGGAAAGGCCCGCCCGAGGCGGTGAGCACAATGCGCACGACGCCGGCAGGCGCACGCCCTGTCGCGCTGCCCGGCGGCAGGCACTGGAAGATTGCATTGTGCTCGCTGTCGATCGGCAGGATCGATGCGCCTGAAGCCCGTGCGCACTCGAGGAGCAGCGGGCCGGCGAGCACCAGTGCCTCCTTGTTGGCCAGCAGGAGCTGTTTGCCAGCACCTGCCGCGGCCAGGGTCGAGGCGAGCCCGGCGGCGCCCACGACGGCGGCCATGACCGCATCCACCTCCGGCAGGGTTGCAACCGTCGCGAGGGCATCGGGGCCGGGCAGCACGCGCGTCGGCAGTCCCGCCGCCGCGACGCGCTGCGCGAGCCGCGCCGCAGCCCCGCGATCGACGAGCGCTGCGTAAACCGGGCGATGGCGCTCGACCTGGGCGAACAGGGCCTCGTGACTTGAATGCGCAGCAATCGCCACGACGCGAAAGCGGTCGGGATGACGCGCAGCGACGTCGAGCGTCGCCTCGCCGATCGTCCCGGTCGAGCCGAGCACGGCGAGACCTTTCATGTCACGAGTCCCAGCCAGGCGAAGCCGAGCGCGAGCAGCGGCACGGACGAGGTCAGGCTGTCGATGCGATCCAGCATGCCGCCATGTCCGGGCAGCAGGCTGCCGCTGTCCTTGAGCCCCTGCTGGCGCTTGAACATGCTCTCCAGCAGGTCGCCGATCACCGAAACCAGCACACCCGCCACGCACAGTGGCAGGAACGCCCCTGCCGGCAGGTCGAACCAGGCGCGCGCCGCAAGGGCGACGATGAAACCTGCAATCAGGCCGCCAAGCACGCCTTCCCAGGTCTTGTTGGGACTCACGATCGGCGCGAGGCGCAGGCGCCCGAACTGCCGCCCCGCAAAATAGGCGCCGATGTCCGCTGCCCAGGCGAGCACCAGCACGAAGACGACGAGCTCGCGCCCGATCCCGTCCTGCAGGTAAAGCCGCGCAAGCGCGACCCAAGTAGGCGCGAGTGCCCAGAGACCCGCGATCGCCGCCAGGCCACTGGCCTTGAAGCCTGGCGCAAGGACGATCCAGCCAAAGAGCGGAATCCAGCCGAGCATCGTCAGCAGCATCGCGCGTTCGAAGTCCGCGGGAGCCGCGGTCGCGAACCACAGGATCGCCATCGCAACCGCACAGGTCGCAACGTATGCCGCCCGCGCGAAGGCGCCGGAAATTCCGGCAAGCTGTGACCACTCCCACGCACCCGTGAGGATCAGCGCGGCAAGCGCGAGGACCGCCATCTCGCGCGGCAGCACGACCAGCACGAGCGCGAACACCGCGATCAGCCCGACGGCGGTCAGGATCCTCTGGCCCAGCATCAGCCCGCCTCCGCCTGGTCGGCAACGCGACCATAACGCCGTTGCCGCCCGCCGAAGTCGGCGATCGCCGCGGCGTAACACTCGGCGTCGAAATCCGGCCACAGCGTGTCGGTGAACCACAATTCCGTGTACGCGAGGTCCCAGAGCAGGAAGTTGCTGATGCGCCGCTCGCCACCGGTGCGGATGAACAGGTCCGGCGGCGCGCGCCCTGCCAGCGCGAGGCAGGCGCCGAGCGCCGCTTCGTCGATCTCCTCGGGACGCCGGCGGCCAGCGGCAGCCTCGCTCGCCAGGTGTCGCGCAGCCTGCACGATGTCCCAACGACCGCCATAACTGACGGCGACGGAGAGATCGAGCCGCGTGCGCAGTGCGGTTCGTGCCTCTGCAGCGACCATGCGCTCCACGAGCGACGGCGCGAGGCGCGTCCGGTCACCGATGAAGCGGATGCGCACGCCATTCGCGTCGAGTTCGGCAACCTCGCGGTCCAGCGACTCGAGGAACAGTTGCATGAGCAGGCTCACCTCGCCCGCCGGCCGTTGCCAGTTCTCGCTCGAGAACGCGAACATCGTCAGCGCGCCGACGCCGAGACGTACGGATTCCTCGATCATGGCTCGCACAGCGCGGGTGCCGGAGCGGTGACCCGCTGCCCGCGGCAGCGATCGCTGCTCGGCCCAGCGGCCGTTGCCGTCCATGATGACGGCCACATGGCGCGGCACCGGGTGCCCGCCGGCAGCTTGCGGGACGGTGGGGGACATTGGCTTCCCTAGACCTGCAGCAGCTCTTTTTCTTTTTCGGCCAGCACGGCGTCGATCTCGTGGACGTGCCGGTCGGTGAGCTTCTGGATCTCCTCCTGGCCGCGCCGGTGATCGTCCTCGGAGATCAGCTTTTCCTTGAGCATCTCCTTCAGCTCGTTCATGAGGTCGTGCCGCACGGCACGCACCGCGACGCGCGAACCCTCGGCCTCCTGCTTTGCGACTTTCGTCAGTTCCCTGCGCCGTTCCTCGGTCATGGGCGGCAGCGGCAGGCGGATGACCTGGCCGGCCGTGTTCGGCGTCAGGCCGAGGTCCGACTTCTGGATCGCCTTTTCCACGGCGGACACGGCCGCCTTGTCCCAGGGGGTAACGACCAGCGTCCGCGAGTCCTCGACGGAAATGCTCGCCACCTGGCTGATCGGCACTTCGCTCCCGTAGTACTCCACCTTCAGGCCGTCCAGAAGGCCGACGTTGGCGCGGCCCGTGCGCATCTTGCGGTAGTGGTCTTTCAGCAGCGCAACACACTTGGACATGCGCTGTGTCGCGTCGCGGCTCATTTCATCCTGCATGATCGACTCCCCGGCTGCCTACAGGCCGTTCGCCACCAGTGTGCCCACGTCTTCGCCGTCCACGATGCGCATCAGGTCGCCCTCATTGTTGAGGTTGAAGACCCGCAGCGGAAGGCCGTTGTCACGGCACATCACGATTGCCGTTGCATCCATCACGCCCAGCCGGTCGTCCAGCACCTTGTCGAAGGACAATCGCTGGTAGCGTTCCGCCTTGGGGTTTCGCACCGGGTCATCGCTGTAGATGCCGTTGACCTTGGTTCCCTTCAGCAGGAGGTCCGCGCCAATCTCGATCGCGCGCAAGGACGCGGCGGTATCAGTGGTAAAGAACGGGTTGCCCGTACCGGCTGCGAAGATGACGCAACGGCCCTTCTCGAGGTGCCGCACCGCGCGACGGCGGATGTAGTCCTCGCAGACTTCCTGCACGCGTACCGCCGACATCACCCTGGCATAGCTGCCGACGGACTCGAGGGCATCCTGCAGGGCAAGCGCGTTCATGACCGTCGCGAGCATGCCCATGTGGTCCGCGGTGACCCGGTCCATGCCTGCCCGCGCGAGGCCTGCACCGCGGAAGATGTTGCCCCCGCCGATCACGACGGCGACCTGCACATCGCGGGCCAGGACGTCCCTGATCTCGCCGGCGATGCGCTTCAGGATGACGGGGTCGATGCCGTAATCGGCGGCGCCGAGCAGCGCCTCGCCGCTGATCTTGAGCAGGATCCTTTTCAGCAACAATTGGTGCCGGGTCGTAGTTTTCGTAGTTTGGCTCCCGCTCATCGTGACACCCGCCTCCGCCTAGTCCGCCAAACTACGAAAACTACGACCCGGCACCCTTCAGGCCCTGCCTTTCGCAGCCTCGACCTGTGCCATCACTTCGGCGGCGAAGTTCTCCTGCTTCTTCTCGATGCCTTCGCCCACTTCGAAGCGCAGGAAGCCGCTGACCTCAGCTGTCGCGCTGTCCAGCAGCTTGCCGACCGTCGTATCCGGATCCCTCACGAACGGCTGGCCCGTGAGGCAGATCTCGGCAAGGTATTTGCGCAGCCTTCCCTCGACCATCTTTTCGACGATCGCCGCCGGCTTGCCTTCCGAGGCCGCCTGCGCGGAAAGGATCTCCCGCTCCTTGGCGACCACGTCGGCCGGCACGCCCGACGGCGACACGAACTGCGGGTTCGCAGCCGCCACGTGCATGGCGACATCGCGCGCCAGCACTTCGTCCCCACCTTTCATTGCGACCAGCGTGCCAATGCGCGTGCCGTGAACGTAGGCGCCGATCCGGTCGGCAGCGCGCAGGATGGCGGCGCGACGCACGTCGATTTTCTCGCCGATCTTGGCGACCAGGTGCCGCCGTGTCTCGTCCACGGTGGCGCCACCCGCGAGCAGGAGTGCCGCCAGTGCCTCAGGCCTGGTTTCACCGGCGGCGAGCGCCGCGGCGGCGACGCCGGAAGCGAAGGCATGGAACTCCGGCTGGCGTGCCACGAAGTCCGTCTCGCAGTTGACCTCGACGAGCACCGCGGAGCGGCCGTCAGCCGACGATACGGCGACGATCGCGCCCTCGGCGGCGATGCGCCCCGCCTTCTTGTCGGCCTTGGCGAGGCCGGACTTCCGCATGACTTCGGCCGCCGCGTCGAGGTCACCGCCGGTCTCGACGAGCGCTCTCTTGCACTCCATCATCCCGGCGCCGGTGCGCTCTCGCAGCGCCTTGACGGTCTCAGCGCTGATGCTCATGTCATTCCTCGTTCTTTTCCGTCTTGCGGGCCGCAGCGGGCCGGCGCTTGGCCGGCGCCTTGTCGGAGGCGGCATCGGGCGCCGCAGCGGGCACCGCATCAGGCGCCGCAGCGGGCGCTGCGGCGGCAGCAGTGGCAGGTTCCTCATACGCGACGCTGGTCACCGGCATCGTCGCGGCCGAAGCGGTCTCGGCCGTCTGCCGGGTGCGGACGGGCGGCTTGCGGCGGACGTTGGCCGCCCGGCGCGGAGCGCGCGCCTGCGCCTTCTTGCGCGGCTGGCCTTCTTCGTCGAGCTCGACGAACTCGTCCTCGCCGGCCGGCAGGGCGGGTACGGCGGCCTTGCCATCGAGCGCTGCGTCAGCGACGCCTGACGCGTAGAGCTGGATCGCCTTCATCGCGTCGTCGTTGCCCGGGATCACGTAGTCGATCCCGTCCGGGCTGCAGTTGCTGTCGACGATCGCGACGACAGGGATGCCGAGCTTCCTCGCCTCGTGGACCGCGATTTCCTCGTGGCCGACGTCGACCACAAAGAGGGCGTCCGGCAGTGAATTCATGTCCTTGATGCCGCCGAGGCTGCGGTTCAGCTTGTCCATCTCGCGCCGCAGCGTCTGCGCTTCCTTTTTCTTGCGACGATCGAGCGTGCCCGAGTCGCGAAGTTCCTCGAGTTCGTGCAGGCGCTTGATCGACTGCCGGATGGTCTTGAAATTGGTGAGCATGCCGCCCAGCCAGCGCTGGTTGACGTAGGGCATGCCGCAGCGGGTCGCCTCGGCCTGGATGGCGTCGCGCGCACTGCGCTTGGTGCCGACGAAAAGGACCCGGCCGCCATCGCCGACCACGCCCTTCACGAAGCTGGCAGCCTCGTTGTAGAGCGGCAGCGTGCGCTCGAGGTTGATGATGTGGATCTTGTTGCGCTCACCGAAGATGAACTGCGCCATCTTCGGGTTCCAGAAGCGGGTCTGATGACCGAAATGAACCCCCGCCTCAAGCATCTGCCTCATGGACAGATTGGCCATGCTCTACTCCTTATCGGGTTAGCCCTCCGCGAATCCGCATGCGGCAACCGGTCAAGGGACCCGGCACCCAGCCGCACGTGACGATACGCGTGTGGATTTGGTTGAGAAAAAACGCCGCGCTTTATACCATCTTTGTCCCGTCGAAACAACGTGATAGGCGCTTTCCTTGCTGATGCAAAGCCATAGCCGGGTATCGGTCAAGACCCCCGCGGAACAGCAGGCCATGCGCCTGGCCGGGCGGCTCGCCGCCGACGTCCTCGACATGATCGGCCCGCAGATCCGCGCCAGCATGACGACCGGGGAAATCGACCGCATCTGCCACGACTTCATCGTCGACGTGCAGAATGCCATCCCGGCGCCCTTGAATTACAAGGGTTTTCCGAAGTCCATCTGCACCTCGGTCAACCACGTGGTCTGCCACGGGATCCCCGGCGACAAGGTCCTGAGGGCCGGCGACATCCTCAATGTGGACGTCACGGTCATCAAGGACGGCTTCCACGGCGACACCAGCCGCATGTTCCTGATCGGCGACCCGTCGATCCAGGCACGGCGTCTTTGCGAGGCAGGCTTCGAGGCCATGTGGCGCGGCATCCGCACGATCCGGCCCGGTACCCGCCTCGGCGACCTGGGTCATTCGATCCAGGGCTTCGTCGAGGGCCAGGGATACTCGGTAGTGCGCGAGTACTGCGGCCACGGCATCGGACGTGTCTTCCACGAGGATCCCCAGGTGCTCCATTACGGCGAGCCCGGCACGGGACTTGCGCTCGAGGCGGGCATGACCTTCACGGTCGAGCCGATGGTCAACGCGGGCCGCAGGAACGTGAAGCTGCTGGGCGATGGCTGGACCGTGGTCACGAAGGATCACTCGCTGTCGGCGCAGTGGGAGCACACTGTGCTGGTGACGCCGGACGGCTTTGAAGTGCTGACCCTCGGCGCGGCTGACCGCGAATAATGGGACGTTCACCTTTCTTGAAATGGGACGTTCACCCTGGCCCAAAGGTGAACGTCCCATTTCAAGAAAGGTGAACGTCCCATTATTCCCATGATCACGGTCGCCGATTTTCGCGCCGCCCTCGTGCAGGGTGACGAAGAACTCGCCCGCCGCTTCCGGGCGGATGAGCCCGTCGAAGCGCTGGTGCGTGAGCGCGCACTGCTGGTCGACGAACTCGTCACGCGCGCCTGGCGCCTGCACGCATCCGGCGCAACTGATGCGCTCGCCCTCGTCGCCGTGGGTGGCTACGGGCGCGGCGAGCTCCTGCCCTGCTCGGATGTCGACGTCATGGTGCTCCTGCCGCAGGGCGAAGAGCCGGCCTGGACCGCCCCGCTCGAGCGTTTCCTGACCTTCCTGTGGGACATCGGCCTCGAAACCGGGCACAGCGTGCGCACCATCGACGAGTGCAGGCAGGAAGCGCTCGCCGACCTCTCGGTCGCCACGACGCTGTTCGAGGCGCGCCTGCTGGCGGGCCCCCCGGCTCTCTTCGAGGCCATGCGCCGTGCACTCGCGCCCGACCGGCTCTGGCCCGCACGCGACTTCTTCGAAGCCAAGCTCGCCGAACAGACCGAGCGTCACCACCGTTTTCACGACACCGCCTATAACCTCGAGCCCAACGTGAAGCAGGGCCCGGGAGGTCTGCGCGACATCCAGACGATCGCCTGGGTCGCGAAGCGGCATTTCCGGGCGGAGACGCTCGAGGAACTCGCGACGCACGGCTTCATCGCCGCGCGAGAACTCGCGCAGCTCGAATCGGCCCAGGCCTGGCTGTGGCGGGTCCGCTTCGCGCTGCATCTCGTCAGCGGGCGACGCGAGGACCGCCTGCTGTTCGACCATCAGATCCGCCTGGCGCGGATGTTCGGCTACGAGGACGCGACCTACACGCTCGCGGTCGAGCAGTTCATGCAGCGCTATTACCGCACCGCCATGCTGGTGAGCTGGCTGAACGAGCTCCTGCTGCAGCAATTCCGCGAGGACATCCTGGCCGCGCGTGACGCGCCGGCGCTGCCGCTCTCGGCGCACTTCCGTGAGCGCGACGAGTACCTGGAGGCCGTTTCTGACGACACCTTCTCGCGCCACCCGTCCGCGCTGCTCGAGCTGTTCGTCGTGCTGCAGCAGAATCCACGGCTTCAGGGCGTGCGCGCGCGCACCATCCGCCTGGTCCACGACAGTCTCTGGCTCATCGACGAGGAGTTCCGCCAGAACCCGCGCAACCACCGCCTGTTCCTCGACATCCTGCGGGCCCCGGCAGGAGTCACCCATGAGCTTCGGCGCATGAACCTGTACGGCGTGCTCGGCCGCTACATCCCCGCCTTCGGGCGCATCGTCGGGCGCATGCAGTACGACCTGTTCCACGCCTACACGGTGGATGCGCACACCCTGTTCGTCGTCAGCAACCTCAGGCGCTTCGCGCTCGAGCGCTACGACCAGGAGTTCCCGAAGCTCGCGCAGATCTTCCGCGCGCTGCCCGAACCGGAGCTTGCTTACCTCGCGGCGATCTTTCACGACATCGCCAAAGGCCGCGGCGGCGATCACTCCGAGCTCGGGGCCGTGGACGCCGAGGCGTTCTGCCTCGAGCAGGGGCTCTCGCGCTATGACGCGCGCCTCGTCGCCTGGCTGGTACTCAATCACCTGAAGCTCTCGGTGACCGCGCAGAAGCAGGACATCTCGGATCCGCAGGTCATCAACGCCTTCGCGCGCGCGGTCGGCGACCAGGTCCGGCTCGACTACCTGTACGTGCTCACCGTCGCCGACGTGCGAGGCACCAACCCGAAACTCTGGAATTCCTGGAAGGCGACGCTGTTCGACGAGCTGTACGAACGCGTCAAGACCGCACTGCGGCGCGGACACGAATCGCCGCTGGATCGCGAGGAGCTCATTGCCGGGACCCAGGAACTCGCACGCGAGCGCCTCGCGGCCGCGGGTGTCGCGCCGGAGGCAGTCCAGCGCGTCTGGCAGTCCTTGACCGACGCGTATTTCCTGCGGCACTCGGCGGCGGAGGTCGCCTGGCACACTGGCCAACTCGCGGCGCGCGAACCTGGCGACGCGAGCCCGCTGGTCGCCGTGGCTGAGCACCCGGGGCGCGGCGGCGCGACCGTCGTCCTCGTCTGTACGCACGGCCGCCACCACAGCTTCGCGCGTGCGACTGCTGCGCTCGACCAGCTCGGCCTCAGCATCCAGGATGCACGCATCACGCCGACGGCCGACGGCGGCAGCCTCGACAGCTACCTCGTGCTGGAGGACACCGGTCTCGCGATTTCCGACCGCGAGCGCATGGCCGGCATCGAGCGGCACGTACAATGGGCACTCGGCGAGCGCAGCGCCCAGGCGCCCGCCGTCGCGCGCCGCGTGCCGCGGCAGGTGCGCATGTTCACGACGCCGACCCAGGTCAGCTTCAGCGCGGAACCCGAAAACGGCCGCACGCTGGTCGAGGTCGTTGCCGGCGACCGGCCGGGGCTGTTGTCCGAGATCGGCCACGTCTTCTGGGACCAGCGCGTGGAACTGCACGGCGCCAAGGTCATGACGGTCGGCGAACGCGCGGAGGACGTCTTCACGGTGACGGACGAGACCGGCCGGCCGCTCGGGCCTGCACGCTGCCAGTCGCTCGCCGACGCGCTCACGCACGCGCTCGATGCGCGGATCGCGGCCGCCTGAGACGCCATGGACACCCGGCAACGCATCGAGGAAGCCTTCGAGAATCGCGCCGCACTCGTGCCAGGCAGCGCGCCGCGCGAGCTGCTCGCCGCGATCGACGAGTGCCTCGAGCTGCTCGGCAGCGGACGCGCCCGTGTTGCGGAACCGGATGGCACCGGCTGGCGGGTCAACGAGTGGCTCAAGAAAGCGGTGCTGCTGCACTTTCGCACTCACGAGAACGTCGTGCAGGAGTCCGGTCCCTTCCGCTGGTACGACAAGGTGCCGCTGCGGCACTCGAGCCATGACGCCGCCCGCTTCGCGGCGGAAGGCGTGCGCATCGTGCCTGGTGCGGTCGTACGTACCGGCGCGTACGTTGCGCCGAACGCCGTGGTGATGCCTTCCTTCATAAACGTCGGCGCCTGGGTCGGCGAAGGTTCGATGGTCGACACCTGGGCGACGGTCGGCTCCTGCGCGCAAATCGGGCGCAACGTGCACCTCTCCGGCGGCGTCGGCATCGGCGGCGTGCTGGAGCCGCTGCAGGCGCGGCCGACGATCGTCGAGGACGACTGCTTCATCGGCGCGCGCTCGGAGGTCGTCGAGGGAGTGATCGTCGAGCGCGGCGCGGTGCTTTCGATGGGCGTCTTCATAGGTGCGAGCACGCGTATCTACGACCGCGAGACCCGGGAGATTTCCTACGGCCGCGTGCCGGCGGGATCGGTCGTAGTACCCGGATCACTCCCCGCGTCCGACGGTTCGCATTCCCTCGCATGCGCGGTCATCGTCAAGCGCGTCGACGCGCAGACGCGCGCGAAGACGTCCATCAACGAGCTGCTGCGCACGTAGTCGCGGTCGGCACGCGCGGGATCCGGCGCGTAAACGGCGCGCGGAGATCGCCGCCGGGACTCCGCTCGTTCGCTCCGCCGGAACTTTAGTCGCTCACTCGCGGGTCCCGGCGGCCAGTCCGCGCGCCCGATGCCGCATGCCGGTCGCGCGCGCTGGCAGGCCGCGCCACTGCCGCGCGTGCCTGGCGTGCGCGAGGTGGCGGGGTCCTCGCGAGCAAACGCGTAAAGTTCCGGCCGCGTTTGCGAGCGGGGAACCCCGCCGGATCCCGCGCACGCCATGCAAACACGGTAAAGTCGCGCGGATGTCCGAAGCGCTCGAGCTGACGAAAGAACTGATTCGCTGCCCGTCGGTCACGCCGGAAGACGCGGGCTGCCAGGCGATCCTGGCAGCACGGCTGAAGGCGGCGGGCTTCGAAGTCGAGCACATGCGCTTCGGGGTCGTCGACAACCTCTGGGCGGTTCATCGCGGCGGACCCGGTCCGATGCTGTGCTTTGCGGGTCACACCGACGTCGTGCCGGCCGGGCCCCGCGAGAAGTGGCATTCGGACCCGTTCGAGCCCACCCTGCGCGACGGGCTGCTGTTCGGCCGCGGCGCGGCTGACATGAAGAGCGGCGTCGCCGCGATGGTCACAGCCGCGGAGAGCTTCATGCGCGAGCGCGACAGCTATCCCGGCGCGATAGCCTTCCTCATCACCGGCGACGAGGAAGGGCGCTCCGTCGACGGCACGCGGCGTGTCGTCGAGCGGCTGCGCGAACGCGGGCTGCACGTCGATTACTGCCTGGTCGGTGAGCCCTCGAGCCAGCAGGCGTTCGGCGACACCGTCCGCATCGGCCGGCGTGGCTCCCTCTCCGGGCGATTGACGGTGCAGGGCAAGCAGGGTCACGTCGCCTACCCGGAGCGCGCGCTGAATCCAATCCATGCCGTCCTGCCCGCTTTCGCGGAGCTCGCCGCGCGCCGCTGGGACGAGGGCGATGCGCATTTTCCGCCGACCCGCTTCCAGGTCAGCAACGTGCAGTCGGGTACGGGCGCGACGAACGTCATCCCGGGCGAGCTCGCGGCAACCTTCAACCTGCGCTGGTCCCCCGTGCAGACGCTGGATGGATTGAAGCGAACCGTCGCCGAGATCCTCGACCGTCACGGGCTCCGACACTCGGTCGACTGGCTGGAGGCCGCGCTGCCCTACTACACCGCACCCGGCAATTTCACCGCGCTCGTGGCAGGCGCCGTGGAGCGGGTGTCCGCGCTGAAACCGGAATTGTCGACCGGCGGAGGTACCTCGGACGGGCGCTTCTTCGGAGCGCTCGGCGCCGAGGTCGTCGAGTTCGGCCTGCTGAACCGCACCATCCACCAGGTCGACGAATGCTGCGCGGTCGATGACATCGATCGCCTGCGGCAAGTTTTTGCCGAGGTCCTCAGGCGCCTTTTCGCAGGTTGACGCCCACGCCGGCCGCCGTCATCAGCGCAGCGAAGATCAGCACCCAGGCGGGCATCGAGAGTCCGAGGAAGGACCAGTCCACCTTGGCGCATTCCCCGCCGGCCTGGAAGACCTTCAGGATGACCTCGGTCAGCGGGAAAATGTCGAGCATGAAATCGAGGTCGGCGCCGCAGGCGGGCACCGAGCCCTCGGGCTGCATCTGGATCCAGACGTGCCGGCCGGCGGTCGCGACCGTGGCGAGGCCCGTCACGCCGATCAGCGCCGCGAACAACATGCCACGCAGGCCCGGCCCTGAGAAGAGCGCGGCCAGCACGAATGCGGCGCCCATCGCGGCCATCGTCACGCGCTGGAAGACGCACAGGTGGCAGGGCACGAGGTTGAGCCCGTACTGCGCGTAGAAGGCGAACGAGAGAGCGGCAACCGAGGCGAGTGCGAGTAGCCAGTTGCTCGAACGCAGGGGCAGCATCAATCCCCTTTCCGGCCCTGCGCGGCGGATTCGCGGATCTGGCGTTGGGCATCGTCGAGCGAGAGGTGCCGAATGTCCTTGCCGTGGACCACGTAGACAGTGTACTCGCAGATGTTCTTGGCATGGTCGCCGATGCGCTCGAGCGCGCGGACCACCCACATGATCTCGAGCGCGCGGCGGATCTGGCGCGGGTCTTCCATCATGAACGTGATGTTCTGCCGCTGCACCGACTCGTACTCCTCGTCCACCTTGCGGTCGCGTCGCGCGACTTCGAAGGCTTCATCGGCGTCGAGCCGCGCGAAAGCGTGAAGCGCGTCGTGTACCATCTCGGTCACCAGCCGGCCGAGGTGGCGGATCTCGCGGTAGTTGTCCGACGGCTTCTCCATCGTGGCGAGTCGGGCGGCGATGTTCCCGACTTTCTCGACTTCGTCTCCGATCCGCTCGAGGTCCGTGATCGTCTTGATGATGGCGACCATGACGCGCAGGTCGGATGCAGTCGGCTGTCGGGTCGCGATGATGCGATTGCACTCCTCGTCGATCTCGACCTCCATCTGGTTGACCTTGTAGTCTTCGCGCGCGACTTCCTCGCCGATGGCACTGTTGCCCTCGATCAGCGCTGTCACGGCGCGATTCAGCTGCTGCTCCACGAAACCGCCCATCTGCAGGACGCGTGTCGTGACGCGCTCCATGTCTTCGTTGAAGCGGCGCGACGTGTGTTGGCTGAGATCCGCGGATTCCATGAACTTGCTCCTGCCGGCGACCGTGGTCCCGGATTCCTTCGATCTTACTAGTGTTGGGTTGCCTTCGCGGCTGCCGCGCGGTCCGGTCCTGCATGCCGGACATCCGCACCGCTCACCAGGAACACGACGTGCTCCGCGACGTTCTTTGCATGGTCGCCGATTCGCTCGAGGCTCTTCAAGGCGAACACGGTGTCGAAGACGGGCTTCAGGAGCCGGGTCCGCTCCATCGCGACCGTCATGAGCTGGCGCAGTGCCGCCTCGAACTCCTGGTCGATTTCACGGTCGAGCCGGGCGACTTCGTGCGCGACTGCCGCATCGCCGCGGTCAAGCGCGTCTACTGCAACGCGCATCGACTCGGAGGCAAGTTCCGCCATGTGCCTGAGCGGCCGGTGCATGACGCGCGAGGGCCCGGTGGAACCCCGACCTGCGCTGGCGAGTGCAAAGCGCGCGATCTTTTTAGATTCGTCGCCGGCGCGCTCGAGGTCAGTCACCGCGCGCGAGATTGCGAGCACCGTCCTGAGGTCGCTCGCGACCGGCGCCTGGCGCGCCAGCAGGCGGAAGCTCTCCGCCTCGATTTCGGACTGCCAGGCGTTGATTTGCAGCTCGCGCTGCAGCACCAGCTCGGCCGCTTCGCGGTCGGACTCGAGTAGTGCCCGCACCGCGGTCTCAACCTGCAGCGACACCAGCATGCCCATCCGGTGCGCGCGCTGACGCAGTTCCGACAGCGCCCCGTCATATGCCTTGACGGTGTGGCCTTCAGCCGTTTCGTTCACTGTATGGCGCCGCGGATCAACCGTAGCGCCCGGTGATGTAGTCTTCGGTTGCCTTCTGCGACGGGTTGGTGAAGAGCTTGCTCGTGTTGTCGAACTCGATCAGCTCGCCAATGTACATGAAGGCCGTGTAGTCGGACACGCGTGCCGCCTGCTGCATGTTGTGCGTGACGATGATCACGGTCACCTGGTCGCGCAACTCGGCGATCAGCTCCTCGATGCGTGCGGTCGCGATCGGGTCGAGCGCGGAGGTCGGCTCGTCGAACAGCAGGATCTCGGGGTTGGTCGCGAGCGCGCGGGCGATGCACAGGCGCTGCTGCTGGCCGCCCGAGAGCGAGAGTCCCGATCCGTCGAGGCGGTCTTTGACCTCGTCCCAGATCGCTGCCCGGCGCAACGCCTTCTCGACCTCCTCCTCGATGCGCACCTTGGACCGCAGGCCGCGCACCCGGAGGCCGTAGGCCACGTTCTCGAAGATCGATTTGGGGAACGGGTTCGGCTTCTGGAACACCATGCCGATGCGCATCCGCACCTCGATCGGGTCCACGCCTTTCGCGACGAGGTCGAGATTGTCGGGATACAGCATGATCCGCCCTTCGTAGCGCGTTCCCGGGGTGAGGTCATGCATGCGATTGAAGCAGCGCAGGAAAGTCGTCTTGCCGCAACCTGACGGGCCGATCAGCGCCGTCACGCGCTTCTCGCGGATCTCGATGTTCAGACCCTTGAGCGCCTGCACCGCCCCGTAAAAGAAGGAGAGGTTCTCGGCACGCGACTTCACGACGACACCCACTTCGGACGCCGGCCCGCGCCCGACCTCGACAGAAGGCCGGGGAGTCACGATGCGGCCGTCCACGGCGTGGGTCGGCGGTCCCTGCCGCAATCCGCCCTCGGAAGTTCCGGACGTGGTCTGCATGGTGCTCACCAGTTGATTCTCTTGCGGTAACGATAGCGAAGCCAGATCGCGATGCCGTTCATCAACAGCGTCATGCCGAGCAGGATCGCGCCGGCCGCCGCAGCGTTGACCTGGAAAGCGGGGTCAGGCCTCGAGACCCAGTTGAACATCTGGATCGGCATGGCCGTGAACGCGTCCTTGAGCCAGGCGAACGAGAGGAACGGAAACTCGCCGGTGATGGGCGACTGGGGCAGGAAGCGGATGGAGACGATCTCCTCGGTGTTCACCTTGGAGAGCAGATCCAGGAAGGCGGCCAGCTCGTCCATGGGGACGTCGGTGCGGACGCTTCGCTCCACGGCGGGCACGATGGTGGGCAGCTCGTGGATGAGGGTGACGGGGTC
>Ga0209254_10000895_pt1 | contig 26114 bp, 15 predicted proteins | sample FrelakmetDIP11DI_FD_187148 | JGI IMG/M metagenome (GOLD analysis project Ga0209254, IMG submission 187148) | Freshwater lake sediment microbial communities from the University of Notre Dame, USA, for methane emissions studies - DIP11 DI (SPAdes)... | ecosystem: Environmental > Aquatic >...
CGTCGTCAGCCAGCACGACGGCGAGCCGGCTGCCGGCGCCCGGCCGACCGATACCTGGCAGCCCGGCGACCGGATCGCCGACCGTCACGGCCTGCCCCTGCCTGCCGACCTGCCGCCCGGCGACTATAGCATCGTCGCCGGCCTGTACCCCCTCGAAGGCGGCGACCGCCTGCCCGTGTGCGAGGACGAAGGAAGCGGATCGGGCTCCTGCGCCGACACCTTCACCCTTGGCCAGGTCCAGATCGAGGGTGGAACAGCCGCCGTCGAGCCGGTCGCCGCGCCGTGAGGTGTTGTTGCCCCATGAACGCTCACTGTTGACAGAAACGGCGATCTACCTATAATCAGCCTTCATGCACCAAGAAATCATGACTGAAGCTACAACAGATCGACAAACCAAGTGGCTATCGCGCCTGGCCCCGTGGCTGCTCATCGGGGCCATCGTCCTGTTCTACGCCGTCACCAACTGGCTGTGGCTGGCCGACAACGTCACCTCCACCGGCTGGGACAAGCCCCGCCACCTGGCCCGCAGCCTATACTACGACCAGCTCCTCAGCCAGCCGTCGATCCGGTCGCTGTTCACCGTCGTCGTCGGCGACCCGGTGCGCACGCCCCTGTTTCCCGCCTCGGCCACGATCATGTACCGCCTGTTTGGCCGCGACCCCGACGTCGCGGCAATGGTCAACATCCTCTACCTGGCCGTCGCCCTGGCCGCCACCTACGGAATTGGCCGGCGCTGGCGTGGGACGGCCCTGGGGCTGATCGCCGTCGCCCTGCTGGCCGTCTTTCCCATGTACTATTCCATGTCGCGCTACTTTTACCTCGAGTTCGCCCTGGCGGCCATGGTCACCCTCACCGTTTACCTCCTATTGACCACAGACGGCTTTAAGCGGCGGGGCATGTCCATTCTGTTCGGCCTGAGCCTGGGCCTGACCCTCCTGTCCAAGCGGACCTCAGCGGTCTTTGTCGTCGGCCCGGTCCTGGCCGTCATTCTGATCTACGGCCTGCTGCCCTTGCTGTGGCGGCAGGTACGGGCCATCCTGGCCCTGCGCGATCGGAAGGCGTGGCTGCGGTACCTGCGCAATGCGGCGCTGGCCCTGCTGATCGGCCTGGCGCCGGCGGCGATCTGGTATCTGCCCAACCGCCAGGCGGTCCACGACCTGTACCTGGGCGACGCCCTTTTCTTCGCCTGGTGGCTGCTGGCCGCACTGACCGCCTACTGCCTGCTCCTGCCCTCTGGGCCGCTGTCGAACGGGCTCGCCGCCCTGTTCCTGGCCGCCGGGCTGGCCTCCACCTGGTACCTGGCCCGCATCACCGAGTTCCTCCAGCGGGTCAGCCTGTACGGCTATGGCATCGACGACCCACGCGGTCGGACGCTCAACCTGGGCGACGTCGACACCTACCTCTACTACCTGCGCAAGCTGGTCAACGAGCACCTCTCGCCGCTCGTCGCCATCCTCTTCCTGATCGTCCTGGCCATCGCCGTCGTCGCCTACATCCGGCGGCAGGGATCGATCCGCCAGGCGCTGCGCCGCATAAGACCAGAAGGGTGGGTCGTCGTGGCCTGGATCGCCAGCGGCTACCTGTTCCTCACCCTGTCGATCTACCAGGAGACGCGCGCCTTTACCCCGGCGCTGCCCGCCGTGGCCCTCCTGTTCGGCGCGGCGCTGCTGGCCTTGCCGTGGCGCAAGGTCGCGCTGGCCCTGCTGGCCGCCGTGCTCCTCTTTGGCCTGCTCCAGTTCCTTGTCGTCTCTTACGAACCGGCCTACCGCCTCCTGACGCCGAAAACCGTCCACCTGCCTGCCTGGGGCCGGACCAGCCTGTTTGCCCAGGGCGTCTACATCCAGCTTCCCGACGAGGGCAAGACCGACCGCGGCTATGCCATCTACCCCGACGTCCTCCGGCGCATGGAAGCGCGCCGCCAGGCCCTGGGCCAGGAGACCCTCACCCTCGGCCTGCTGTCCAACACGAGCCAGATCAACGCCGGGCCGTTCAACCTGCTCATCCTGACCGACTATCCAAACCTGCGGGTTGACAGCCTGATCGAGCGCTTTAACCCGCAGTCGCCCTACCACGACATCTTTGGCTTTGACTACCTGGCCATCAAGAAGGTAAACGCCGGGATGAACCCGGTCCAGGAGGAGCTGATCGGGCGGCTCCTCGACGAGCCGCCAGCCCTCTTTAGCCAGCTCTTTGAGCTGGAGACCAGCTACCTGATGCCGGGCGGCGACACCGTCTACCTCTACCGCCAGCGCTACCACCTGCCCGCCGGCTACCACACCGAGCAGATCGCCGACCTGGCCGGGCAACTGAACGTGCGGACGCATGAAGGCGACGCCATCCTGGTGACCCCGCCGGAGCTTGCCGCGCCGTTCACCTCCCACTATACCGGCACCGCCGACATCGCCCTGGCCCCTCCGCTGTGGCCGGTCTCTGACCGCGCCACCTTGGAGCAAATGACCGCCCTGGCCGATCAGCACGCGCGCCTCTTCCTGGCGATCGGCGACGCAAAGGCAGGCCAGGCTCAGGGCCTGGCCCGCGACTGGCTCAATCTTAACGGCTTCTACGCCGCCCACGAATGGGTCGGCGGCCTGGAGCTGTTCACCTACGGCCTGGTTCCCACGTCATCCCTGCCCATGACCCAGACGGTCGACTCGGGCGCGGTGTGGGGCGACCAGATCGAATTGACCGGCTACGACCTGCCGGTCAAAGCCTGGCAGCCCGGCGACATCGTGCCGGTGACCCTCTTCTGGCAGGCTGCGCAGGCGGTGCCGGCCGACTATAGCGTCTTTCTCCACCTGATCGGCCCCGACGGCCAGATCGTCGCCCAGACCGACTCGGGCCCGGCCGGCGGCTCCCGCCCGACCAGCGGCTGGCAGCCGGGCGAGACCATCGTCGACCGCCACGGCCTCCTTCTGCCCGCTGCGGTCGCGCCCGGCGAATACCAGCTCCGCCTCGGCCTCTACCTGCCCTCCACCGGCGAGCGGCTGCCGGTAGTCGGCCCTGCCGGCAAGCAGTTGGGCGACAGCATGGCGCTGGGCCGGGTCACCGTCTGCGACGAGGCGTCGACCTGCGTCCTCTTTACCGGGGATAGCCTGACCCGGGGCGACAACTCGACCGACAGCGTGGGCTTTGCCGGATTCCTGTCCCAGGAGCTGGGCTGGCAGCCGGTGCGCGGCGTCTGGTTCCACATCTCCGAGGCCACCGCCAAGCTGGGCCAGATCGGCCGGCCCGATGCCATCGTCATCGAGCACGGCATCCACGCCATCACAGCCTCTGACAAGGAGGTAAGCAAGGACCCGGCCGAGTTCCGGCGCTATTACGGGGCTTTGCTCGACGAGGCGCTGAGCCTGTCACCCGAGGTCGTCGTGGTCAACATCCCCTGGCTGCTGTGGGACGAGCGGCACGCCGCCAAGGCCGTGGCCTACAACCAGATCATCCAGGAGGAAGCGGCCGCCCGGGGCATCCCCGTCGCCGACGCCTGGGAGCCGCTCAAAGCGTGCGGCCGGCCCTGCTTTAGCGCCGACAACGTCCATCCCAACGACCAGGGCCACCGCCTCATCGCCGACGCCATCTCTGAGGCCTGGCGCGCCGGTCACTAGGCTACTTTACGGCCACCAGGCACAATACTCGTCGCTGTAGGGGCTGTTGGTGATGTTTGTCCACTGCCCCGTCGCCAGGTCCAGGATATACACGTCCTTGTCCTTCTTCCGCTCGCTGTACAGCACCAGGCGCGTCCCGCCTGTGCCGCATGTGTCGCATGCTTCTGGCGACCCCTCAGGCGGCGCGGGCGACCAGTCGGCCAGCCCTTCGACATAGGGGGTATTGGTCACATTCACCGGATCGCTGCCGTTTGCATCCATGATATAGATCTCCTGGTTACCGTCCCGGTCGGTGTTAAAAGTCAGGCGCGCGCCATCAGGCGACCAGATCGGATAGCGGTCGCGGGCCGGTGAGTCGGTCAGCTTGACCAGGTTTGACCCATCCGCGTCCATGACCCATATGTCATAGCTGCCATCCCGGTCCGAGGCAAAGGCGATTGCCGCGCCGTCGGGCGACCAGGCCGGGAACTTGTCATCACCCGGGTGATTGGTGAGATTGACCGGGCTCGACCCACCTGTGCCGCATGTGTCGCATGCTTCTGGCGACCCCTCCAGCGGCGCGGCGTCCATCACCCAGATGTCAAAATCACCGCCCCGGTCGCTGTGAAAGGCGATCTGGTCACCGTTGGGCGACCAGGCCGGCCAGCCGTCGGCCGACGGCGAGTCAGTCAGCCGCCTGGCCTCGCCAACCGCCCTGCCGGCCAGCGGATCGAAATCCAGCAGATAGATCTCGCCCGACTCCAGGTCCAGCTTGCCGCTGAGCGTGTCGCGCACCGACACAAAGGCAACATGCCGGCCGTCGGGCGACCAGGCCGGCGCCACATCGTCGGCCCACGAGCTGGTCAAGTTGGTAAGGCACGACCCGTCTGGCGCCATCACAAACACCTCGTAATCGCCAAAACGGCCGCGCTGCGTCTCGAACGCGATCCACTCCGGCTGGCCCGTGGCCCCCACTCCGCTGCACTCCGCGGACTGGCGTGCCGGCGGATCGCCGTACACGAGCCTGGCCACCCCCGGCACCGTCTTGACCAGCACTGCCGCCCCTATCCCGGCGGCAAGCAGCACCCCTGCCGCCACGGCGACGACGATCCATCGCTTTCGACTCACCAGCCCTTGCTCCATGGGAAGATCATATCACCTATCCTGGCACAGCGCCAAGACAAAGGGCCGGTTTGCCGACCGGCCCTTTGACGCCCTCTGGGGATAGGCGGTTCGCACAGCAAAACTCACGGAATGACCAACCGCTGGCCGGCGTAGATATAGTTGATATTGCGGATGCCGTTCCGGTAGGCGATAGCGTACGGCGTGGTGCCATACATCCGGGCGATCTTCCACAGCGTGTCGCCGCACCGGACAACGTACACCGTGCCGCCGCCGCCGCCGCCACAGCCAGGGCAGCAGTTTCGATAGATGACCAGCCGTTGGCCTGCATAGATGCAGTTGATATTGCGAATGTGGTTCCAACTGGCCAACTGCCACACGCTGACGCCATGGCGCCAGGCAATCGACGACAGATTATCCCCATAGTGGACATAGTAGTAGGTGGGGCAGCCGCATCCCGAGCACGCCGACGCCTCTTTGGCCGGGACGACCAGCAACAGCATCAGCGCCAGCACGAGCACAACCATGACATTACGAGATAGGGAAGCGATTCTCATCGACCGGGCTCCTTTCTCCTGAGAGACCCCCCCCAGGCTTCCGACCGCGACACCACTTCTTTCCCCAGAAAGACAGTTCTATTATAACATAGGTTCGTCAAAAAAGCAACCCACCCTGGGGAGGAAAAAGGGCGTAGGGTGCGCGCCTACGACCTGGACCCGACGATGACCTCGAGCCCACCCTGCGCCTCGTCCGGTCCGCCGGTCAGTGACGGGTAAAAGCTCACCCCTGCCAAGCCGCCGTCCGCCAGCAGCGACCGGTACTGCTCGTCGGTGTAGGCCTGGACGCTCGCCGCGTGGCGCGCCACATCGCCCGTCGCCCCGTCGACAACGAAATAGCGCTCGGTCGCCACGGCACGCTGGTCGTCCCAGAAGCTCTCCGTCAGGACCAGGTGGGGCCGCCCGGAGAACAGGCCGCTGGGCGCCGAGTACCAGGAGCGAGGCTGCCGGCCTAGATCGCAGACGCAGGCAAACGTGTGCACTTCGAGGAGCAGCAGGCCGCCCTCACCGAGCGCCTGGCAGGCCTGGCGCACGATAGCCTGGGCCTCGGCGGGACGAAAGACGTTAAGCTCGCCGAACAGAAACATGACCAGGTCATACCCGCTGCCATACTCGGCAGTCCGGATGTCGTGCTGCACATAGGTACAGCGCAGCCCTTCCGTTCGAGCCTGTTCGCGGGCATAAGCGATCGAGGCCGGCGAAAAGTCGATCCCGGCGCATTCGTGGCCCAGCCGGGCCAGCCGGCTGGTGTACAAGCCGGGCCCGCAGCCCAGGTCGAGCACCTTGGCCGGCCCGGCCTGCAACAACGCGCCGTGGATCCATGCCACATGCTTATCGATCACCGCAAAGCGGCGGCTGGCCATGTCGTGGGCCTGCGATAGGTGCTCGGCCAGCATCCGCCGGCTGAAATCAGGATCATCCCACGGGATCTTGTCCCCCTCTGCCCACGGCTCCGGCACAGCATGCCGCTCGACCAGCTCCAGCAAATCGACCATTATCCACTCAACCCTTTCCCCAACAGCATACCACATCTTGCCGCACCCGGCAAATGGCCGCTTTGCAGCCCCAACAGGCCAACAGCCCCGCTTGCCCTCTGGCCTCACCTGCGGTATAATCCCCCCATAGGAAGCATACCGGCCATGGAACCACCCTGCGATCTCGAGCTTCAGGTCGCCGTCGCCAAGGTCAGTAAGTACGCCGTCAGCGAGAGCGGCGACACCGTCGAGACGATCGAGCGGCCACACGGCGGCCTCTCGCTCGTCCTCGTCGACGGCCAGCGCAGCGGCAAGTCGGCCAAGGCGATCAGCAACATTGTCGCCCGTAAGGCCGTCTCGCTCCTGGCCGACGGCGTGCGCGACGGCGCCGCCGCCCGCGCCGCCCATGATTACCTGCGCACCCAGCGCAGCGGCCAGGTGTCGGCCACCCTCGACATCGTCTCTGTCGACCTGGCCACCCGGACCATCGTCGTCTCGCGCAACAGCCACTGCCCGGTCATCGTCGTCGCCGGCTCGGACCTGCGCCTGCTCGACGAGCCCAGCGAGGCGATCGGCATCCATGCCCGCACCCGGCCTGTCATCGCCGAGCTGCCGATTGCCCTCGATACCCACCTGGTCGTCTTTACCGACGGTCTCCTTACGGCCGGGGAGCGGTACGGCCAGCCGTTCGACCTGCCTGCCTTTGTCCGCGACCACCTCCAGGCCGGCCAACGTGTGCCGCGACCGAAGGGAGTGCCGGATGCTTCGTGTGCCGCATGTCCCTGGCGGCCTGCCGGCCATGCGACCGCAGGGAGTGGCAGCCCAGCTGCCCACCCCGTGGCCCAAACCCTCCCGGCCCACTACGCCGGGACTTTGGCCGACGCCCTGCTGGCCCGCGCCGTCGAGCTCGACCAAGGACGTCCCGGCGATGACATCAGCGTCGTCGTCCTGTCTGTCGTGAGCCGCCAGGCGCCCGATGCCGTTCGCCGCCTGGCCGTCAGGTTTCCGATCTAGGAGCTATCGCGCGCGCGCCGCACAGCCATGACTGCAAGCAAGAGACCGGCCGCTGCCACGAAACCGAACAACCTTTCCCGGAAGCGGTACCTGCTGGCCACCTGGCGCGATACCCGCGTCCTGCTGCGCGAGTTTCGCATACCGCTGCTGCTGTTTGCCGCCAGCATCCTGGTCGGTGGCTTTCTGTTCTACCGGCTCTACACCCACAGCCAGGTCCAGAGTCTCAGCTACACCGAAGCGATGTACGCCGTCTTTTCCATGATCTTTTTCAACCCGGAAATCCCGCTGCCCCACCAGTGGTACTTGCAGGCCTTTTTCTTTATCATGCCCATCATCGGCCTGGGGTTGATCACCCAGGGTGTCGTCCGCTTTGGAGTGATGCTCTTTAACAAGAGGGCAAGGAAGGAGCAATGGCAGGTGGCCATCGCATCGACCTACAAAGATCACGTCATCGTCGCCGGACTGGGCCGGCTGGGCTTTCGCATCGTCCAGCAGCTGCTCAGCTTTGGCGAAGGGGTGGTCGGCATCGAGATCGACCCCAACAGCGAGTTCGTCCCGCGCGTCCTGGACCGGAACGTGCCGGTCATCAGCGGCGACGCGACCCGGCCCAATATCCTGGAGCAGGCCGGCATCAAGCAGGCCTGCTCGATCATCACCTGCACCGAGAACGACCTGACCAATCTAGAGATCGCCCTGGTCGCCCGCGAGCAGAAGCCCGGTATCCGCGTCGTGTTGAGAATGTTCGACGACGACATGGCCCCCAAGGTCGCCAGCGGCTTTAAAATCTCTGTCGCCTTTAGCACCTCGGCCCTGTCGGCCCCCGCCTTTGCCGCCGCCGCGATGCGCGGCGACATCCAGAACGCCTTTTACATCGGCGACCAGGTCCTGAACGTCAGCGAGCTGACCATCGATCCCCAGTCGGCCCTGGTCGGCCAAAAGATCGGCGACCTGGAGCAGAGCCTCGACATGTCGGTGATCGCCCACCGTCGCGCTGCCGACGTCGACCTGCACCCCAAGCCCGATGTCACCATCCAGCCCGACGACCAGATCTGCGTCTTTGCCTCTCTCGACGTCCTCAACCGTCTCAGCCGCATGAACCTGGCAAATGAGCAAGCACGAGACAGATGACCCCCAACGCCCCGATGGCTCCCGCTCCGCTGCGCTTCGGGGACTGACGTGAGAGCTGATGGCAAAGGGCTGACCACCATGCGCATCAAAGTCGCCGGTCCGTGCGCCTCAGGCAAGAGCACCCTCGCCGCCCGGCTGCGCGCCCTGGGCTATGACGCCTCCTCCACTGCCCAGGATCACTCCTACGTGCCCGATATGTGGCAGCGACTTGACCCGCCCGACCTGCTCGTCTACCTAGATCTGTCCCTGTCGACTGCCCACCGGCGCGGCCGCACCGGCTGGGATCAGGCCTACCTGGACGAGCAGAAACACCGCCTGCGCCACGCCCGCGCCCACTGTGACCTCTACCTCGCCACCGACGACCTGACCGAAGACCAGGTCCTGGCCCTCGTCCTCGACTTTCTGAGCCAGGGGCCGGCAAATGGATGACAAAGCAGGGCAGCCGAGCCATCCCGGCAGAAGCCGCAGCGCGGGCAAAGTACCGATGACAATCCCCGAAGCGCAGCGGAGCGGGAGGCTGCCTCGGTGGCCCATCGGTGCCACCCTGGCGGCCACCGTCCTGTCCGGCTTTGCCCCCATCCTGGGCAAATTCGCCTACCAGGCCGGCGTCACCCCTTTCACCCTCGTCGCCCTGCGCACAGCCCTGGCCGCCGGCCTGCTGTGGACCTTCTACGCTCTCGTCTGGCGGCGCTACATCCGCATCCCGTGGCGTCACCTGCCCGGCTGCATTGGCATGGGCGCCGCCAACGGCATCGGCTCCCTCCTCTACTACACCGGCCTGTCGCGCATGGACGCCTCACTGGCCCACCTTTTGTACGCCATGTACCCCATCTGGGTCTTTATCTTTCTGTCCGCGGCCGGCCACACCGTGTCGCGCCTGGCCGTCGTCCGCCTGGCGCTGGCCCTGCTGAGCGTCGTCCTCCTCACCTGGCAGGGCGGCGGCCTGGTCGATCCGCTGGGCGTGACCCTGATGATCGGCGCCGGCGCCCTATACGGCTGGCACCTGGTGCTCGGCCAGTGGAGCCTGGCCGACGTCGACTCGCGCACGGTCACGCTGTACAGCCTCACCACCATGGCCGTCGTCGTCGGTGTTGCCGGGCTGCTCCAGCCCCGCCCCATCGCCCCCATCACCACCGAAGGCTGGACGGCCATCGTCCTGCTTGCCATCTTTCCTACCGCCCTGGCCCGCCTTCTCGTCTTTACCGGGCTTCAGCGCCTGGGCGGCTTTCAGACCTCCCTCCTCAGCATCGCCGAAGTTCTGGTCGCCGTGACCGCCGCTTTTCTCCTCCTGGGCGAGAGCTTTACCGTCCAGCAGTGGATCGGCGTCGCCTTCTTTGCCGTCAGCATCATCCTGATCGGCCGCGACACCGGACTGGAGGTCGCCGACGAGGAGGCCTGGTGGCGCACCCTCTTTCCCGACCGCGAAGCCTGAGCTATAGCCCCTTGGAGATGATCATGACATCCAATCTTTTTTCACAAAAAGCAGCCGCCTACCTGCGCCGGCTGTGCGTGGAGATCCCCGCTCGGCGCGTCGGCAGCCAGGGCAACCGCGCCGCCACCGACCTCTTTGCCGCCGCCGTCGCATCGTTCGGCTTTGACACCCAGTCCCTGCCCTTCGACTGCATCGATTGGAGTCACGACGGCGCTGATCTTGCCGTCGGCGGCGCCACCTTTGAGGCGTTCCCCAGTCCCTACTCCCTGGGCTGCCGCGTCTGCGCTCCGCTCGCCGTCGTTTCCACCCCGGCCGAGCTGGAGGCCGCCGACCTGTCGAGCAAGATCGTGCTGCTGCGCGGCGACATAGCCAAAGAGCAGTTCATGCCCAAGAACTTTCCCTTCTACAACCCCGACCATCACCGCCGGATCATCTACCTGCTCGAGACCAAGAGACCACAGGCCATCGTCGCCGCCACCTCGCGGGATCTGGAGGGAGTAGGCGGCATCTATCCATTCCCTCTCTTCGAAGACGGCGATTTCGACGTCCCATCCGTCTATATGACCGAGGAGGAGGGCAACCGGCTGGCCGAGCACGCCGACCAGGAGATCTCGCTTCACAGCCGGGCGACTCGCATCCCTGCCACCGGCTGCAACGTCATCGCCCGCAGGGGCCGGCAGAGACATCCGGCACAGGGCCGGCAGAGACATCCGGCACAGGGCCGGCAGAGACATCCGGCACAGGGCCGGCAGAGACATCCGGCACAGGGCGCCGGCACCCAACGCCGGGTCGTCCTTTTCGCCCACATCGACGCCCGTCTCGGCACGCCGGGTGCCAACGACAACGCCAGCGGCGTCGTCGCCCTGCTCCTCCTGGCCGAGCTGCTGGCCGACTCGATTGTCTGCAATCGGGGCAGCCTGGACATCGAGATCGTGGCCATGAACGGCGAGGACTATTACTCCAACCCGGGGGAGCAGCAGTGGGTCGCCCTCAATGCAGGCAAGTTCGACGAGATCCTGCTCGGCATCAACCTGGATGACATCGGCTACCACAAAGGCGGCGTCGCCTATTCGCTGTACGATTGCGCCGCCGGCATGGCCGGTTCGATCCGCACACTGTTTTCGGCTCACCAGGGACTGGCCGAAGGGGAGCCCTGGTATCAGGGGGATCACGGCCTCTTTTTGATTAACCACGTACCGGCCCTGGCGGTCACGTCAGACCTGCTTGGGGAGCTGATGGCCGGCATAACCCACACCCCCAAGGACACCATCGAGATTGTAGACCCGGCCAAGCTCGTCACCGTTGCCCTTGCCCTCCGGGATCTGCTCCTGTATCTGGATCGGCCGGCAGCGTAGGCAAACAAAAAGGAAATCAGATAGTGGATGAAGAGGGGTTTTTCAGATTCCTGAAACGTCGACCAGATGGCCCGCTGGGAGCCAGAGGCGCTGCGGCTGATGGCCGCCGATTTCGTGCAGCGTACAGGGTTCGAGGGCATCGCGTCCCTGCCGGCGGAAGCAAGATTTACAGTGGTCTACGCCCAAAAGCTGCCCAAGATCGTAGAGTAGAGCCCGGAGAGGCGGGCCTATCCTCTTGGCTCGCTCTGAGGCATTTCCTACAACCTGGGTCACGTGCCAGATTCCCGGCCCAGGTATTGCCATACGAATTTTGCCAAAGGGAGGGATCCATGTCGCACAAACAATCGAGGAACCTGATCGCTGTTTGGACTGTGCTGTTCAGCTTGTTGTTGCTCACCCTGCTCTTCCTGCCTGGTAACGCCTGGGGAAATGACGGGGATCTATTGCCCGCTCCCGTTCAGCTCAGAAGCCACGAACTTGACGTCGCCTTGTCCCCCATCGGCCCTCACTCGGTCATATCCCCCACCTCCGAGTTTGTGCTCTACAGCCGTTCTGACAGTACCGTGTGGCTGAAGGACACAGCAGGTGACGCCATGCTCATGGACGGTGAGTATCCCAGATTATCCCCTGACGGCGGTTACATCATCTACCGGCAAGGCAGCATACATCTGGGCGACCTCTACGTCCGTGACCTGCAGAACGGTCAGGACACGTTGATCTTCTCTAACAACGACTATGTGGACAGCTTTTCGTGGGCACCCAGCGGCGCCCAGATTGTGTTTGACTATGCCTGCGGCATTTATGTCATAGACCGCGATGGGACCAACCAACAGCAACTAATCGGGGCCTGGCCGCCCAGCGGCTACTGCCTCAACGATGCCCCTCACAGCAACCCGGTAGACGGACGCATCGCCTGGCTCAACTGGTCATACAGCATCGCCGTGGCCGATTCTGATGGTCAAAACCCGTACTGGGTGCCGAACACGTTCAACGATGACATTTATCCCGTCTGGTCGCCAGACGGCCAGTGGTTCGCTTTCTTGAGAGACTATGCCAACCTATACAAGATTCGTCCCGACGGCACTGATCTGACCCAATTGACGTTTCTGGCAGATCCCGATTGGATAGTGGATACCGGCGGTTGGGCATGGACGGCCGAGGGGAGCTGGCTGGTTTATGCTGCAGAGATGGATGGAGTCATAGGTCTATATGCAGCTGCCACCGATGGCAGTGGCAGGATGATGCCGTTAAGCACTGCGCTTGGTGAAGATCCGATTTATGTGGGCAGTGTCGGCAGCTTGCAGATCCATCGCATATTCCTGCCGTTGGCGCTCAAGGAGTAAGCGCCGGATCACTTGTCACGGCATCTGAGATCACTTGTCCTTCAGCGTTGCCAGGATCTCCTCCAAAAGCTCGTCGTCCATGAAAGAGCCCTTTTGGAGGAGCAGCTCGATCTGTCCGCTGAGCCGGCGGCGCTCGCCGGCTGACAAGGTCTTGGCCGTGATGACAATGATCCGCGTGTCGGCCAGCTCCTCGTCGGCCTTGATCGTCTCCAACACCTGGAACCCGTCCACCTCTGGCATCATCAGGTCCAGCAGCACCAGGTCCGGCCGCTCGCGGCGCACCAGCTCGATCCCTTCCTGGCCGCCGGACGCCTCGAAAATCTGATACTCGCCCCGCGCTTGCAGCACCCGCCGCAGCAGCCGCCGCGCGTCGGGATTGTCCTCCACAATCGCAATCCGCTTCACCCGGCTGTCCAGCCGGTCCAGCGAAGTCAGCAGCCCTTCCTCTGTCTCGCCCATGCCCTGCGTTCCGCCGGCAGGACCTGCCGCGTCCGGCTTGGCTGCATCCACGCTCTGCGCCCAGGCATCGCCCAGCAGAAACTTTTCTACCGGGAAGGTATGCCCCGAGCAGTTGACCACCACCACGTCGTCAGGCTGGATCGTCCCGTTGCTGACCAGCTTGAACAGCCCGGCAAAGGCCAGCCCTGCCGCCGGCTCCATCGAAATGCCGTCCATCTTGGCCATCACGTGCATCGCTCGGAACGCCTCGTCGTCGCCAACCGCCTCAAAGACCCCACCGTGTTCCAGGATCACCTGTCGCAGCCAGGTATAGGCGATCCCCGGATTTCCGGTCGCCACCGTCGTGATCACCGTCTGCGGATTGGTCACCGGCTCGGCCACGGCCAGGCCCTTTTTGAACGACTCGACCATCGGCGCGCAGCCGGTCGACTGGATGCACGCCAGTTTGGGCAGGCGGTCCACCAACCCCATATCGTACAGCTCCTTGAACCCCTTCCACACCCCCACCGGCCCCATGCCGCCGCTCACCGCCTGGATATACCAATCAGGAGCGCGGAATCTTGGGTGTGAGCCTCCGGCTTCCAAACCCCTGGTTCTGGCCCCCAACTGCTCTGCAACCTCGAACGCGAGGGTTTTCATACTCTCCTTGGCCGCCAGGCTCTTGATCCCTGGATCGACGTGCAGTCCGCGCCGTTTGGCAAAGTCGGCCGCCACCTGCTTTGTCTGGTCGTAGGTGCCGGTCACCTTCACCACCTCCGTGCCATACAGCGCCACCTCGCGCATCTTGTCGCCCGGCACGCTGCTCGTCAGAAACGCCCACAGCTTGATCCCGGCCAGAGCCGAATAGGCCGAATAGGAGATCGCCACATTGCCGGTCGAGGCCACGACTGCCTCGGTGATCCCCTGCTCCTTCATGAACGAGATGGCCAGCGCCGCCTGCCGGTCCTTGAACGACCCGGTCGGTCCCTGCCGCTCATCCTTCACAAACAGGTGAGGCCGTCCCAGCATAAGCCCCAGGTTCGTCGCCGGCAGCAGCGGCGTCCCGCCTTCGCCCATCGTCAGAATGTTGGCCGGGTCGCGCAGCGGCAGCAGATCCCAATAGCGCCACATCCCTCTCGACGGCCTGTCCTCCGAAGTATGCCAATCCCCGAAGCGCAGCGGAGCGGGACCGCTTCCGAGGCGGTGTGCCGCACAGGGCTCCAGCAGCAGCTCCCCCAGCCGGCCGCGAATCGCCTCGTAATCGTAGCGTGCGTCCAGCCACTGCCCACCACAGCGCGGGCACGCCGGCAAAGGCCGCACCAGCGGCTCCCGATAGTCGCACGCCGGGCATTCAATCCATACCGCTTTTGCCATTATCTCTGTCTTTCTTTTTCACGGCAGCGGCCTATCGCAGCGGCGACTCTAGTCATTCACAGAACGACTAAAGTCGCCACTACAGTCGCGCCCCATATCTAGTTTTGACGCCCAACTCGCTCCAGCGCCGACAGCACCTCGTCACGGGTGACCGGCTTGTTCAGACATGCCGCCGCCCCCATGCCCAGCGCCCGCTCCAGCCCTTCCACGATGCTGCACATGATCACCGGCACATCCCGGGTGACCGGGTCCTCTTTCAGGGCTTGCAGTACCTTCCATCCATCCATCTGCGGCATCACCACGTCGAGCGTGATCGCCGACAGATCTGGTGCCAGCCGCTGCGCCATCTCCAGCGCACGCCGCGACTGGGTCACGCCGATCACCTGGTAATCATCGTGCTCCAGGTACCGCTTGAACAACGTGATCACCCCCGTATCGTCGTCGATGGCCAACACCACCTTCTTCTGTTTGTCGGGGATCGCCTCCGCATCGCCCTCCATCTTTTGGCGCATGACCTGGTAGATCGGCAGCGTAAAGAAGAAGGTCGAGCCCTTGCCCAGCTCGCTCTCCACCCAAATACGGCCGCCCTGCATCTCTACGAAACTGCGGCAGATCGACAGACCCAACCCGGTACCGCCCGCCCGCCTGGTCGTCGAGGCATCCACCTGCTGGAACGGGACAAACAGCTTCTTCTGCGCCTCGCCGTCGATGCCGATGCCCGTATCTTGGACGCTGACCGTCACGAACTCTGGATCTTCCGCCGTGACCGCTGCCCACAGCGTGATCTGGCCCTCCTCGGTGAACTTGGCCGCATTTGACAGCAGGTTGATCAGCACCTGGCGCACCCGCTGCCCATCGGCCCACACCGACGGCAGATCCTCGGGCATCTTGGCCTGTAGATCGATCGGCCGGTCCTTGACCAGCGCCCGCGCCGTCGACAGCACACTCTCGCCGACTTCGTCCATCGATAGCTCGTCGAACGACAGGTCCATCCGGCCGGCCTCGATCTTGGACACGTCCAGGATGTCGTTGATCATGCGCAGCAGATGTTGGCCGCTGTTATAGATCGAAGTCAGGTCCGCCGTTTGCAGGTCGGTCAGCGCGCCGTCGATCCCCTTGAGCATCACCCGCGAAAAGCCGATGATCGAGTTGAGCGGCGTGCGCAGCTCGTGCGACATATTGGCCAGGAACTGCGTCTTTAGCCGGTCCATTTCGCGCAGCTCCTCGGCCGTCTGAACCAGCCGCTGGTAGGCCCGCGCATTCTCGATGGCGATCGAGGTTTGAGTGGCAATCGTCGTCAGCAGATCCACATCCGACTGGGTGTAGGCGTTGGGCTGCACGCTCTGGACGGCAATGACACCGGTCACCTGCCCGCGAAAGACCATCGGCACGGCAAGGAACGACCGGATCCGTTGCTCCTCAGTCAGCCTGACGATCCGATAGGGCGCGTCCGCAGGCGCCGCCATCACGTCCGGAATATGGACCGGCTGGCCTGTGGTGATGACGTAACCGGTCAGGCCCGCCGATTCGTCGTCGAGGCGGCGCGGCGGGGGCGATCCCGCCTCACTGCCTATGCCCCGCAGCAGGGGAAAGCTGAACACCCCAGCCTCTGCATCGTACATCGCCACGTAGAACGTGTCGGCGGCGAACGTCCGCTGGCACTGCTCGTACAGCGTCTCCAGCACCCGTTCGACCTCCAGGCCCGAGGTCAGCGACACGCCGATCCGGTTCAGGCTGGCCATCTGTTCCGCACGCCGCTGCGTTTCGTCCATCAGCCGCGCGTTTTGCAGGGCGATGGCCGACTGCGAGGCAAAGGCCGCCAACTGGTCGGCGTGCTCCTGGGTGAAAAAGTTGGCCAGCGCGCTGTCCACATTCAGTGCGCCGATGAGCTTGCCACCCACCACAATCGGCGCGCCGATGTAGGAGTGGAGCCACTCCTGCCCCTCCATCATCGTCCAACGCGAATCTTTGGCCGTATCGGGCACGAGCACCGGCCGGCCCGACGCCGCCATCTCCTGCACCGTCCACATCTCCGCCAGTGGTATCCGCCGATCGCGATAAAGCTCGGCGACGCCAAACTGCTCATATCCTCGGCTGGCCACAAGCCGCATCTGTAGGGGCGCACGGCCGTGCGCCCCTTCGACCGCCCCTTCGACCGCCCCTTCGACCAGCATCAGGTTGCTGGCGTCGCACGGTACTACCCGTCCAACCTGCTCCAGAATGCGCTCGAGCAGCTCGTCGAACGCCAGCGTGCCGCTCAGCGTCACCGCCGCCTCGCGCAGCGCCTCGGCCACCATCCGCTGCTCGTGCTCCGCCTCCAGCAGCCGCACATTCTCCAGCGCCAGCCCCACCTGGTCGCTCACCGCCCTGACCAGGGCAATCTCGTCCTCACTCCAATAGCGAGGGCCACCGGTTTCTTGCAGGTCCACCACGCCGATCGTCTGCTCTCGCAGCTTGATCGGGGCCGCCAGCGCCGCGACCGAGGGGACATGCAGGGCCGCTTGCGGCTGTGCTGCCTTTCCCTGGCCGTCCCCCTGTGCCGCGACCGAAGGGAGTGCCGCATGCCCCTGGCGGCCATGCTCTTGGCGGCCACCCATACCCTCCGCATCGGCCACCACCACCACATCACCTTGCCTGAGCGCCTGCTCGATCTCTGCCGGCGTCAGGTCAGCCATGGGTGGTATCCCAGCGTCGCGATACTCATAGGCCAGTTGCCCCTGCCGGCTGGTTACCCGGCTCCACTCCTGTTGCAGATACTGGCGGTGCACCGCCTGCACCTCGCGCAGCGCCTGCCTCGACTCGTCGAACAGGCGGGCGTTCTCGATGGCGATGGCCACCTGGTCGGCCAGCGCGCTCAGCAGCTCCACGTCTTCCTCGTCATAGGCCGCCGCTTCCGTGCTCTGCACGTCCAACGCGCCGATCACCTGCTCGCCCACCTTCAGCGGCAACGCCATCTCCGACCGGGTCGCCGGCAGATCGGGGTTGTCGAAAAAGACCGCATCCTGGCCCACATCCAATGCGATGCGCGGCTGGCCCGCGCCGGTCACATAGCCGACGATGCCAACCTTGCCCACCTTCAAACGGTGGCTCCGCTCCAGCATCCGCCGCCCGCCCTCGCTGTTGGCCGCCCGCAGCACCGCATACTCGCGGGCGTCGTCGACCAGGAAAATGCCGACGTGATACCAGCCGAACCGCTCGCTGATTAGCTGCGCCACCTGCGGCAGCAGCCGATCCGGGTCGCGCACCGAGGTGATGGCCCGCGCCACCTCGGCGCTCGTCTCGAGCTGGACCGCGCGGCGGCGCATCTCCTCCGACGCCTGGGCCAGCTCGTACGTGCGCTCCTCGACCCGGGCCTCCAGCTCGTGCCCATACTGCTCGATCTCGGCCCGCGAGCTCTTTAGGCCGGCCGCCATCTCGTTAAAGGCGTTGGCCAGGTCCTCGATCTCGTCGCCCGTCTTGACATCCAGGGTATAGTCCAGCCGGCCCTCCTCGATCTCGCGGGCGCCTTGCTGGAGTGCCACCAGCGGCCTGACCAGGCGGCGGGGGATCAGCAGCCCTACGCCGGCAGCGATCACCGTGCCCACCACCACCAGGCCGCCCAGCAGGTAGACCATGTTCTGCACGCTGGCCAGCGCTTCGCTGGTCGGCAGCTCGGCCACCATCGTCCAGTCGGTCTCTTCGAACGGCGAGGCCGCCCCGATCACCTCGGTCCCCTCCAGACCCGCGTACTGGTTGTCGACGTTAGCGTCGCCGGCCAACACCTGCTCCACAATCGGCACCTGGTCCACACTCTGCCCACGGAGCTGAAGGTAGCGGGACAGGTCGGAATGGGCCACCAGCTCGCCGGTCGCGCGGTCGACGATGTACGCATAGCCGGTCTGTCCAGTCTCGACCTGGCTCAGCGTGTCCCACATCCCCTTGACGCTGACCTCCGCCATCAGCACGCCCGTGGAAAAGTCCACCTCGTGTGGCACGGCGATCGTGAGCACCGGCAGCCCGCTCTGCGGCGAGATCTCTACCTGCCTGGATACGTACACCTGCCCGTCCATCGCCTGCTGGAAGGCCGGCGAGTCTGCCTGCGAGCCCAGCTCCTGCGGCAGGTAGGTGTAGAACTGCGACACTTTGCCCTGCTCTTTCCCATTCTCGTCGACGAGGGTCACCTCTTCGAACAGGTCGGGGTTTTGGTTCAGAATCGCCTGCAGCTCACTCTGCTGGACGACAGCGCTCATGGCCAACAGCCGCTTGCTGTGCGCATACACCAGCAGCGAATCACGAGCCTGCCTCAGGTACGATGAAGTCGCCAGAACCGCCTCGTTGGCCGTCTTTTGCTGGCGGAAAACGATCTGGTCAGTCTGCGCGTTGCGGCTCACCAGGATCGACACCACCCCGACGGTTGCCAGCGAAATGGCTGCCAGCAGGACAAAAGCCCGCGTCAACCGCCCGGCCAGTCCACCTCCGCGTCGCCTCGACCGTCCCGACCCTTGGGGCCGGGATTGTGTCACACTGTTTTCAGACGCCATATCCCACGTCCCTTGCTTTTGTCGTTATTGCCCCCATCCTGGCATCGGCCAGATCAGATCGGCAGCAGCCAGATCCCAGGGCCAGACGGTATAATACGCCTGTCCCTGGATCTGGACAATGATGCCCTTCGCCAGCGTATTCTGCCCTGTCGCCGGGTCGAACTTGACCCCGTCCCACGGCATGATTAGCTGTGCGGCCGGCATGTCGGTCGCCAGCAGCGCCTGCCGGATCTTGTCCGGTTCGGTCGAGCCGGCCCGGTTGATGGCGTCGGCCAGCACCATCAGTCCCGTAAATGCCCGCGCCGAGTTGCCGGTCAGGTCGGCGCCATACTTTTGCCGGTACAGTTCGTTCACCTGCTGGATGATCGGCTTGGCCTTGCCCAGGTCCGAAGCCCACACCTCACGGCTGATGACGTAATCGGCGTCGGCGCCCAGCGTTTTGACAAAGGCCGGGCTGATAAAACCGGCGTCCATGGCCAGGATCGCCTCGGGCCGGTAGCCCTGCGCCTTGTAGGTCTGCATGAACAGGATAGCGTCCTGCTCGTACGACGTTTGCATCAGCACGGTCGCGCCGCTGTTCCTGATCTGGGTGACCTCCTGGTCCACATTCGTCGCCTTGGCCGAGTAGGGGACGTCGGCAACCACGGTCCAGCCGGCCTGGGGCGCGCCCTGCACCTCCAATCGGCCAACGCCCGTCCCGAAGGTGCTGTTCTCATAGACGACGGCCACCGACGACGGGGTGACGCCCTTCCTGGCCTGGAGATCGCCCAGAAAGTCGAAAAAGTTCTGGACAAAGATCGTATCGTCGGCGGTGGTGCGGAAGAACCACTTGAAACCGCGTTGGGTCAGGCTGGCCGCCGTCGATTCGGGGTTCAGGAACGGCACCTCAGCCGCTTCGGCAGACTGGCTGGCCTGGGTAGTGACGCTGCTGTTGTAGGCGCCGATGAGGGCCACCACCTTGTCCTGCTCGATCAGCCGGGTAGCCTCGGCGGCTCCCTGGTCGGCATTGCCGGCGTGGTCGGCAAAGACGAGCTTGATCTTGGCCCCGTTGAGGTTGGGCAGACCCTCTGCCTGGGCCAAGGGCAGGTCGAGGTCATACTTGCCGTTGATTATCTCGGCCGCCATTTCCAATCCATGCTGGATATCGGCGCCGGTGGCTGCCTGGCTGCCGCTGAGGGGGTAGACGGCGCCGATGGGCACCTCCGCCGGCGCGGTGGAGCCACACCCGCCCATCGCTATTGCTATCACGAGGGCCAGGGCCCCCATCACCTGTAGTGCTGATCTGCGCATTATTCCTCCTTTTCGTCTGGCATGGGCTGGTTGCCCACTCCGCTGGCGCCACGGTCCTCTGAAGAGGATCTGCGTGACTCGCTCGGCTCGCCCAGAATGGCCGGCTCTTTGCCGCCATCACCTGGTTCCAAAGGCTGTCCCCTGGTGGGGATCTCCGTGATCTCTGTGATCTCTGTCGACTCGGACATGGACGCCAGCCGCACCAACACCCGCGATGTGCCCAGCGCCTTGCCCAGCTCCGTCGCCGTCGTCTCCAGCACGCCCAGCATGTCGGTGGACGACCGGATGCGGGCGGTGATGCCGGTGATCAGCCGCTCACGCTCGGCGCGGCGTTGGGTCTCGTCGAACAGGCGGGCATTTTCGAGGGCGAGGGCCAGCTGGAGGCCGACCTCCTGCAAGAGTGTGACCTCTTCGTCGGACCAGGGCCCGGCGGCGTCAGGGTTTTCGAGGCCCAGGACGCCGATGGGCTGGCCACGCAGGAGGATCGGGACGGCCAGGCCCGCACGCTGGGAGGCAGGGGCGCCGTCGCCGGGGTGGCCTGGATCAGGGGGGATGTGGCCCGCCTCGACGCGCGCCGGCGCGGCAGCATTGAAGGCCTGGTCCATCTCCGGACGCCACAGGCCGGGCACGGCCCGCACATCTCCGAGCCGGTCCAGGCCGGGAGGGGCGTCTCCCCTCGCTTGGTCGGGAGAAGCTTGTGCCGCACCAGCCCGCTCGAAGATAAAGCCCGCCTGGCGGAGATCGGTTCGCTGCCGGAAATAGGACTGCCACTGGGTCTGGAGGTAGCGGCGGTGGGTGGCCTCGACCTCGGCGAGGGCGGCCTGTGTCTGCTCGAAGAGGCGGCGGTTTTCGATGTAGCCGCTGACGCGCCGGGCCATGTCGCCCAGGAGGGCGCTTTCCTCGTCGAGGAAATCGCGTTCCTGGCGATAGGCGACGCAGAGGCGGCCGACGATCTCTTTGCCGCGGCGCAGGCTCTGGACTATCTGGCGCGGCTGCTCAAGGGCCTCGGCGGCGCCGTAGGTAGCGCCTTCGAACTCGACGGCGGCCAGGCAGAGGTCGGGGTACTGGAAGGCTGCCGGGATGCGGCCGGCCACCCACTGCAAGAATTCGGGGGCGGGCTGCGGCTCGCCGATCTGCTGGCCGATGTCGCTGAGGCATTGCAACTGGGCGCCGCGCCGGCGCAGGACCTCGTCGGCCAGCTTGCGGTCGGTGATGTCGTGGTTGATGCCGACGAGGCCGGTGATCCGGCCCTGGTCGTCGCGCAGGGGGACTTTGGTGGTCCACAGCCAGCGCCGTCCGCCCGCCTGGTCGACGACATACTCTTCGCGGTTGAGCAGGGGCCGGCCGGTGCGCATGATGTCCTGCTCGTCGGCGTAGAATCCGGCGGCCAGCTCCTGGGGGAACCGGTCAAAGTCGGTTTGGCCGAGAATGTCCTGCTCGGACGCAGCGCCCAGGATCTGGACGTGGGCGACGTTGCTGATGGTGAACCTGCTGTTGCGATCCTTGACAAAGGTGGGGTCGGGCAGGGTGTCGAGCAGGGTGCGGAGGAGGGCGCGTTCCTCGGCGAGGCGGCGGGAGGCTTTTTCGGTCTGTTCAAGGAGCCGCCGGTTTTCGAGGTAGCCGCTGACGCGCCGGGCGATGTCGCCCAGGAGGGCGCTCTCTTCGTCGGCGAACTGTTGCTGTTCGGGATAGGCCACGTAGAGATGGCCGACGGTCTCGTCTCCGATGCGCAGGCCCTGCACCATTTGGCGCGGAACCGACGGCTCATCAACCGATCCTGGCAGGCGCGAAGGATGAGGCTCTTCATCTGCCGCCGTCCCGGTGTGATCTCCAATCCCCGGCACAGGGTGAGGGCGGGCCGCATCCGCTGCGCCATACAGGCGCCCTTCGAACTCGACGGCGGCCAGGCAGAGGTCAGGGTATCGCATGGCCGCCGGGATCCGCGCTGCCACCCATTCTAGGAATTCGGGCAACGGCGGCGCCTCCTGCGCCCGGCGGCCGATGTCGCTCAGGCAGTCGAGCTGTTTCAGCCGCTCGGCGAGCAGCTCGGCCGTGCGCTGCTGCTGGCCGAACAACCGGGCGTTTTGGATGGCGATCGCCGCCTGGCTGGCCACGGCGACCAGCAGGTCGCGATCGTGCTCGTCGTACACCCGCGGCGTCGTGTAACTTTGCACCGCAATGACGCCGATCGGCTGCTCGCCGACCATCATCGGCACTCCCAGCCAGGACTGCCCCGACTGCCCGATCGACTCGATCCCCAGCTCGGCCTGGATTGTGGCGGTATCCTCTTTTATCAGCAGCGGCTGCCGGCTGCGAATGACATGCTCGGTCATGCCCTTGCCCGCACGCCGTCCGGCCATGTTGAACCGGGTAGTCTCGCCGTCGATGTACAGCGGGAAAGAGATTTCGTCATGCTCGGCGTCGTAGAGGGCGACGTAAAAGTTGGCCGTGTCGACCAACTGCGACGCATAAAGACGGATGCTTTCCATGACGGCACCGAAGTCCAACGTCCCGGTCAGCGCGCGGCCCATCTCGTTGAGCACGGCCAGCTCTCGCGCGCGGGCCTGGCTCTCGGCGAAGAGGCGGGCGCTTTCCAACGCCTGGGCCACCTGCTCGGAAACCAGCTCGACCAGGGCCAGGTCATCCGCCGACAGGGGGTTGTCCGGCTCTTCCCGGACGCCCAGCACGCCCAGCAGTTCGCCGCGCACCGACAGTGGCGCGACCGCCGCCGGTGTGTCGCCTCCGGCAGGAGGGGCGAGTGTCCCGCGCTGTACCGCCAGCCCGATCTCCGGGGCCCAAAGGTCACCGGCCGGACGGACGGCGGTCCGGTCGAACAGGTAGCCGCCCGCCGCCCTCTGGCCCTCACGGAAGGCCTGCCACCCGTCGCGGCTTGTAGCGCGGTAGATGCGCTCCACTTCCTGCAGCCTGTCCTCGGCCTCGCGCAGCATCTCGCCGGCCCGGCGGTAGACGAAACCCCTGGCCTGCGACAGCGCCCGCCACAAGAACCGGGCCGCTTCGACCGTGGTCACTAGCGGCAGCAGGGTCTGCTCGAAGGCAGTCAGGGCTTGTTGCAGAGATTCGGCCTCAAAAGCCTGGACGAGCCGCTCGCCGGCTCTGTCACGGATGAACCCCATGAACGCGCCGTCGTCCTCAGCCTCCAGGCAGGTAGCAATCAGCTCCAGGTCGTAGCGGGCGCCGTCGAGCCGGTCCTGGTCGGGTAGATCGGCGTACCCTTGGAGCTCGTGCAGGCGCTGGGCGTATTCTGCGGCCAGTGTGCCCAGGTTTGTCCTGATCGTCGACGCAAGCTCGCGCATACTACCTGCCTCCTTCCCGGCCCGCCTGGCCGGGACCCGGTTTCTGTCCGCGTCTCCCCGCGCCCCTGCTGCGGCCGGTAGCCACCTTCCCGGCCTGTTTGGCCGGGACCGTGTCGGCTGCAACCAAAGTCGCCGGCGATTCGCCGGGCGGGTCTCCGTTGGGTCGCAGCTGCTCGGCGCTGCCGATGCGGATAAAGGCAGGCCGGCCCAGGGCGATGCCCAGCTCGCGCACGGCGGTCTGCATGACGGCGTCGGCATCGATGGAGGCGCGCACGCTCGCGGTGATCTCGCGCCCGATCCGCTCGCGACGGGCGCGGGCTTCGGTCTCGGCCAGGGCGGCCTGGGTCTGCTCAAACAGCCGGGCGTTCTGAATGGCGATGGCGGCCTGGCCGGCCACGGCGGTGAGCAGATCGCGGGCGTGCTCCTCGTAAACCCGCGGCGTCGTGTAGCTCTGAACGGTGATGACGCCAATCGGCTGCTCACCGATGAGCATGGGCACGCCCAGCCAGGAGTGGGAGGCCTGGCCGATCGATTCGACACCCATTTCGACCAGTAGGGCATCGAGGTTATCCTTGACGAGGAGGGGCTGGCGGGTGCGGATGACATGTTCGGTCATCCCTTTTCCGCTGCGGCGCCCGGCGACGGTCCGCCGCACCTGGTCGCCGTCGATGTAGAGGGGGAAGGAGATTTCGTCTTTGTCCGGGTCGTAGAGGGCAACGTAAAAGTTGGTGGCATCCATCAACTGCGAGACGTATTGGTGGATGCTGTCGACAACCGCATCGACGGTGAGCATGCCGCTCAGGGCGCGGCCCATGTCGTTGAGGACGGCCAGCTCTCTGGCGCTGGCCCGGGCTTGATCAAAGAGGCGGGCGTTGTCGATCGCCGCGCCGGCCTGGCTGGCCAACGACTGGAGGATAGCCGCTGCCGTTTGGTCATAGGTGCCCACCCGGTCGCTCTGGACGGTCAGGACGCCGACGACACGACCCTTGACCTCGATCGGCAGGTCCAGTTCCGAGCGGGTGCCAGGCAGCTCGTCGACGGCCATATAGCGAGGGTCAGACAGGACATCGTTGACCACAACTAACTGGCGAGTCCGCGCCGCCTCGGCGATCAGGCTGGCGCCTGCGGTCAGATCGACGCCCACTCCGTGTTGCATGCGGGCGCCTGTGTCGCCGATGGTGCTTCCACTGCGGAAGATGAGCCGATCACTTGTGCCGCCTGTGCCGGATGCTTCTGCCGGCCCCGTCCCTGGCGGCCCTTCAGTGAGGGCAATGCCCACAAAGTAATGACCAAACCGTTCCTTGGTAATATCGACGATCTGGCCCAGCAGGCCGTCCAGATCGAGCACTGCCGTGGTGGCCCGGCCCACTTCGTTGAGGGCCTCTAGCTCGGCGGCGCGCCGCCGGCTGTCCTCCAGCAGTTGCAGGTTCTCCAGGGCCGCGGCGGCCTGGGCGGCAAAGAGCTCGGCCAGGCGGGTGTCCTGCGGGCTGAAGGCAGCCTTTTGCTTGCCGCCGGCGATGTCCAGGACGCCGAGGACGCCGGCCCGACCGGTCAGCGGGACGGCGAGCAGGTTATGGAGACGGATCTCCTGGTCATAGACACCGGCCCGGCTGGGCCAGGTTTGATAGTCGCTGACGACCTCAGAGCGGCGGTTGATAAACACCTGGCCGGCCAACCCTTCACCCGGCTTGAGGCGGGCGCCGACAAAGTCGGTAAAGTAGCCGGTGGCCACGGAAAAGACGAGCTCGCCGGCGCCGGGGTCGTAGAGGTAAAAGCCACCCGCTTGGGCGTCGAGGAGGGCGACGGCCTGCTCGACGATCAGGCGCAGGAGCTCCTGGCGCTCCATCTGGGTGCCTAGGCTGAGGGCGACGTCGTACAGAGCCTGGAACTCGACGGTGCGCTGCTGCATTTCCTGGAAGAGGCGGGCGTTGTCGAGGGCGGCGGCGACCTGGCCGGCGATGGTGGTAAAGACGGCCAGGTCGTGATCGCCATAGAGGTTTTCGCGGTCGTAGTTCTGGACGCAGATTACGCCGACGCAGCGGTCGGCGGCGATGAGGGGGACGGCGAGCCAGGAAACGGCAGGGGCGCCGATGACCTCGAAACCATGGGCCTCGGCAAAGTCGAGGTTCTCCTGGCGGGTGCCGAAGAGGAGGGGCTGGCGGGTGCGGATGATGTAGCCGGTTATGCCGCTCTGGACGCTGTAGCGGGCCTCGGGCTGGCGTTCGCCTCGCTCGACGTGAAAGGCAGACTCCCACTCGTCGCTGCCCTCCTGGTAGGTGGCGATGTAGAAGCTGTTGGCATCGAACAGGCGGCTGACCTGGCGGTGGACGATTTCGAACAGGGTCTGCGGGTCGAGAGTGGAGGCGACGGCCTGGCCGACCTCGGTGACGGTGGCCAGCTCCTCGATGCGCCGCTCGCGCTCCTGAAACAGGCGGGCGTTGTCGATGGCGTTGGCCAGTTGGTCGGCCATGGTCTGGAGGGCGGCAATGTCTTCCTCGTCAAAGGCTGCTTCGGCCGTCGACTGGATCGTCAATCCGCCGATGGCCCGCCCGTGGCTGATGAGGGGCAGGGCCAGCTCGGAGCGGGTGTCGGGCAGGAGGGGGTTGTCAAAGTGGGCCGGTTCGGCGCCCACGTCGAGGGCGATGCGGGCGGTGGCGCTGGCGACGCACTGGCCG
>Ga0209254_10000896_pt1 | contig 26102 bp, 18 predicted proteins | sample FrelakmetDIP11DI_FD_187148 | JGI IMG/M metagenome (GOLD analysis project Ga0209254, IMG submission 187148) | Freshwater lake sediment microbial communities from the University of Notre Dame, USA, for methane emissions studies - DIP11 DI (SPAdes)... | ecosystem: Environmental > Aquatic >...
CTCCTGTATCGAGCCGCTGGGGCGGGGGAGTTCAGTAGCCCGGGGGTCTGGAACAGCGCCTTGCGCTTGGGGAGCGGGGTCTTCGCCTTCGACGCAACGATGGACGAGGCCCAGCGCCTCCATCTGGCGTTCCTGACCGCCGAGGGCACTCCCCCATTGCTGCCTGGCGTGTACTACCAGCGATCCGGAGCCAACGGCCTGGGATGGTCATCCGCCCGCCAGTTGTATGCCTCCCAGTACTACCGCCAGTTCGCGGGCGGGGAAGCCCTTCTGCCCTTTGGCGAAGACCTGATTACGCTGCCCGCAGTGGATGTCGAAGCAGGGAACGAAGAGGTGCCCTCGATGTATGTCGCCTGGGACAACCCATCGCTGAAGCGTCTCTTCCTGGCGACGAGCGGCGACGCCGGCGTCACCTGGGAAGACCCGCTCGAAGTGCAAGGGCCGGACAAAGACGATCCGTACGCCACCCCTCGCCAACCGTTGATCCAGGCGCTCGACCTACAGGTTCTGCTGCTGTGGCGGGTGTACCAGTCAGGCGGTAGTTGCGAGCAGCTCTTCCGCCTGTCCACCGACGAGGGCAAGTCCTGGGGAGCGGACGGGTTGGTGCTTGGGGAGCAAGGACGCTGCCCGGAGACCCTGCAGCCCTTCCAGATTTCATCGAATCGGTTGCTCATGTTCCTCACCTGGCAGAGTCAGGCGTTCACGATGGGCTGGAATGGACGCCAGTGGACCTCGCCGCGGGCCCAGCCGGAGTTGGATAGCTTTGAAGACCAGGACACGCTGACCTTCGTCGAATTGGACTGCCGCCAGGCGGACCTCAAGGACGGCCTGCTGGCAGTGGTCGGGTGTGACCGCGGCCCCGGGGGCGACATCTGGGAAATCGAGCAGCCGGTCGATCTGACGGCCGTCTTCGGACCGCAGCCGGCGATGTGGACAATCCGCACGCCGCTTCCGCTCGAAGTGGCCGAGGTGACTTCGCTGGCCGCCATCGGCGACGAATCGGCAGAGGCGCAAGTTGTGTGGAGCGCGCCGACTGAAGGAACGAGCTCAAATCCATCCTCGGAGCTGTACTATGTCGGGGTCGATGCACAAACGGCCGTCGGCCCGATCCGCATCTTGCGCAATCAGCCGGGATTGGTCGACCATCTCGACCTGACCATTGACCCTGCTCGCCGGCTGCTTGCAGTGTGGAGTGGCGGCGAGCTCGGGCAGGTGTTCTATACGGGGACCAGCGTCGACGAGGCGGCGTCGTCGGAAGGATGGCTCGTCCCTGCGCCCGTAGCGGAATCGTCGGGGCAGTCCCCGCAGTTGGCGCTCTCCTCAGGCGGGGCCAGTCAGCTGGTGTATGCGGTCCCCGTCAACGAGAACCGCGGGGTGTTCACCACGCGCCTCGCAGCGGATGCCTTTGACTGGGCGCCGGTCAGTCAAGTGCACAGTGCCGCGAACTCGAACTGTCCGGTTGTCGCCGATACCGATACCGTCGTCGCGGGTGAAGACCACGTGTATGCCGTCTGGTCTTGCTGGACGTCTCCCGGAGGCATCGGCCCGCTGGAGGCGTACTTCTCGGCCTCGGAGGATGGTGGGCTGACATGGTCCCCTGTGGCCGTCGTCATCAGCGGCGGTCCGACGTGGACCGAGTTGGTGTTGGCCGGGGGAGATCAGCTGCATTTGATCTGGGGGGAAGCTCGTGCAGGAGGCGAAACCACCTGGCACGCCTGGTCTGCCGACGGCGGACTGCACTGGACAGAGCCGGACAGCGTGATGGTCATTGATGGGGCAGTCGGCGAGTCGCGCGCGCTCGCGGACGCCGCCGGCCGGGTGCATCTCGTGCAAGCCGTCGAAGCAGAGTCGCGTGAGCCCGAGCTGGCGTATTCGACCTGGGAGGCCGGGCGTTGGCAAGAAAGGCCTGGGATGCCATTCTGGGGAAAGCAAATTGACGATCTGGCAGCGCTGTCCTTGGCCGTGCGAGGTGGGAACCAGCTGCTGACGGTGTACGCCGCTCGAGGACCGGGCGGCGCAGACGGCGGGCGCGAGATGGGCATCGTGATCGCGGAGTTCCCGCTCGGCCCAATGCCGGCTCGGCCGCCAACACCATCCAGCATCAGCCAAACCGAGGTTGCGGCGGAGTCCGTCACGCCCACCCCAGCCGACTCGCCGACTGCCACGCCGCCAGCTGGCGGGGAGGCCGTGAGGGACGGGAGCCCGGTGGTAGGACCCGCACTTGGCCTGTTGGCTGCTGCGGTGCTGATTGCAGCCGGTGTTTGGTTCGTGCGTCGCCGACGGACCCAGCGGCCAGCCGGCCTCTGACGACCGAACCGGGCGGGTTACCCCAGAGGGATGCACCAGGAGTGAACATGGACAGCATTGAAGCGAGGCTTCGCTCCTTCCTCGCCGCGAACATTCTCTTCCGTGACGACGGGTACCCGTACTCCGACGAGACGTCCTTCTTGGAGTCCGGCACGGTCGACTCGATGAACATTATGGAGATCGTCCTGTTTGCCGAGGAGGAGTTCAAGGTGAAGATTGCCGATCATGAGATTGTCCCCGCGAATTTCGACTCGGTGCGCAACCTCTCGGAATTCATCCGCCGCAAGCAGGATTCCTCAGGCTGATCGATCGGTAGCCGAGCAAGTCGACCATGTTCCCCTTGCTGCACGAGACATTCGAACAGAGCGCCGACCGGCTGCCGGGGAAGACCGCCCTGGTCTGTGACGGACATCGGCTGACGTACACCGAGCTTGAGCTGCGGGCCAATCGGCTGGCGCATGGCCTGCGCTCGCTGGATGTCCGCCGTGGCGAGAGGGTTGTGTTGCACCTGCCGAATTCTGTCGATCTGGTGACGGGCATCTATGGCACCCTGAAGGCAGGGGGCGTCTTTGTGCCGGTGAATTCGACGATCAAGCCCGAGAAGCTGGCCTACATCCTGGGCAACTGCGGGGCGAGGAGTTGTATCACCACCGTCCGAGGTGCGGAGTCGCTTCAGCCGCTGCGGTCCGGACTCCCCGAGTTGCGCAGCGTGATCGTGACCTCCGGCGGCGCCGCCGAGCGTCAGCCGCCCAATGGCGTGGGGTTCGACGATCTGCTCAGCGACTCGCCGGACATCCGCCCGGCTTCGGGCAGCATCGACCTGGACCTGGCCTGTTTGATCTACACCTCGGGGAGCACCGGGGAGCCGAAAGGCGTCATGTCCGACCACAGCAATGTCACGTTCGCCGTCAAGTCGATCACGACCTACCTCGAGAATCGCGAGCAGGACATCCTAATCGGTGTTCTGCCGCTCTCGTTCGACTATGGCCTGTACCAGCTGCTTATGGCGTTCTCCTTCGGGGGCACCCTGGTGCTGGAGCGAGGCTTCACCTATCCCGCAGAGGTCCTGCAGCGCATCCAGCAGGAGCAGGTGACCGGCTTCCCAGGAGTTCCTACGCTCTTCTCAGTATTGCTCGGCATGGACCTGTCGCCCTATGATCTCTCGAGTCTGCGCTACATGACCAACACCGCCGCCGCGCTCCCGACGTCGCACATCCAGCAGATCCGCCAGAAGTTCCCGCAGGTGAGGCTGTTCTCCATGTATGGTCTGACCGAGACCAAGCGCTGCCTGTACCTGCCGGTTGAAGAGCTGGACCGTCGGCCGGGCTCGGTGGGAATCCCCATCCCGGGCACCGAAGCCTGGCTGGAGGATGAGAATGGGAATCGCCTGGGCCGAGGCGCGACGGGCGAGCTCGTGGTTCGAGGCCGGCATGTGATGCGCGGCTACTGGGGCGACCCCAAGGCCAGCGCGGAGCGGTTCCACCCTGGGGCAATCCCTGGAGAGCGGGTTTGCCATACCGGAGACATGTTCCGCACCGACGAGGACGGGTTCTTCTACTTCGTCGGGCGCCGGGATGACATTATCAAGAGCCGAGGCGAGAAAGTTTCTCCCAAGGAAGTGGAAGACGTGCTCTATGCTCTCCCCGGCGTACGGGAAGCAGCGGTGATCGGGGTGCAGGATCCCGTGCTGGGGCAGGCGATCAAAGCCTTCGTGGCCAGCGACGATGCCGGACTTACCGAAGCCAGGATTCTGCGCCACTGCCGCGAGCACCTCGAGGAATTTATGGTGCCCCGAGCGGTTGAGGTTCGCCAGGAACTCCCCAAGACCCCCTCGGGGAAGATCAAGAAGGCGGAGCTGCACTAGTCAATGTGCGGGATCGCGGGCGTACTCCAGTTCGATGAGCGACAGCCGGTGGCGATGGAGCTGTTGCAGCAAATGATCGCTTGCCTGCACCATCGGGGCCCCAATGAGCACGGAGTCTATCGCGATCCGCGCCTCGGGATGATCAGCGCCCGGCTGAGCATCGTCGACATCCAAGGTGGCCAGCAGCCCATGACCAATGAGGATCAGTCGTTGTGGATCGTTTTCAACGGCGAGATCTTCAACTACCCGGAACTTCGCCGCCGGCTGGAGCCGCTCGGGCATTCGTTCGCCACACGCTGCGACACCGAGGTGATTCTTCATCTGTACGAGCAGCACGGGCCGGATTTCCTGCACCTGCTGAATGGGCAGTTCGCTTTTGCCTTGTGGGACGTCCCGGGGCGCCGGTTGATGCTGGCGCGGGATCGGCTGGGGATTCGTCCCTTGTTCTTCGCTCGGCCGCCCGGCAAGCTGGTCTTCGGCTCGGAAGTCAAAGCCATCCTCACGCATCCGGAGGTCAGCCCGGAAATCGATCCAGAGGCGTTGGAGCAGATCTTCACCTATTGGAGCCCGCTGACCCCGCGCACAGTCTTCCGCGGGATCCACGAAGTGCCCCCCGGGCACTACTTGCTTGCAGGCGACGGAGAGGTGAAGCTCAAGGCGTATTGGGAGCTGGACTTCTCACCCTCTCAGCCGCAGCGAACCGAGGATGAGTGCCTGGAAGAGCTCGACGCCTTGTTGACTGACGCTTCGCTGATCCGCCTGATGGCCGACGTGCCGGTAGGGGCTTACCTTAGTGGAGGCATGGACTCGTCGCTGATCGCCGCCTACATCAGCCGACGCAGTCAGTCGCCGCTGGAGACGTTCTCCATCGCCTTCTCCGATCCACGATTTGACGAAAGCCCCCACCAGCGACGAATGGCTGACTTCCTCGGGACGAAACACCAGGAGGTCTTCTGTGCTTCTGAGGATATTGCCCGCGCGTTTCCGGATGTCATCTGGCACACCGAAACGCCGATCCTGCGCACGGCGCCGGCGCCGATGTTCCTGCTCTCGGGCCTGGTCCATCAACACGGCTACAAGGTTGTGCTGACGGGGGAAGGCGCCGACGAGATGCTGGCCGGGTACGACATCTTCAAAGAGATGCGCATTCGGCGGTTCTGGGCGCGGGACGTGCGCTCGGCGATGCGGCCGCGCCTGCTGGACCGGCTATACGCCGACATCCCTGGGCTCGGGAATAGCGACGCGTTTCGGCACGCGTTCTTCGCTCAGGGACTGCAGGACACCGAGTCGCCCTTCTACTCCCATGCGGTCCGATGGGGGAACACTGCACGGACGCGGCGATTCCTCGCCGGGGCCAACGGGTCCCCGCCGGCCGACGCGCGTATGACGCACTCCGCAATCAAACTGCCGGAGGCCTTCGAGGGATGGTCGGACCTCGGCAAGGCGCAGTACCTCGAAATCACGACCTTCCTCTCGTCTTACTTGCTCTCATCGCAGGGCGACCGAATGGGGATGGCGCACTCCGTGGAGGGCCGCTTTCCGTTCTTGGATTACCGAGTCGTGGAGTTCTGCAACAGGTTGCCGGCCGATCTCAAGCAGCGTGGGCTGAATGAGAAGTGGCTGCTGCGCCGATTAGCCCGGCGCTACCTCCCGCCCGAGATCGCCGAGCGCACCAAACGTCCCTACCGGGCGCCCATCCTGCGCGCCTTCTTTGGCCCGCAGACCGGCGCCGAGTATGTCGACGAGCTGCTGTCGCCGGACGATCTTCGGCGGACCGAGTACTTCGATCCTGCGACCGTGGGTGGCCTGGTGCGCAAGGCGCGCAGCGGGGCCCCGCTGAGCGAGGTCGATGAGATGGCTCTGGTCGGCATCCTCTCGACCCAGCTGGTGGACCACCTGTTCGTGCGTGGGAAGGGTCGCCCCAACCCACCGGTGATCGATGCTCCGCTGAAACTGGTTGACATGATTGCGACTGGGGTGGATTGAAGGGGATGCTGACGTTGAGGAGCCAAGGCAGTCAACTTGGACCTGCTGCGATCATTCGACCCAGAAGCTGAAGTCAATCGTCTGGCCAACCGGCTGCGAGCAGACTTGAGTACCCCGCTTCACCGCCGCGGCGCAGTCGTCGGCGTCAGCGGGGGAGTGGACTCCGCCGTCGTGCTGGCGCTATGCGTCCGTGCCCTCGGGGCAAGCCGGGTGCTGGCCGTCTTGCTGCCGGAACGCGAATCGAGCCCGGAGAGCGCCGCGCTGGCTTCTGCCTGGGCTGAGCAGCTGGGGGTGGAGGCCGTGCTTGAGGACATCACTCAGGCGCTGGAGGGTGCAGGAGGGTACGCGCGCCGGGATAGCGCCATCCGCCGAGTCTTTCCGGAGTATGGAGAAGGTTGGCGCTCGAAGATCACCCTTCCGGGAGGGCTCCTGGACGAGGAGACGATGAATATCTTCTCCTTGACCGTGGTCGATCCCAGCGGCAGCGAGCATCGCCAGCGCATCCCGCCCTCGGCGTTTTCCCAGATCGTGGCCGCCTCCAACTTCAAGCAGCGGCTGCGCATGGCGATGCTCTACTACCACGCCGAGCGCCTCAACTATGCCGTGGTCGGAACCGCCAACAAAGACGAGCATGACCTGGGCTTCTTCGTCAAACACGGCGATGCTGGAGTCGACCTAGCTCCCATCCAGCACTTGTTCAAGGTCCAGGTCTACCGTCTGGCTGAAGTGCTCGGGGTACCCGCAGTCATCCGCGAACGGACTCCGACCTCCGACACCTACAGCGCGGGGAGCACACAAGAGGAGTTCTTCTTCCGCCTTCCGTTCGATGTGCTGGACAGGGTCTGGGCGGCGTGGGAGGAAGGCATCCCCGGCCCCGAGATCGCCGGCCGGACCGGCTTGACCGAAGAGCAAGTTGAGCGCGTCGTGAAGGACCTCCTTGGGAAGCGGCGGACGACCGAGTATCTTCGACTAGCTCCCCTTGTCTATCCGCCCGAGGGCTCGTCTGACCCACCTGGCAGGGAGAGCTCAGCGGGATGAGCCGTCGGTTTCCGGCATTCCGTGGCCTGGCCATCTTGCTGGTTGTCTTCAACCACGCGGTGACGCTCAGCCTTCAGGCCGTTGCGACGAACGCCCTTCCTGGCCCAATCCCCGCCGTCAAGTGGATCCTGGAAGCCGTGAGGACGCTCGGGGTGATCGCCGTTCCGATCTTCCTCTTTCTGTCCGGCGGTTACATCGCCTATGCCCTCCAGGCCGGGCGGGTGGGTCAGGCCTATCGGACTGTGGTGCTTGGGCTTCGATTCGTCCTGGTACCGTATCTCCTCTGGTCGCTGGCTTTCTATGGTCTCCTGGTGGTGTTGGAAGGTACACGATTCACGCTTCCCGAGATCATCAAGAACCTGTTGGTGGGATATCCGTTCAACTTCATCCCCCTGCTGGTCTTCTATTACATCTTGGCGCCGCTCCTGATACCCGTCGCCCGCAAGTTCCCCTGGGTGCTGCTCGGCGTCGTCGCGGCTTACCAGCTGTTTTCTATTGCCGCGCTCCAATCTGGGGAACTTGGGTTCACGCTCCCGGAGTGGGCGAGTCGGTTCACGCTCCCGGCCCTGAGATTGACCATCGCGCTCTGGGGGATCTTCTTTCCTTTAGGCCTGGTGTATGGCCTGCACTCTGCGCACCTGACACCCCAGCTGAGCAGGTGGCGCCCGCTCCTGTTGGCGGGGACAATCGGGGCGTACGTGCTCGCGTTGCTGTACGAGATGGCCCTGGTGCGGTTCCCGCTGGCCGAGCTCCTTTGCCCGGTGTTCGTGGTCCTGTCGATGCCTGTGATCGCCCGCGAATCGATCCCCTTCGCGCGCAACCTGGAACGGCTGGGCATGCGAGCCTACGGGATCTACCTGACCAATCTGATCCTCCTCAGCCTGGCTGTGCAGGCAATCGTCGCCTGGGCTCCACGAATGCTCCAGTGGCTCCTGCTCGCGGTTCCGTTGCTGGTTGCCGGAGTCATCGTCGCACAGGCCGGCTTGCAGTCGGCCGTGCGCGTGGCGGTGGGTCGCCAAGGGATGCGATGGGTCTTTGGTTAATCCCAGCGGAGCGGCGAACGACCACGAAGAGGCTCGTTTGCTGTGCAAGGATGCGAAGACCGGGGCCCTGCCCTTGAATCTGCTGGTGCTTTCACAATTGGTCCCCTATCCGCCGGACTCCGGTCCGAAGGTGCGCCTGTACTATGTGCTTCGCTATCTGGCTCAGGCCCACCGGATCACGCTGCTGGCCTTCTCTCGCCCCGATGATCGACCCGAGTCTATCGATGCGTTGAGGGAGATCTGTGCCGAGGTCCTCACGGTGCCGATGTCGCGCCCAGCGTGGAGAGAGGTCAAGGCGTTTATCAATGGCTGGGCCTCGGGCAGGTCCTACTTGATCGAGAGAAACCTGAACCCGGAAATGTCCGCCGCGGTTCGAGAGGTGGCTACCCGGGAAACGTTTGATGGCATCTTTGCCGACCAGCTTTGGATGGCGGAGTACGCCAGGATGGGAGGCGCGCTTCAGTCCAAGGCTTCCCTTGTGCTGGACAACCACAACGCTGTATTCCAGGTGTTCCAGCGGCTGGCAAGTGGAGAACATCATCCGCTTCGAAGGCTGGCGATGGAAATCGAGTGGCGTATCCTGCGGAGGTACGAAGCCAAGACGTGTACCGCCTTCGACCAGGTGGTGACCGTAACCGCCGAGGATCGCTCCCTGCTGGAGCCGCTGGCGACAGGCCTCGGCCGGAGCGCGTCTTCGGGAGACTCCCACTTCCACGTGATCCCTATCTGCGTCGATCCCGGGCCGTCGGCCGTTGAAAGGCCGAGGAACGGCACCGCGAATGTGCTCCATCTTGGCACGATGTACTGGCCGCCGAATGTCGAAGGTGTGCTCTGGTTTGCCCGATCGGTCTGGCCCAAGGTGAGGGCGGAGGTACCGACGGCCCACCTGACGATTGCCGGTAAGAATCCCCCCCGGTCGATTCGGAGCCTCGGGCAATCCGCTGAGGGAATCTCGATCGCCGGATATCTGCCTGATCCAGAGATCTGCGTAGGACAGGCGTCAGTCTTCATTGTCCCGCTGCACTCCGGCGGGGGGATGCGGGTGAAGATCCTGGATGGCTGGCGCTGGGGTGTGCCGATTGTCAGCACCCGACTCGGGGCAGAGGGTCTGAGCTTCGTCGACGGGGAGCACTTGCTCATTGCGGACGGGGAGTCGGCCTTCGCCGATGCTGTGATCCGCGTCTTGCGCGATCCGCAACTGGGCAGGCGGCTGGGCGAGGCCGGTCGGAGATGGGTTGAGAGCCGCTACGACTGGAGGCGCGTGTACCCGGCGTGGGACAGCGTGATCGATCGACAGGCGGCGTGAGGCTGCCGGGGGTTACGGCGATGCCCGCCAGGGATGAGAGCGCTCGCCGGCGTGGACTGCGCGCAATCCCCGGATGCGCCGCCCGCGCGGCAGCCGGTTCGACCTCGAAGGAATGGGCGTAATGTCGTCTGGGTCCTTGCCCGTGTCCGGGCGGTGTGCGGTGGTCGTGCTCGGCATGCACCGCAGCGGAACATCGGTCCTGGCAAGCATGCTTCAGGCCCTGGGGATCAGTCTCGGCGATCGGCTCGTTCCTGCGGATGGCAACAACCCGGCCGGCTACTTTGAGCACGCCGAGATCGTGCGTCTGCACCAGGGGTTCCTCGATCGGATGGATCGGCGTTGGACGGGCCCCAAGGGTACTCTGCCGTATCCGGATCTCTACTGGGAGACTGCGGACGGCCGTGCCACGCAGGCCGAACTGCGCAAGTTGGTGCATACGGAGCTGGCCCGCTCTTCGACGGTGTGGGGGGTCAAGGACCCTCGGATGTCACGCCTGGTGAAGCTCTGGAGGCCCATCTTCGAGGTGCTATCCGTTCGCCCGATCTACCTGCTTGCGGTCCGAAGCCCGGCGTCCGTCCAGGGCTCGGTCACCCGGCGGGATGGGCTCTCGCCGTCGCGCGCCCAGCTTCTCTGGCTGCTGCACAACCTGGACGCCGTTCGCGACACCTGGAAGGATGGGATCTCCGTGTTTGACTATGACGGATGGTTCTCGGCCCCGCGAGAGCATGCCTGTCGGCTCCAGAGTCTGCTGGGAGATGCGGCCGGGGCCGACTCGCGGAGGCTGACCACCGAAATAGAGGGTTTGATCCAGCAGGGGCTGCGACACAACCAGAGGACACTGGAGAATCCTCTCCCGCTCGTGGAAGAAACCTATGCCGAACTGCTATCGGCAACCACCTCGGGTAGGCTGTCCCCTCGCCTGCTCGAGATCGAGTCTGAATTGTGCAGGGCCACGCACGTTCTGAATGCCTGGAGAGAAGTTGTCGAAGGGGCCTCCGTTCAAGCTGCTGAAGTGACCCGGCGGGAAGGGCGGCGGCGGTTGGCCGTGTGGCGTGGAGATCGGAGGCGTGGCCCGGACTAGTCGCTCGGGGCAAAGTACCATGCGAACGATGCTTTCCTTGCTGCTCAGCACTTTTCTGGTGATCTCTGTCACCCCGGGCGGGGTCGCCCATGCCGGTGTTTGGAGCGAAGACGGACCGACCGAGCCTTGGACCTGGCCGGAACGGATCCCGCAGTACAACACACCCCTCTACGCGCCGCTGCTCGTCGCCGATGGCAAGGGTGTTGCCCATGCGTTCAACCTCGAGGCCACAGGGGCGACTAACTACTCGATCATCCACCGCACCTGGTCGATCCGCCAGGGCTGGTCTGCACCGGTCGATGTGCTCTTGCCCGAGTATCTCGGCCTGGCGCCGATGCTGATGAGCGTGTACCTCGATGCGGAGGGCATCATCCACCTCGCCTACTTCGCCAGCAGTCAGACGGATGGGGACTTGTTCTACTCGCAAGCGCCGGCAGAGAATGCCGATCGAGCGGAGGCCTGGTCCGAACCGGTGCCCATCGGGACAAACGCCGCCGGCGTGGCGGCTGCCACGCTGGGGGGGAACTCGGCCGGCGATCTGGTGATGCTGTACGGCGGCAGCCGGGAGGGGCTTGGCCTGTACGCTGTGCATTCGCTCGACGGCGGGTCGACCTGGTCGGTCCCGGCGAGGGTCTGGCAATCCCCTACGGAGCAGATCTGGCCGTCCTCGATCAGCGTGACGTCCGACGCCACCGGCCGGTTCCATGCCGTATGGGATACGGCCAACGCCCTAGGTCAGGGAAGTGAGATCACCTACGCTGCGCTCTCTCCGGACCTGGAGACAACCGAACACACGACCACGCTGGCACGGCAGGCTGCCCCTGAGGATGCGGTCGGCGCGGCCTCCATCTTGGCCAGCGGAGTTCGACTCATCGTCGTCTACCAGGACAAGTTCCCTCCCACCAAGATGATGCGAATTTCTGATGACGGCGGCCTCACCTGGTCGATGCCGGCACGCCCCTTCCCCTACGTGGGGGGCTACGGCGACGTGGCGATGGTCGAAGACAGTCTGGGCAAGGCTCACATGGTTCTGGGCAATCGATTCCCGATCCCCGAAACGCATGGCATGTGGTACAGCCAGTTGGAAGGCAGCCAGTGGACTCCGCTTGAGCCGATCATCTCCGGCCCGCGAACGGATTCGTTCGATCCCTGTTGTCCCAAGGCAGTGGTCTGCAATGGGAACATCCTTCTGGCGACCTGGCCACACAACGTCACCCAAGAGAACCTCACCGGGGCATGGTTCGCCTATCGGGTTCTTGAAGCACCTCCCATTCGGGAGACATCAGAACTCGATGTGACGACGTCGGCGGCTGCACTCGTCACACCCGAGACTGTAGCCGAGCAAACCCCAACCCCCGTGGCCTCCGCCACCCCGACGCCCCTGGCGAGCGATGATTCGGCGGGTGTGACGCAGCACGAAGCCGAGAGCAATCCGGGCATTCCGGTGTACCTGGGGGTGATCCCGGTTGCGGTCTTGATGGTGGCAGCCCTGTTCCGCAGGGTTCGGCCTGCCGCGCCCGAGCCCCCCGACGGATCTCCGGAGAAATCCCCGGAGGAACCGCGGGAATGACGGATCCGACTTCCGGCGTGCGATCCGACCCGAGCATGGCGGGGAGGGAGAACCGGCCGATGACCATCACCATCCAGCGTTCCAGGGGCTGGGCCTCCCTTGGGCTGCGGGACATCTGGGAGTATCGCGAACTCCTTGGCTACCTCGTGTGGCGGGAGATTCAGGGTGCCTACCGCCAGACTGCGCTCGGGATGTCGTGGCTCTTCTTGCGGCCGATCGTCAACATGCTCATCCTCTCACTGGTGTTCGGCCGGATGATCCAGGTTCCCTCGGACAATGTGCCGTATCCGCTCTTTTCCCTCGCCGGATTGCTGGTCTGGGGCTTCTTCTCGAACGGCGCGATGCGCGGCGCCCGGAGCCTTGTGGCCAACATCAACGTGATTTCGAAAGTCTACTTCCCGAGGCTGATCATTCCGATCGCCGGCGCATCGTCGGGCCTGGTTGACCTCGGGGCGGCCTTCTGCGTGTTCTTCGTGGCCCTGCTGCTGTACCGAATGCCGCTCAGGGTGGAGATGGTCTGGATCCCGCTCTTCACACTCGTCGCCCTGGGATGCAGCCTGGCCATCGGGCTTTGGCTGGCGACGCTGTCGGTGAAATACCGGGATGTGGAGTTCGCCGTCGTCTTCCTGCTCCAGGCGATGATGTACCTGTCCCCGGTGATCTACCCGGTCAGCATCGTGCCAGAGTCGATCCGCTGGCTGTATGCGTTGAATCCGATGACCGGCGTGATCCAGGGCTACCGTTGGGCCTTGCTCGGGATTGAACCCGCACCCGGGCCGGAGATGATCCTTGCGGTGGTCATCACCATCGTGGGAATGATTGCCGGAGCCTATGTGTTCCGGCGGACGGAGCGAACCGTTGTCGATCTGCTGTGAACTCAGTGACTCGGCGTGGGAATGGGGGCGCCTCGGCGATGGTTGATCCTGCCGTGCAAGTGGACAGGCTCAGCAAGCGATACCGCATCGGGCGATCCCTGGTTCAGGGCGGCGACCAACCCCGACCGCCGCGCTGGCGCGCCTCGCCTTTCGGCCAGCTTGCCAACAACCTCCGGGCCGCCGGGGAGGATGAGATCCTCTGGGCGCTGAAAGAAGTTTCGTTTGAAGTGGCCGAGGGTGAGGTCATCGGAATCATCGGCCGCAACGGGGCCGGGAAGAGCACCCTGCTGAAACTGCTCTCCAGGATCACCGAGCCGACTTCGGGCAAGGCGCTCCTCCACGGGCGGGTCGGATCGCTGCTGGAAGTCGGGACAGGTTTCCATCCGGAGCTGACCGGGAGGGAGAACATCTACCTCAGCGGCGCCATCCTCGGGATGCGCCGTTCGGAGGTCGAACGGAAATTCGATGAGATTGTCGCCTTCGCCGAGGTGGACCGCTTCCTCGACACCCCGGTCAAGCGCTACTCGAGTGGAATGTACGTCCGCCTGGCGTTTGCGGTCGCAGCCCATCTGGAAACGGAGATCCTCCTGATGGACGAGGTCCTGGCCGTGGGCGATGCCGCCTTCCAGCGCAAGTGCCTGGGGAAGATGGGCGACGTCGCCACGCAGGGACGGACGGTGCTCTTCGTCAGCCACAACATGGTGGCGGTGCAGAACCTGTGTCCGCGGGCGATCTGGATCCAGGACGGGCAGGTCGCGGAGCTGGGCGGATCGAGGGAGGTCGTCTCGCACTATCTCTCGACAGCGGCCCAGACCCAGATGGAGCGAGTCTGGCCGGACCCGGCCAGTGCTCCCGGGAACGAATGGGTGCGGGTTCACCGGGTGGGGATTCGGCCGGAGGCTTCTGATGCCTCTCGGCTCCTCACCATGGAGACACCGCTGGCGATCGAGGTCGAATTCTGGAATCTGATCCCGGGTGAGAGGCTTCACGCGGGTTGGCGGGTGCTGACCGACGACCAGATCGTGGTCTTCTCGACCGCGGCGAATGACCGCGACCCGCGGGTAGGGACGGAAGGGCTGCCAGCCGGCCTGGTGCGCAGCGTGTGCCATGTGCCGGCTGGGTTGCTCAACGAGGACATCTACCGGGTGATGCTGCTTGTATTCCGCAACTCCACCCGGGTGATCTTCCGGATGGAAGATGCCTTGACGGTCGACATCACCGACCTGGGCACACGGCGGGGGAGCCGCTACGTGCGCGAGCCGGGGGTCATCCGGCCAATGCTCGATTGGGAGACGGGGACCGTCAGCGCGGCCTGATACCCGGTCGGAACGGACGATCGCAATCGCTCCCCGTGATGGTGCGCTGTCCAGGCGTTGGACGACTCCCGGCGACGTTTGCGCGCTCGGCGGGAGTCCGTTTGGCCTGAGTGAGCCTTCCAGAGTACTGCCGCACGGATGCCCCGGTCGCCGGGGCCAGGACGGGCTTGGCCATCCCGTGTCCGCCCACACGATCGGTTGTCGAGGTGGCCCGCATGCCCGAGATCGCAGTCGTCATGAGTGTCTACAACGGCCTGCCGTACCTCGAAGAGGCGGTAAGCAGTATCCTGAATCAGACCTTCCGCGACTTCGAGTTTGTGATCGTCGATGATGCTTCAACCGATGGGAGCTGGGAGCTGCTGGAGACCATTGCGGCTGGGGACGGACGGATCATCCTCCTCCGCAACGACTTGAACTCAGGAGCATCGTTCTCCAGGAACAAGGGGATTGCACGCACGACTGCCGGCAAGATTGCCTTCATGGATGCGGATGACCGGTCTCTGCCAGGTCGGCTCCAGCTTCAACTCGACTTTCTCGAGGGGCATCCTGAAGTGGGTTTCGTAGGCACATTGCCAGTCTTTATCGATTATGCGGGCCGACCCATGGATGTTCCTCAATATGCTTTCCTGACCGAGAACGCCGACATTCAGCGCCAGCTGCCGGACTCCAACTGCCTTCGCCTTGGTTCCGTCATGGTCCGGCGATGCCTGCTAACTCAAGTGGGCCTGTATGACCCGGAACTCGAACCTGCGGAAGATTATGACCTGTGGTTGCGGATGGCCGAGGTGACGGAGGTCGCGAATCTTCCCGAGCGCCTCTATCTGTATCGGGAGCACGTGGCCTCGACCAGCACCGGGCGACGGCACGTGCAAGTCCACCAGAAGGGAATTGCCTTGGAGCGAGCACTCGACCGGCGCTACCGTAGAGCGGTGCCCCAGGAACTCATGGCATTTGTCGCCAGGGACTTCCTGCGGGCGGGGATCCTTGCTTGTCTCGCAGGGGACAAGGATGCGGCGAGGCAGAACGTTGAGCATGCCCTGCGGACCGCACCTTCGATGGTGGAATCGGGGGATCTCATCGAGCGTGAAGCGTTGGCGTGCTTCTCCTCGCAACGCACATCGGATCCAGCGGGGCTGGCCCGCACGCTGTTTGAGCAGCTTCTCCCGAAGACCCGCCATGTACTGCGTGCGCAGCGGAAGGTGATCGGATCCATTCATATGCAGAAGGTCTTTGAACTGGCGGATGATCGCAAGGCGAACGATGTCGGTCGCCACCTTTGGAGTGGAATTGCCGTTGACCCGAGTTGGTTGCTCAACCGCGGTGTGTGGGCGATCGGAACCAGGCTTCTGCTCGCCAAGGTGCTTGGGCAAGCGCAGGATCAATGACGGGATACTTGGCGAACCTCCGGTCGAGGCCGGGAATCTCGAGTGGACCTGGGTAGTGCCGAGCCTGGGTGGAGCCAACTCTGCGGCCTCCCGGTGGGCCAGATATCTGCCAGTCCCTGCGTCCCGCGAACCAAACACCACCGGTTGGACTGACACGCGCCACATGCTCACTGGGCAGGGCCAGAGGAGCGCAGTGCCGATAGGGCCGGATGCGGCGGAGGGGATTCCCTGCTCCTGCGCCACGTGGAACCGTGGCGCCGGTGAGTGGGGTCTGTGCGGGCACTCGCACGGAAGCCCCGAGGGAGCTGCGAGGACAGGAAGACTGGACCACGCTCTCCTGCCCGGATTGGGTCCAGTCAGGGCGGGCGGTGAGAGGGCGGGGGGTTCGATGATCTCCGGCGACACGATCGATCTGTTGGCGGTATTCGGCGGGGCACCCGCATTCACCCAACCCCTCCATGTGGGTCGGCCCAACGTCGGAGCTCGCCAGCCATTTCTGGAGCGAGTCGAATCCATCCTCGACTCAAAGCGGCTGACCAACAATGGCCCCCAGGTCCAGTCGTTTGAGCGAAGGCTTGAAGAGATCACCGGGGTGAGACATTGCGTCGCGGTGTGCAACGCGACGGTCGGCCTGGAGATTCTGATCAGGGGGTTGGGGCTTTCGGGCGAGGTCATCCTCCCCTCCTTCACGTTCGCCGCCACTGCCAGCGCCATCGCCTGGGTCGGGTTGAGACCGATCTTCTGCGACATCGACCCGGCGACGCACAACCTATTTCCAGGTGGCATCGAGGCGGCAATTTCCCCTCGGACGACTGCCATCCTGGGGGTCCACGTCTGGGGCCGCCCATGCGACATCGACGGTCTGCGGGCCGTCGCCCGCAGACACTCCCTGCACCTCCTGTTCGATGCGGCGCACGCCTTCGGTTGCACATACAGGGGGCGGCCGATCGGAGGCTTTGGGGAAGCGGAGGTCTTCAGTTTCCACGCAACCAAGTTTGCCAACACCTTTGAAGGTGGGGCGATCGCCACGAACGACGACGACCTGGCTGCGAGGCTTCGCCGCACGCGCAATTTCGGTCTGCAGGGGGCTGACCAGGTGGTTGAGGTCGGAACAAACGGGAAGATGAGCGAGATCGCCGCTGCGATGGGCCTGACAAGCCTCGACGATATCGATCAGACCGTCGCCGCGAATCGGTCCAACTACCTAGAGTACCTTGGGGCGTTGAGTGACATCCCGGGGATCAGCGTGGCTCGACACGACTTGTCCGAGCAATGCAACTTCCAGTACGTAGTTGCGGAAGTCGACGCACCTGCTGCCGGTCTCGGCAGAGACGATCTGATCCGGGTCCTGCAGGCAGAGAACGTGCTCGCCCGGCGCTACTTCTACCCAGGATGCCACCAGATGGATCCCTACCGATCACACTCGGCGCGCGATCAAGCATCCCTGCCTGCAACCGAGTGGCTCGTACAGCGCACCGTTGCCTTCCCGACGGGCCCGGCTGTCAGCGCACAAGATATCCGGACGATTGGGCGGCTCGTGGCACTTGCCGTCCGGCATGGCCCTGAGATCCAAGCCAGGCTGGCAGGCGCGGAATGAAGATCAGCGTCTTGATGGTCACCTATAACCACGAGAGGTACATCGAGCGCGCGGTCGAGAGCGTGATCATGCAGCAGGGCGACTTCGATCTAGAGCTTGTGATCGGCGAAGATCGGTCAACGGATCGCACTCGCGCGATCCTATCCAAGCTGACGCGGAAGTACCCGCAACAGATCAATCTCATCTGTTCGCAAGAGAACATTGGTCCAAACCGCAACTACATACGCTCGCTGCGCGCCTGTGAGGGGAAGTACGTTGCGATCCTCGACGGCGATGACTACTGGACGGCGCCGGACAAGCTCGAATGCCAAATCCGGTTTCTGGAGACCCACCCAGACTGCTCGATCTGCTATCACAACGCGTACGTCGTCTATGAGAGTGGGAATCGGCCCCCGCACCCTAAGATCCGTGCGGCCCGCCCGGAGATTGTTGGCTTGCAGGAACTACTGGCCACCGATTTCATGCCAACGTGCTCAGTCATGTACCGGAATGGGTTGGTCGGCGACGTCCCGGATTGGTATTTCGTCCGCCAGCTGGGGGACTGGCCGCTGCACATCTTCCACGCTGAGCACGGGGACATCGGCTACATTGATCGCGCCATGGCGACCTACCGAATCCATCCGTCTGGCATCTGGGGAGAGGCGGGCTTCGCCAGGCAGCTTGTGGCATACATTGATTTCTATCAAGCCATGCAGGGCTACCTTGGGCAGAGGTACAGGCTGACCATCGACAGGGGTCTTGAGAAGGCGTGGAGTACCCTGGCCGATGAACTCTTTGGTGAGGCCATGGCCACGGGGACGCTCAGGGACGCTCTTGTTGATCTGGAGTCGAGAGTGGCCGCTCTACTCGGCGGGATCCGGCCCTATCCTGGATGGAAGGAATCGTTGGAGAGCAGAGTGTACATGGCCCACGCCTTCCTCGCATTCGGCGAGAGAGACCTTGAGACCGCACGGTACTGCTGGAGAAACGCGGTCCGCATCGACAAGTCCTGGTTGAAGAATCGCGGCGTCCTATCGGTCGGACGCCAAGCGTGGGTTTCGTCGCTCCGCCGCGGTCGATCGACGCCACCGGCTGGGCTACCTGGGGAGGGCCACCCCCCCCGTGCGAGCGAACCGACGGAACTCTGATGCACCCCGAGTTCCGCCTGCCTCACGCGAACCTGATCGGCTAGCCACATCTCTGCCATGAATGCCCCTAGGCTGAACCGTGTTCTGCTCATCCTGATTGTCGGGCTCGCCCTCGGCGGGGTGCTGTTGTCCACCCGCAACGGGATCGGCACCTCGCCCGACTCGGCGGTCTACCTGGGTGCGGCCGCCAACGTTCAGCAGGGGAAAGGATTCAGTGTGCCTTTCGGGGCCGAGCTGGATGGGCCGCTCACCCGTTTTCCGCCGCTCTATCCGCTGGTGCTGGCAGGGGTCGGTGCGCTGGGGATCCCCTCGAGCCACGCCGGGCGGGTGGTGAGCGCCCTGGCGCTCGCTGGGTTGGTCTTGGTGGTCGCCGCATTCTCACCCCGGGTGGCAACGGCGGGCGTAGTTGGTGCGATGCTCCTCACCGTTTCGCCGCCGATCACCATGATCTACCAGATGGCGTGGTCCGAAGGCCTGTTCCTGCTGCTGGGATTCTCGGCGTTGCTGTTCCTCGCCTGGGCCATCGAACGGAAGGACCGGCGCTGGTATTGGGCCTCGGTTGCGGCCGTTGCCCTGGCCTGCCTGACGCGCTACGCCGGGATCGCCTTCCTGGTTGGCGCGGCAGCGGGCGTGGTGTTGTGGGATGGCGAAGCGGCGACAACTCGGCTCCGCCGGGCCGTCATCTACCTCGCCGTCGGCTTGCTCCCGTTGCTGCTGTGGATGACGGCGGTGGCGTCGGCCGGCGGCGGGATCGGCGGTCGTCAGGCGGGATTGCATGCGCCTGGCCAGGTACACCTCCAGCAGACCCTGGGGACACTGGCGGGTTGGCTGACGGTTCCGGTCGAAGCGTCCGGCTGGCTGAAGCTTGGCATCCTGTGCGTGTTCGGCGTCCTCGTGGCGGGCGTTGCCTTGGCCCCAGATGGACAGGGTGATCGGCCGCGGGCCTCGGCCCCACCGATCGGGTTAAGGCTGCTGGCGGTCACACTTGTGAGCTACGCCTTCTTTCTGATCCTGGTGCTGACCCTAGTGGATGCCAACATGCCGCTCGATGACCGCATCCTCTCCCCGTTCCTGGTCGCAGCGATCGTGCTGATGGCCTTCATCTTCGGACGAGCGCTCGGACATCGCAAGGGCCTCGCAGGGGTCGCCTTCCTGAGCATCGGTGCCATCGTCATGCTCCTTGGCGCTCGCAGCCTAGCGTTGGTGCGGGAAGGGAGCATTCACGGAATTGGGTTCGCGCGGGCTGAGTGGCGGGACTCGGAAACCATCGCCCGGATTCGCGATCTACCGCAGGGGATTCCGGTCTTCAGCGATTCCCCGGAGGCGATCTACCTGTTGACGGGCCGGGCAGCCAGGCGCTGGCCTCGCGGTTTCATCCTGACCAGCCAGAGCGTGAATGACCGATTCGGGGCAGAGCTCGCCGAGATCGACCAGGTCCTGAGCCAGTCAGGCGGTGCCGCCATCGATTTCGACCGGATCGATGCCGAGATGGAAATCGCACGACTGACGGCGGTACCGCTGCGGGTGATCGAAGCGTCCGATGGCCGGATCTACGAGTTCGGGGCCGGCGGTTGAGGAGCTTCGCGTGGCAACGGTGAGCGTAATCATCCCGGCCTACAACCAGGGACGCTTTCTCGGGGAAGCGCTCGACAGTGCGCTCGGTCAAACACACCAGGATTTTGAGGTTGTTGTCGTCGACGACGGATCGACGGACGAGACGCCCGACGTGGTCCGCTCGCGGAGCGATCGCCGGATACACTACCTCTACCAGGACAACCAGGGTCTCGCCGCAGCGCGCAACACCGGCATTCGCGAGTCTGCCGGCGCGTGGCTTTCGTTCCTCGATGCGGACGACGCGTTTCTGCCTGAGAAGTTGAGCAGCCTGCTTGCGCTTGCGCAGGCGCACCCGGAGGCCGGCCTGGCCGCCGGGCAGGCGATCCCCGTCGACGAGGACGGGCGGCCGACCGGCGCCGTCTTCGACCGCGGCGCTCCAGAAGAACCGGAGGACTGGCTCCTCGGGAATCCCTTGCATGTGGGCAGCGTGATCCTCAACCGCGCCTGGCAGGAAGCGGTAGGCTGGTTCGATGTCTCGCTACGCTCCTACGAGGATTGGGATCTGTGGTTGCGGCTGGCCCTGGCTGGCTGCCCGATGCTCTGGCTGCCCCAACCCGTGTCGCTCTACCGCTTTCACCGAGGCCAGATGATCCGCGACGGGCGGCGAATGACTGAGGCCAACCTGGCGGTGCTGGACAAGGTGTTCCGCCGACCGGACTTGCCGGAGAGTTGGAAGGCGAATCGGCGCAGGGCCTACAGCCGTGCTCAGCTGCGCGCGGCGGCCAATGCCTATGGCGCCAACGATGTGGAGGCCGGGAAGGCCGCCTTGCTTCAAGCGGTCGACCAGGACCCGAGCCTGCTCCACGACGGGGGTCGGCCATTGCGGGACATCTTCTTCGCCTGGGGCGATTCCCCAAAGACAACGGATCGGATGCGCTACCTGCAGCACCTTCATGACAACCTGCCCGGAAGTCTCCGTCCGTACCTCTCGAAGCGGGACCTGGCCGAGGGTGTGCTGCGCGTGGGCTTGGAGGCCTTTCAACGCGGTGATCGCCAAACGGCGCGTGCCGCCCTGTGGAGGGGGATTCAACTGGATCCTCGCCGCTTGCGGAATCGCGGATTGGTTTCGATGCTCGTCCGCTGCCTGGCGCCCGTCGCCCGTCGGGCCCCGGCGAAGGGGGTGAGCTAGTGCGTCCGCGGCTTTCCGGCTACGTTCTGCGTGCCCGGGTGACCCCGTTCGTGATCCTCTTCCTCGAGCGGGATGGCAGCACCTATCTGACCAGCCTGCTGGACGCCCATCCCGAGATCGTGGCCGCCTACGAACGCTTTGCGGTGTTGCGCGCGGAAGGCGCGACCCCAGCGGCGCAGTTGGACTGGGCGCGGGCCTACCTGACTCCGCCACTGATCGGCCGCGCACGGGCAATCGGATTCAAGACCAAGCTGGTGGACGTCCTCGACCCGGACGGGTTCGCCCGCCTGTTGCAGGATCGAGACTGCCGGATCCTGCAGATGAGTCGCAGAAACCACGTCAAGGCCGTCGTCTCTCGGATCAATGCGCTCCGCCTCCACGAGGCGACGGGAAACTGGAACCTGTATCGAGAGGCCGATCGACTGCCTCCCCTGGAGGTCGATCCCACCCAGTTCGCCGAGTACCTCTGCGAACGGCGAAGAGCGGACGCGGAGCTCCAGGGCTATGTCGACGCGTTGGGCTTGCCGACCCTGCGCCTCGAATACGAGGACCTGCTGCGGGATCGATCGGGGCTGTTGCGCGCTGTGCTTGAGTTCCTTCGGGTTCGCCCGCTGGAACTCGATGGTCGCCCGCTCAAGAACACCAGTGACGACTTGCGCCAGGCCGTGGCCAACTTCGATGCGCTGAGGGCGGCATACGTGGGGACGGGCTACGAGGCAATGTTCGACGAGCGGATCGATCCGACTGGCTGAGCGACGGCGGCCGGAATCAGGTAGACATGCAACTCTTTCAGAGGTGAGACGATGAGCGATATCCCGGTATCTACCCGAGTCCTGGTGATCGGAGGCGGCCCGGCCGGGTCCACCGCGGCGACGCTACTGGCCCGACAAGGGGTGGAAGTCACCTTGTTGGAGCGGGCGCACTTCCCGCGCTACCACATCGGTGAGTCTCTTCTGCCGACCATCCTCCCGGTGCTGGATATGCTCGGCGCGCGCGAGAAGCTCGAGGCGCACGGCTTCCAGCGCAAGGAAGGGGCTTACCTCGAGTGGGGGCCCGAGACATGGGCGCTCAACTTCGGGGAGCTGAGCGGAAACTGCACCTACGCCTTCCAGGTGGTACGCTCCGAGTTCGACCACTTGCTGTTGGAGCACGCGCGTTCCCAGGGGGTTAAGGTCTTCGAGGGCGTCGAAGTGCGAAACGTGGTGTTCGACGGAGACCGCCCGCGGCAGGTGCGCTGGCTGCGTCGTGGCAGCAACGGCCGCGACGATCAGGAGGGGACCTTGGACTTCGAATATGTGATCGACGCCTCTGGCCGCGCGGGACTGATTTCCAACCATCACCTGCGGGACCGTCGTTATCACAAGATCTTCCAGAACATCGCCATCTGGGCCTACTGGGAGAACGCCGACCGCCTCGCAACCGGTCGGGAGGGGGATATCGCTGTCAGCTCGATCCCGAATGGATGGTTGTGGGCCATCCCGCTCCACGAAGGGAAGATGAGTGTCGGCGTCGTCATGCATCGCGACACGGTGTTGGCCAAGCGCCCGGTCGACCTCAAGGCCATCTACCTGGAGGCCATCGGCCAGGCAAGACTGGTGGGAAGAATCGTTGGCTCGGGGACCATGGTCAGCGAGGTCCAGAGTGAGCAGGATTACTCCTATGCCGGCCAGCGTTTCTGCGGTCCCGGGTACTACATCGTCGGGGATGCCGCCTGCTTTCTCGACCCGCTGCTCTCCAGCGGCGTTCACCTGGCCACGTTCAGCGCCATGCTGGCTGCAGCCGGGATCGGAAGCACACTGCGAGGTGAGGTGACGGCCGAGGAGGCGAGTAGCTACTTCGAGAAATGCTATCGGCAGGCCTACCTCCGGTTCCTGGTCTTCCTCAGCGCCTTCTACGACGTCGGCCGGACCAAGGAGAGCTACTTCTGGGAAGCCCAGCGACTGACTCAGGAAGACATATCGGCCATGGACCTCAAGCGAGCGTTCCTGACCCTGGTTACCGGTGTGAAGGACCTGTCGGAGTCGCAGAGTGAAGATCCGCGCCACCTGATTCTGGAGGCGATGACCCGCCGCGTGGACGAGAACTTGAGCATGCGGAAGGACAAGATGGCGCTGGCCAGCCTTGAAGGGAAGGATCAGGATGCTGCGGCGGCCAACGCGCGCTTCTTCACATCGGTCGAAGGTCTATTCGCCTTGAATGAGGAAGAAGCGGTGGATGGTTTATACGTGACCGTTCAACCGAAGCTTGGATTGGCACGGGTGCAGGCTTCCGCCTAGGATGGCAGGAGCCGGAACGGGCGTCGCGCGGACGGCCTGAGCGGGCGGAGGAAGGGCGGCGGATGCCAGGCATTGTCGGAGTGGTAGCTCCTCTTGCGCGGGACGAGGTGTCGCCACTGCTTGAGCGCATGGCCGATGCGCTCGAGGCCGACGCCCGTTTCCACCGATCCCTCCATTGCGAGAATGGGATCGGTCTGGCGCGGGTCGGCTTGCCCTTCGGCTCGACAGAGTCTCAGCCAGTCTGGAACGCTGCTGCAACCGTCGGCCTGGTGATGGAAGGCGAGGTCTTCGATCTCTCCGGGGAACGGCAGGCGCTGCTCGATATCGGGGTGAGGTTGTCCGGGGGAACGGCGGCGGAGGTGCTCTTGGAGCTATACCTCCGCCATGGGGAGGACTTCGTGCGGCGGCTCAACGGCGCCTTCGCCCTCGCCATCTGGGATCGCCGCACTCGCAGGTTGCTGATCGCCAACGATCGGCTGGGGCTGGTCCCGCTGTACTATGCCCGGACCAAGCGGGGCCTGAGCTTCGGGTCCGGCGTGCGCGCGGTGCTGGCGGATCCGAGGGTTCCAAGAGCCGTTGACAAGGTCGCCCTGGCGGAGTTCCTGACCTTCGACCATGCATTGCATGATCGAACTCTGGTGGAAGATGTCCGTCTGCTGCCACAGGCCTCCGTGCTCACGTACAGAGCCGGAGTGGTGAAGATCCACCCATACTGGCGCCTGGAATACGAGCACACCGTGCCCTACCTGCCGGAACCGGAGGCGATCGAGAGACTCCTCTTCCTGTTGCGCCAGGGGACGGAACGCATGGCGGCGGCGGGGGACGAGCGCCAGGGCTTGTTGTTGAGCGGCGGGCTGGATTCGCGGTTGCTGCTCGCACTGCTCTGTGACGCCATGCCCGCCCGCCAACTCGTGAGCTACACCTGGGGCTTGCGTAATTGCGATGACGAGCGCTATGCCCGTGAGGCATCTCGCGCTGCCGGCGTGGCGCATCGCTTTCTCGAGCTTCCATCCGACTGGCTGCTCCACAAGGCAATGGAGGGCGTGCGGATCACGGATGGTCTGGGGAACATCGTCAACTTGCATGCGCTGGCCACGGCGGAGGCAGTGGTCCAAGAGACCCGAATCATCTACAAAGGCTTCATGGGGGATGCGATGCTGGGCTACGCCGTTCAGCTCCCATTCTGGGGGGACTATGAGGAGCGAGACCGCATTCGAGCCCACTTCGAGTCGTACCTCGGCTTAGGCGTGATCACGTTCCGTCTCGCAGAACACGCCGATCTGTTCACACCGTCCTTCCAACGCGCCGTCGGCGATTCGGTCGTCGCCGAGATGGACAAAGGGATGAGGGCATCGAGATCGAACCAGCTCGCCAACCAGCGGCTGTTCTTCGACCTGACGCAGCGCGTGCCGCGCATGACGCTCCACGGGGTGGAGGTCGTGCGCAGCCGGGCGATGGTGCGGTTGCCGTTCTGTGACAACGACCTGGTCGAATTCATGACCGTGATTCCGCCGGGGCTGCAGCACGAACGGCAGCTCGTCACCAAGGCCTTCGTCCAGGCATACCCCCACCTGGCGAAGATCCCCTACACACATACCGGCCTCCCGATGCTGGCCTGCGCCCGAGACCTCAGGCTGCGCGCCGGTCGGTTGGTTCGCTGGCACCTGGAGCGACGGGGCTTGGGGTGGGCTGTTGGACCCGAGCAAAGGCCCTACCACCGCTATGACGTGTGGTTCCGTGAGGGACTGCGGCCCTGGGTGGAGCGGACCTTGCTCAGCCCGCAAGCCGTCGAGCGCGGCTACTTCCGGCCGGACCAGGTTCGCAACATCGTGGCCGAACACATGGCGGGCGCCAATCATACGGTGAAACTGGGCGCCCTCCTTTCGATCGAGCTCTGGCACCGGATGTTCATCGACTAGCTCGTCTCGAACAGCTTCGACCTGGATCGATCCGCTCAGCCACCACCCTCGAATTCGCCAGCCCTCAGGCCCAATTCGTCGATTGAGGACCTCAGGGAGCCAATCAGCGCCGAAATGGGGGCTAGTCGCCCAACGGGCTTGCGGCGGGGCCGGAACCCCGCAGCCGGCGAGGCAGGAGGGCAGCCTGGTTCCGTGAATCCCCGGGCTGATCTGGAACGAGGGATCATCGAGGTGGAGCCTGGCCGGGCTGCTCCCCTCGCACCCAATTGACGATCTGGCCGTCGACGATCGCAGCGTGGGGGCGGCCCTCTGCGGCACGAGATGTTGTCGTCGTTTGCCAGCCGGAGTTGCCGAACTCGAATGCCCGGCACGGCGGTGGTTCGCTTCCTGTGCATGCCACCCACGGACCACCTTGAACTGGGCGACGTGTGTTGGTGAGCAAGACCCTGGAGGTCTCTAACATGATCAAGTGCTTCCGCATCCCGGCCGGGGCGCTCCGGCTTCTCCTTGCAGTGCTGGGCGCCATTGGGCTGACGCTACTGTCGATCGGTGTCGCCCTCGCCGCGAATCCCGGCTACGCCCTGCGTTTTGACGGGCAGAACGATCGGGTGGAGCTGCCGACCGCGCTGTCGATCTTTGGGGACGGCTGGCAGTCGACCAAGACGGTCA
>Ga0209254_10000897_pt1 | contig 26085 bp, 21 predicted proteins | sample FrelakmetDIP11DI_FD_187148 | JGI IMG/M metagenome (GOLD analysis project Ga0209254, IMG submission 187148) | Freshwater lake sediment microbial communities from the University of Notre Dame, USA, for methane emissions studies - DIP11 DI (SPAdes)... | ecosystem: Environmental > Aquatic >...
TACGGCAAGCCGGTTCCGGCCGCGAAGAAACCGGCAAACCCGAGATCTTCGAGAAAACCAGCCCGCTGACCGCCCCGGCGGGGAGGCCCCCGGGACGGAACCGGAAGGACATGATCCTGAGAAAGGAGCCCTGATGGCAGATAAGAAGAAGGCCAAGACGAAGAAGCCGGCCAGGCGAACCCCGCTCCCGCGGCGCCCCGCGGCCAAGAAGAAGCCCGCAGCCGTCCGTCGGCCGGTCAAGAAAGCCGCGACGAAGACCGCCAAGGTCAAGAGGCTGACCATCCAGGACCTGGCCAAGATCCGGGAGGAAACCCGGGCGACTTTGACCATCCGGGACGGCCAGGGCAAGGCCAAGGTGACCGTCCACATGGGAACCTGCGGTATCGCCGCCGGAGCCCGCGAGATCATGAACGCCCTGCTCGACGAGATGCGCCAAAAAAAGGTCAGGGACGTCATCGTGACCACCTCCGGCTGCGCCGGCCTGTGCAGCCGCGAACCGATGGCCACGGTGGAGCTGAAAGGCCAGCCGCCCGTCAAGTATGTCAACCTCACGCCTGAAAAAATCGGCCAGATCCTCGTCAAGCACGTCCTGGGCGGGCATCCGGTCATCGAATACGCCTTGGCGGTGGGCAGTGAAACCCTTTACTGAGAGGAACCCTTGAAGCAATATCGAGCTCACTTATTGGTCTGCGCCGGCACAGGGTGCGTTTCCTGCGGATCCTTCAAGGTCAAGGAAGCCCTGGAGAAGGAGATCCAGAAGCGGAATCTCCAGGACGAGGTCCTCGTCAGCGCCACCGTCTGCAACGGCTTCTGCGAACGAGGTCCGATCTTGATGGTCCATCCCGAGGGCGTCTTCTACCAGAAGCTCGAGATCAAGGATATCCCCCTCCTGATGGAGGAGCACATCCTCAAGGGTCGGCCGGTCAAGAAGCTGATGTACGTCCCCCCCGCCGGTCGAGAGCCCATCCCCAAGATGAAGGACATCGAGTTCTTCAAGCACCAGAGGCTCATCGTCCTCCGCAACCGCGGCCGAATCGACCCGGAGAAAGTCGAGGAATACATCGCCTTCGACGGGTACGAAGCCATGGCCAAGGCTTTGAGCAAGATGACGCCCGAATCGATCGTGGCCGAGATCACGGCCTCCGGGCTCAGGGGCCGGGGCGGCGCCGGCTTCCCCACCGGGATAAAGTGGGGAGCCTGCCAGAAGGCCAAGGCCTCGCCCAAGTACATCATCTGCAACGGCGACGAGGGCGACCCCGGGGCGTTCATGGACCGGTCGGTCCTGGAAGCCGATCCTCACGCGGTCCTGGAGGGCATGGTCATCGGGGCCAAGGCCATCGGCGCGGAGAAGGGCTTCGTCTACATCCGGCACGAATACCCTCTGGCCCTGAAGTGCATGGACATCGCCATCCGCCAGGCCAGGGAGCGCGGCCTGCTGGGCAAGAACATCCTGGGGACCGGGTTCGATTTCGACCTGGAGATCGTCGAGGGCGCGGGCGCCTTCGTATCGGGAGAAGAGACGGCCCTTATCGCCTCGGTCGAGGGGCGAATCGCCACGCCCCGGCAGCGGCCCCCCTTCCCCGCCCAGAAAGGGCTGTGGGGCAAGCCGACCGTCATCAACAACGTCGAGACATGGGCCACCGTGCCCAACATCATCCGCCGGGGAGCGGCCTGGTTCTCCAGCCTGGGAACGGAGACGAGCAAGGGGACCAAGATCTTCTCCCTGGTCGGCAAGATCAACAACACCGGGCTGGTCGAAGTCCCCATGGGCATCAGCCTCCGGGACATCGTCTTCGGCATAGGGGGGGGCGTCCCCGACGGCCGAAAGTTCAAGGCCGTCCAGATCGGCGGCCCGTCGGGCGGCTGCATCCCCCCGTCCCTCCTCGACCTGCCCATCGACTACGAGAGCCTGGTCAAGGCCGGGGCCATGATGGGATCGGGCGGGATGATCGTCATGGACGACAAGACCTGCATGGTCGACGTGGCCAAGTACTTCATGAACTTTCTCCGGGATGAATCCTGCGGGACGTGCGTCTCCTGCCGGGAGGGCACCCAGCGGCTGTGGGAGATCCTCCAGCGGATCACCGAGGGGCGCGGGAAAGAGTCGGACATTCCGATCCTCGAAGAGCTGGCCCGGGCGGTCAAGGACGCCTCGATGTGCGGCCTGGGCCAAACCGCGGCCAACCCCGTCCTGTCCACCCTCGGCTATTTCCGGCACGAGTACGAACACCACATCAAGCAAAAGAAATGCGACGCCCTGGTCTGCAGGGAGATCGTGTCCTCGCCCTGCCAATACACGTGTCCCATCGGGCAGGAGGCCCAGACATACATCGCTTACATCGCCCAGGGGAAATACGAGGAGGCGTTCCAGATCATCATGAAGGAAAATCCCCTGCCGTCCGTCTGCGCCAGGGTCTGCCACCACCCCTGCGAGCTGGCCTGCCGGGCGGGCGAAATGGGAGAGCCCATCTCCATCCGAGGGCTCAAGCGGTTCGTCACGGATTGGGCGGAATCGAAGGGCATCCGCTACACTCCCCAGCGCGTCGAACAAAATAAGGACAAGGTGGCCGTCATCGGCGCCGGGCCGACCGGCCTTCTGGCCGGATATTACCTGGCCCTGAAAGGCTACCGGCCCACGATCTTCGAAGCCCTGCCCGTAGCGGGCGGGATGCTGGCCGTGGGCATCCCCAACCACCGGCTCCCCAAGCCCGTCATCCAGAAGGAAATCGAGATCATCAAGTCCGCGGGCGTCGAGATCCGGAACGGCGTCGTCCTGGGCCGGGACATCACCCTCGAGGGCCTGTTCGCCGACGGCTACAAGGCCGTCTTCTGCGCCACCGGGGCCGGAAAATCCCTGACCATGGGCATACCGGGCGAGGACGCCGCGGGCGTCCTCCACTCGCTCGAGTACCTCCGGGAACTGAACCTCGGCCACAAGCTCCCCGTCGGCAAGCGGGTCTGCGTCGTGGGCGGGGGCAACTCGGCCATCGACGCCGCCCGGGCCGCCCTCCGCGACCCGGATTGCGAGAAGGTGACCATCCTCTACCGGAGGACCAAGGCCGAGATGCCCGCCCTGGCCGAGGAAGTCGACGCGGCCATCGACGAGGGCATCGACATCCAGTTCCTGGTGGCACCGGTCAAGGTCCTCACCCAGAACGGCAAGGTCGTCAGTCTGGAGTGCATCCGGATGAAGCTGGGCGACGTCGACGCCAGCGGCCGGCGACGGCCCGTCCCCGTCCCGGGCTCCGAGTTCGTGATCCCCGCCGAGACGCTCATCCAGGCCGTCAGCGAGCGGCCCGACACGTCCTACATCGGGGAGGGCGCCGAGATAGGCCGCCAGGGGGAGAACATCCTCATCGATGAGGAGACGTCCATGACCTCCCGGCCGGGCGTCTTCGCCGGGGGTGACGCCGTCACCGGCCCGAACACCGTGGTCGAGGCCATGGCCGCCGGCAAACTGGCCGCGGCCATGATCGATAGATACCTCTCCGGAGAGCCGCTCCGTCAGGACTCTCACCTCACCCGGCCCTCGGTTTACGTCAAGCCCTGGATGCTGTCCGAGGAGGAAGTGCTGACCGCCAAGAGGCCGGTCATGAGCCACCTCCACCCTCGAGAGCGGGTCAAGAACTTCAAGGAGGTCGAGCTGGGACTCGACGAAGCCAAGGCCGTCCTGGAGGCCCGACGCTGCCTGCGCTGCGACCTGGAAACCGAGGACGGCAAGAAGGCGATGAAGGAAATGAAATGATCCAAATACGCATGAACGGTTTGGATGTCCAGGCCGAAGAACACTGGACGATCCTGGAAACGGCCAAGTTCTACGGGCTCGAGATCCCGACGCTCTGCTACAACGAAGGCTTGAGCCCGTACGGAGGCTGCCGGCTGTGCCTGGTCGAGATCGGCCAGGAGCCGCGGACCAAGCTCGTCTCGTCCTGCACCTACCGGGTGGAGGAGGGCCTCATCGTCCGGACTGATACCCGGCGTGTGGTGGAGGCCCGGCGGATGATGATCGAGCTCATGCTGTCCACCGCGCCTTACTCCAAGGTCCTCCAGGACCTGGCCTCCCTGTACGGCGTCACCCGGCAGAGGTTCAAGCCCCGCAACGAGGAATGCGTCTATTGCGGGCTGTGCGTCCGGATGTGCGCCGAGCAGATGGACGCCCGGGCCATCAATTTCCAGAACCGGGGCAACAAGCGGAAGATCTCGACCCCCTTCGACATCCGGTCCGAGGAATGCCGGCTGTGCGGGGCCTGCATGTACATCTGCCCGGCCTGCCAGCTCCGCTGTCAGGGTCCCCAGGCCGACACGGACATCTGCAACGCCTGCCTGACCATGGAGCCCACCTGCCTCACCTATTACGACGAGCTCCACTGCTGGATGTACGATGCCGGACGGTGCGGCACCTGCGTCCAGCCCGGCGCGGAGCTGGGGAAGAAGCCGACGCCCTGAGGAAGCAATGAACAATTCCATAAATTGCTTGATCACTCGAGAGAAGTTCTAAGGACGGAAGGAGGTCATCATGTCTTACACCAAGCTCAACAGGAGCGCGGCCACTCTCACCAAGAATAGAACCGAAGGATCGATCAGCCCCTTCAGCGGGATGTGCGTCACCTGCGTCGACGGCTGTATCGGGATGTGTGAGATCGGCAAGTCGGCCTACCGGGGGGCGGAGGTCCTCTATCCCCAGCCCTTCGGCATCATCACCGCCGGCTCGGAGAAGGAATACCCCTACGACCTGTCCCATTTCAGCATCATGGGCACGGCCATGGGCGCCCACGGCGTCCCGGCCGACAGCGACCAAGCCACTTTTGAGAAGGTGACCATCGAGACTCGGATCGGGCATGACAAGTCGATCAAGCTCCGGGTGCCCTTCGTCCTGGGGGGGATGGGCTCGACCAACGTCGCCAAGCAGAACTGGGAAGGCTTGGCCATCGGCACGGCCATCTCCGGGAGCATCCTCACCGTGGGCGAGAATGTCTGCGGCATGGACGAGGAATCCGAGATCAAGAACGGCAAAATCGTCCGTTCACCCGACATGGAAATGCGGGTTAAGCTGTTTCAGAACTGGCAGGACCCGGGCTACGGGATGGTCGTCGTCCAAGCCAACGTCGAGGACACCCGGCTGGGTGTCCAGGAATACGCCATTGAGAAGCTGGGCGTCCAGGCCGTCGAACTCAAATGGGGCCAGGGCGCCAAGGACATCGGCGGCGAAGTCAAAATCAAGAGCTTGAAGAAAGCCCAGGAGCTCAAGAAGCGCGGCTACATCGTCCTGCCCGACCCCGAGGACCCGAACACCATCTCCGCCTTCGAGAAGGGCAGCTTCAAGGAATTCGAGCGGCACTCCCGGCTGGGCATGGTCGAGGAAGAGAGCTTCATGAAACGGGTCGAGGAGCTGCGCAAGGCGGGGGCCAAGTACGTCTTCCTCAAGACCGGCGCTTACCGCCCGGCTGACCTGGCCCGGGCGGTCAAATACGCCTCCAAGGCCAAGCTGGACATGCTGACCGTGGACGGCGCGGGCGGCGGGACGGGCATGAGCCCCTGGCGGATGATGAACGAGTGGGGCATCCCCAGCGTTGAAATCTGGTCCTTGACCTACAGCTACCTCAACGAGCTCCACAAGCGGGGAGAATACATCCCGGACACCGTTTTCGCCGGCGGCATCACCTTCGAGGACCAGATCTTCAAGGCCCTGGCCCTGGGCGCCCCCTTCGTCAAGGCCGTGGGCATGGCCCGTTCGCCTCTGGCTGCGGCCATGGTGGGCAAGACCATCGGCAAGAGGGTCCAGGAGAGCCAGGTCCCGGTGTATGTCGAGCGGTTCGGCACCGTCGTCGACGAGATCTTCGTCACCGCGCCCGAGCTCAAGAAGAAATACGGCACCAAGTTCAACTCCCTGCCCACAGGCGCCATAGGGGTCTACACCTACTTCAAGCGCCTCAGCCAGGGCCTGCGGCAGATGATGGCCGGCGAGCGGAAGTTCACCCTGGAATACATCACCCGGGACGACATCGCCGCCCTGACCAAGGACGCGGCCGAGATCAGCGGCATCAACTACATCATGGATGTCGACAAGAAGGAAGTGGAGAACATCCTCAAGGGCTGATCCTCCCGTTCCTGACGCATCCGAAGCCCCGCGGATCTCGGTCCGCGGGGTTTTTTTTTAGCCGAAGGCGCCGATAATACCCCTTGAGCTTCGGGTAGGCTTCTGCTATAAACAGTATTCAGAATAGCCATGGACATCATCCACATCGTCATCAGCCTGTTCGTCCTGCTGTTCGCCATCACCATCCACGAGGCGGCCCACGCCTGGACGGCCCAGAAAAAGGGCGACCCCACGGCGGCGGCCATGGGCCGCGTGTCGCTCAACCCCCTGGCCCACATCGACCCCTTCGGCACGGTCCTCTTTCCCCTGATCCTCGTCCTGCTCCGCTTCCCGGCTTTCGGCTGGGCCAAGCCCGTTCAGGTCAATCCGTTCAACCTGCGCCACCCGCGCCGCGACGGGATGTGGATCTCGCTCGCCGGGCCGGCCGCCAACCTGGCCGCATCCGGCGCTTCGCTCCTCCTCATCGTCCTGATCAAGCTCATCCGGCCCGGGGCCGGTCTCTACTTGAGGGATTTCCTCCTGAACCGGGCTTCGCTGCCTCAGGGCTTCTACCCCCTAGAAGGCCTGACTGTGGTCCTGTTCTTCGCCTGCCAGATCAACCTGTACCTGCTCGTGTTCAACCTCATCCCCGTCCCTCCCCTGGACGGCAGCGGCGTCCTGTACGGCCTGCTCTCCCCGGCCGCGGCCCAGGCCTACGACCGGATCCGGCCCTACGGCTTCCTCATCGTCCTTCTCCTGGTCTATCTCGGAGTCCTGAACATGATCATCGCCCCGATCAATATGCTGATCTACGCCGTCATCTTTTTCTAGCCATGAGCCCCGAACAGAAGATCGTCTTCAGCGGCATCCGGCCCACGGGCTCGGCCCACCTGGGCAACTACGTCGGCGCCCTCCGCAACTGGGTCAGGCTCCAGGACGAATACCGCTGCTTCTTTTCCATCGTCACCTGGCACGCCCTCAGCTCCGAGTACGAGCATGCGGCCGAGATCAAAGGCCGGGTCTTCGAGCTAGCCTGCGACCTGCTGGGGGTGGGCCTCGACCCGGAGCGGTGCGTCCTGTTCGTCCAATCCGACGTCAAGGAACATGCCGAGCTCCATCTTCTCCTGTCCATGTTCACCCCCCTGCCCTGGGTGGAGCGCGTCCCGACTTTCAAGGAGATGCAGCAGGAGCTCTCGGACCACGATATCTACACCTACGGCTTCCTGGGCTACCCCGTCCTGCAGACCGCCGATATCATCCTCTACAAGGCCGAAGTCGTTCCGGTGGGCGAGGACCAGGCTTCGCACCTGGAGCTGGCCCGGGAGATCACCCGGCGCTTCAACCGCCTCATCCGGCCCATTTTCCCCGAGCCGCAGATCCTGCTGACCGAAGTCCCGCGTTTGGCCGGGACCGACGGCCGGAAGATGAGCAAGTCCTTCAATAACGCCGTCTACCTCAAGGACGAGCCCCGGGTCGTCCGGGACAAGATCTCGACCATGACCACCGACACCCGCCGCAAGCGGCGCTCGGACCCGGGCGAACCCGACGACTGCCCGGTATTCACCCTGCACCGGGCCTTTGTCGAAAAGGCCGTCCGCGACCGGCTGGCGGCCGAATGCCGCCGGGCCGGAGTGGGCTGTCTCGAGTGCAAGCAGGCGGTCATCGACAGCCTGGAAGCCCTGCTCGCCCCCTTCCGGGAGAAGCGAAGCGCTTTCGAGAGCCATCCCCAGCAGGTCTGGGACATCCTGGCCGCGGGCGCTGAGCGGGCGAGGGCTGTCGCCCGCCGGACTATGGCCGAAGTCCGGGAGGGCTTGGGCTTCTAGTCCCCGGGAGCCCGGCGCGCGGATGGATACTCCCGAGCTCCCGCCCCCCCCTGCGCCGGACGGTCCCCCCGCCGCCCCGCCGGACGGCTATCAGGTCAAGCTCGAAGTCTTCGAAGGGCCGCTCGACCTGCTCCTGTTCCTCATCCGCAAGAAGAAGATCGACATCCACGACATCCCCATCGCCGTCATCACCCGGGAATACCTGGACTACCTGAACCGCAAGGACCGCATCAACCTCGACCGGGAGGCTGAGTTCCTGTTCATGGCCGCCCTCCTGATCTACATCAAGTCCCAGTTCCTCCTGCCCCGCGAGCAGCCCCTGACCGAGGAGGAGGACCCGCGCAAGCCGCTCGTGGACCGGCTCCTCGACTTCCAGAAGATCCGGGCCGCCTCCCTCCTGCTCAAGGAAAAGGAGGACGAGCAGCTCCAGGTCTGGAAACGGACTGCCCTGCCCCCCCTGCCGGCGCCGGTCGAGGAAGGACTGGACCTCATCGAGGTCTCGCTGTTCGACCTGGCCGAGGCGTTCTTCGCCATCCTCAAGAAGCGGGAATACGACCACCACCGGCTCCTCAAGGGCAAGGACATCTCCCTGGAGGACAAGATGAAGGAGATCATCGACATCCTCCGGGCCAAGACCTTCATTGATTTTTTGGAGTATCTGGAGTCCCAGGAAAGCCTGGAGGAAGCCCTGGTCAGCTTCTTCTGCCTGCTGGAGCTCATCAAGTCCCATATCGTCATCGCCGTCCAGGAGCAGCTGTTCCACACGATCAAGGTCTGGCTGCGCAAGGACGCCCCCCGGATGAAAACCCCATGAGAGAACACCTGAAGGAAATCATCGAAGCCCTGGTCTTCATCTCCGTCGAACCCTTGACCCCGGGCCGGATCAAGTCCGTCCTGACGGACGTGACCGAGGACGAGGTCAAGCAGGCTGTGGCCGCGCTCCAGGCGGAGTACGAGGGCCCCGGACACGGAATCCGCATCGTGGCCACGGCCGGCGGATATCAGCTGGCCACCAAGCCGGACTACGACCCCCAGGTGAGGCGCCTCCTGCAGATCGAGCGCAAGAGCCGGCTGTCGCGGGCCGCGCTCGAGACGCTGTCGATCATCGCCTACCACCAGCCCGTGACGCAGGCCGAGGTCAACGCCCTGCGCAGCGTAGCGGACTCATCGTTCACCCTGCACACGCTGCTCCAAAGGAAGCTGATCAAGATCAGCGGCCGGAAAAAAGCGCCGGGGAGTCCCCTGCTCTACAAGACGTCCGAGGATTTTTTGATCTATTTCGGGCTGAACGATCTGAGCGAGCTTCCCTCGCAGGAAGAGATCGCCCGGATCCTGGAACAGGAAAATAACGCCGAGACCTGAGCCCGGCCGCCCGAAGAGGGCCGCGCCCTCAGGCCTTCCGCCCGCCGGGTTTCGGCTCCGGCGGAACGCGCTCGGGAAACAGGTCCTCGTCCGGAGCGAACGGTACGACGTCGTCCTTGCGCTCCAGCTCGGGCTTGCGGTAGGGGATCTTCTTCCCGACCGGCCGGCGAGATTTCACCTTGCCCTTCGTCGTCATCCCTGCCTTGCGTTTCATTCTTCTTCTCCGGCTCAAATCCCTTCCTGGGCCAGAACATAGGCCAGCGCGGCCAGGGCTACGGCTCCCAGCTCGAGCTCCCGCGCGTTGACCGCGCCGATGACGTCCAGCGCGCCGTGGTGGACGTCGAAGTATCTTTGGGAATCGGGAACCAGGCCGCCCAGGACCGTGCCCGACTCGGCCAGAGGCCCGATGTCCACTCCGCCCCCGCCGGCCCGGAGCCAGCCGAGCCCCGCCGAGCGCAGGACCGGCTCCCACTTGGCCAGCCCGGGAAAAGTCCGGGAATCGCCCAGGCCGATCCCCAGGGGGAAGAACCCGCCCCGGTCCGATTCGACGGCCGCCAGGTGCCTCTCGGAAGCCCGGCGCTCGGACCGGGCATAGGCCCGGCCGCCCGTGCCGCCGAACTCTTCGTCCATGAACAGGACGGCGCGCACGGTCCTTCTGGGCTTGAGGCTCAGGCTCCGGATGAGCCTCAAGGCCTCCACCGCCTGGCTGCATCCGGCGCCGTCGTCGTGGGCCCCGGTGCCCAGGTCCCAGCTGTCCAGGTGACCGCCCAGGAGAATGACCTCCTCGGGCTTCTCCGTTCCGGTGATATCGGCCACGACGTTAGAGGACAGGACTGTCCCCTCGGTCCGGCTGCCCTGGACGAGCTCGAAGAGGGCGTCCGGGTCGAGCTTCAACGCGACGCTCAGCCTGTCGGCGGACTTGGGGCTGAGCGCGGCCGCGGGCACGGCCGGCGTCCCGTTCTCATAATTCATGAGGCCGGTGTGGGGGAAATCGTCCTCGCTGGTCGAGGCCGACCGGACCAAGGCCGCCACCCCTCCGGCCCGGGCGGCTTCGACCGCCCCCCGGCTGCGCTGTTGGGCCATGGGCCCGTAGGCGGCAAAGGTTTCCTGGAGCGAGTGATCCCAGGAGCGGTTGAAGAAGATGATCCGGCCACGGGCCCGGTCTCCGGCCCGGCCGAGCTCCTCGAACGACCGGACCTCGAGCACGCGGGCTTTCAGGCCGGCCGCCGGAGTCCCGACGCTCCCGCCCAGAGCGCAGACATCGAGGGCGATCGTCCTCCCTGCCCCGGACAGGAGGCGGGCTTCCTCTTTCGGGCCCCGAATCCAACGGACGACCTCGACGGGCTCGAGATGGACGTTGTCGAAACCCATGTCTTTGAGGAGCTGGAAGGACGCCGCCACGGCCGCCTCGGCCTGGGGCGACCCGGTCAGCCTCGGTCCAACGGCCAGGATCTTCTGCAGGATACTGAACGCCCCCCGGTCCGCGAGGCCCCGCTCAAGCAGGCGCCGGGCAATCTCATGGTAGGGATTCCGGACGCGGCAGCCCGGAACGGCCGCCGCCAGGGAGAGGCCGGCGGCCAGCCCGATGACCGCAGCGGCTCTTCGCCCCAAGTCCTTCCTCATCTGTCCGATGATATGCTACTTTTTATATGGAGGAGGCGGGACGACGCCGTACTGCTGGCCGGGCTGCCAGACGAACTTGCCCCGGCGGTCGATATAGGCTTCACGGCCGCGGACGCTGACCCTGGCCAGCCCGTTGATGAAGGGCTCGGCCGAGTCGAACTGATAGTCGATCACGGCCGTGCCGGTCTTGTCGATGAAGCCCCAGCGCCGGTTCAATGCGGCCGGAGCCAGCCCATTCCAGAAATAGGAGGCGCTCTCGAAATGGGCGGGGAAGGCGAACCGGCCCTCCCGGGTGATGTAGCCGAACCGGCCGTTGGCCCGGGCCCGGACGACGGCCAGCCCTTCGGTGAAGCCCAGCGCCTCGGTGAACGGCGGCGTCGGGAAGAGCAGCTGGCCAGTGGTGTCGATGAAATTCAGGACGCCGCGCTGGACGATGAGAGCCGCCCCCTCCTGAAACCGGAAGGCGCTGTCGAACCGGGGAGGGATGATGAGCTTGGCCTCCCGGTCGATGTATCCCCACTGCCCCCGCTGTTTGACCGCGGCCAGGCCCTCGCTGAAATCGCCCGCGTCCTCGTACATGAGCAGGCCCACCCGGTTGCCCTTGAGGTCGATGTATCCCCATCGGCCGGCGAACATGACCCGGGCCCGGCCCTCGAAGAACTCCCCGGCGGCCTCATAGCTGCTGACGATGACCGGAATCCCGCGGGCATTGATGTAGCCCCAGCGGCCCCTCAAGCCGACCGCGGCCAACCCCTCGGCCAGGCAGCCGGCCGCGTCGAAGCGGGGCGGAATGACCCACCGCCCGGCAGTGTCGATGTAGCCCCACAGCCTCTGCATCCGGGCAGGGCACAGGCCTTCGGAGAAAAAACCGACTTCGTCGAACTGCGCCCGGATGACCAGCTGGCCCTGACGGTTGATGAATCCCGACTTGAGGTTGATTCGGACCTCGTACAGGCCGCTCGGGTCCTCCAGCCGGCGGTCGCGGACTTCGCCGGAAGCCGCGGCAGCCAGCAGGAGAAGTCCCGCCGCCGCACACGCCATCGATTTGTTCATGACCGCATCTCCCCGGATGAATTGGACGGACTGAGGATACTATACCAGAAAACGGCCCGGACCGATCCGAAAAATGCGGGCTCACTTCCTGAGCGAGGCGGCAGCGCGCCGGATCTCGTCCTGGTCCGGGGCGATCTCCAGGGATTTTTCGAAGACGGCCAGGGCGCGGGCCTTGTCCCCCATCCGAAGCGAGCTCTCCCCCAGCCCGTTGAGCACGGAGACCTTGACTCCGAACCGCGTCAAGTATTCCTCATAGGCCTGGACCGCCCTCGGGTAATCGCCCAACCCGCGGCAGGCTTCGGCCATGAACTCCAGGCTGGACGCTTCGCCCGTTCCCCCGGCGACGAACGGCTCGATGACGTCCCGGGTCTCCTGAAAACGGGCCTGGGCCAAAAGGACGCGGGCGTAACCGAGCGCGTAGCGCGAAGACGCCGGCTCTCGGCGCCAGGCTTCCCGGGACAAGGATTCCGCCCGGCCGAGGTCCCCCAAATTGAAATACTGTCCGCCGAGAAGATAGGCGTGGACGGCGCTCCCGGCTTCGGGCATCGGGTCGGTGAACACCAGGGGCCGCGGCACATAGGAAACGGAGGTCAGGCCGAAGCGGGCCGACTGCTCCAGGAGCGTCTTGCCGTTTGGATCCAAGACGGAAGCCCGCACCCGGTAATCTCCGGCGGGCAGCGATTCGAGCTCAAAGGCGCAGGCGACAGGGTCGGACACGGACGGACGCGGAAGCGTAACCGTCTTGACGGACCGGAGCCCCCCCTCCTCGTCCAAGATCTCGAACCGGACCGACCGGGCCCGGCCCAATTCCTCCTCGGAGCCGGAGAGCCTCGTCGCCGCCCAGACGCTGTCCCGGGCCCGGAACTCGACCAGGGGAGAGACATAAAATTGGGAACCGCCGAGCCGGAAAGCCCTCATCTCGGCGCGGGGCGTTTCGTTCGCGGAAGCGTAAGCCAGGAGAAGAGGCGCCGCGCGGAGCGCCGGCGACTGCGCCGGGACGGTCAACCGTTCCTCGACCGTAGTGAACTCCTTGGAGGCCGTGTTTTTCAGGATCAGGGTCAGGCCGTAGACGCCCGCGGCCAGGGGGAAGAGCCCCTGGACGCTGATGAGCCTCGAGCGAAGGGAATCGGCCTGGTCCCGGCCGAGGGACACGGGCGTTTTTCGCTCGAACTGAAAGACGGTCCGCCCCTGACCGTCGGTCACCCGCCCGACGGTTTCCAGCACCGTCTCCAAGCGGTCTCCGGCCTCCTCGACCGACAGCCGCGAAGGCTCGATCGCGTAATGAACGAACGATACGCCGGACGGCTCGGGAAGCACGAACACGGCGGCCCGGCAGTCGATGGACCTCGTCGAGTACTCGACCTCCACGATATCCTTGTATTTTTGGAAGCGGAGGGCATAGTCCGGCTCGACCGCCCTGAGCGGAACCTGACGGATGTTCTCTAAAAGGGTTTGGGAGGCCAAGCTGGGACTCTGGGCTCCGCCCTCTTCGCCTGAGATCAGGGACAGCGCGACCTGGGCCACTTCAGGCTCGGCCTGCTTGAGCCGGGAATAGGCCGTCAGGGTGTCGGCTGGGTCGACCCCTCCGGTCCGGAGAAGCTTGGCCGGACCGTCCCCGACCGGGCTGTAGAGAACGAAATCGGAAGCCGGGTCGGGCTTGAAGAAGACGCAAGAGAAGGCGTCGGGCAGGCCATAGCGCGACAGACCCTGATAGAACCAGATTTGGACCGGGACGACCTCGGCCTGCCGGTCATAGGTGAGGTCCTGCCGGGGCTGGCCGAGGATGATGTGGATGCGGCCCCGGTCGGTCTTCCAGCCGGGCAGGATCCCGCCGCGGCCGAACTGCGTGTTGGCGTAGGCCATCCGGCGGTAATGCTCCTCCCGGAACTCGTTCTTCTCGGTGTCCGGGCTGGGGTCCCGCTGCTTCCAGAAGGCCTCGATGAACAGGTCCCTTTGCCGGTCCGTGGCCAGGCTGAGGAAAACGTCTGTTTCCTTTGGCCCGATGAGGTAGGCCGCGTCCTTCTCCAGCCATTGCCGGTGAGCATGGGACAGGGCGGACGGCGCGCCGGACGCCGCTCCGGACAGGACGGAGGCGGCCAGCAGCCAGGCGGCGGTCAAGCGGAAGCGTCTCATCGGGGTCGCACCTCGCGCGGTCAATGTACTTCTTCGACGGCAAAAATTCAAATCGTCCGGGCCCCCGGAGGCCGGGCCGGCCTCGGCCCTCATTCCTTCCTTTTAACGACGGCGGAGCCGGGCGGGATGCGGCCCCGCCGGCCCGGCCGTAACTATCGGTGCCGTCTCAAGTTACCCCCGGGGGAGATTGACATCCGGAGGGGACATAGAGTAGTATTATGCATTACTTTCTTGGCCGTAATGGAAATCATCATCGCCAAAAACGCGGGCTTGTGCTACGGCGTCAAGCGCGCGCTGACCCTGGCCAAAAAAGTTCGACAATCGGATAAAGGAAGAGTATTGACCTTCGGAGATCTGATTCACAACCCGCAAGTCATCGACGACCTGAAACGGCAGGGCATCGAGTCGGTCGAGGACCTCAACGGGATCAGGCGGGGAACGGTCATCATCCGCAGCCACGGCGTGTCTCCCGAGGTCTACCGCAAGATCAAGCGCCGGGACATCAAGGTGGTCGACGCCACCTGCCCCATCGTCCGCAAGATCCAGATGCTCGTGGCCAGGCTGGCGAGGGGCCGGGACGAGATCGTCATCGTCGGCAACAGCCGGCACCCCGAGATCCAGGGACTCCTGGGCTACAGCCGGGGCAAGGCCCGGGTCGTGGAGAACGAGGCCCAGGTCGAGTCCCTGCCCCACCGCAAGAAGCGGTCGGTCCTGGCCCAATCCACCCAGGACCTGTACCTGTTCGAGCGGGTCGCGGCCCGCCTGCTGGAGAAGACCGAGACTCTGACGGCCTACAACACCATTTGCCGCTCCACCCAGATCCGCCAGAAGGCGACTTCAGAGCTGGCCTCCCGGGTGGACACCCTGTTCATCGTGGGGGGCAAGAATAGTTCCAACACCCACAAGCTGTACCAGATCTCCAAACGCATCCTGCCCAACACCCATTTCATTGAAACCGCGTCCCGGATCACGCCGGCCATGCTGGCCCGGTCCAGGCGCATCGGCATATCGGGGGGAGCCTCCACGCCGCCGGAGGCCATCCGCCAGGCGGTCGACACGATCCAGCGAAACCTCAAGCGCAAATCCCATCAGGAGATGAGTGTCCAATGTCAGAAATAGACAATCCGACAGACAAGAGCGACAAGCCCACCGCCGAAGAATACGAAAGCCTGCTGGACCAGTACCAGTTCAGCGTCAAGGAAATGACGCCGGGCAAAGTGCTCCGGGGCAAGGTCATCAAGGTCACCCCCACCCAGGTGCTGGTGGACATCGGGTTCAAGTCCGAGGGGGCCATCCCCGTCGAGGATTTCCTGGACCTCGGCCAGGACCCGGCCAAGCTCAAGGCGGGCGACGAGGTCGACGCCATCGTGGAGCGGACCGACCCCAAGGACGGCAGCCTCATCCTGTCCAAGAAGAAGGCCGACGTCATCCGCGCCCTGGACAACCTGGAAAAGGCCTTCGCCCAGCAGAGCTGGATCATCGGCAAGGTCGTGGAACGGATCAAGAACGGCTACACGGTCAACGTCGGCATCCGCTGCTTCCTGCCCGATTCCCACGCCGACATCCGGCCGGTCAAGGACCCGGACAAGTTCGTCGGCAACAACTTCAAGTTCAAGGTCATCAAGTTCGACCGCAAGACGGAGAACGCCGTCCTGTCGCACAAGCTCTTTCTCCAGGACGAGCGGGAGAAGAAGAAGCACAAGGTCTTCGGCTCGCTGGCCAAGGGCCAGAAGATCAAGGGCACCGTCCGGACCCTGACCAACTTCGGGGCGTTCGTGGACATCGGCGGGGTGGAGGGACTGCTCCACATCTCGGACATGTCCTGGGGCAAGCTCGGCCACCCCTCGGAGATGTTCCAGGTCGGCCAGGAGGCGGAAGTCGTGGTCCTGGACTTCAACGCCCAGGACGACCGGATCTCCCTGGGCCTCAAGCAACTGACGCCCGACCCCTGGGAAAACGTCGAATTCAAGTTCCCCCGGGGGACTCGGGTCCACGGCAAGGTGGTCAGCCTGACCGATTTCGGGGCGTTCGTCGAGCTGGAGAAAGGGGTGGAGGGGCTGGTCCACATCTCCGACCTGAGCTGGTCGCGTAAGCTCGTCCATCCCAAGAAGATGCTCAGCCTCGGCCAGGAAGTGGAGGTCACCGTCCTGGACGTCAACCCCGAGGCCAAGCGGATCTCCCTGGGCCTGAAGCAGATCCAGCCCCATCCCCTGGAGGTCCTCAAGCAGAAGTACAACGCCGGCTCCCGGGTCACGGGCAAGATCACCAGCATCACCGATTTCGGGGCCTTCCTGGAGATCGACAAGGGCATCGAGGGCCTCATCCACATCTCCGACATCGCCTGGGAAAAGATCAAGCACCCCTCCCAGAAGCTCAAGGTGGGGGACGAGGTGGAGGCGGTCGTCCTCAACATCGACGTAGAAAAGCAAAAGATCTCCCTGGGGATCAAGCAGCTCCAGGGGGACATCTGGGAGGACTTCTTCGCCCGCCACAAGCCGGGCGACCTGCTGAGCGTGAAGATCGTCCGGATCGCCGATTTCGGCGTCTTCGCCGAGGTGACGCCCGGCATCGAGGGCGTGGTCTTCCTGAGCGAGCTCGACGAGAAGAAGATCGACAACCCGTCCGAATCGTTCCAGGTGGGCGACGAAAAGACGGCCAAGATCATCAAGATGAGCGCCAAGGACAAGAAGCTGTCCCTCAGCTTCCGCCAGGCCCAGTCGGAGATGCACAAGCTCGACTACCAGAAGTTCATGGACAGCCAGGACGACCGCCTGACCCTGGGCGAATTCATGAAGGACCTCAACCTGATCAAGCCCCCCAAGAAGGTCGTCCCCCCGGCGGAGGACGCCCCGGCCCCTGAGGACAAGGAGACCAAGAAGGATGATTAAGGCCGACTTGATCAACACTATCTCTCGGGACATGAACATCCCCAAGCAGGAAGCGGAACAAGGGGTGAACCTCTTCTTCGATTCCATCAAGCAAGCCATCCTCCGCGGCGAGGAGATCGAGGTGCGCGGCTTCGGCAGCTTCCGCTTCCGCCAGCGCACGGGACGCACCGGCCGCAACCCCCGGACCGGGACCCCGGTCAGCGTCCCCCCCAAGAAGGTCCTGTACTTCAAGCCGAGCAAGCAGCTGAAAGAGCTCCTCAATAAATGACGACCTATATCGCCGCGCCCTGGCGGGAAGAGTACGTGCGCGGACTGGACCGGCCCAGCCGCGGCTGCCTGTTCTGCCGGGCGGCCAAGGTCCGGGACGACGCCGCCGTCCACGTCCTGTTTCGAGGCCGGCACAACTTCGTCCTGCTCAACAAATACCCGTACACCGTCGGCCACCTGCTCATCGCCCCCGCCCGCCACGCCGCCTCCTGCGAACACGCCTCCAAGCCGGCCACCGACGAGATGGCCGACCTGCTGAAGATGTGCCTGAAGGCCCTCCGCCGGGCCTATCGCCCCCATGGGTTCAACGTTGGGATGAACCTCGGCGGCAGCGCGGGAGCGGGCATCTCCGGCCACTACCATCTCCACGTCGTCTGCCGCTGGACCGGCGACTCCAACTTCATGCCCCTGGTCGGCCGGACCAGGGTGTTCATCGAGGACCTGGACACGACCTACGCCCGGCTCCGCCCCCTGTTCGCCGCGGGGATAAAGCCCCGCCGCGCCGCCCGGCGCCGGCCCGACCCTATCTCGAGGTGAGACCATGCTCAAAGCCATGCGCAAGAACGTCAAATCCCTGGCGCCGATCCTGTGGATCGTCATCGCCACCTTCATCATCGCCATCTTCGCCGTCTGGGGCGGAGCGGGGCGGATCGGCGAGGGCGGCACGGCCGGGGTCATCGCCACCGTGGGCGGTGAGCAGATCACCGCCGACGAATACACCACCGTCCTGCGCCAGCGGCTGGAACAGCTGAAGGCTCAGGTCAAGGAGCTGAACCGCGGCATCATCCAGCAGTTCAACCTTCCCCAGCGGGTCCTGGAGGAGATGATCCAGCAGAAGCTGATGCTGCAGATGGCCGACGACCTGGGCCTCAGCATCTCGGACAAGGAGCTGCGGGATAAGATCACCTCCGACCCGCGCCTCCAGAGGGACGGCCAGTTCATCGGAGCCGAGGAGTACCAGAAGCTTCTCACCTGGAACCGGATTTCGGTGGCCGAGTTCGAGGCCGAGCTGCGGCGGGAGATCGTCCTGACCAAGCTCGTCCAGGTCCTGACCGCCGGAGTGGCCGTGACCCCCGAGCGGGCCTGGGAGAACTATCGCAAGAAAAACGAATCGGCCAAGATCGATTACATCCTCCAGGAAAAGGACAAGGTCACGCTCGACCGGGAGCCCTCCCCGGCCGAAATCCAGGCCTACTTCGACAAGAACAAGGACAAGTTCAAGATCCCGGAAAAGAGAGAGGCCGTCTACGCCTTCCTGAGGACCGATGACCTGAAAAAAGAGGTGGAACTGGCCGAGTCCGAGCTCCAAGCCTATTACAACGACAACGCGGACCAGTTCAAGACTCCCGCGGAGGTCGAGGTCGGCCGCATTTTCCTCCCCCTCGAGGGCAAGGTCAAGGACGCCGTCCTCGTCGAAGCCCGAAACGTCCTGGATCGGATCGGCCGGGGCGAGGATTTCGCCGGGCTGGCCAAGGCCCTGTCCAAGGACGCCAAAGCGTCCCTGGGGGGAAGCTGGGGCACGACCGAATGGATGACCCTGAGCGCCAAGGAACAGGACGAGATCAATAAGCTCGAACCGGGCGGCCTGTCGTCTCCGATCGAGCTCGCAGATGGCGTGTCCATCCTCAAGATGATCCGAAGAACCGAGGCTGCCGTGACTCCCCTGTCCGAAGCCCAAGTCCGGATCAAGGCCATCCTGGAGGAGCAAAAAGCCCAGGACCTGGGTGCGGAGCGAATCGCCCGCCTGGCCAAGGACGCGGCCAAGGCCAAGAGCCTCGAATCGGCCGCGGCCAAATTGAACCTTAAGGTCGAGCGCACCGGCCTGCTGAAGAAGGGCGAAGCCCTGGGCAGCATCGACCCGTCGGGCGTCATCAGCGCCGGCCTGTTCGCTCTGGGCGACAAGGAGATCTCCGCGCCGTTGTACACCTACCGCGGGGTCGGACTGGCCCAGCTCCTGGCTTCGGTCCCGCCCCACGACGCCCGGCTGGACGAGGTCCAGGAGGAGGTCCTCCAGGAGCTCGACGAGTTCCGGAAGAAAGAAATGATCCTGGAGAAGCTGCAGGGGCTCCGGGCCCGGATGTCCGCCGCCTCGGCCTGGGAAGACCTGGCCCAGAAGAACGGGCTCGAATTCAAGTCGGTCAACGAACATAAAAAGGGTCAGTACCTGGGCACGGTCGGAGAGAACGCCGACGTGGACCAGCTGGCCTTCTCCCTGCCCCTCAACACCGTCAGCGACCCCGTGGAGTTCGGCAACGGCTACCTTTTGCTGCGGGTCCTGTCCCGAAAGGAAGTGAGTCCGGCCGACTTCTCCAAGGAAAAGGACAAGGAGATGGAGTCGCTCGAGGCCGAGGAGGGAAACAAGCTCCTGATGTCCTACCTGGCCAAGCTCCGCGAGGAGAAGGGCGTCAAGATCCGGACCGAGAACTTCCTGAAGATCCAGTCGGATATCCTGTCCCGGTTCGGAGAATGAACACGCTCGGCCGGGCGGCCGACCGGGCCGTCAATCAGGCCCTGAGGATCCGTCCTTCGGACCGGTTCCTGCTCGTCACCGACGAGCCTAAGCTCGAAATCGCCAACACCCTGGCCTTCTGGGCGAAAAAGGCCGGGGCCGAGGTCACGACCTACCTCATGACCGAGGCCCTCCGGCCGATCACCGCCGCTACCAGCCTCTTCCAGGAGATGGCCCGCCGGTCCACGGTCATCGCCTACGTCATGGACGGCCGGTATCAGGAAAAGCCGTTCCGCAGCTTCATGGTGGCCGTGGGCCGGAAGCCCCCGCGCCGGATCTGCATGATGCCCGGCCTCACCCGGGAGATGATGGAGCGCCTGGTCAATATCGATTTTCATAGGCTCGACCGCTTCACCGGCAAGGTCATCGCCGCCCTCGACGGGGCGGACGACATCTCCGTCGAGAACGCAGCCGGGACCCGGATCGCCTTCAGCGTCAAGGGCCGAAAGTGGCACAACAGCAACGGCGACATCAGCCGCCCGGGCTCGCACGGCAACCTGCCCGCCGGGGAATGCTACACCGCGCCGGTCGAGGAGACGTTCACCGGCCGGCTGGTCATCGGCCTGATCGACGACAAGCTCGGCCAGGGGGTGATGGACTTCCGGCGCGGCCGGCTGGTCAAATGGAGCGGCGCGGGTGTCGACGCGATCGTCAAGAGCATCGGCTCGGACCCGACCGGCCGGATGATCGGCGAGTTCGGGGTGGGCACCAACCCCGGGGCCAAGGTCTGCGCCAACATGCTTGAAGCGGAAAAGGCGTTCGGCACGGTCCACTTCGCCATCGGCGACTCCTACGGCGTGGGCCGGAACAAGAGCCGGTTCCACTTCGACGCCCTGGTGGAAAAGGTCACGATCAAGGCCAAGGGCAAGACGATCGCCCGAAACGGGAAATTCCTGATCTGACCGCCTCCGGCGGCCTGGTCAGCCTAGTCCGTCCGTCCGGACCGGATCAGCTCCAGAAACAGGGATTTGACCCTGGCTTCCAGGGCGAGGCGGAACCTCTCCACGGTGTCTTCCATGTCCCGGCCGATATGGTCTCCGATGAACATCGGGGGCCCCACGTTGATCTCGACCCGGCCCGGGACCAGGACCGGCCGCTGAGTCCCATAGAAAGCCAGGGGCGTCACCGGGACATTGAGCCGATGGTTCATGAAGAGGTCATAAGCGATGAACGAAACCCCCCGGCGGAAATTGTCCACGTAAGGGTGGGGTTCCTTCTTCTTGACCCGTCCCCGGCCTTGCAGGGCGATGAGCGCCCGGCCGCTGAGGACCCTGTCCTCGCAGGGGCCCATGGCTTCCCCCTTCTTGCCGGTCGGCCTCATGTTGACCGGGACCGTCCCGATCTTGGCGATGTTGCCGGAAATATAGCCGGCAAACACGCGCTTCAAAGGGGTGATCATCCGGTCCACGGTCCAGCCGAAATCCTTGAGGTGCCGCTTGAGATAGCGGCGGATCAAGAGATATAAGGACTGCTTGTCGAAAATCTCCCTGTTGGCCGTGAAGAAGATCGGCCGGGGGACGACGCGGAACAGCGCCGCCACGTCCTTGTAGGAGCCGATGTGGTTGCCGACGATGAGGTTGGGGCCTTCCCGGACGAAGTTCTCGGCGCCCCGGACGACGACCTTCTTGCCGAGCAGGGACAGCCCGCCGATGAGCCGGATGACCGGCCTGAAGTTTTCGAGCTCCTGTTCATAGGTCGCCATGGATTCTTCTCGGCCTCCCTCCACGGAGGGACAACCCGGTCATTTTACCAGAAAGCCGCCGCGTTGGGGAGTTCCGCGCGTGCCGGAGCGGATGCCGGCCATCTCCCCTCCCTCGCCCGTCCGTCTTGCCAGGAGCGAAGGGCCATGCTATGTTAGCGGACTGAAGCCCACAACCGAGGGGAGGCGCCCATGGTCACTCTCATCCGCAACGGTACGGTCTATGCGCCCGAGCCGCTGGGCCGGAAGGATATTCTCATCCTGGACAGGACCATCGGCGCCGTCGCCGAGCCGGGGAGCCTGGCCCTCGGCGGGCTCGAGATCGAGGAGGTCGAGGCCTCGGGGCGGTCCATCCTGCCGGGTATCATCGACCCGCACGTGCACCTGCTGGGCGGAGGCGGCGAGGGCGGCCCCGCCACCCGGGCGCCCGAAATCCAAGTCGAGGACATCGTCCGGAGCGGCGTCACGACCCTCATCGGCTGCCTGGGCACGGACGGCGTCACCCGCCACATGACGTCCCTTCTGGCCAAGGCCCGGGCGCTCGAAATTGAGGGCGTCACGACCTTCATCTTCTGCGGGTCCTACGACCTCCCCGTCCAGACCATCACCGGCAGCGTCCGCTCCGACCTGGTCCTCATCGACAAGGTCATCGGCGCAGGCGAGGTCGCCCTCTCGGACCACCGCTCCTCCCAGCCGACCTTTGAGGACCTGGCCAAGCTGGCGGCCGAATGCCGGGTGGGCGGGATGCTGGGCGGCAAGGCGGGCGTCCTCCACTGCCATCTGGGCGACGGCCCGCGCCGCCTGGAGCTCCTGTTCCGGCTCGTCCGGGAGACGGAGATCCCCATCACTCAGGTCATGCCCACCCACATGAACCGGAACCGGGCCTTGTTCGAGCAGGGCCTGGAATTCCTTAAGATCGGGGGCGCGATCGATCTGACAGCCGGGACCGAGCCCCAGGACGAAAGCGACGGCGACCTGAGCGTCGAATCGGCCATCAGAGCGATCCAGGCTCAAAATCTGTCCCTGAGCCAGGTCACGGTCAGCTCGGACAGCAACGGCAGTCTTCCCGTTTTCAACGCGCAGGGCGAGCTCACGGGACTGACCATCGCCACGGAGGACGCCCTGCTCCGCACCTTCCGCTCGCTCATTGGCCGCAAGATCCTGACGCTCGAGACGGCCGCCCGGGTCTTCGCCGCCAACCCTGCCCGCTTCTACAAGCTGAATGCGAAGGGCCGGATTGCGGCCGGAAAGGACGCCGACCTCATCATCCTGGACGCCGACCTTCGATTGACAGACGTCTTTGCCCTGGGACGGAGGATGATGGCCGACGGCCGGCTCCTGGCCCGGGGGACGTTCAGCCCGAATCCGGGACAGGCGTGACGCCATGACCGACAAGCCAGACCCGGCCGTTCCCTCGAGCCCAGCCGGCGCCCCGACCGGACAGGCCCCGACGCCCGCGGGCCGCGCTCCCGGCTTCGCCGTATCCCTCATCCCCATCCTGGCCATGGGCCTGCTGCTGGGGGTGGGCTACGGCGTCTACAAGGTCAAGCCCCAGGTCCTGCTCGTGGCCGCCGCCTTCCTCACCGGGGTCCTGGCCTTCATCCTCCGCTTCACCTGGAAGGACATGGAGCGGGGGATCGTGGACAGCATCCGCAAGGCCATGCCCGCCATCCTGATCATGCTCAGCGTGGGGCTCCTCATCGGCTCCTGGATGGCCTGCGGAACCATCCCCATGGTCATCTACTACGGCCTGAAGCTCATCTCCCCCCAGTTCTTCCTAGTGACGGCCTGCTTCGTCTGCAGCTTGACCTCGATGGCCACCGGCACGTCCTGGGGGACGATCGGGACCCTGGGCGTGGCTTTCATGGGCATCGCCCTGGGGCTCGGCATCCCGCCTGGGCCGGCCGCCGGGGCGATCGTCGCCGGGGCCTATTTCGGGGACAAGATGTCGCCCATGTCCGACATCCCCAACCTGGCCGTGGTCGTGGCCGGGTCGAACCTGTTCGACCACATCAAGCACATGGTCTGGTCGGCGACCCCCGCCTGGCTCCTGGGGCTCGTTGTCTATCTCCTGGTCGGCCTGGGCTACGGCCGGGAGGGGCTCGACTCGAGCCGGCTCAACACCATCACCGAGACGATCCGGGGGAATTTCCGGTTCAGCCTGCTCCTTCTTCTGCCCATGGTCATCGTCCTCTACTTCGCCGCGGCCAAGAAGCCGACCATCCCCGGCATGCTCCTATCGTCGCTCACGGCTGCGGTCCTGGCCGCCGTTTTGCAGAAGGCGTCCCTGGCCGAGATTGCCGCCTCCCTGAACACCGGCTATCCGGCCCACACCGGAGTCGCGGAGGTGGACCGGCTCTTGGCCCGGGGCGGGCTGATGAGCATGATGGAGACCCAGCTCGTGGCCTTCACCGCCTTCAGCTTCGGGGGGATCATGCAGGCCACCGGGATGCTGTCCGCGGTCCTGGGCAAGGTGATGCGGTTCGCCGACAAGGTCTGGAGCCTGGTCGTGACCACGGCAGCCACGGCCGTCGTCTCGGCCCTGGTCACCGGCAGCTCCTACCTGTCCATGATCATCCCCGGAGAGCTGCTGGCTCCCGCCTATAAAAAGCAGGGGCTGGCCGCTAAAAACCTGTCGCGGATCATCGAGGAGGCCGGCGGGATCATCGTCCCCCTCATCCCCTGGAGCATGGCCGGGGTGTACATCACCGGGACGATCGGGGTGGGGCCGTTCACCTACCTGCCCTGGGCCATCATGAACTACGCCTCGGTCGTCATCCTCATCCTGTTCGGGATCACGGGTTTCACCATGTCCCCCCGGGTCCGGGAGGACGAGACCCAGGCCGGGTCGTGATCAGCGGGACAGGCGGAAGAAGCCGAAGTCTCCCTCCCGGAAAACGGTCTGCGTTTTCCCGTCGAGGAAGCGGGTCAGGGCGGCCCGGCTCGACGAGTCCAGCCCCAGCATGTTGTCGGTCAGGGGGGCGAAATTGACGAGCAGATGAGTGACCCGTTTCTCCTGGAAGAAGCGTTCGACGTCTTCGGCTGAAGGGTTTTGAACGAGCAGGGCTTCGAGCCGGAAGCGCTCGAAGATGAAATCCGCCTCCCACGGCCGATGGAGGAAATAGCCGTAGTTCTTCATGTGGACCAGATAGAGCTTGTCTCCGGCGCCGAGCAGGCTGTCGGCCCGGGCATAGGCGGAATAGACCGGCACCTGCTCCTGAAGATAGGCCTCTCGGCTCTGACCGCCGAACCAGAAATTCGCCGGCTTGAGCATCAGTATCTGCTTCACTCCCAGGAATACGTTGACGGCCAGGAGGGCTCCCACCAGGAACGAGAGCGCTTTCTTCTTGTGCTCCTTCAGCCCCAGGGCTAGGAATAGGCAAAGGAAGGGCATCACCGGCAGAAGGAACCGGACCTGGCGCGTGGTCACGGTCCAGTAGAACATCGTGAACGCGACGAACCAGCCCGCGAGCCGAAGGTCGGGCGCGATCTTCTTGCGCAGGAGAAGGAGCGGGACGAGAAGAAAAACGAAACCGACGGCCCCGTCGTAATAGGCCGGCTGGTCGAATCGGCCCAGGGCGAAAACAGCGGCCGGGGCGGCCAAAATCCGGCCCAGGGCGGAGACTCCCGGCAGGGCCCCGAACGATTGAAGGTATTCCATGAACAAGCGGGCCCGCTCCGGGTCCCAGTTCAGCCCCGGCTTCAGATGGAAGCCCGGCACCTGGAAGGGAAAAAGCGGCCAGCCGGTCTGCAGGATGTTCTTAATTAAATAGGGAAGAGCAAGGGCGAGCGCCAGCCCGATCATGATCGCGGCCGAGCGGAACAGGGGCCAGGACCGGTCGCGCATCCAGGCGAGAACCATCACGCAGAGCACTAAGGCCGTCATCTGCAGGCCGGTGTATTTAATCCCGATGGCCGCACCCAGGAATACGCCGGCCAGGACGGCCTGGACGAGGACCTTTTCCCGGAACAGGGCCAGCACATGGAGCAGGGCCATGAAGGCGAAAAAGGTGAAGGCCAGGTCCACGTAGGCGACGGGCATGAGGGTCATGACCGACGGGATACCGAGGAACAGCGCGGCCGCCCAGCAGGCATGAGTCCGGCCGAGCCAGCCCAGGGCGGCGCGATACAGCGCCAGCGCCGTCAGGAAACCGAACAGCAGGTGAAACATCCGGGCCGCTGCTTCTCCGGCCGTTCCCATGCCCAGGAGATAGAACATCTCCGTGAATTTCGGGAAAAAAGCGTAGATGTTGTCTCGGAAGATGAGGTCGCCGCCGGACGCTAGGATGCGCCGGGGGACTTCCAGGTGATAGAGGAGCTCGTCCCGTCCCGAAGCCGGAAGGACGGCCATAAAGGTCATTAGAGCGAAATAGAGAACGAGCAGAAAAAAGAGGGGCTGCCGGAGGAAATCCGGCTTTTTCAGCTTGCCGACAATGCCGGGCAGAAGCTGTTTCAGGCGCCATAAGGCCGGCACGGCCAAACCGGCCAGGAGGCCCCACAGGACAGCGGAGCAAATGACCCGCAGGACGGAAAGAAGGAAGAGAGAATAGGAGATGAGGATGAGACCGAGACCGGCGCGGCTGACTTCCTCGAGAACAGAATCAGCGAAGAGCTGGCGGTCTTTGAAAACGAGCCGCGCCGCCAGCCCGCCC
>Ga0209254_10000898_pt1 | contig 26068 bp, 26 predicted proteins | sample FrelakmetDIP11DI_FD_187148 | JGI IMG/M metagenome (GOLD analysis project Ga0209254, IMG submission 187148) | Freshwater lake sediment microbial communities from the University of Notre Dame, USA, for methane emissions studies - DIP11 DI (SPAdes)... | ecosystem: Environmental > Aquatic >...
AACTCGTTGACACCTTTGATCGTGATTGGAACATTAGGTATTGCGACTGCAATCCTGGATGCAGCCGCCCTATCTTTCCTCGGCCTGGGCGCACAGCCGCCCACACCGGAATGGGGGTCAATGTTGAGTGCGGAACGCAACCAGGTTTTCACTGCCCCATATCTGGTGGTCTACCCAGGGCTATTCATCATGCTGGTGGTGCTATCATTCAATCTATTGGGTGATGGCTTACGCGATGCACTCGACCCCCGTCTGGCGATGAAAAGCAGATAACAAGACAATCTGTAAATAATAGAACAACATAGGATTTATTGATTTGGATTCTCTTCGCAAAAAGATTATGCCGTGCCCTTTGGCATACAGCTGTAGGCACAGAATGAATTTACCCCAGGTGGGTAAATAAAACCGCATTTGTCAGCCTGAAAATAGATGAAATAGGGGATTTGTGAACAGTGTCCCGAAATTTTTTTCACCTTTGTAAAAATCCACGAGCGCACCGTTGGATTTTTTGGTGTTGGATGGGTGGTGGTACAAATCCTTATGAACAGCTGGTTTGTTTATTCACTGCCTGGTTGGCAGAACTCATTGACCAACAGGAGTTGTCCATCAGGGGAACGTTCAGCCATCAGGTATGGATCTGCTGAAATTTCCTCGCAAACTTGCTGACGATAATAAGGATTGTTACTGACAATCTTTGCCAATTCTTGCGCATGATCATGCTCGCCTGAATAGGCGTAAGCTTCAATGAAAGGCATCCACTCAATACTGTCATGCGGTTGAAGATTCAACAGGTCTGCCTCCTGCCCCAAGCGAACAATTTCATCCCAATCGCCACGCTGTCGAGCAAGATCCGCTTTTTCATAGTAATAGCACCAAGCATGGGCAGGCTCTTTTCCAAAGATGGATTCAGGCGGTTGTGACATTGGCTCATCGACCATGATCCGATTGATATGCGAATAAGGTGAAATGAGCGAGATTGCTGAACGGGTTTGATCGGACAATTCCAGGCTGTTCCCATCCAGAGCATGAACGCAAATGGTCTCATTTGGCATGGAAAGAACCAGTAACTTAGAAAAGTCTATTTCCGAAATAAAACTTCGCCTTTCAATCTTCTGTTTGGCTTGGGTTATTACAGCATTCAAATTGATATTATGCAGTGTTGCTGCATTTAGATTCAACTTTGTTTTCGTTTGGTAGGGAAGCGTGGGGTAATAAATTAGATTTGCCGGTCCCCAGACAAAATAATCTTCAGCAATGCCAGTATTCGCATATTCTGCCATTAGTACCGTGCCGGGAGCAATGTTGGGTGCACGCCATGAGACTTGCCACCAAAAATCACGCATAACCTTCCACCGATCCACATAGTTCAGCCCATTACCGATATGAGTCATCGTGGCTATTATTACCAAGCTCACCACAATCCAGTTTTTTAACTGGCTCTTGCCCATTGCCACCAGGCATCCTCCAAGAATAAAGATCACCCCGATGGAGGGAGGCAGGCTAAAACGGCTAAATCCATTAAATATTACCTGGCGATTCGTAAAACTTATCGGGACAAGCGCTAACACAGCAGCTAATAATCCGATTAGAATCATATCCCAAGCAACATGAGGCTGGTTGGATCGCTGAGATTCGTCAATGGGCTTATCCTTGATCAAGGATAGTCCAAACCAGACGATTCCCCCAGCAAGAACAGCCAGACAAATTTCAAGGAGAAGCGGTTTCAATTGATCAACAAATGCATATTGATAAAAGGGTTCTGCCCAGGCAATGAAAATGACATTCAACAGGTCTTGAAACAGGTTGATAAACAGACCCATCAAGCGCTTTATGGGGTTTTCCAAGATATAGGCGAACATGGAATCGACGTTCACGGTCTGGCGTTGAACCTGAAATACTTGGGTGAGCCCAAATAAAAAGCTGAGCGACACGAGTAAGGAAGGCAGGTAGCGTAAAAATATCCGCCAGGCAAGCCTGGTGAGGTTCTCATGGTCTTGCTCCCAACTTAAATAAGCAATTAGTATTAAGCGTAATCCTTCCAAACCGATGTAATATTCCATGAGCATCAGATACAGGATTTGGGTCACAAGTGATAAAACAATCAGGATTGCCTTGATTTGCTTTTTTGAGGTGGCTATGGCTTGTAGGCTACAGCCGATGGAGATAATTGCCAGGGTAAATCCCCACAGGTGAGATTGGAAATCAATGGCGTTTGGTTGATCGAGAAAGCCAGGATATACAATAAAGAGCACTACAGCCGCATAGATCGTTTTTCGTTCTGTAGGCCAAAGGATACGCAGGATCCACAGCAATCCCAGTGCACCGAGGCAGCGCATTAAAAACGCCCCCAGGCCGTATAGCCAGGGATGCACTCCAAAAATCTCGAACATCCAGCCAACAAAATAGCCGCGTAAGGGGCGGTCAATTGCAAAAACATCATGAAACTTCTCGGCACCCTGGCTGACACCTGCGTACATCAAGTACCAATCATCGTTGTAATAGCCCAATAAGTGGGCAATCGCCATGTAGCAAATTGCAGCAACGGCAATAAGTAATACATAGGGGAGTAGCAAAGCCAAAATATCTCTAAATGAATATTTCGTAAGTTTTGGATTTAACAATTTAGACTCCGCGATAGCGAAGTGACACTATACAGCGGGAGCAGCAAATTTGTCAATGCTAAATGAAGAAAAACCATCCCGGATAATCTGATGGAAGTAAGTCGGTGAAAATACTTGAAAAGAATTTCCAAATCGGCTATTGGCACCATGAAATCAATCCGCTGCATAATTCCTGGCAAAATCAGCCTTCGCTCTTCCCAGCACTGGAAGGGTGGGGTGGTGGAGCGGGGGTTTTACGCTGCACTATATTGAGTATATAGAAGATCCCTGTGGCAACCAGGATGCTGCACATAACAACAATCATTACTGCTGTTGCTCCAAAGGGGATAATCAGCTGACCCATCAACCAGGGTATGACCATGCTGCCAAGGCTGGCGCCAACGAAAAAAAAGCTCGTTATTTTCCCTGACATATGCATGCGGCTCTGGGCATCATTGAGGAGGGAGGGAAAGGTTGGCGCCATAAACAAACCCGTACCTATCGTTCCAAGCCATAGAAGCCATTCGGTGGACGAGAAAAATATGATCACAAGCAAGCTGACGATAATTCCGCAGAAATCCACCCAAAGGATTTTTTGAGGTTTGAATTTTACAGCCAGAGGGATGGAGATCACGCGTCCCAGGGTTAAAGCAGCCCAAAATGCCGCATTGATACTGGCTGCCAACCTGGGATTGCCATATACCTGGGAGGTTGTAAAGGTAAAAATCCAGCCTCCAAATCCCAATTCTGCCCCGGTAAATGCAAAGAAGATCATGGTGATCAGGATGACGAGAACAGAAACAGCCGGCCGTTCTTCAGCCAGTTGTCTGGAATGGATATGAGAAGGGCTGGGGGAAAAGAGGACAAGTAATGCAACGGGCAGGAACAGGATGGACAAAGCCCAATAAATGCTGTTCAGAGAACCCGTAGTGCTGATTACGGCTGCTACAATGAGCGGGGCAGTGGTTGTGCCAATCCCATAGAAAGCGTGAAGGCCGTTCATAAACGGTGGCACACGGTTGCCATGCAGCCAGACTATCAACGTATTGATACCCACATCCAGGTGGCTTTCTGCGATCCCAATGATGAAAAATAAAACCTGGAGAAAAAGTAACTTTTGTATCAGCGGAATCACCACCAGTATCGATGCAACCATGAGCAACGCAAGAGACAAGATCGGATGACCTTTGACCCGGTCAAATACTCTTCCGGCGGCAAACGAACCAAGCAGATATCCAAAAGAACTCACAAGAAACAACGAACTGATTTGAGCAAGGGTTGAATTGGTATTTCCAGCCAAGCCCTGCAGGGTAGGACCAAGCACAGCAGTCGCCATACCCAGGCAAATGAAACCGAGGTAATAAGCAGCGGTGGTGATGTAGGGGTTTCCTAAGGTTGACCTGGTTTGCATGATGGGAGACCTTTCCAGTTCAGCGGTGGCGTTGGTATCGAAATTAGCGGTTCTAATACATACGAGCAGCGCGGCATTTGTGATTTCTTTGCCTTCGCCAACATATCAAAGTATTTTAATGCAAACTCAGGACTTTTGGCGGATTCTATCCAAAACTTGTAATCATTGTGATAATCTGGTTGGGTATTCAAACTGAGGAATTGCATTTTGGGTATGGTTACAGTTTCATTGTTTTCCAGCATAATGGGCTCCTCTGCATAAAATTCTGCAATAACCTTTGACATTCTGGATTAGCGCGGCTACAATGATAAGAGGAGGAAGAATGAGTGCCTGGCCAGGCAAATTCATCATTGGTTTAACGGGAAATATCGCCACTGGTAAGAGCGTGGTTCGCAAGATGCTGGAGCACCTGGGTGCATATGGCATCGATGCGGATGCGTTAGGTCATCGCGCCATTGCCATGGATGCTCCCGGCTACCAGATGGTGATCGATACCTTTGGAAAGTGGATCCTGGGTCCGGATGGACAGATTGACCGTGGCAAATTAGCCCGCGTGGTATTTTCAGACCCGGAAGCTCTCGTTCAGCTTGAAGCAATCGTTCATCCGTTGGTTCGCCAGGCAGTCGATATCCTTGTCAGGCGTGCGCCTCACAAGGTAATCGTCATCGAAGCGATCAAGCTTTTAGAAGGCCCGTTACGCCAGGCATGTGATACGATTTGGGTCACGTATGCACAAAAGGAAATCCAGGTTGCACGCCTGACCCAAAAACGCGGTATGGGTCCTGCGCTGGCACACCAACGTATCAATGCACAACCAGCTCAGCTTGAAAAAGTAAAAGCCGCTAAAACGGTCATTCATAATGAGGGTTCTTTTGAAAATACCTGGGAGCAGGTGACCAGGGCCTGGAAAGAGCTCTTCCCAAGCTATGAAACTGCTGCCACCAAGCCTTCCATCGAACCGAAAGGGGAATTGATCGTGGAAAAGGCCCGCCCACGCCATGCCGCAGAGATTGCGACATTAATTGGCCGACTGAGCAATGGTAAGGTAAATCCTACCAGCGAAGATATCATGGCATCCTTTGGTGAAAAAGCTTTCCTGTTCTTGAAACTGGACGGTAAACCAGTTGGGATCGTCGGATGGCAAGTTGAAAACCTGGTAGAACGTACTGATGAAGTCTACCTTGAACCAGGACAACCACTCTCAAAAGCAATGCAAGCGTTACTGAGCGAGGTTGAGACCACCTCGCGAGATTTACAATGTGAGGCAGCACTGCTTTTCTTGCCAGTGGATTTATCCAAACAGGAAGAAGTCTGGAAATCTCTGGGCTATGAGCCACGCACCATTGAATCACTGGGAGTGCGTGCCTGGCAGGAAGCTGCCCAGGAAACCATGGGAGATGGGGAGATTTTATTCTTCAAGCAACTGCGTAAAGACCGTGTCTTGCGACCGGTATAGCATATCAAAGCTATCTCTCCGGTTGATATAGGATAAGGTAGATGGGATGGAACCAGCTGATACCATGATAGGTCAGGATTTTATACAAAACATTATTCGCTACCTGATCGAAAGTTTGGGCTTTGTTGTTGAAAGGCTCAACTGGCTCAGTATTCTCGACCTGGCGATTGTCACGCTGGTTTTTTTTGGAACCTTGATCTTATTGCGCGACACAAAGGCTGTGGTGTTGCTACGCGGTATTCTACTGCTGGTTGTTCTTGGCAGCCTATTAAACAGCACTGAAGCATTACCAGCATTCTCCTGGTTGATTCGTACAACCTTGCCTGCACTCGTCCTGGCAATTCCAGTCATATTTGCACCCGAAATCCGGCGCGCCTTGGAACGCCTTGGCAGGGCTGGCTTTATCTTTGGAAGCGGAAAGGCTTCACCGGGAATTCAAAAGTCTATTGCTGCGGTGGTTAATGCAGCTACCCGCCTCTCCGACCGCCGCCATGGGGCACTGATCGTCATGCAGCGTCTCGACAATTTGGAGGAATTTGTTCGTACAGGTGTAATTGTGGATGCACAAGTGACACCTGAATTGATCCTGCAGATTTTCTACCCAAACACACCTCTGCATGACGGGGCTGCCATCCTGGAAGGTTCACGAATTTTAGCAGCAGCTTGTGTGATGCCGCTTTCGGCAAGCGGTGTGCTGGCTCATGCAGCCGACAGGCAACTCGGCTTACGTCATCGGGCTGCTTTAGGGATTTCTGAAGTGAGCGATGCGGTTGTAGTGGTTGTATCCGAGGAAAGTGGGACGATATCTGTGGTGAGCAATGGCAGGATGATCCGCCGCCTGGATGCGGAGCGGTTAGAAAACATATTGAAAGCCTTCTTCAATCCCGATACACAACGCCAGGGATTGGCTGACGTCCTCAAGGGGATTTATCCTGGGACAAAGAAGCCAGGAGGAGAGAATTAAACGGTGAAAATCCTACGCTGGCTGGCGAAAAATGTGGGCACCTTATTGATTGCATTTACCATGGCAGTCATCGTGTGGGTATCGGCAGTTATTGCTTCAGACCCAAATGAAGAGCATATCCTTGCTCGTTCTGTTCCGATTGAAATTATCGGGCAGGATCCCGGTTTACAAATCATGAGTGATATACCTCAATATGTAACCCTTGTACTACGGGCACCGAGCTCGGTTTGGACACAGCTGAATAACAACCAGGAAGCAGTTAGTGCATGGGTGGACTTGTCTAACCTCGGACCAGGCGTGCATGATGTGGCTGTGCAAGTTCAGATCACCCCACGGCTTGTTCGCCTGATACGCCAGGATCCAGAATCACTGATCATTAACCTCGATCCAATCGTTTCCCAGGTTTTCCCGGTCAAACTGATTGTTCAAGGTGAGCCTCCCATTGGTTACCAGGCTCAAATCCCAACCCTTGATCCTTCGGAAGTAACAGTGACTGGTCCAGAGTCACTGGTTTCTACGGTAAAAGAAGCCCGCGTGAGGGTGGATGTCACCAATGAAACCCAGACAATCTTCAAAGAAGAAACACCTTTATTGCTGGATAGCGAAGGAAGGGTTGTCCGCGAATTAACGTTATCGCCAGATACGGTCACCATCACCCAACCGATCACCTTGCTTGGTGGTTACCGGTACGTGATCGTTCGTCCAGTCTCGGTAGGTCAGGTTGCTTCTGGGTATCGATTAACCAATATCTTCGTCTCACCCGTAGGTAAAATCGTGTTTTCATCCGATCCTGAGCTGGTTAATAATTTACCTGGTTACGTGGAGACCCAACCGATCGACCTAACCGGCAAAGAAGATGACTTTGAAACACTCGTGGAATTAAACCTACCTGCCGGGATATCGATCGTTGGCGACCCGAAGGTTTTAGTCCAGGTGAGTATTGCTGCGATTGAATCAAGCCTGGCGATATCCGTGCCCGTGGAAGTGATTGGGCTTGACCCAGGTTTGGAGGCGATCGTGGCACCAACCACTATCGATGTGATCCTTTCTGGACCGGTACCCGTCCTGAATACGCTTGGACCGGCGGACGTACGGGTGGTGGTGGACCTGAGTGGATATGAGGCAGGTTCCTATCAATTGATCCCTGAAGTAAATATATTGCCTGAACAGGTGGAAAAGGTTTCGATGCTGCCTGCCACGGTGGAGGTTACGATCACAGTTGCACCAACACCGATTCAAACCCCCACCCCATTTGGCAGCGTCACTCCAATAATAACTCCCACCGCGACTGCCAAACCCTAAGGATGCGCTATGACAAAACCAATCGTTGCCCTGGTTGGGCGACCCAATGTTGGGAAAAGCACATTATTTAACCGCCTGGCAGGAGGACGCCTGGCCGTTGTGGATGAAATCCCGGGCACCACACGTGATCGTCTGGTGATGGAAGCCGAATGGGCTGGCACTGTATACGATATCGTAGATACAGGAGGAATCGATCCCACACAAACTGGTCCTGGTCGCAGTCAGGAACCCCTATCGATCGGTTCAGCCGATTTTATCGAGCAAATCCGTGCCCAGGCGGAAATTGCAATTCAGGATTCAGATGCCGTGCTGTTCCTCACAGATGCTGGGAGTGGTATTACACCGGCAGATCATGAAGTGGCCAGGATCCTGCGGAAATATCAACGGGATGTGGATGGTCAGTCCAGGCCTCCCGTAATTTTGGTGGTAAACAAGTGCGAAAATGAATCGCGCCGCATGGCTGCATTAGAGTTTTATGAGCTGGGATTGGGGGAACCATACCCGATTTCCGCCTTGCATGGAACAGGTACGGGAGACATGTTGGATGCTTTAGTCGCCACGTTTAAAAAAGAAGGGGAGGAAATCGAGGACGATTCAATTAAGATTGCTATCGTTGGTAAACCCAACGCGGGAAAATCCAGCCTGCTTAATCAACTCCTGGGGGAAGAACGGGCTATCGTGAGCCCGATTCCTGGAACCACGCGGGATGCGATCGATACCCGCCTGACCTATGCGGATATCCCCATTTTACTCATTGATACAGCGGGTATAAGGCGTCGTGGGCATATCATGCCGGGCGTGGAACAATATAGCGTGTTGCGGTCCTTGCAGGCCATTGAAAGGTCAGATGTGGTACTGTTGGTTCTTGATGCTACGGCTGGCCTGACTGCCCAGGATGCGCACATTGCTGGTTTTATATTAGATGAATGGAAGAGTTGTGTGGTTTTAGTGAATAAATGGGATGCGGTTGAAAAAGATACCTATACGATGGATAAATTCACTCAAACCATCCGGCAGGAACTTAATTTTATGGACTACGTTCCGATCCTGTTCATCTCAGCCAAGACAGGTCAGCGGGTAGACCAGGTGTTATCCCTGGCATTAAGAGTCCAGGAAGAACGGCTGACACGCTTGCCAACCTCAAGGATCAATCGGATTATACAGCATGCCCAAGACCGACATGCTGCACCCTCTCATGCCGGGGCGGAATTAAAGATTTATTATGGTACCCAGGTAAGAAATGACCCGCCGGTTTTTCTACTTCATGTGAATGACCCGAAATTAGCCCATTTTACCTATCTGAGGTATCTTGAAAATTGTATTCGCAAGGAGCATGCATTTTTAGGAACCCCCATCCGCATCGTTTTACGGCCGCGCAGGAAATAAGCAAATATGGATTGTAATCACCGCGCGTGATTCACCATCCCTTAATCCGCCTTCCCTTGCCCTGATGGAAGAGCGGTTATATAATGCCTTGAACATGGAGGTCGATTGGATACTAATCAAGGTGAAATAATTCCTGGCCAAGTAAACGCCAAAGGGAAACGCTCTGGGTGTTTAAGCGTATTTATTGATACATTAGAAACGTTAATTCTGGCGGTAATTTTGTTTGTAAGCATTAATCTTATGTCTGCTCGCATCCGGGTGGATGGTGACAGCATGGTGCCGACATTGATTTCTGGAGAGTACGTGGTGGTTAACCGGCTGAGTTACCGGCTTGGAAGCCCACAACGGGGTGATATTATCGTTTTCCACTTTCCGCGCAATCCCCAGGAAGAGTACATCAAGCGAATTATCGGTTTACCCGGTGATGTGATTGAAGTCATGAATGGCACGGTAAATATTAATGGACAACCATTGGATGAAAACTACCTTAATGTAGAAACGAATTACACAGGTAGATGGGAAGTACCCGCCGATCAGTTGTTTGTTTTAGGTGATAACCGCAACAATTCCTCTGATTCGCACGATTGGGGAATGGTCCCCATGGATTACGTGGTTGGGAAAGCGATTTTAGTTTATTGGCCTCCACCTGACTGGGGCATCATTGATCATGTGTCGTTGGCAAATGCAGCCCGATGATTGGAAAATAAAATGACAGATCTATCCCGGCTTGTAGCATTGGCAGAAGAATATGAGCACGAATTACCGCCGGCCCCCGCCTTATTAAACCTCCCGGAGGGAAAACAGATTGCGGGGTGGCTCGATCATACCTTGTTAAAGCCTGAAGCAACAGCGGCACAAATCAGGGTTCTGTGCCTGGAGGCGATGCAATATCATTTTGCATCCGTTTGCATAAATCCAGTGTATGTCCCACTGGCATGTGGATTACTGAAAGACGCACCTGAAGCAATCTGTGTGGTTGTAGGTTTTCCGCTAGGGGCTACTCTTCCGGAATATAAAGTTTATGAGACGTTGGCATGCATCAATGTTGGGGCTGTGGAGATTGACATGGTGCTTAATATTGGGGCATTGAAATCTGAGGCGTATGGGTTGGTCCTGAATGATATCCAGGCTGTTACGCAAACTGCTCATAATCAGGGAGCAATCACCAAGGTAATCCTGGAGACAGCGCTTTTAACGCGCCGTGAAAAAATATTAGCATGCCTGATCAGTAAAGACGCCGGAGCTGATTTTGTCAAGACTTCCACTGGTTTTGGCACTGGAGGTGCAACGATAGAGGATGTGGAACTCATGCGTTGCATTGTTGGGTCAGAAATTGGCGTCAAGGCTGCAGGCGGCATCCGCACCTATGCCGATGCCGTGGCGATGATAAAAGCAGGGGCGAACCGTTTGGGTGCCAGCGCCGGGGTCAAAATCGTTCAGGAGGCTGAGGCAATTTTAAAATGAGCGATGATTCAAAAATCCCAAGAGATAATTCTGAAGATAATTCATCGCAAGAATACTCTCGTATTTGCCCGGAATGCCACACAGGGGTATTCCACCTGGAATATCTTACTTATTTTACCTGGCTGAATGATGAGCTTGTCACAGTGCCCAATTTTCCATCTTGGGTGTGTGATGTATGTGGAAAACGTGAATATGATATCAGGGCGGTCAGCTGGCTGAATATGTTGTTGAGCCCAACCACAGGCCAAAAGCACCGCACCCGTAGGCGGAAACTGCCGGGAAACCTTGACCGACCACAACCTCACAACTAGATGGTGACGATGGAGTAAGTAATGGTTTCACCGAATACAAATCGCCTTGTGCCAGCCGAGTTATTAACCAGCAGCCATTACATTTTTGGACAGATAAAGGTCAGCCAAAGTGGCTTGTTAGGTATGTTAACGGATATAACCGCCTCTCATTTGGAGATCAATGACGCCAGCATCGCCCCGGTGCATAAACCTTCAAGTGTGATGAATTACACCCCACAACTTTTCCTGGTTCGCTCGGAAGTGGTTGCTGTATGCCTTGGAAAACGTGAATACATGGGTTTGCAAGGGGTCATGAAAGCTGGGTACCAGCGTTTGTTTCCGTATGGGGTGCAAATTTCCACTCGTATATATGACATTACCGGGATCATTGAATGGTCTGGGCGATTCGAATTCTCTGCTCTGATTGCCGAGGGTACCAGTAGTTTCTTCATCGTCAACGAGGCGAAGCTGACCGCACCCCTTTACCCGGAATTGAAAATTGAATCCCCGGTTGTGATCGTCAATCGCAATTTTCTTGAATCATTAATTTTAAACAAGAAGTCACCCACCATCCCCGTATAGTACTGCCGCGGCAGCCCAAATTCTGCAACAGGCATCTCGATACAAAAATCCCTTCCAATAAGGCGAAGGGATTTCAAGTTGTAATAATCAGATGTTGAGCCAAAAGTAGTGCAGCAAGGCTTTTCCCATCCTGTAGCTCACCATTGAGGGCCAGCTGATATGCCTGCCCAATGGGAATCCGCTCTAAGGTGATGAATTCGTCCTCATCGCCAGGTAGTGGATCAGGATGTAGGTCGGTGGCTAAAAAAAGATGCATATACTCGGTGGAATAGCCAGGCGCTAGGTAGAATTCCCCGATCTTGACCAATTTCCCAGCAGCAAAGCCGGTTTCTTCGCGGATCTCTCTCAATGCACAATGTTCAGGTAGTTCATCCGGGCTAAGTGTACCGGCGGGCAGTTCAAGCAGCTCCTTGCCAGCCGCATGACGGTATTGGCGGATGAACAGGATGAGCCCATCTGAATCTAAAGGCAGGATCGTGACTGCTCCTACATGTTCAATGATATCCAGGTTCACCGTGTTTTGGTTTTGGAAGCGTACCTCATCCCGCCGTACATTGAAGGCACGCCCGCGATAGATGGTTGTTTGATTTAATACTTCGATGGGCATAAGACTCCTTAAAATTTACGAAGGTTTAAACTGTTTTATAGTTTAAACCTTCGTAAGACTCGGGCATAAAATTACGGGATGATCAGGACTTCTCCAGGAGGTAATTCAGGGGTGCTTAGATTGTTTTGGAGGGCAATCATATCTGGTGATAGGTCACCAAAGTAGCATGCGATGGTGTTGAGTGTATCTCCTGACTGGATTGTGTAGGTGGTTGGACGTTCTTGCAAGTGGCGGGTTCCATCAAATGGATTGCCTGTTTGAGGGATCTGAAGCACCTGCCCGGCGAAGACAATAGATGCGGAGGTTAATCCATTAAGTTGGAGCAGCTCGTTTTGATTCACATCAAACCTACGGGCAATGCAAAATGGAAATTCGCCTTCTGCCAATGTATACGATGCTGGTGGACCGCCTGGAGTTGCCTGGACGTATATAACCGGGGTGGCTGTTGGAGCAGGAGCCCCGGGTACACTGGTTGGTGGAGGGTAGGCGGATGGTTGGGTTGGATTCTGTCCTGGTACTGGAGAGGGGCTCGTCCCTTGCGGGATGGATTGAGCAGTTTGTGTAGCAAATTGACTGGATTGGCTTCCACCTGATGTTGGCTGGGTTTCACCCGGAACGGGGAACCCCTCGCTGGTAGCATTGGCAGATTCCGGCCCTTTGGAGGCAGGAAGCTTACATGCCGTTAGCCCAAACACTAGAATTCCTATTAATAGGAGTATGAAAAAAGTACGGGAAGAGCGTTTGTATTCCATGTAAATCCTCTCTCCTTCATTCAGTCACCCAAGCTGTGAGGCAGAATTATGATATGTTCGGCATGCAGGTGCTGACTAGATGATACTAGCATAATCCGATATCTGCGTCAAGCGAATTATCTGTGTGGTTTTTTGGAAGGCATTGCCTCGAAGCAAAAGTCACAGATATCTGCCCCCTCCATTATAGTTTGTGTGCGGGTAAGCTTGATATGTGGATTAAAACCCTCAATCAAGGCGAAATCTCGGTCACACGAAAGCATCCTTCCCAGCTCAGGAATACCCAGATGGTAATACATCTCTGCATACCGGCAGCGGAAAACATTGAATGCGAATTTCTTGCGAGTAAGCTCGAGAAGCTCGGTTTGGATGGCATTATCTTTTTTCCAGGTCTCCTGAATGGCTGCAAAATGCTTCAGGTCGTTTGCTTCCACATTATTGGCAAGCTGAACGCCTTGCTGGCGAGCAATCTCCTGGATGACATTGCGCACGATTTCCAGGATCTGCTCGCGATCGAACTCGGCGCTCAGAGCGTCGATCAAGGGAACCAACAAGCGCGCTTCGATTTCCCGGCGGTTGAGCAATCCCACCGCATTTAAGTAATCAGGGGGAGGGGATGAATGGTTTTCCATGTCTAATACCTCGTTGCATGTTGTGTACCTGAATTTCCTTGTTTATGTTCCAGGTCTTGTTTCGGAAAATCCCGGCAGGATTCCTAATCATCTTCCAAGGGCTGCCCGGCTGCAAATCCTACCCCGTGAATAAAGCCGCGCGCCTGTTCAGAGCGAGGGTAGGCAGCACGCAGATCGTTCCAAAACGCATCCGAGTGGTTTGGGTGTCGGCGGTGTAATAATTCATGGGCAACCACATAGTCAACTACCCAATCTGGCCAATTCTTGATTTTTTCACTGATCCGAATTTGCCCATCCGTTGGACCTCCCCTTGTACAGCTTCCCAGACGTGACTGCATGTTTCCCACCCAGCGGATTGCGTTCCATTGGATGCTCCCACGAAAGAACTTTTGATTAATCGACTCGGCGCGTAGCTGCAGGTCAGCATCGGTCCGACGGTGACGGGATACAGCAGTCTTATCCAGCTGGGAAGCAACTTGCTCCAGCAGGCTGCTTACTTTATAGCGGGGTAACCGGTGTGGAATCCGGACCAATAGCGAGCCATCTGCCTGGCGCTCCCAGCGAGAGGTTTTTTTTAGGCGTTTATCCCGCTTGAGTTCAACCCTGACCAGGTTTCCACTTGCATCACGAATCGTGTATGGCTTGTCTGGTATTAACATGCTATTTTGCGGAGAACCCTCGCAGCTCAATTATCTGCTCACCAACCTTCACCAGGTGATAGGGCATCCAAGCCATGCCAAAGAAATCGAGCAGGAGGTCCTTCTTCTGAGCCGAGATTGGAATCTCGGTGATCTGACTGGCTGCTTCACCCCATTTATCATTCACTGCCTGTAACGCAGCGGCTTTGTCTGCTTCGATCGCTGCAATCTGAGTCTGAATATCTTTGATGGCTTCAATCGATTCTTCCACATCACCCTTGGCCTGGGAGGTCATACGCCGTTTGGTGAGTGAGGTGGAAATGGAGCGTTTACGGGTAAAGCCTAGCAGTCCTGCAAAGGTTTCGGCTACGTTACCTGCTTCCTCTAGCTTGCGGCTGCTTAGATCCGATTTATCCTGTTCCAGCTCACGCTGTTCACGCTCCAGTTTGTCATTCAACGTCCGCAATTTTGAATCAAAGGTCGCCGAAGCTTTCTTGAGCTCTGCCTCACATGCCTGGCGGGCAGCATTGGAACACTGGGTGCGAAACTCAGCCTCTGATATGTGAGGCTCTGCATATAGTTTGAGCTCTTCATTGGCGCGTATCATCACCTCACTGTTGCGGTATGCCCAATCGATGAAATCCTTTTTTAAGGAATTCATCAGCTTGACATCATTCAAGGGAGCTTCTGGTGATGTAAAGCGTGCTTGAGGATCGGGAGTCTGCTCGAGTTTTGATGGATCGATCCATTCACCAGGGAAGTTTTCCCAGCGTACGATGCCGCGCCGATCAGGGTTTTCGACCAGTGCAGTTTTGAAAACATCGATATCCAGCTTGTATTTAAGGTTAACAAGACGGGCGCTTGCCTGGGAAAGAAGGACCCCTCGATAGATCAACCCCTGGCTGAGTGCTTCTGTTGGCATTTCACGCCCGGCAGCCTTGAATGCCTGCGTAAAAGTGAGATTGTTGGGCAAAAAGAACTCATCGATCCCAGCTGGAATAGCGGGACGCGTCAACGAAAATTCTGTCCCAAGATGACCAACTGAATACGGAACCGGTTGAGAACCCTGAGCTGGTGAGACTTGCTCTGAGATAACTGCCGGCTGTGAAATTGTTGCTTCAGCTGTTGGAGTTGGCATGTTGGCGTCTGCCAGCTTGTTCAGCTCAGGGATTTGGGTTCGAGTCAGTGGTCCCGTCAGGTAGTTCATTGCCCAGCGGGTCTGAAACACAACCGGGCCTGTGGAGTTCACATTGTGCAGCAGGAAAATGCGTTTTCCAAGGGTGGAGATCAGGCGATCATACTCTGCGCGATTCAAACTGCCCGCCATGGCGCTATCCAATCCATCCAATAAACGCTGCTTATCCTGGTCTGTCTGAAGCTTGCCAATCATCCAGGTGCCTGCGTTGGATAGTGCCTTGTAATCGACATCAACCGGATTCTGGGTGACCAGAACCTGCCCCACACCAAAGGCGCGCGCCTGCTTGAGCATCCTCAGCATCGGCTGTTTGGAAGGTGGGTTGGCTACTGGAGGCAGGTATCCGAAAATCTCATCAAAATAGACCAGGGCGCGCAATGTGGTTGTACCAGCCTGTGAGCGCATCCACGTCTCAACTGCCGAATATAGTAATGTAATGAAGAACATTCGCTCAGTGTCGCTGAGATGAGAAATGTAGAACACACTATGCCGAATTTTTCCATCAGGAGTGTACAGTAAGGAAGGGATGTCCAGTGGCTGTCCTTCAATCCACACCTGGAATGCCGGGGAGGCAAGGATATTATTAAGCAGCATAGCCAGCTCAAAACGATCCTTTTCAGGGAAGAATGTGTTGATATCAAACACACCAAGCTTGGTAAACGGTGGTGATTGGGTTTGCAGGATCAGCTCACCCAGGTCAAGGTCTTTGCCCTGCCGCCAGGCAGTTTCAAAGATATTGGAAAGCAGGATATGCTCACGCGAACGTACCGGGTCGATATCCTGCAAGCCCACCAGGCCAAGCAAGGCGGTCACGGTGCCGGAAATTCTTTCTCGCAGGACTTCCTTGTTACTCTCCCAGGCAATGGATGGGGCTTTCAATGAGGCAAGTATATTTATCGGCACACCTGCATCTGATCCAGGCGTGAAAACGGTGAACCGGGCTGAATTCTTGAGTCTGAGTATCCGCTCTGGGTCGATCCCCCAATCTTTAAGACCCTGTCTCCAAAGCTGGGCAGTATCTGCTCCGGCCTGCTCTATTGTTTTTCCAGCCCGGCGTGCCTGGTCGGGGTTGACCCACGGCTGGAAGTCCTGTGGTAATAAATCGGGGAAATGCAGTAAAGTGTTGGTGATATCTCCCTTGGGGTCGATCATCAATGCAGGGATATTATTAAGCGCGGCTTCTTCCAATAGATCGATACATAACCCAGTCTTGCCTGAACCCGTCATACCGACCACGACCGCATGGGTGGTCAGGTCTGCCTGCTCATAAAGCACGGGTTGTTCAGTTGCCTTGGCTTGTTGGGTGTCATAAACACGGCCCAGATAGAATTTTCCACTTGTTTCCATCGTTGTTCACCTTTGCGATCGATTATAGATTTGTTGAAATTCTGCCATGTATTGTGCGGTAATATCCGGATTATGAATTATAAGGGTATTTTCGTCGTTATTATGCTCAGCATTATTACTGAAATTGTACGAACCGATAATCACGATTTGTTGATCGATAATGATGACTTTGTTGTGCATCAGGCGCGGGTTGCCATCCAGATTGACCTGAATGCCGGCATTGCGCAGATTATCGAACTCGGTACCTGAATTAGAGTGGTACTGATCTTTATCAAAAACACCGATTACTGTTAGGCCCGATTTTGCCCGTTCAACCAGGGCAGCGGATAATTCATCGGAGGTGAAGGAATATGCCAGGAAGTAAATACTCTCCTCTGCCGAGTTCACCAGCTCCAGGATATGTTCCAATGTACCATCCTGGGGTGAGAAATATACTTCGATCAGGCTGCCGTCCAATTTAATGGTTGGATATGGAGTGATCGGTGATTTGACTGGTCCAAAATCATCATCCAGGAACATTTGCTCAAACTCAAACCTATAATCTTCAGCCAATTTGGATGACCGTAAACGAATCAGATTGTTGTTATCCAGGTAAGCTCCACCCGTGGTAAAGTTCATCGAGCCAGTCCAGACTTCAGAACGATCGATGATAACAAATTTATCATGCATCAATCCTTCCTGCCGGTCGCCCCACACCTCGATACCGGCTTGTTTCAGCTCCTGGATCTCCATTTCATCCATATTATCGCTTTCAGTGACCATCCGCACATCCACTCCACGGCGATGGGCATTCATCAGAGCGTCTCGCAACGACCATAAGTTGAAGTCATAGATGGCGATATCTACAGTTACGCGTGCCTGGTCAATGGCATCCGCCAGGGCTTCGTCTATTCCACCCCGGTAGGAAGTGGTGGCTGGATCGGCGGGGTCGGTGAAATACACAGTATACCAATCAGAGGCAAGGGTAGTGGGAGTGGCGAGGGTGTTTATGCCCTGCGAACCTATTCCAGGATTGCAAGCACTGGCAATAATGATAATGATGACAAGGGGGAAGGTGATTTTGACCAATTGGGGAACTGGTTATAGCAAGGTGGGAAAATGGTTCTGTAAAGTGATTATAGCTTAAAAAAATACCTCAATCTCGTTGTTGTGTTGAGACTGAGGTACACAGTTTGAAACCATCTGACAAAGGCTAACTTTCAGAACTTAACTTTTTTTCTTAGTTGATTTCATTTCTGTTTTTTTTACGTTTTCTGCGACCCGATATTTCGTAATCCTACTGATCAAATCCAGCGGTATTGGTTTGTTATGCGGAAATTTTACAGCGCCTTTTGAGCCTTCAAATTGGGATAATTCATCCTTGAAAGCTTCAATTCCACTTGGTGCTGGATAAAATCCAATGTGATTTTTATACGCGGCAAAGTGAACCAGATTACCATAAAGAAAAAAAGTGGGCATCTGATAGCTGATTTTCTCCTCAGCCTCAGGGGCAGCAGCTTTAATGGTTGCCCGAACGTCTTCCAGTCTCCTTTGGATATCCGTTGGGAAAGTGGCAATATACTCATCAATGGAAACATAGCGAGCTGAATCACCGTTCATGACATCTCCTTTTATCTTGAATTATTCTCAAAGCAACAAGCCCATTAATACGAAGTTGAGGGAACCGTGGATGTAACTTCAACCGGTATCGTCTTGGTGGCTTGCAGGAATCCAATGTACATCAGGATTACCCCAAGGAATTCACTCAGGTATAGATAATCGGGCAAGCCCATTTTAAGGAATGTGCCGCCGAGGGCAGGCAGGATTGCCCCCGCTGCAATCAGGATATTACCAACCATGCGGTTGAAAAGGAGGCGCTTGCGCCAGAAAATGTATGCTGAATAGATTGCCCCACCCACCAGCGTGAATGTGCCATAGATGTTTAATAAGATGGTCAATAAAAGTATTATTCCAGAACGCGTCAGGATATCCTTGTATTGGGCTGAGGCTGGTTGCGCTGTATTGAAGAAGGCTGCCGCAGGTGTTACCGGCGCTAGAATTACCAGGACAAACGCCAGCAGACTGATAACGATAAGGATATCGTTTAATACTTCGGTAAACCCCTTACGGCGTAGGAGAAGGTTGATGGTGCCCTGTCCAAGCCAGGCAGCCGTCAACATCGCCCCGCACAGGTACCACAACTTGAGAGCCAGCTCGTTATAGGTGAAAAACATGATCACTTCGGTCAATGTGCCAATCCCATACAGAATCAGCCCGATCCCCCAAAACAAAAGATGCTTGCCATGCTTTACCTTATATCGATTGAAGACTGCAGCAGCAAAAATGAAGGTAATCAGTGTTGAAAAAAAAGGCAGGTAGTGCATTTAAATTCCCTGTGATAGCGATATGATCATATCTAGTATGAATTAATGGTTTGCATGTTGAATTGCATCATAGGTATCAAGCAATGTGATGATGATTAAATCTGAAAAGGTGTTCATCTTGCGAACCAGGTCTGCCCAAACTTTAGGTGAACACACTTCCATATTTTCATAAGTGGTAAGAATAGAATCTAAAACCATGGTGCGGAAGAACTGGAATGCATGGGCTGCTTCCACGTTGGTCAATCCAACTCTCTGGCCGCGTGAGGCATACTCATACCCAAGCGAACGCGCCTCCGCATCCAACCCTTCCTCGTTGGAAGTTAGATGGCCGATCAAGCCCTGGACTAACGACCGTCCACTCAACCGGTATTGTTGACGGGCCTCATCATCCATCTTGAGATACCAATTCTGTGCTTCCAAATTACTTTCGTTGATTTGAACCCTTGTATTGCGCAAGACATCAGCATAGATGGAGATCGCTTCGGAGGTTACCTGATCATGCCTTGTGTGCATGCGGACTTCAAGATCTGAACGGCGGAAGCGCCTGTGTCCACCCTGGGTACGCTGGGAGGGCAAAAATCCCTGGTCTGACCATACCCGCACCGTGCTGGGATGGACCCCAAGGATTTCTGCAGCCTGACTCAAAGTTAACCATTCGTCCATACAGATGCCTCGAAAACACCGAATAAGGATAGCAATGACCAACTTTATCAGTTTCAGATTAATCTTACAATGTAGATTTCCTTAGAATTTGTTTAGAAGATTCGAAGAAGATGAAAAATGGGTGATGTCCAATGGGAGGGATCAGGACATCACCCAAACCTTTTACAACCAATCCCGCCTCCAAAAAACGATTCCGACCACCGCCGTAACTATGATCGTCAGGAATATGATTCCCAGGTAGGTTAATGGATTGCTTTCGAAGGGCAGGCTGACGTTCATACCATAGAAGCTGGTGATCAGGGTTGGCAGGCTGACGATGATGGTGATCGAAGCCAGGAATTTCATGACGGCATTCAAGTTGTTGGAGATGATCGAAGCAAACGCATCCATCATGTTGCTCAGGATATTGCTGGAGATATTGGTCATTTCGATGGCTTGTTGAGTTTCTGTGAGTACGTCTTCCAACAGGTCTTCATCTTCTTCAAACTCACGAAACATCTGGCTTTGCTGGAGGCGCTTCATCATCAGCTCGTGGGATTTCAGGGCGGTGGTGAACAGGGTCAGGCTTTTTTGATATTTAAGCAGTGCGAGCACTTCCTTATTTCGTGTGGATTTCTGTAGCTGATCTTCCAGGGCATCCACAGCTTTGGTGATCTGACGCAGGTGGGTCAGGTAGTGTGTCGCTGCCCTTAGCAGCAAGCGCAGCACAAAACGGTTACGCTTGACCGTGGAGAGATCTTTGAGACTCGCCATCTCTCGTACGACTTCATTTTCTTGCCGGCAAATGGTGACGATATAATGGTCGGTGAGTATAATCCCTAAGGGAAGGGTTATGTATGGGATATCAACAATCTCGCTTTCAAAATATGAGACACGCAACAAGATCAGCTGATCGCCGTTTTCCCTCTCTGTACGGGCACGTTCGTCAATATCCAGGCTGTAGGTGATGTAATCATGGGGGATGCCCAGCTCGATCAGGCGTGAAATCTCGTCCGGGGTCGGATGGGTGACATTTATCCAGCTTCCAACAATTGGGTCGGGGATGATGCGCAGCTCGTTTTCGATATTCTTAAAGATGGTGATCATGTGTGGCCTCCTTAAAACAAATTTCCCGGAAGCCAGGCTACCCGGGAAATTAAAGTGCGCAAAAAAGCTTCCCTGCTAAGCCTCCAGATACCTATCAGCAATGTTCAAATGTAAAAGGCCTGAACGTAAGTCAGGACCGTCAGATTCGCCGCCCTCATCCGGGGCAGCAGTAGATACAGCAGTCATTCCAGAAACTTCACTCCGATTCATATACAGTTCCAAAATATATACCAATGAATTGTGCGGCTCATATTTTAGCATAATCATGGCTTGTGGGCAAGGTAAAGCGAATAAAGCATTTGTCTCAGGTAAAAAGGTCTTCAGCCATGGATCTTTGATTTTGCAAGTGAGCCGATTGGTGAATAATTCGGGGCTGCCTGATGCTTCTTTCCAGGCAGCCCCACCGATTAATCAATATAAGCTAACCTAGATTATTCCGGGGGCGTCAAATCCCAGTAAGTCATCCGGACGACCCGGTACGTGTAATTGGCGGTCAATTCGGGGCTGACGAAGACCCCGTACCGTCCGAAGGTGTACTTGTTGTCTTTGACCTGTGCAACCTGGTGCCCGTTGACGAAGATTGTCAATGTGTCGCCGATGGCCTGGATTCCCATGACGTTCTGCCTGTTAGTGCCCGCCAGGATGTAGTCGCTCTTTGTCCAGCTGACCAGCTCTTTTGTGGTAAAGGGGTTTGCGCCATCCAACCGGAAGACCCAGTAATGGCCATCGCAGGAGAATGCCACTACATATCCGTAGGATACACCAGCCTGGTGTTCCGGGCCACGGATAATCATCCCGTATGCATCCTTGCCAGAGCAAGCGCCTGAGTCAAAGGTTGATTGGAAGTAAAAATCTGTCAGCTCGCGCCATTGGAAATACCAGGTGCTGAAGCTTTTTAACTTACCCGTGACGTAGAATTTTGAACCTGTTTCGGTGATCTTGATGAAGTTGGTATTCGGCAGCAGCCCTGACCTTGGATTCACCCAATCATTGATGTTCTCTCCAGTCATCGGGTCATCAAAAGTTGGGCTACCGTAGGTAGCAAATGGGTCAAACGACCCCGGCACAGGGGTGACGTTGGCGGTAGGTGCTGATGCCAAGGGCGGAATCTCCACCGAGAGTGAATAACTGGTTGCTCCGTCCGCGGCTGTCAAACTGAGATAATAATCCTGGGTGGCAGGCAGGGTACCGGACCATAAAGTGTCCTGCGTGGTGTTGCTGAGCAGCACCTGCCCATCCGCGGCAAAGATGCCTAAATATACGTCCGCATTGGGAGACCATACTTTTACATTCATGGTTTGGGTGGCGCTGGCTTGCAATACATAATAGAGTGTCTGCCCACTATCAATGTTTCCATTAAGAACCGCTGAAGTTCCCCCGGCAACGAACTGGATTCGACTGGCAGGGGGAAGGGTTGAGGCGGTGGGAGGGATAGCGGTAGGCGGCACTGCGGTGGGCGGAACGGCTGTGGGTGGCATGGCAGTGACCGTCACCATCACAGCTGTGGGTGGAACCGCGGTGTTTGTCGGCTCAGCTGCCACACCCGTGGTCGAGGTCGGTAGTATCGGTGCTTGTGTAACTGGGGGTGGGGTGTTGCCACTCGCAGGTAATTTACAAGATGTTGCTGCGAATGCTAACATCACCAATAATACACACGTGAAGATGATTTTCTTATTCATGCTCTTCTCCTTAGGTACGTTCAGCGATCACCCAATGTATGTTGCCAATGCTGCTATTCTACATCATTTTGTGGATCGCTTCGGCAAGTTTCATTAACGATTGGTTGCAATTGTTGTGCCGGACTAGGCATCATACACTCGTATGGCAGATGTGCCCTCCATAGGGCAGTAATGTTCACAAATTCCACAACCGATACACAGGTTGCGCAGCACAGATGGGCGTTTTACGATGATGGATTTGCCACTTGCATCGATCACTTCGGCTTCTTCTAATGTGATGGATTTCTGCGGGGTGGGGCACATTTCCTCACACACGATGCAGGGTACCCCGCTTGCCCACGGCAGGCAGCGGTTGCGGTCGAGGCTGGCTTTGCCAATCACCTTTAATCGTTTCTCTTCCAGGTTTAATAACGGGATTGCTCCACTTGGGCATACCTGTCCACAGGCAGTACAGCCAAAATCACAATATCCCACGCGCGGCACCAATAAAGGCGTCCACACGCCGGCCAGGCCAGCTTCAGTAAGGGCGGGCTGCAGGGCGGTGGTGGGGCAGATCTTCATGCACTGTGAGCAACGGATGCAGGTGGAAAGGAATTTGTCTTCCCCACCCACCCCTGGTGGACGGATTCGCCACGGATTTTCCTGCCGCAAGCGCAGGTCTGTGCCCAATAATAATACGCCTGCAGCCCCGGTTGCCAGCGCTCCCAGGGCATTTCGGCGTGATAAATCGAATTCTTCTTTCTGGGCGGGTTTCAACCGAAAGTGGAAGCGGATATCGCCCGGCTTGCAGCTGGCCATACAGTCCAGGCAGACAGTACATTCCGAGGGCATGATGTGGAAATCCTCAGGGTTGGTATCAACTGCCCCAGGCTTGCATACGACCGCGCAGCGTGTGCATTGGGTGCAGGTTGAGCCAACCACCGGGCGGAACAGGGAAACTTTAGAGAGCAGCCCCAGCAGCGCCCCCAATGGACACAGGTAGCGGCACCAGAAGCGGTGTGCCAGCAGGTTTAAGCCGAACAAGCCAAAGAACAGCATTGCAACGGCCAGATTCTGGGCAAAGGCAGGCTGCTCTACAGGCACGACTGTCCCTCTCACCAGCCCTTCGAACCCATCGAGGGCTGAAGTGAGGAAATCTACCCGGTAGAGAAGCACCTCGATGGAGTTGACTGCGTAAAAAAGGGCAGGCAGGAGGGCGGTGGTCAGCGTACGGGTGAAGATGGTGAGGGGATCGAATATGAACAATGTCAAGCCGCCGAACAATGCCATTGCCAGGCTGGTGGCAAGCAGGAAATACTTCACCAGGCGTAACCGGGGAGAGTTCGTTTTTACCCGTTGGCGGGCTTTGCGGAAGGAAACCCATTCCAGCAGGCTTCCCAATGGGCAAATCCAGCCACACCACACACGACCAATGACCAGGGTCAGTCCAACTGTGACCAGCGCCAGGGCAAATTCTGCGATCCACTCCCGGCTGGCAAGCATTGCCCCTAATGCGAGGAACGGATCCAGGCGGAAGAAGACATCAGCCAAAGGCGGGGCAACCCGTTTTTGCACCACGGTAAAAATCAGGATGATGTAGAAGATAAAAAAGAAAACTTGTGTGGCTTGCCTGAGGCGCAGCCAGCTTGCCCAGCTCATCAGAGTTGAATCTCCTGGATGTTGACTGAGGCCAGGTCCATCGTGCCCAACCCCATGTCTGCGCAGGCCTGGATATAGCCGATATCACTACCGGTGAGGTCAAACAGGGTGGTGGCGTAAGCATCAGCGGCCACAATATCCCGGCTGGCGATGACTGTATCCATCTGCTTGACATCCCCCAGGTCGCCACCGGTGGGACCATTGGCGGTGAGGATGCGCACGGCATCGATCACAGTAAGGCTGGGTCGTACGAGGCTGGTCAGGTCGGCGATGCGCTGGGAAAGGTTCATGTGAAACATGCCACGGTCCAGGACGGTCCCCATCAGGTTCTTGGCTCCCAGGGTCAGTCGCGTGGACCCGTGGTCTTTAGCGATGGGGACGTTGATCAGCAGGTCGGCTTCCAAAATATCCGGGTATATTTCCACCGAGGTGATATCCCTGCCATCCGGGATGTCTACCACTCTGTACTTAGCATGGTTCATCACGTGCATCTCTCCACCGGCTGCCTCGACCGCATCCTGGATGCCCGAGATGGCATAGGCTGATTTGGCTGTACCGCCGAAGGGGTAATCCATCACGCGCACGCGTTTGGCACCCGCTTCCAGGCATAACGTCACCAGCGTGCCCACCACGGTGGGGTTGGTGGTGGTGGCATATTCCGGGGTGTGGTAAGCGGTGCAAATATTGGGCTTGATGATCACGTCAAAGCCGGAGCTGACGAAGCTTGCCATGCCACCCAGAGCATCGATGGCGAGGCGGGTGATGGCTGCCGGGTCGGGTCCGTGTGCCACCGCCAGGTAAGCCGGGGTTGTGGTGGTCGATTCCGGGTTGGTTGAAGACAGGGTGGGGTTGGTTCCAGCCTGGGTGGGCTGAGTGGAAATCACCCCTGCCGTGGGGTTGGGTGGAATGGTTGGCTTTATTCCAGTAGTGGCTATATCAGCAGGGGTTGGTTTTTGCTTGGGAGTGCAGCTTGCCAGGGCGACCCCGGCTGCCATGGTAGCAGTCAGCTTCAGGAACGCCCGGCGCGAAACGGGAGGTCGATGGTTCATAGAATATCTCCATATTGAATACAATTGAGGAAAATACCGTTAATAGCCATGCGATGGAGGAATACAAACTTAATTGTACCTGATTATAATCTGTCTGAATGGCTCTGATGATTTTTATACGTCTTACCGGGGCATTCATCTATCAACCTTACCAAGAACCGATATAATGAATATTCACTAAAATTGATACAACTTATTAAAAGTCCAAAACAGGACTGGTTGTTTGGCGTTAAGATCATGTTATTTCCTGAGGTAACTAAAATGAATGTATTCATACGTCCCTTCATATGCAGTGACCTTAATGACCTACTTACACTCACCTTATTGGCATTCGAGCCGATCTTTATTTCTTTTGAAAAAATACTCGGATCACACATTTATGCGATCATCTATCCTGATTGGCAAAAAAGACAGACAGAAGGGATTGAGAAAATCAGCCAGGATAATAAGATCAGCCTGTGGGTGGCGGAAGTGGATGGAAAAGTGGTTGGTTATATTGCCTTTGAAATCTACGCTGATGCTTCAGCGGAAGTCCAATTACTGGCTGTCCATCCTGAGTACCAAAACCGTGGGATCGGCACGCAGTTAAACACCTTTGTACTTCAACAAATGAAGGCCAATGGTGTAAAACTGGCAATTATAAGCACAGGTGGGGATGAATCGCATGCGCCTGCCAGAAGGTCTTACGAAAAGGCGGGATATACTGCATTACCTTTAGTGAAATACTACCAGGCTTTATAAGCCGGTGGTAAATATAGGCTTAATTCATTTCCTAATACAAAAAAAGAAGTTGTTGCTTGCTTGTTTAAGCGCTAACCTTTACACTATTTTCTGAGATGCACTTCGTGTGCTTCGTGTGCTTCGTGTGCTTCGTGTGCTTCGTGTCGGAGAGCGTTTATTTTGCGCACTTTTGTGGTTAGCTATTCTTTATCAGCTATAATCTTGCCATGAACCCCTACCCCGTCCC
>Ga0209254_10000899_pt1 | contig 26063 bp, 21 predicted proteins | sample FrelakmetDIP11DI_FD_187148 | JGI IMG/M metagenome (GOLD analysis project Ga0209254, IMG submission 187148) | Freshwater lake sediment microbial communities from the University of Notre Dame, USA, for methane emissions studies - DIP11 DI (SPAdes)... | ecosystem: Environmental > Aquatic >...
AGCGGTGGCGACAGCGCGATGATGTCGCCCGTCACCCGGATCAGGATGCCCTTCTCGAACGCACGCACGAAGGCGTCGAATGCCCGTGCACCGGGCTTGCCTGCGATCGGCTCGAGTTCCACTGCACCGATCAGCCCGAGGTTGCGCAGGTCGATCACGTGCGGCAGTCCCTTGAGCGAGTGCACCGCATCGGCCCAGTAATCGGCCATCTCTCTCGCGCGGGTCAGAAGTCCGTCGCGACGATAGATCTGCTGCGCGGCGAGGCCGGCTGCGCAGGCCACCGGGTGCGCCGAGTAGGTGTAGCCGTGGAACAGCTCGATCGCGCCTTCCGGCCCGTGCATGAACGCGTCGTAGATCTGCCGGCTCGCAGCCACGGCGCCCATCGGTACCGCACCGTTGGTGAGGCCCTTGGCCATGGTGATCAGGTCGGGCACGACGCCGAAATACTCGGCGGCGAAAGGTGCGCCCAGGCGGCCGAAGCCCGTGATCACCTCGTCGAAGATCAGCAGGATGCCGTGCTTCGTGCAGATGTCGCGCAGGCGCTTGAGGTAGCCCTGCGGCGGGATCAGCACACCCGTGGAGCCTGCAACCGGCTCGACGATCACCGCCGCGATGTTGCTCGCGTCGTGCAGCGCGACGATGCGCTCGAGGTCATCGGCGAAATGCGCGCCCCAGGCGGGCTCCCCGCGCGTGAACGCATTGTGGGCGAGATCGTGCGTGTGCGGCAGGTGATCCACGCCCGGCAGCTGCGCACCGAAGAACTTGCGGTTGTTGACCATGCCGCCCACGGAGATGCCGCCGAAACCCACGCCGTGATAGCCGCGCTCGCGGCCGATGAAGCGGGTGCGCGTGCCCTCGCCGCGTACGCGGTGATAGGCGAGCGCGATCTTCAGTGCCGTGTCCACCGACTCCGAGCCGGAGTTGGTGAAGAACACGTGGTCGAGTCCCTCGGGCAGCCAGCGCACGATCTCGTTGGCGAGTTCGAACGCCGCCGGGTGACCCATCTGGAACGGCGGGGCGTAATCCATCTCGGCGATCTGGCGGCTGACCGCATCGGAGATTTCCTTGCGGCCGTGACCGGCATTCACGCACCACAGCCCGGCGACCCCGTCGAGAACCTGCCGGCCGTCCGGCGTCCAGTAGTGCATGCCGGAGGCCTTGGCGAGCAGCCGCGGATTCGCCTTGAACTGCCGGTTCGCGGTGAACGGCATCCAGAAGGCTTCGAGCCGCGAGCGATCAGGACGGGTCTGGACTGACATGGGGAGATTCCGGGCGGTGAGGACTTGGAATGATAAGAAAAATTGACACCTCCCTCAAATCAGCCGGAAACTTCGCGCCCTTTCGGCTCTTGTGTCCAGGATATTCAACGCCCATGTCGAACGTGACCTTGGATGTCGGTGCCCAGCTGCGCGCCGTCCGTACTCTCTACGGCCTCTCCCAGCGCGAACTTGCCAAGCGCGCCGGGGTCACCAACGGACTGATCTCGCTGATCGAGCAGAATCGGGTGAGCCCCTCGGTAGGCTCGCTCAAGAAAGTGCTGGATGGCATCCCGATGTCGCTCGCGGAATTCTTCACCCTGGACCTGACCTCGAGTCCGCAGGTGTTCTTTTCCAGCGACGAGCTGACCGATCTTGGCGACCGCAACGTAGCATTGCGACTCGTCGCGGCGCACCGGGCGAACCGCTCAATGTCCGTCATGCACGAGCGGTATGCTCCCGGCGCCGACACTGGTGCCGACATGCTGCGGCATGAGGGCGAGGAGGGCGGCGTGGTGGTCCACGGACGAATCGATCTGACCATTGGCGGCGAGACGCGGGTGCTCGGCCCCGGTGATGCCTACTATTTCACCAGTGCGATCCCGCACCGCTTCCGCAACTCTGGCAGCGAGCCCTGCGAAATCGTTTCTGCCAGCTCGCCACCCACGTTCTGATTCAACCCGGGACCGACAGCAAGCCATGACCGACAACACGACCGACTGGCATGCACGGGCGCGCTCGCTCGCCATCGAGTGCCGCGCTTTCATCGACGGCAGTTATGTGCCGGCCACCGCCGGCGAGACATTCGACTGCGTGAGCCCGATCGACGGCCGGTTGCTGGCCAGGGTCGCCTCCACCGACACGCCTGACGTCGACCGCGCAGTCGCGGCTGCGCGGCGCGCGTTCGAGGCAGGCACTTGGTCGCGCCGGTCGCCGCGCGAGCGCAAGCGCGTGCTGCTGAAGTTCGCGCAGCTCATCGAGCAGCATGCCGAGGAACTCGCGCTGCTCGAGACGCTCGACATGGGCAAGCCGATCTCCGACAGCCTCGCCGTGGACATTCCGGCCACGGTGCGCTGCATCACCTGGTATGCCGAGGCGATCGACAAGCTCTACGACGAGGTGGCGCCGACGGGCCATGACGCGCTGGCGATCATCACGCGCGAGCCGGTCGGCGTGGTCGGTGCCATCGTGCCATGGAATTTCCCGCTCATCATGGCGGCCTGGAAGATCGGCCCGGCGCTCGCCGCCGGTAACTCGTTCATCCTGAAGCCCTCGGAGAAATCGCCACTCACCGCGATCCGTATCGCCGCTCTCGCGGCCGAGGCGGGCATTCCAGACGGCGTTTTCAACGTGCTGCCCGGATACGGCCACACCGCCGGCCAGGCGCTCGCGCTGCACATGGACGTCGACTGCATCGGTTTCACCGGTTCGACCCGCACCGGTAAACGCATGCTCGAGTACGCGGGCCAGTCGAACCTGAAGCGCGTGTGGCTCGAGTGCGGAGGCAAGTCGCCAAACATCATCCTCGCCGACTGCCCGGACCTCGACCGCGCCGCGGCCGCCGCCGCCTCGGCAATCTTCTTCAACCAGGGCGAGATGTGCTCGGCGGGCTCGCGGCTGATCGTCGAGGAGCGCGTGCGCGACGAGGTGCTCGAGAAGGTTGTGGCGGCGGGCCGGCGCATGGCGCCGGGCGACCCGCTCGATCCCGCGACGAAGCTCGGCGCGATCGTCGACGAGGTCCAGACCCGGACGGTGCTGGGCTACATCGAGGCCGGTCGCGCGGAAGGTGCGCGGCTGCTCGCCGGTGGTCGCCGCGTGCTCGAGGAGACCGGCGGATGCTACGTCGAGCCCACCGTGTTCGACGGCGTGAGGCCGGAGATGACCATCGCGCGCGAGGAGATTTTCGGGCCGGTGCTCGCTGCCATCACCGTGCGCGACGGTGAGGAGGCCGTGAAGGTCGGCAACTCAGTGATCTACGGCCTGGCCGCCGCGGTCTGGACGCGCGACGTGACGCGCGCGCACCGCATCGCGCGTGCGCTGCGGGCGGGCGTGGTGTACGTCAACTGCTACGACGCCGACGACATCACCACGCCATTCGGGGGCTTCAAGCAGTCCGGCACCGGGCGCGACAAGTCGCTGCACGCCTTCGACAAGTACACGGAACTCAAGACGACCTGGATCGACCTCTCGTGAGCGGCTATCGCAACGTCACCTTCGACGAGCTGGAAGTCGGTGCCTCGGCGAGCGTAAGCCGCCCGCTCACCCAGACCGAGATCGAGGCGCTGGTGCTGGTCTCGGGCGACGTCGAGCCGTTCCACATCGACGCGGGCATGGCACCGCCCGCCGAGCTGATCGCCGTCGACGCGGTCGGCGTGAGTGCCGTTATCTCCGGGCTGCTCGAGCGGCGCCTGCCCGGCCCGGGCACGCGCATCGTCTCGACGCGGCTCGACTACTCGGGCCAGGTTCGGGTCGGCGAGGAGCTCGCCGCGACGGTCACCGTACGCGAGAAGCATGCTGGAACCGGGTTCGTCGTGTTCGACTGCGAGGCCCGCGTGGGCGAGCGGCGCGTCATCTCGGGTTCGGTGGTGGTCGAGGCACCGCGCAGCCGCATCAGCTACTCGGACATCGCGACGCCCGAGATCATCCTGCGTCGCAACGACGTCTTCGCGAGACTGCTCAAGCAGTGCGAGCCGCTCGAACCGGTCAGTTGTGCCGTCGCGCATCCCTGCGACCGTGATTCGCTGCTCGGTGCGCTCGAAGCCACGCGCAGGCGGCTCGTCGTGCCGGTGCTGGTCGGGCCGCCGGCCCGCATACGGGCGGTGGCGGAGGCGCACGGCATCGACCTCTCGGGCCTGCGCATCGTAGCCACCGAGCACAGCCACGCCTCGGCCGCGGCGGCCGTCGCGCTCGCGCGCACCGGCGAGGTCGAGATGCTCATGAAGGGCAGCCTGCACACCGACGAGATCCTCGGCGAGGTGGTTTCCTCGCAGACGGGACTGCGCACCGAGCGGCGCCTGAGCCACGTGTTCGTGATGGACGTGCCGGCCTACGACCGCGTGCTGCTGGTCACCGATGCGGCGATCAATATCCAGCCGGTGCTCGCGGACAAGGCCGACATCGTGCGCAACGCCATCGACCTCGCGCGCGTGCTCGGCATCGCCATGCCGAAGGTGGCGATCCTCTCGGCGGTCGAGACGGTGAACCCCAACATCGCCTCGACGCTCGACGCCGCGGCGCTGTGCAAGATGGCCGATCGCGGTCAGATCGAGGGCGGCATCCTCGACGGGCCGCTCGCCTTCGACAACGCCATCAGCGAGCACGCCGCGCGCACCAAGGGCATTCGCTCGCCGGTCGCCGGCCGCGCCGACGTGCTCATGGTCCCGAACATCGAATCGGGCAACATGCTCGCGAAACAGCTGCAGTACTTCGCCGGCGCCGACAGCGCGGGCGTGGTGCTCGGCGCACGCGTGCCGATCGTGCTCACCAGCCGCGCCGACAACGTGCGCATGCGCATCGGCTCGGCGGCGGTCGCGAAGCTGCTCGCGCATGCGCGACGGACAGTCGCGCCGAAGGCGGTCACGTGAGCACCGACCAGGACGCGATCGTCGTCCTGAATGCCGGCTCCTCGAGCATCAAGTTCCGCACCTTCCGCCGCGACGGCGCGCGCCTCGAGCCCGAGCTGCGCGGGCAGGTCGCGGGCCTCGGTACCGAGCCACTGTTGACGGCGAAGCGCGGCGCAGAAGTTGTCGCCGAGCGTGAGCTCGCAGCCTCGCCCATGGCCCATGCCGAGGCGCTCGGCATCCTGCTCGAGTTCCTGCGCGCGGAACTGCACGGCGAGCGCATCGCAGGCGTCGGCCATCGAGTGGTGCACGGTGGGCTCGAGTTCATGGCGCCCACGCGCGTCGATGCGGAGATCCTCGAGAGGCTCGCGCGCTACGTGCCGCTCGCACCGCTGCATCAGCCGCACAACCTCGCCGCGATCCGGCTGATGCTCGCGCGCCTCCCCGGCGTGCCCGAGGTAGCCTGCTTCGATACCGCGTTCCACCGCACGATTCCTGAGGTCGCGCAGCTCTTCGCGCTGCCGCCGCGCTTCGCAGCGGCAGGCGTGCGTCGCTACGGTTTCCACGGGCTCTCCTACGAGTACATCGCCTCGGTGCTGCCCTCGATCGACTCGCGCGCGGCGACGGGCCGCACGGTAGTCCTGCATCTCGGCAATGGCGCCAGCATGTGCGCCCTGAACGCCGGGCGCAGCATCGCGACCACCATGGGCTTCACGGCTGTCGAGGGATTGCCGATGGGCACGCGCAGCGGCTCGCTCGATCCGGGCGCGCTGCTGTTCATGTTCGACGAACTCGGCATGGGCGTGCGCGACGTCGAGCGCCTCCTCTATGAGCAGTCGGGGCTGCTCGGCATGTCGGGAATCTCGAGCGATATGCGCGACCTGGCTGCGAGCGACGAGGCCGCAGCGCGACTTGCCGTGGACGTGTTCGTCTATCGGATCCGTCGCGAGCTCGGGTCGCTGGCCGCCGCGCTCGGCGGCCTGGATGCCATCGTTTTCACGGCGGGAATCGGTGAGAACCAGGCTGAGGTGCGCCGCCGCATCTGCGAGGATGCGGGCTGGCTCGGCGTCGAGATCGACGATGCAGCCAACGCCCGTGGCGAGCGGTGCATCAGCGCCGCGGGCAGCCGTACGTCGGCCTGGGTCGTGCCCACCGACGAAGAACTGATGATCGCGCGACACGTGGTCGCGCTCCTTGGCTGACTCCGAAAAGAACACGGGGCCCGCAGGGGCCCCGTGTATTGCGCGACCCTGCGGCCAGGATCAGCGGCGGATCGCCACCTCTACGCGACGCGCCTCGGCCAAGTCGCCGGAGCCGGTCGTGACGATGGGCTTCACCATGTCGATCTGCGACTCGGGCACGCCGGCCGCCATCATGGCGTCCTTCACGGCCTGGGCACGCTTCCTGGCGAGCTCCTCGTTGTGGGCAGCGTCGCCCGTCGGATCGTGGTAGCCGGAGACGCTGGCCACGGCGGTCGGGTTGGCCTGCAGGTAGGCGATCACCGCCTCGAGCGAACCCTCACGCGCAACCGGCAACTCGAACTTGTCCACATCGAAGTAGTAGTTCGCGAGCGGGATCTCCGGTTCCGCGACCGGGGCCGGCATCGGTTCCGGTGCCGGAGCGGGCTCGACCACCGCCGGTGCCGGAGTCGGCGCCGGGGCCATGGTCGTGGTCTCTTCCTTGCCACCCATGCAGCGCGACAGCAGCCACAGCAGCGCGAGCGCGATCAGAAGCGGCAGCAGCCAGCGCCAGATCGAGGACTTCGGCTCCGGCGGTGGCGGCGGAGGTGCAACATACCGCTCCGTCGCCGGCGCGGCGAAGTAACTCTCGAGGCGCGAGAGCGGACCCGGCAGCGCGGCCTGGTAGCTGCTCTTCTGGCCGGTGAGCATAGCCACCAGCGAAGAGAGGCTGAGGTTTCCGCTCTTCACCGCCTTGCCGAGCAACGACAGCACCAGGGGCGCCGCAAAACTGAGCATGGACGATGCGGACGACGGCTTCACGCCAGCGTAACCCCCGAGGGAACTCGCGAGGTTGCCCAGGTTGTTGCCGAACATCGCAGAGAGGAGCTTGCCTCCGAGGGCACCCATCGGCGAGGACGCCGCGCCGGGAGAGAGCAGGCCCGCAACGTTGTTGAGCAGACTCCCGTCGTTTGCCGGATCGCGCACGAGGTTGTACAGCGTGGAGGCGAAACCGGGGTCCGCCGAGCGATTCGCGAGACTGCCGAGCAGCACCGGGAACACGGCGCCCATGCCTTTCGAGACGGCCGGCTCGGAATCGCCGAGGAAGGACGCGGCTCTGCCGAGCAGGTCCGGAGTCATCAGCCCTGTCAGGCTGGCTAGAAGGTCATTGGACATAAACGTTTCTCCCTGGTCTGGTTGCTGGTGACTGAATCCGTGCAGGCGACCGCCCGCCCATCCCCCGGCCGGGAACCGCCACTCACCAGCGTATTCTGAACATAATTCAAGACCGCTGCCAGTTGCCGCCAGCCGCTCGGGCAGTACACTTCCACCGCCCCGATCCGACCGTCCCGAGGCTGCTCCATGAACGTGACGTTCGCCGCCACCCAGTTCGCCTGCTCGCCCGACGCCGGCGCGAACCTCGAGCGGGCCGAACGAGCCGTGCGAGAGGCGGCGCGAAAGGGGGCGCAAGTCGTTCTCCTGCAAGAGCTTTTCGAGACGCCGTACTTCTGCAAGGATCACCTTGCCAGTCACTTCGGGCTGGCGCGGCCCGTTTCGGAAAACGCGGTTCTGGGGCGCTTCCAGGCCCTGGCGAAGGAACTCGGAGTAGTGCTCCCGTTCAGCTTCTTCGAGCGGGCTCACAATGCCTACTTCAATTCGCTGGCGATGATCGACGCAGATGGGGACCTGCTCGGCGTCTACCGCAAGTCACACATCCCCGAAGGTCCGGGCTACCACGAGAAATACTACTTCTCGCCGGGCGACACGGGCTTTCGGGTCTGGCGCACGCGCTACGGCACCCTCGGTGTTGGCATCTGCTGGGACCAGTGGTTTCCCGAGGCCGCGCGCTGCATGGCACTCATGGGGGCGGAGGTCCTGCTCTATCCGACGGCAATCGGCTCCGAGCCCCACGACCCCGGCATCGACTCGCGCGATCACTGGCAGCGCTGCATGCAAGGCCACGCCGCGGCGAACGTCATGCCGCTCGTCGCCTCGAACCGCATCGGCACCGAGCGCGGGCAAAAGTACGAGATGACCTTCTATGGCTCTTCGTTCATTGCCGACCCGACCGGTGCGAAGGTCGTCGAGGCGGATCGTACGAGCGAGGCGGTGATCACCGCGAGCTTCGACCTGGGCGCCGTGCGGGCGCAGCGCCATGCCTGGGGCGTTTTCCGCGATCGTCGCCCCGAACTCTACGCGCCAATTCTCACGCTCGACGGCATGGGCGAACTCTGAACGCGTGAGCGCGCGGCCGAATCCTTCGCCCGTCGGACTCGCGGCCCCCGCCCTGCGGGGACGCATCGCCTGCGTGGACCTCGAGACTACCGGTGGCATGGCGGTGCACCACCGCATCATCGAGGTCGGCATCGTGCTGCTCGATGACGGCGTGGTGGTCGGGGAGTGGAGCAGCCTCGTCAACCCCGGCGTGCGCATACCGTCCTCGATCGAAGCATTCACCGGCATCACGAACGGCATGGTCGCGGACGCCCCCTCGTTCGACGAGCTTCGCCGCGAGGTGCGGGAGCGGCTCGAAGGCCGATTGTTCGTGGCCCACAACGCCCGCTTCGACTACGGATTCATCCGCAACGAGTTCCGGCGGGTCGGCGAGAAATTCGCGGCGCCCGTGCTGTGCACGGTGCGCCTGTCTCGCGCGCTGTTTCGCGAGCAGCCCCGCCACAGTCTCGACGCGCTGATCGAGCGCTACCGGCTCGATTGCGCGCAGCGTCATCGCGCGCTCGGAGACGCCGCGGTGCTGCCACCGCTGCTGGCGGCCCTCGAGAGCGCGGCGGGCTTCGAGCGAGTGCACGAGGTCGCGACCGCGGTGCTTGGCGAATCGCGGCTGCCTCCGTACCTGCCAGCCGAACTCGAAGAAGACCTGCCCGAGGGTCCTGGCGTGTACCTGTTTCGCGGCGAAGGCGGCGCGCTGCTCTATGTCGGCAAGAGCCGCAATCTGAGGAGCCGCGTACTCGCGCACTTCGCGGGGGAGCATCGCGAAAGCAAGGAATCGAGGCTCGCGCGACAGGTGCGCGACGTCGAGTGGATCGAGACCGCAGGCGAGCTGGGCGCGCTGCTCCTCGAGTCGCAGCTCGTCAAGCAGCTCGCGCCAAGCGCGAACCGCCGGCTGCGCAATTCGCCTTCGCTCCACTGCCTGCGCCTCGTGGAGACCGGAGAAGGTCTCGCGGTGCGTGTCGAGCTTCTCGATGGGTCCCGGGACGGCGAGGTTGGAGTCTTCGGGCCTTTCCGTACCGAGCGTGACGCCAGGCGTGCCCTCGAGGGCAAGGTGCGCGAGCACGGCCTGTGTCTCAAGGCAACCGGGCTCGAGCGTGGAGAGGGATCGTGCTTCGCCTTCCAGCTGGGCCGCTGCCGGGGAGCCTGCGTCGGGCGCGAGACGCGCCCGCGCCACGATGCCCGCCTGCAGCTTGCCCTCGCCTCGATGCGGCTAAAGCCATGGCCATTCGAGGGGCCGATCGGCATCCGTGAGCGGGGCTTGGCGGGGGCCGACGACGTACTGCACGTCATCGATCGCTGGCGCCACCTCGGAACGGTCTCGGATGCACCGGGCGTCGCCGAGCTGCTCGCGCGCGCGGACGATGCGAGCTTCGACGCCGACGCATATCGCATTCTCGTCCGCTGCCTCGAGCGCACCGCGCCACGCGATATCGTGCTGCTCGGTGACCCGCGCCGCTGAGTCGCAATCGTGTCCACGACCGAGAGCCTTTCGTTCTTCGCAGCCTGCCCGCGCCATGTGCCGGACCTGCTCGCGGCGGAGTTGCGTGGCCTCGGGCTCGCGGTGAGGCGCGAGTTCCCGGCCGGCGTCGCCTTCACCGGTCCGTTGCGCGACGGCTACCTCGCCTGCCTGGCCTCGCGACTTGCGAGCCGCGTTCTGCTCACGCTCGCGCCGCTGCCGCTCGACTCGCCCGAGGCGATGTACGACGCGATCCGCGCACTGCCCTGGGAGGAGCACCTCGCATCCGAGGGAACGCTGGCAATCGACGTGGTAGGGCAGGGTCCGACGTGGCTGCGCCATTCGCAGTTCGCCGCACAGAAGGCCAAGGACGCGATCGTGGACCGGCTGCGAGAGCGTCACGGTGAGCGGCCTTCCGTGGATCTCGCGAACCCGGACCTGCGCCTTAACCTGAGCCTGATGCGCGAGCGAGGCTCGATCGCGATAGACCTTTCCGGCGAGCCGCTGCACCGGCGCGGCTATCGGCAATCGGGCGTGGAGGCGCCGCTCAAGGAAAACCTCGCCGCGGCGCTGCTGATGCGCTGCGGGTGGCCCGCGATCGCGGCCACGGGCGGCGCGTTCGCCGACCCGATGTGCGGGTCGGGGACCCTGGTGATCGAGGCAGCTCTGATGGCGGCGGACGTCGCACCGGGCCTGCTTAGGCGTCGTTTCGGCTTCGAGCACTGGCTGCAGCACGATGCCGCAGCCTGGGGCGAGTTGCGCGAAGCGGCGCTTGCGCGGCGTCGCGTCGAGTCGCTTGGCACCGGGCGCTTCGTCGGCTACGACCGCGACCAGGGCGCGATACGTGCGGCACTCGCGAACTCGGGGCGCTGCAGCGTCGGCGATCATCTCGTCTTCGAGCGCCGCGAGCTCGCGCAGTTGCCCAGGGCTGCGCAGCCGCAGGGCCTCGTGCTGGTGAATCCGCCCTACGGAATGCGCCTCGACGACATGGCGACGCTGGAGCCCCTTTATGCAACGCTCGGCACGAAGCTCATGGACTGCTTCCCCGGCTGGGAGGCCGGCGTGTTCACGGGGCATCCGCCCCTCGGCCGCGCGCTGCGCCTGCGTGCCTACCGTGCGCACACGTTCTTCAACGGGCCGATCGAGTGCCGGCTGCTGCGCTTCGAACTCAAGCCCGAGACCGTCGAGCCCGACGCTGACGAGGCGCGCCGCGCCCGGCTCGCGGCCGCGCGCGAGCGGCCGGGCGCGGCGATGTTCGGCAATCGGCTGCGCAAGAACCTCACCCGCGTCGAGACCTGGGCAAAGCGCGAGGACGTGAGCTGCTTTCGCGTCTACGACGCTGACATGCCCGAATACGCGTTCGCCATCGACCTCTATGGAAACGACCAGCGCTGGGCCTGCGTGCAGGAATACGCGGCACCCGCGACCGTGTCGCAGGAGGCGGCACGCGGCCGCCGCGACGAGGCGCTCGCCGTATTGCCGGAGGTGCTCGGCCTTCCGCAGGAGAGAGTGGTGCTGCGCGTGCGACGGCGTCAACGCGGCGGCGACCAGTACGAGAAGGTGGACGAGCAGGGCGAGTTCCACACCGTGCGCGAGGGGCGCTACCGGTTCCTGGTGAACTTCACCGACTACCTCGACACGGGACTGTTTCTCGATCACCGGATCACGCGCCGCCGCATCGGCGAACTCGCGGCGGGGCGCACGTTCCTGAACCTGTTCGCCTATACGGGCACGGCGACTGTCTGCGCGGCCGGTGGCGGCGCGATCTCATCCACGACCGTGGACATGTCGCGCACCTACCTCGACTGGGCAAGGCGCAACCTCGAGCTGAACGGGCTCGCCGGGCCCCAGCACGGCTTCGTGCAGGCCGACTGCCTCGCCTGGCTGGAAGAGCAGGGCCATGAGGCGCGCCGTCGCTACGGGCTCGTGTTCGTGGATCCGCCGACCTTGTCACGCTCCAAACGCATGACGCGTGAGTTCGACGTGCAGCGCGACCACCCGCACCTCCTGGAGTCCTGCGCGCGGCTGCTCGAGCCCGGCGGCTGCATCGTGTTCTCGAACAATTTCCAGAAGTTCCGGCTCGACCCATCGTTGCCGGATCGCTTCGAGATCGAGGACCTGTCGCGCGCGACCCTGCCGGAGGACTTCGCACGCAACCCGCGTGTCCACGTCTGCTACCTGCTGCGCCCGCGGACGACGAACGGTAAGGTGACGCCCCCGGGGTGACAGGAGAAACGGTTGGAGATCTTCAAGTCATTCACGCTCGAGAGTGCGCATCGGCTGCCGAACGTGCCCGCAGGGCACAAGTGCGCGCGCGTGCACGGCCATTCGTTCCGGGTGGAGATCCACGTGCGCGGACCGCTGCAGCCGGAGCTCGGTTGGGTGATGGACTTCGCGGACGTGAAAGACGCGTTCGAGCCGCTGTTCCGGCAACTCGACCATCACTATCTCAACGACGTGCCGGGCCTCGAGAACCCGACCAGCGAGCACCTCGCGCGCTGGATCTGGCAGCGACTTCAGCCGGTGTTGCCGCAACTGTCGGCCGTGGTGGTGCACGAGACCTGCACCAGCGGCGCGCGCTACACCGGCGACTGACGCTTGCGGGGTGGTGCTCCACGGTGTAAAGGCAGAACTGCCATCCCGCCGGCGCTCGAGGCGGGCCTGCGAACCGCAGGCTGCGGAGTGGAGGACAATATGAACGAGAACCAGGACATGCGTGGGGCGCTGGCCAGGTTCACAGGGGAGTGGACCGGCCGTAACCAGCTTTGGTTCGAGCCCGGCACGCCGGTGCACGAGTGCGAGACCGCGGCCTCGGTGGTGGCGGTCGCGCGCGGGTGCTGTGTCGCGATCCGCTATGAATGGGAAGAGGCCGGTGCGATCCAGGAGGGGCTGCTCGTCGTCCGTAACGCGCCCGAGGTCGGCGCCGAGGACATGGTGTGGGTCGACTCCTTCCACACCGGCGGGCAGTTCATGCGCCTGCGCGGCGAGGCCGACGCGGATGGGCGCGTCGCGGCGCTCGGCAGTTACCCGGCTCCCGAGGGGCCGGACTGGGGCTGGCGCATCGTGCTTGGTTCGGACGGCACCGACGATCTGCACCTGCTGATGTACAACATCACGCCCGATGGATCGGTGTATCCAGCGGTCGAGACGCGGCTGGCGCGCCGTCACCGCTGAACCGCGCGGGTCATGATCGGGAGCTTCACCATCCGCCGTGCTTCAACAGCGGACGCGACGCTCGTCGCTCCGCTGTTCGACGCGTACCGTCGGTTCTATGGACTTGCGAGCGATCTCGACCTGTCGCAGCGATACATCCGCGAGCGTCTCGAGCGCAGCGAATCCATCGTACTGCTGGCTGCGGCCCCGCGTGGCGAGGCGCTCGGTTTCGTGCAGATGTACCCGACGTTCTCCTCGCTGCAAGCCGCGCAGGTGTTCGTGCTGTACGACCTGTACGTCGCGGGCGAGGCACGTCGCCTCGGCGTGGCGCGGGCACTGATGCGCGCCGCCGTCGAGGAAGCGCGCGCGGCCGGCGCCGTCGCGCTCACTCTCCAGACCGCACGGACGAACCTGGCGGCGCAACGGCTCTATGATTCGCTCGGCTGGCGACGCGACGAGGAATTCGTCGAGTACGGGCTCACGGTCCGCTAGCTGGCGCGCCGGTCGCGCCGCTGCGACCGGCGCACGCCGTCCCGGCGTACCGCGACGCCGGACGCTACAGCAGGTCCTTCAACCGGAACCACAGCATTGCGAGCACCAGCGCCGGCGTTCTGAGCGCCGGTCCGCCGGGGAAGTCGCGGTGCTTCAGCTTCGTGAAGAGGTCGAAGCGCTCGGCCTGCCCGGCGATTGCCTCGGCGACGAGCTTGCCCGCCATGCCGGTGAGCGCGATGCCGTGCCCCGAGAACCCCTGCAGGTAGTAGACATTGGGCGCGATGCGACCGAAGTCGGGCGCGCGGCTCATGGTGATGTCCACGTAGCCGCCCCATGCATACTCGATCCTGACGTCGGCAAGCTGCGGGAACACCCGGATCATGCGAGCCCGCGTGGCCCGCTCGGTGTTGAGCGGATCGAGGCCCGAGTAGCTCACGCGCCCGCCGAACAGCAAACGGTGATCCGACGAGCGGCGGAAGTAATCGAGCACCCAGTTCACGTCGGTCACGCCGATGTTCTCGCGCATCAGCGCCTCGATGCGCCCGCGCCCCAGCGGCTCGGTGGCGACGATGTAGGTGCCGACCGGCATGATGCGCGCGCGCAGCGCCGGCGAGAGCTGGTCCATGTACGCGTTGCAGCAAAGCGCCACGTGCGTCGCCCGGACGCCTCCCTGCGCCGTGTGCAGCACGACCGTGTCGCCGTGCTCGATGCGCGTGACCTCGCTGCTCTCGTGGATCTGCACGCCCGCGGCCTCGGCGGCTGCCGCGAGGCCGAGCGTGTAGTTGAGCGGGTGCAGGTGGCCGCTGCGCGTGTCATAGAGGCCGCCGATGTAGCGCTCGGTCGCAAGAAGCGCACCAATCGCGTCTCGATCGAGCCAGCGCAGCGAGTTGTAGCCGTAATCCGTTACGAGCTCTTCCTGCCAGGCCGTGAGCTCCCGCTCGTGCCGCGGCTTGATCGCCGCGTGCACCTGGCCCCAGTGCAGATCGCAGTCGATGCGGTGGCGTGCGACGCGTTCCTTCAGCAGGTCGAGTGCATCGACGGAGACGTCGAACATGCGCCTGGCCGCCTCGCGGCCCACTTGAGCCACGAGCTTGTCCTGCCCTGCGGCGAAACCGAAGATCGCCTGCCCGCCGCTGCGCCCGGACGCCCCCCAGGCAACTCGCTTCCCTTCGAGCAGCGCGACCCTGTATCCGCGCTCGGCAAGGTGCAGTGCCGTGGAGCAGCCCGCGATGCCGCCGCCCACCACGCACACGTCGGCCGTGATCTCACCCCGCAACGGCTCCCGCAGCGGCGCGGGATGGGCGGAGGCGGCATACCAGGAGCGAATGTGTTCCACGGATCAGACCGTCGTCAGGTACCACGAATACTCGAGGGGTGAGACGTAGGAGGAAAAGTCCTGCATCTCGCCGCGGCGCGTCTGTGCGTAGAGCCGCGCGAACTGTTCGCCGAGCACTTCGCGGGCGAACTTGCTGCGCTCGAATGCTGCCAGCGCTTCGGGCCAGCTCAGGGGAATAGTGGGCGTGGAATCGCGATAGGCGTTGCCCGCGAGCACCGGGCCCGGATCGAGCTGGCGCTCGAGGCCCACCAGCATCCCGCCGAGCACCATCGCCGCGAGCAGGTATGGGTTGGCATCTGCACCCGCGACCCGGTGCTCGATGCGCCGGCTCGCGGGTGGACCCGCCGGCACGCGGAAGGCCACGCCGCGGTTGTTCACTGACCAGCTTGGGTTCAAGGGCACGTAGGCCTCGGGCTGGAACCGGCGATAGGAGTTCGCGGTCGGTGCGCAGACCGCCATGGTGTCGTTGATGGTCGCGACAAGACCGCCGATCGCGTGCCGCAACGCAGGCGAGCCCGCGGGATCCTCGGCCGCGAAGATGTTCCGGCGCTCCTGGTCGACGACGCTCACGTGGAGATGCGTGCCGCTGCCCGCGTGGTCGCGGTAGGGCTTGGCCATGAAGGTCGCCTCGAGCCCGTGGGCCAATGCCACGCCCTTCACGAGGCGCTTCAGTCGGATCGCATGGTCGCAGGCGAGCAGTGCGTCGTCCACGTGATGCAGGTTCACCTCGAACTGGCCGGGTCCATACTCGGCAAGGACGGTGCCCGTGGGCAGCCCCTGCGCGCGCGCCGCCTCGCCGATCGCCACGAGCACGCCGGAATACTCGTCGAGGGCGGCCATCGAGTTGATCTGCGTATCGTCCTCGCGGCGGCCCGACAACGGCTGTCGCGGCGGCCGGGCGCGGCCTTCAGCCGTGCGTTCACGGTCTACGAAGTAGAACTCGAGCTCCACGGCCATCACGGGCGTGAGCCCGCGCGCGGAGAAGCGACCCAGCACCTGCTCGAGGACATGGCGCGGGTCGCCGAAGAACGGGCGCCGGTCGTGCTCATACATGGCGACCTGCATCTGTGCGACGTGCTCGCCGAGCCACGGAACGGGGACGAGTGAGCCGGGCAGCGGCAGGCAGACGCGGTCGGCATCGCCCTCGTCGAAGCCGAGGCCCGTGGACTGCACCGTGCCGCCGAGCACGTCCAGCGCGAACATCGAAGCGGGCAGCAGCAGGCCCTGCCTGTGCACGGTCTCCAGCTCGTCGATGGTGATGCGCTTGCCGCGCGGAATGCCCATCTGGTCGGGCAGCAGCAGGTCCACGTAACGGAACTGCGGATGTTGAGCGAGCCAGGCGCGCGCCTGCTCGTATTCCGCGAACTGCGGCATGGCAACCCCGAATGTTTAGGATTTAGTGACGGTTTGGAGGCCGCCCGCGCCCGAGCATAGCCCTTTGCCAGCGGCGCCGGCAAGGGCGGCCAACCGTGCCTGTCGGGCCTCAAGCAACTGTTTAGTCTGCTGTTTGTTCGCTTTTTTGCGTTGCTTGGCGACGGCCGGGGGGGCGCTGTGCTTTAATTCCGGGCACCTCCTGCCGGTGGGCGCCCGCCGGATGTCTAGGATCTTAAACGTGCCTCGCTCAAAACCGCTGATCGGCATACCCGCGGATCGCAGGATCCTCGGTCCTCATCCGTTCCATTGCGTCGGCGAGAAGTACATCAACGCCGTCGCGCTGGGAGCGGAGGCGGTGCCGCTGCTGATTCCGTCGCTTGGCGAGGATGCCGATTTCGACGCCATCCTCGACAGCGTGGATGGTGTGCTGCTCACCGGCAGTCCTTCGAACGTCGAGCCACATCGCTATTTCGGGCCGCCGGGCGATCCCGACACGCTGCATGACCCGCATCGCGATGCGACGACCCTGCCGCTGATACCGCGCATCGTTGCGGCCGGCATGCCTTTGTTCGCGATCTGCCGCGGCTTCCAGGAGATGAACGTGGCCTACGGCGGCTCACTATGGCCGAAGGTGCAGGAAGTGCCCGGCCACGCCGACCATCGCGAGAACAAGGAGGATCCGCTCGAGGTGCAGTACGCCCCCGCGCACGACGTCGAACTCGTCGAGGGCGGTACACTCCGGAGCATCGCCGGTGCCGCGCGGGTCAAAGTGAACTCGCTGCACTCGCAGGGCGTGCAACGGCTTGGCGACGGCCTCGAAGTCGAGGCGCGTGCGCCGGACGGCCTCATCGAGGGCTTCCGCGTCCGTAACTCGCCCGGTTTCACGCTCGCGGTGCAGTGGCACCCCGAGTGGCAGGTGACGAAGAACCCGTTTTCGCTCGCGATGTTCGCCGCCTTCGGCGAGGCAGCGCGCGCGCATGCTACAGGAAGACGATCATGAGTACGCCCATCCGGCAATTCTTCAAGGAACACGGTATCTCGGAGGTCGAGGCGGTGCTGCCCGACATGGCCGGAATCGCGCGAGGCAAGGTGATGCCCGCCGTCAAGTTCGCGGAGGACGAGGGCATGCGCATGCCCGAGAGCATCTTCCTGCAGACGGTGACTGGCGAGTATCCGGAAGACGATCGAGCGATCAGCCCGTCCGAGATCGACATCGTGCTGCGCGCCGACCCGACCACGACGCGCGTCGTGCCCTGGGCCGCGGAGCCGACCGCGCAGGTGATCCACGACAGCTTCTATTCGGACGGCCGACCGGTGACCATGGCGCCCCGCTACGTGTTGCGGCGCATTCTCGAGCTGTACGCCGCACAGGGCTGGAAGCCGATCGTGGCGCCCGAGCTCGAGTTTTACCTCGTAGAGCCCAACATCGACGCCGACTATCCGCTCAAGCCGCCGATCGGCCGCTCGGGCCGCCCGGAGGTCGGGCGCCAGTCCTACAGCATCGCGGCGGTGAACGAGTTCGACCCGCTGTTCGACGACATCTACGCGTTTTGCGAGGCGCAGGAGATCGAGATCGACACGCTGATCCACGAGGACGGCGCGGCGCAGATGGAGATAAACCTGATCCACGGCGACGCGATGTCGCTCGCCGACCAGGTGTTCCTGTTCAAGCGCACGGCGCGCGAGGCGGCGTTCCGTCACAAGATGTACGCGACGTTCATGTCGAAGCCGATGGCCCGCGAGCCGGGCAGCGCCATGCACATCCACCAGAGCGTGGTGGACACCGAGACCGGCAAGAACGTGTTCAGCGACCCGGATGGCAACCCGAGCCCGCTGTTCTTCTCGCACATAGCGGGGCTGCAGAAGTACCTGCCGGCGGCGATGTCGCTGTTCGCGCCGAACGTGAACTCGTTCCGACGCATCATCCTCAGGCACCTCGCGCCCATCAACACGCAATGGGGCTACGACAACCGCACCGCGGGGCTGCGCGTGCCGATCTCGAACCCCGAGAACCGGCGCGTCGAGAACCGCCTCGGTGGCGCGGATGCCAATCCGTACCTCGCGATCGCGGCGTCGCTCGCCTGCGGCTACCTCGGCATGCGCGAGGGCCTGAAGCCCTCCGAGCCGATCGCAGGCAGCGCCTACGACATGCCCTTCGGGCTGCCGCGTAACCTCGAGGAGGCGGTGCGCCTGCTGCGCGACTGCCGTCCGCTGGTCGAGATTCTGGGCGAGCGCTTCGTGCTCGCCTACACCGCGGTCAAGGAGAGCGAATACGACACCTTCCTGCAGGTGATCAGCTCGTGGGAGCGGGAGCACCTGCTGTTAAACGTCTGAGGACTCAGCAAGTCATGGTTGAATCCACCCCGTACGTCGCCGACCGCACCACCGAGGCCTGGCAGGCGCTCGACCGTCAGCACTTCCTGCACCCGTTCACGGACTTCAAGGCCCTGCACGCGAAGGGCACGCGCGTCATCGTCAGGGCCGACGGCGTCTATCTCTACGATTCCGACGGCCAGCGCATGCTCGACGGCATGGCGGGCCTGTGGTGCGTCAACGTGGGCTACGGCCGGCGCGAGCTCGCGGAGGCCGCCTACCGGCAGATGCTCGAGCTGCCGTACTACAACAGCTTCTTCCAGACGGCCCATCCTCCGGCGATCGAGCTCGCGAAGCAGCTCGTGGATCTTGCGCCGCCGCAGTTCAACCGGGTGTTCTTCACGGGCTCGGGCTCGGAAGGCAACGATACGGTGGTACGCCTCGTGCGTCGCTACTGGGACCTCATGGGCCAACCGCAGCGCAAGGTGATCATCTCGCGCGTCAACGCCTACCACGGCAGCACCATGGCCGGGGCGAGCCTCGGCGGCATGGCCTTCATGCACGAGCAGGGCGGCCTGCCGATCCCGGACATCGTGCACATCCGGCAGCCGTACTGGTACGGCGAGGGCGGCGATCTCTCGCCCGCGGAGTTCGGCCTGGTGGCGGCGCGCGCGCTCGAGGAGAAGATCCTCGAGCTCGGGGCCCACCGTGTCGCGGCTTTCATCGGCGAACCGATCCAGGGCGCGGGCGGGGTGATCATCCCGCCCGACAGCTACTGGCCCGAGATCCAGCGCATCTGCGACCGCCACGGCATCCTGCTCGTGGCGGACGAGGTGATCTGCGGCTTCGGCCGCACCGGCCACTGGTTCGGCAGCGACCTCTACGGCATCCGGCCCGACCTCATGACCCTGGCCAAGGGACTGTCGTCGGGCTACCTGCCGATCGGCGGCGTGATGGTGGCGGACCGAGTGGCCGACGTGCTGATCGACAAGGGCGGTGAGTTCGCGCACGGCTATACCTACTCCGGCCACCCGGTGGCCTGCGCCGTGGCCAGCGTCAACCTCCAGCTGATCCAGCAGGAGGACCTCGTGCGGCGCACCCGCGAGGAGACCGGCCCCTACCTCGCCTCGAAGTGGCGGCAGCTCGCCGAGCACCCGCTGGTGGGCGAGGCGCGCTCCGTGGGCCTGATCGGCGCGATCGAGCTGGTACGTGACAAGGGCACTCGACGCTTCTTCGACAAGCGCGGCGAGGTGGGCACCATCTGCCGCGACTTCTGCTTCCGGAACGGCCTGATCATGCGTGCCGTGCGCGACACCATGATCATCTCCCCGCCGCTGGTGATCACTCGCGAGCAGCTCGACGAACTGGCCGAGAAGGCCTGGCGCTGCCTCGATCTCACGCTGGCGCGCTGCCGCGAGGAGGGCCGCCTCTGATCGGCGGAGGGCGGCGGCCGGTCGTAGTCTTGGCTTCCCGATTCCCATGCGCTATACAGGCGCAGATATACCTGCGGCAACGAACCGCGCGTCCTTTCGCCAATACGGGGTAACGAGTCTATGAGTAACAGCATTCGGGCGGCGCTGGCCGGCCTGGTGGTCGTCGCGGCGCTCGCGGGCTGCGGCAAGAAGCAGGAGCCGGCGACGCCGGCCGCCACCGACGCCGCGACGCCTGCGCCTGCCGCGGCTCCGGCCGAGGAGAAGGTCGTCAACGTCTACAACTGGTCGGACTACATCGATCCGGCCATGATCGAGAAGTTCACCGCCGAGACCGGCATCAAGGTGAACTACGACGTATTCGACTCGAACGAGGTGCTGCAGACCAAGCTGCTGGCAGGCAACACCGGCTACGACGTGGTGGTGCCCTCGGCCTCGTTCCTCGAGGTGCAGATCAAGGCGGGCGTATTCCAGAAGCTCGACCGGTCGAAACTCCCGAACTGGCAGCACCTGGATCCGGGCATCCTCGAGCGCGTCGCGCGCCACGACCCGGGCAACGAGTACTCCGTCAACCACATGTGGGGCACTGATGCGATCGGCTTCAACGTCGACAAGGTCAAGGCGATCGACCCAAATGCCCCGGTCGACAGCTGGGACCTGATCTTCGACCCGAAGTGGTCGTCCAAGTTCAAGGACTGCGGCATCTCGGTGCTCGACGCGCCGGACGAGGTCGTGGGCGTCGTGCTCGCCTGGCTCGGCAAGGATCCCAACAGCGAGAGCCTCGACGACCTCAAGGCCGCTGAGGAAGTGCTGATGAAGATCCGGCCGAACATCCGCATGATCCACAGCTCGCAGTACATCGACTCGCTGGCCAACGGTGACATCTGCATCACCCTCGGTTGGAGCGGCGACATCCTGCAGGCCAAGAGCCGCGCGGAGGAGGCTGGCCAGGGCGTGAACATCAACATGACCGTGCCGAAGGACGGGACGATCATCTGGTTCGACATGTACGCCATTCCGGCCGACGCGCCGCATCCCGACAATGCCCACGCCTTCATCAACTTCATGATGAAGCCGGAGGTCGCCGCGGCGAACTCGAACTTCGTGCATTACGCCACGGGCAACTCCCCGGCCATTCCGCTGCTCGAAGCGACGGTCCGCGACGACCCGGGCGTGTACCCGCCCAAGGAGACCATGGACAAGCTGTTCCCGAACCTGGCGCGCTCGCCGGAGTTCATGCGCAACCTCAACCGCACCTGGACCCGGTTTACGACCGGCAAGTAAGGCGCATCGGGCGAGAGCGAACCGCGGGGCGGTCGGGGGCAAGTGCCTCGGGCCGCCCCCGTTCGTTTCCGGCCTACCCAATGGAAAGCGCCTGAGCTATAACCCGACCGGCCGCGGCGCCCGCTGCCGCGGGGCAGCAACGAACCGAATGAAGGGAGAGTCATGAGAAGCACGATCCGGATGGCCTCGGTGGCCGCACTGGTTGCGTTGGCCGGTTTCGGCTGTGGAAAGAAGCCAGAGGCGCCGCCGGCGGGCGAGACCGCCGCGCCGACTGCAGCGACGGCGGCGGGCACCGAGGAGAAGGTCCTCAATGTCTACAACTGGGCCGACTACATCGATCCCGAGTTGATCGAAGACTTCAAGAAGGAAACCGGCATCGACGTGCGTTACGACGTCTTCGACTCCAACGAGGTACTCGAGACCAAGCTGCTGACCGGCAACTCCGGTTACGACGTGGTGGTACCCAGCGCGTATTTCCTCGAGCGCCAGATCAAGGCCGGTGTTTTCCGCAAGCTCGACAAGGCAGCACTCAAGAATCTCGGCAATCTCGACCCCGAACTCACGCAGCGTGCCGCAGGCCACGATCCTGGCAACGAGTACGGCGTCGTGTACATGTGGGGCACGACCGGCATCGGCTTCGATGCAGCCAAGGTCGAGGCCATCATGCCCGGCGCGCCGGTCGACAGCTGGAGGCTCGTGCTCGATCCCGAGGTTGTTTCGAAGTTCAAGGACTGCGGCGTTTCGGTGCTCGAGGACCCGACCGACATGGTGGGCACGGCACTGCTTTTTCTCGGCAAGGACCCCAACAGCCAGTCGGAAGAGGACCTGGCGCTCGCCGAGAAGACACTGCTCGCCGTCCGTCCGTTCATCCGCATGATCACCAGCGCCCAGTACATCGATGCACTCGCGAACGGCGAGATCTGCATCGCGGTCGGGTACAGCGGTGACATCCTGCAGGCGCGCGACCGTGCGGCCGAGGCGGGCAAGCCCGTCGACATCCGCTTCTCCATCCCGAAGGAAGGCGCCCTGATGTGGTTCGACACGCTGGCGATCCCGGCCGATGCGAAGCACCCCGGCAACGCACACCTGTTCATCGACTACCTGCTGCGGCCCGAGGTCGCCGCGCGGAATTCCGACTTCGTGAACTATGCGAATGCCAATGCCAAGGCTACCGAACTCGTCAATGAGGAGCTGCGTAACGACCCGGGCATCTACCCGCCGGACGAGACCAAGGCTCGCCTGCAGCCCAATCTCTCGAAGTCCGCGGAGTACACCCGCATGCTGAACCGGGCGTGGACGCGCTTCACGACCGGTCGCTGACGAGCCCGACGACCCGACCAACGAAGCCAGAGGCGCCATGTCCACCTCACCTCGCGCGACGCAGCAGAAGTTCGAACCCTGGACCGATCCCGATGCCAAGCCGTACGTGCGCATCGAGAAGGTGACGAAGAAATTCGGCGACTTCATCGCCGTGGACGACGTGACCCTCGACATCTTCAAGAAGGAGATCTTCTGCCTGCTCGGTGCCTCGGGCTGCGGCAAGACGACCCTGCTTCGGATGCTTGCCGGGTTCGAGCGCCCGACCTCGGGCAAGATCTTCATCGACGGCGTGGACATGACGACCATCCCGCCCTACGAGCGGCCGGTCAACATGATGTTCCAGTCGTACGCGGTGTTCCCGCACATGACGGTCGAGCAGAACGTCGCCTTCGGTCTCAAGCAGGAAGGCGTCGCGAAGGCCGAGCTCACCAAGCGCGTCGGTGACATGCTCGATCTCGTCAGGCTGGGGCAGTTCGCCAAGCGCAAGCCGCACCAGCTGTCGGGCGGCCAGAGGCAGCGCGTGGCGCTCGCCCGTGCGCTGGTGAAGAAGCCCAAGCTGCTGCTGCTCGACGAGCCGCTGGCCGCGCTCGACAAGAAGCTGCGCGAGCATACGCAGTTCGAGCTGATCAACATCCAGGAAACGCTCGGCGTGACCTTCATCGTCGTGACGCACGACCAGGAGGAGGCGATGACGCTCTCCACCCGCGTCGGGCTGATGAATCACGGCGAGATCGTGCAGGTCGGCACGCCGAGCGAGATGTACGAGTACCCGAACTCGCGCTTCGTCTCCGAGTTCATCGGATCGGTGAACACCTTCGAAGGCAAGCTGATCGAGGACGAGCCTTCCTACGTCCGCATCGAGAGCGCGGACCTCGATGCGACCATATACGTCGACCACGGCGTGAGCTCGGCACCCGGCGCCACGGTCTGGGCGTGCATCCGGCCGGAGAAGATCCAGATCAGCCGCGAGAAGCCCGCGGCTGCGGACAACTGGGGCAGCGGCATCGTGCGCGACATCGCCTACATGGGCGACGCGTCCGTCTACCTGATCAAGCTCGACTCCGGCAAGGTCGTGCGCGTGACGCAGCCGAACGTCTACCGCCACGCCGAAGATCGCGTCACCTGGGACGAGCGGGTCTACGTCCACTGGCATGCCTCGAGCCCCGTCGTGGTGACGAAGTAATGAACTGGCTGCGCCGCTGGTTCCCCTCCGGGCGGACGGTCGTCACGTCCGTTCCGTACCTGTGGTTGCTGCTGTTCTTCCTGATCCCATTCGTGATCGTGCTGAAGATCAGCTTCTCGCAGTCGGCGATCGCGATGCCGCCGTACGAACCGCTGTGGCAATGGGCCTCGGGCAAGATGCTGGAGATCAGGGTCAATCTCGGGAACTTCGCCTTCCTGGTCGAGGACAACCTGTACTGGAGGTCCTACCTCAACTCGATCCTCGTGGCCGGTGTCTCGACGCTGGGGTGCCTGCTGATCGGCTATCCGATGGCCTACGCGATGGCGCGCTCCAGCCCCTCGACGCGCAACATCCTGCTGCTGCTCGCGGTGCTGCCGTTCTTCACGTCGTTCCTGCTGCGCGTGTACGCATGGATCGGGCTGCTGAAGAACAACGGCCTCGTGAACAACGCGCTGATGGCGATGGGCGTGATCGACCAGCCGATCCAGATGCTGCAGACCGACTTCGCGGTCTACATCGGCATGGTCTACTCGTACCTGCCGTTCATGATCCTGCCGCTGTACTCGAACCTCGAGAAGATGGACCTGACGCTGCTCGAGGCCGCCGCCGACCTCGGCTCCAGGCCCTGGGAGTCCTTTCTCAAGGTCACGCTCCCGCTGTCACTGCCCGGGATCATCGCCGGCTGCCTGCTGGTGTTCATCCCGGCCGTCGGCGAGTTCGTGATCCCCTCGCTGCTCGGCGACCCCGGCATGCTGATGATCGGCAAGGTGCTGTGGACGGAGTTCTTCAACAACCGTGACTGGCCGGTGGCGAGTGCCGTGGCTATCGCACTGCTGCTGTTCCTGGTGCTGCCGATCATGTACCTCGACCGGGCCCAGAACCAGGCCGGCGAGGACGGGGAACGCAAGTGATGCAAGGCCGCAGCTGGTTCCGCATGGTCTCGCTGATCATCGGGTTCGCGTTTCTTTACATCCCGATCGTCTCGCTGATCGTCTATTCGTTCAATGCGTCGAAACTGGTCACGGTGTGGGGCGGCTTCTCGACGAAGTGGTACGGTGAGCTGCTGCGCAATGAGCAGATCCTGGGCGCCGCCTGGCTGAGCCTGCGCGTGGCTGCGCTCTCGGCGACGCTCGCGGTGATCCTGGGCACGCTCGCGGGCATGGTGCTGGCGCGGTTCGGGCCCTTCAAGGGCCGCACGCTCTTCTCCGGGCTCACCACCGCGCCTCTGGTGATGCCCGAGGTGATCACCGGCCTGTCTTTGCTGCTGCTGTTCGTCACGATGGAACAGCTCATCGGCTGGCCGGCGGGCCGGGGCATGACGACGATCATCATCGCTCACGTGACCTTCACGATGGCGTTCGTGACCGTCATCGTTCAGTCGCGGCTGGTGCAGATGGACGAGTCGCTGGAGGAGGCCGCGCTGGACCTCGGTGCCCGGCCCTGGAAGGTGTTCTTCCTGGTCACGCTGCCGATCATCTTCCCGGCGCTGCTGTCGGGCTGGCTGCTCGCATTCACGCTGTCGCTCGACGACCTCGTGATCACGAGCTTCGTCGCCGGTCCCGGCTCGAGCACACTCCCGATGGTGATCTTCTCCAAGGTGCGTCTGGGCGTCAGCCCCGACATCAACGCGCTCGCCACCATCCTGGTGGTCGTGGTCGCGATCGGTGTCGCGATCGCGGGGATCATGATGACCCGCCAGCAGAGAGCGCGCGACCGCGACGCACAGATGGCACTCGCGGCCAACCAGCAGATGATCGAGAGTCTCAAGAAGAACTGAGCCATGACGGGTCGCGCGCTGCTCTCCTTCGACGTCGGTGGTTCTTTCGTCAAGGCGGGGCTCGTGGATCCGGCGGCCGGGCGGGTCGTGGGCGAGGTGCTGCGCCGGCCGACGCCCGCGGACGCAGCACCCGAGTCGGTAATGGACCTGCTCGCCGCGATGTCGGGTGAGTTGCCCGCCGAAGGGCCCGTCGGACTGGCCTTCCCGTCGGTTGCCAAGAAGGGCGTCGCGCAGACGGCGGCCAACATCGACAAGCGCTGGGTCGGCACCAACGCGCAGGCTTTGCTCGAGTCGCGCATCCACCGCCCGGTGGCGTTCATGAATGATGCGGATGCTGCGGGCGTCGCCGAGATGACCCTCGGGGCCGGCCGCGGCCGCGACGGCACGGTGATGCTGCTCACGCTCGGTACCGGTATCGGCAGCGCGATCTTCGTGGATGGTCACCTGTTGCCGAACACCGAGCTCGGCCATCTCGAGGTACGAGGCATGGAGGCCGAGCACCGCGCGTCGGCGAAGGTGCGCGCCGACCGGCAGCTCGGGTGGCAGGAATGGGCGGACGCCGTCAACGAGGTGCTCGCGACCTATCACGCGCTCCTGTGGCCTGATGTCTTCATCATCGGCGGAGGTGTGACGGAGAACTGGCAGCAGTTCGGACCGCTGCTCCGGAGTCGTGCCGAGATCCTGCCCGCGCGGTTCCGCAACGACGCCGGGATGATCGGCGC
>Ga0209254_10000900_pt1 | contig 26038 bp, 24 predicted proteins | sample FrelakmetDIP11DI_FD_187148 | JGI IMG/M metagenome (GOLD analysis project Ga0209254, IMG submission 187148) | Freshwater lake sediment microbial communities from the University of Notre Dame, USA, for methane emissions studies - DIP11 DI (SPAdes)... | ecosystem: Environmental > Aquatic >...
CGTCGAGTCGGGGGAGCTCCGAGCGCAAGGCGGCCAAGCCGGTCCGTGGCTCCCGATAGGCATCCGAACGATCGAAGGCGGCGCGCAGCTGGTCCTCCGCGGATTGGCCCTGGGCGGGCAGATCCAGGAGCCAGTAAGTACCGCCGTGGGCCTCGACCTGCGCGCCGATCACCTCCAGGGCGTCGCGATGCGCGGCGCTCGCCGGCAGCACGGCAACGCCATCGCGTAGGATGGCCACGCCGAGCCCCTTGAGGGCTCGCCAGAGCCGAACGCGCGGGGTGCTGGCGGAGCCGCCCGAGAGACTCGTTAGGAAGAGCAGCCAGGTGGATTTTGGAGGCGTCATGCGAAACATACGCTACTGAACTGTAGCGTATGTTACAAGCCCCTCGGTCGGCCGCGTTTGGGCCCCGGGCGTGGCTGCCTTGTTCGGGGTACGGGCAAACGGTGCCGGCGACCCCCGCCGGTGCTGGAGCAGTGGGTTCTGGGCTAGGCTACAGACACCAACGCGCGGAGGACAGACGCATGAACGACCTTCAACCCTGCGGGAGAGCAGTCTCATCGGCACGCGATAGCGCGGCAAGCACAGGACGCCTTCCCCCCATCATCGCCTTGATGATCGCAGTCGTCCTGGCTGGCTGCGCCAGTGTGTCAGGCAAGCAGGACGGGGTCGATGCCATCACCATCGAGCGCGTGGATTCCGCGCATGCGGAGATCCTATCGGCCCAGGTGTGGGAGCGGGACGGTCGGATCCAGGTTCGAGGGCGCATGAAGAAGCGATTCGCGGGGAGGAGTCCCATTCAGGGACATCTCCACCTCGAGGCGTTCGATGGGGACGGGCGCCTGCTGGCGGAAGCCACGGGATCCTATCGTCGACTGAGTCCCAAGATGGGTCTATCGGAGTTCTCGCAGCCCCTGGTGGTGGAGCCCGGCCAGGTCCGGGTCGTGCGCGTCACCCATCATCTGGATCACGCCGTCGATGAGGGAGGCGTCGAGGTATTCCAGCACTTGCGTCCAGAGGTTGTGGCTAGAAGCGATAGCCCTTGGGGACCACCACGATGCCCTGATCGGAGACCATGAAGCGCTCCCGGTCCCGCGCCAGGTCCATGCCGATCTGCTCCCGCGGGGGGACCTCCACGTCCTTCTCGAGGATGCAGTTGCGCAGATGGGCCCCCTCCCCAACCACCACCCCGTCGAACAGGATGGAGGCGTCCACGATGGCCCCGTCGCGAACCCGTACCCGGCTGAACAGGATGGAGTGGTTGACCCCACCCCCGCTGATGACCGTACCCGCCCCCAGCATGGAGTTGACGAAGATCCCCTCGGTCCCGCTGGCGGCCCCCGGGACGGTGCGGGCCGGGGGATATTGGCCCTGGTAGGTGCGAATGTTCCAATCCGCCTGGTAGAGGTCGATGGGCGGCTCGGCGCGCAGCAGGGCCAGGTTGGCCTGATAGTAGGCGTCCACCGAGTCGAGGTTGCACCAATAGCGGTCCGGGGTGACGCGCCCACGCTGCTCGCCGAAGCGGTAGCCGAGGACCCGCTCGGACCCCAGGACCGGGGCCAGCCGATCCAGGGCCAGGTGCTGATCCGGCGTCCCAGGGGCATCGGACCGGTCGAGGATTGAGAGCAGCCAGCCCTTGTCGAGGCAATAGACCCCCATGGTCGCGAGATCCTCCAACCCCTCGCTTGGCGTTAGGCACCCGGCCGGGGCCAAGGCGGTTATGCGCCCTCCCCCATCCATGCGGGCCGCGGGCTGCTGGCCGCCGCCCGGATCGCCGGGGCTCCGCAGGGCCAGGGTGACCCAGGCGCCCGACTCCCGATGGGCGCGGATCAGCTCCGCATAGTCCATGCGGTAAATGGCGGTGCCCTCCAGCACCAGGACCTGGGTCGCCGGGCTGCGCTCCAGCAGATAGCGGTTCTGGCGGATGGCGTCGAAGGGCCCGCCGTACCAGTGAAGCCCCTCCCGCTGCTGGGGCGGCACCGCGGTGATGAACTCGCCCAGCTCGGGATTGAAGATGAACCAGCCGTCGCGCAGGTGCTTGTGCAGGGAGTGGCTCTTGTACTGGGTGAGCACCAGCACCTGGCGCAGCCCCGAGTGCAGGCAGTTGGCCAGGGTGAAGTCGATGACGCGGTACTTGCCGCCAAAGGGCACGGCGGCCTTGGGCCTGTGCAGGGTCAGGGGGTCGAGTCCAGCGCCGCGGTCGGTGGCGAGGACCAGGGTCAGAGTGGCATCGGGCATGGGCCTTACGGCCTCCTCAGGCTGTGGGTCGGGCAGGGTCAGTATCGCAGGACGCCGGAGCCACGGCACCTCGGGCACGCAGAAGCCCTTTGGCGCGGTTGTTCGGGCGGGTTCGGATCAGGCGGCGTCAAGCCGCTCCAGGGCCGGCAGCGCCTGGGGCGGCAGGGGATGGATGAGCATGGAGCGTCCAGTCATGGCCGCAGGCGCCGGTATCCCCATGAGGTGGAGGACGGACGGAGCCACGTCCGCCAGGGAGCCCGCGGGGGCCAGGATCCAGCGATCCTCGTCCACCACGAGGAAGGGCACCGGGTGGGTGGTGTGCTGGGTATGGGGCTCATCGGTCTCGGGGTCCACCATGAGGTCACAGTTGCCATGGTCCGCGGTGAGTATAGCGGAGTAGCCGTGGGCCACGGCGGCGTCCAGCACCCGACCGGCCTCCCGGTCCAGCGTCTCCACGGCCCGGATGGCGGCCACTTGGTCACCCGTGTGGCCTACCATGTCCCCATTGGCGAAGTTGACCACGATGAAGCCGTAGCGCCCCGAGGCGATGGCCTCCACCACGGCGCTCGCCACCTGGGTGGCGCTCATCTCGGGCTTCTGATCGTAGGTGGCCACCTTGGGCGATGGGATCAGCCGATGATCTTCCCCCGGGGCCTGGTCCTGACTGCCCCCATTGAAGAAGTAGGTCACATGGGCGTACTTCTCCGTCTCAGCGCAATGGAACTGGTGGATGCCGAGCCCGCCGAAGACCTGGCTCAGGGTCGTGCCGGGGGTCTCCGGCGTAAAGGCGAAGGGGAGTCCGAGCTTGGAGTCATAGTCCATCATGCAGCTGAGGTCGAGTCGGGGGTAGACACCTCGGTCGAAGCCGTCGAATCCCGAGGCCACCAGGGCCGCGACGATCTGGCGAGGCCTGTCCTTGCGGAAGTTGAAGGAGACGATCACGTCGTCGTCCCGAAGACCGGAGAAGCCGCCGATTACGCTCGGGTGAATGAACTCATCCCCCTCCCCTGCCGCGTAGGCGGCATTGATGCCCTCCCGTGCGCTGGCCGACCTCCTGCCCTTTCCCTGCACCAGGGCGCGCCAGCCCCGCTCCACCCGCTCCCAGCGACGGTCCCGGTCCATCGTATAGAAGCGCCCGGCGACCGTGACGATGCGCCCACCCGCTCGGGCGAGGGCCTCCTCCAGGAGCGGCAGGTATTGCAGGGCCGAGCGCGGCGGGGTGTCCCGCCCATCGGTGATCATATGCACCCAGGGAGCGACCCCGTGACGGGAACAGAGGTCGATCAGGGCCAGCAGGTGGCTGAGGTGGCTGTGCACGCCCCCGTCGGAGACCAGGCCGAGGAGGTGTAGGGGCCGGCCCCGGACCTTGGCGGTCTCCACGGCGCGGACCAGCGTGGGATTGGTGAAGAAGCTGCCACCGGCGATGGCGTCATCGATCAGAACCAGGTCCTGGCGCACCACACAGCCGCTGCCCAACGTCATATGGCCCACCTCGGAGTTGCCCATCTGGCCGTCGGGCAGGCCGACGCCGGCGCCTGAGGCATTGAGCACCGAGAAGGAGTAGCGGAAGAAGTACTCGTCCAGCCGGGGGGTACGCGCCTGGGCCACCGCGTTGTTGATTTTGCTCGGGTTGATGCCGAAGCCGTCCAGGATCACCAGGACCACTGGGCGGCGGGGGATGCTGAGTGGCTCGATCATGAATGGCTCCTGCTGGTGGCTACCGACCGGTGGGATGCGCTACCCCGAGCATGCAATTCGGATACCTTGGTCAGACCGCTCGCAGCCAGGCGTCGCCCCTCAGCGTAGCGGGGCCGCCCTCGACGCGATTGACCATGCCGGCGAACCAGCCATCTGGGAGGGCGCCATCGCGGGGGGCGACGCTCCCGAGCGCGGTGGGCTCGCGATCGCACCCCGTTGGCGCATTGGCCGGGGGTGCGGCGCCTTCATGGTGCGACCTCGAAAGCCGGCGACTCTCAGGCTGGGTGCCGGCTCGCCTCCCGGATAGCCCGCTTCATGTCCCGCACCGCCTGGTCCAGACCCGAGAACAGGGCACGGGCCACGATAGAGTGGCCGATGTTCAACTCCTGCACCCCGGGGATCGCCGCCACCTCCTTGACGTTGTGGTAATCGAGCCCGTGTCCGGCATTCACCTGAAGGCCCAGGTCAAGGCCCAGCCGCACGCCCCGGCGTATACGCTCCAGCTCCGCGGCCCGAGCCCCCGATGTGTGGGCGTCCGCATAGCGTCCAGTGTGGATCTCCACCACCGGCGCGCCCACCTCCCGGGCGGCCTCCAGCTGATCGGGGTCGGGGTCGATGAAGAGAGAGACCCGCACCCCCGCATCCCCCAGTCGGGCACAGAAGTCCCGCAGGTGCGGTCGCTGCGCCAGGACATCCAGCCCTCCCTCGGTAGTGAGCTCGGCGCGCCGCTCCGGGACTAGGCAGCAATCCGCCGGCCGGATGCTGGCGGCGATCTCGCCCATCTCCGCCGTGGCCGCCATCTCCAGGTTCATGCGGGTGGTGAGGATGCCGCACAGCAGCTCCACGTCCCGGGGCTGGATGTGGCGTCGGTCCTCCCGCAGGTGCAGGGTGATCAGGTCGGCCCCGGCCTGCTCCGCCACCAGTGCGGCCTGGATGGGGTCCGGATAGCGGGTACCCCGGGCCTGGCGAATGGTCGCGATGTGGTCGATGTTGACCCCGAGCAGGACTTCGGGTGCGCTGTTGTCGTTCATGGGGGCTCCCTTGGCCTATCGATCTGGGACCAACGCCGGTGTCTGACCCCTACCTTACCGAGGCCAGGCGAAACAGCTCACGGCTTTTAAGAGGCTTGGGTCCAAGATGGGGTTCGAGCAGGCGGCGCAACAGGGCGCGTGCCTCCCGCTGCTGAGCGGCGTCAAGGGGCGAACCCCCTGCCAGGGCTTGCAGCGTGGCGCCCGAGACCGCGACCGCCGACTCTCCCGGCAGCGCTGGCCTCGGTCCATGCCCCGGCTCTATGACGTAGGACCGGCCGGACTCAACCGCCAACCCGGTCTCACCCACGAGTCCGAGCCCGGGGGCATAACCCAGCTCCTCCAAGAGGCGCAGCTCGAACTGCCGCAGGACGGTCTCCAAGTCCCCCTGTCCTAAGCCGCCGAGGGCCGTGTGATAGAAAGCGAACAGCGGATCATGGGGGTCATGCCGACCCAGGAGTCTGGTGAGCAGCTCATTGAGATAGAAGCCGCAGGGCAGTGCCCGGCCGGCGAGTGGTAAGGGTCTCCCCGCTGGCTCCACCCGGGTCAGGGTCCGGACCTCGCCGCGACCCACCAGCCCGACCCAGAGGGGCTGGAAGGGCTGGAGCAGGGCGCTCCCTGGGTTGCGTCGCCGCCGCGCCCCCTTGGCAATGGCGGGGAACCGGCCCAAGCCGATCGCAAACAGCTCTACCAGCAGGCTGGTGTCGCTGTAGTCCCGCCGGTGGAGCACAAAGGCCTGGAACAGCCCGCTCCCCGCTCTGTCGTCGCTCATGCAAGCCGCTGACTCAAGGATCCCGGTAGCCCAGGCTCGCCAAGGCGGCCTCGTCGCTCGACCAGCTCTTCTTCACCTTGACCCAGACCTCCAGGTGCACCGGGCAGCCGAAGAGCTTCTGCATCTCCAGGCGGGCCTGGGTGGCCGCCGCCTTGAGGGCCTCCCCACCCTTGCCGATCACGATGGCCTTCTGCCCTGGGCGCTCAACCCAGATAAGGGCATGGACCAGGTAACGGCCACCCTGATCCTCGAAGCGCTCGATCTCGACCGTGGTGCGATAGGGCAGCTCTTGTCCGTAGCGCTGCACAAGCTGCTCCCGCAGGAGCTCGGCGGCAAAGAAGCGCTCGGAGCGGTCGGTGATCTGGTCCTCGGCAAACTGGGGCCTGCCCTCGGGTAAGGCGGCGATCACCGCAAGCTCCAGGGCCTCCAGCCCCTCGCCGCGGACCGCCGAGACCGGGATCAGCTCCAGGAACCCGTGCCGCTCGCCCAGCGCCTGAAGATAGGGCAGCAGGTCCCCCTTTTCGGCCACCGTATCCACCTTGTTGACGACCGCGATGGCGGGCAGGCCCGAGGAGGCGACCGCCTCCAGGGCCAGGGAGTCCTCGGGGGTCCAGCGCAGAGCCTCGACCACGAAGAGGGCGAGGTCCGCGTCCAGGACGGCCGTGCGGGCCGTGCGATTGAGGTAGCGGTTAAGCGCGTCCCCGCCCCGGCTGTGGATGCCGGGGGTGTCCACGAACAGGATCTGACCTTGAGCCGTTGTCTTGATGCCGAGGATGGAGTGACGTGTGGTCTGGGCCTTGTGGGAGGTGATGGCGAGCTTCTGGCCGAGGATGCGGTTCAGCAGGGTGGACTTGCCCACGTTGGGGCGACCGACGATACCGACCCTGCCGCAGCGCTTCGATCCGGCGTCAGGCATGCTCCGGACGCCCCCGGATTGCCCGTGGTACATCGAGATCGGCAGGCTCCGAGAGCCGCGCCAGCATGGCCTCAGCGGCCGCCTGCTCGGCCCGGCGTCGGCTGCTACCCTCCCCCTGGGTCACGGTGCCCTGATCCGGCAGCTGGCAGCTCACCCGAAAGGACTGGGCGTGCTGGCTGCCTCCAATGCCGACAACCTGGTATTCAGGGATGGGCCGCCGTCGGGCCTGCAGGAGCTCCTGTAGCCGGGTCTTGGGATCCTTGCCCGCGGGGGCGGTGCTGACCTGACCCAGGGGCTCACGGAATAGGGCCATCGCCACGGTGCGGGCCGAGTCGAATCCGGCATCCAGGAGGACCGCGCCCAACACCGCCTCCAGGGCGTCGGCGAGGATGGAGTCACGGTTGTGGCCGCCGGTTCGCAGCTCCCCTGCGCCCAGGCGCAGATATTCCCCCAGGGCCAGCCCCCGCGCCAGTTCGGCTAGGGACTCGCGCTTCACCAGGGACGCCCGCATCCGGCTCAGGGTGCCCTCGTCCGCCTCCGGTAGGCGCGCCACCAGGGCCTCCGCGACCACGAGGCCGATCAAGGCATCCCCAAGAAACTCGAGCCGCTCGTTGTTGGGACCCCCGGCGCTGCGATGGGTCAGGGCCTGATCGAGCAGGTCCTCCCGTCGGAAGCTGTGACCCAATAGACGCGCCAGGCGCCGCCGATCCCCGTTCACCGCGCGTCGACCGTCACCGCATGATCGAAGGCGAGGACCACGTCGATGTTTCCGAACAGGTGCTCCCGGCGCTCATAGGCCACCTGAACGTCATAGGTCGTGTCGCTCGTCTTCTGAATCTTGAATGCCTTGGGGTCGATACCGCGCACGTCGTTGATCTCCAGACGGCGATTGATCAGATCCATGATGGCGGGCTTGCCTCCGACGATCGGCTCCGGTGACTGGGCGACGCTGTTCATCGCGGACCTTAGGGTCAAATAGCTCATGTAGGCGGGTCCGGTTCGAAGCAGTACCACGGCGATGAAGGCGACCAGGACGAAGATGAAGAGCAGGCCGGAGAGGCCCATCCCCTGCTGATGTCTGTATGAACCTGTCATGAAATTGATCCCCTCGCAGTGACTACGGATCAGCGGATCACAGTGGCGATTCTATCCCAGGCCACGGGTGGGAAACCGTCCCGGGCCCCGTCCCAATGCATCCAGATGGCAAAGGCCTTGCCCACCAGATTCTCCTCCGGGACAAACCCCCAACAGCGACTATCGTTGCTGTTGTCCCGATTGTCTCCCATGACGAAGTAATGACCCTCTGGGACCTTGATGGGTCCGTACGCCAACTCCCGGCAGCCGGGAGGAAGATCCGGGACGCCGGGACGGACCAGGGTGTGGTGCTCCACGCCGGCCAGATTCTCCACGGACTCCTGGGCCCCCGTCATCACCAGACCGGACCCAACCCCTGTGTAGGTCCCGATAGGCAACCGCTTCTGGGGCTCTCCATTGATGTAGGCGGTCCTGTTCTGGTACCAGATCTCATCGCCGGGGACCCCAATGACGCGCTTGATATAGTCGGTTCGACCGTCCTCAGGAAATTTGAACACCACCACATCACCGCGTTGCGGCGTGCCGATCTCAAGGAACTTGTTGTTCAGCACTGGCAGGCGCAGGCCGTAGGCGTACTTGTTCACCAGGATGAAGTCGCCGGTGAGCAAGGTGGGCATCATGGAGTTGGAGGGGATGCGAAAGGGCTCCACCAGGAAGGAGCGCAGGAGGAGCACGATGAAGATCACCGGAAAGAAAGAGCGGGCGTACTCGACGAGCACGGGCTCCTTGTAAACAGCGCCAGCCCCCGCCCCGGATGGCCCCGTCGCCGCCTGCTCGCCCCGGCGTCGGCGCCTGGGGGCGAACAACAGGGCATCGATCAGCCAGATGCCGCCGGTCACGAGGGAGGCCAGAACCAGGAAGGCTGGGAAATCGAAGTTCATGATGGTTGGGTTCTCGAGGTCTAAGCCCTTCGGGTCTAGGACCCGGATGGGGCGCTATTCGGGGGGCGGTACAAGGACCTTCAGCGGGACGGGCCCGAGCCGGGACCGTAAAGCAAACCGCTAACTCTCCTTTCCCACCTGGAGCACGGCGAGGAATGCCTCCTGAGGGATCTCTACCTTGCCCACCTGCTTCATTCGCCGCTTGCCCGCCTTCTGCTTCTCGAGCAGCTTGCGCTTGCGGGTCACATCGCCCCCGTAGCACTTGGCCGTGACGTTCTTGCGCAGGGCCTTGACCGTGGTTCGGGCGATGATCTTGCTGCCGATGGCGGCCTGGATGGCCACCTCGAACATCTGGCGCGGGATCAGCTCCTTCATACGCACCGTGAGGTCATGGCCGCGGTTCTGGGAGACGGAGCGGTGAACGATGGTGGAGAGCGAATCCACCTTCTCGCCGTTGATCAGCACGTCGAGCTTGACCAGGTCCGAGGCCTGGAAGCGCTTGAGCTCGTATTCGAAGGAGGCGAATCCCCGGCTCGCGGACTTGAGCCGGTCGAAGAAGTCAAGCACCACCTCAGCGAGTGGAAGCTCATAGGCAACCTGCACCTGACCACCGACGTAATGAATGTGCTTCTGCACCCCGCGCTTCTCGATGCACAGATTGATGACCGCGCCCAGATAATCCTGAGGGGTGAGGATATGGGCCTCGATGATGGGCTCGCGGACCTCCCGGATCTTGTTGGGCTCCGGCAGGTCCGCCGGGTTGTCGATGCGGCTGATCTCCCCGTCGTTGCGAACCACCTCGTAGACCACCGTGGGGGCCGTGGTGATCAGGTCCAGGTCGTATTCCCGCTCCAGCCGCTCCTGGATGATCTCCATGTGGAGCATCCCGAGAAAACCGCAGCGGAAACCGAACCCCAGGGCCTGGGACACCTCGGGCTCGTAGAAGAGGGCGGCGTCGTTCAACCGCAGCTTGCTCAGGGCGTCGCGCAGGTCCTCGTAGGCGTCCGAGTCCACCGGATAGAGCCCGGCGAAGACCCGCGGGCGCATCTCCTTGAAGCCCGGGAGCTTGGGGGCGGGGTTGTCTGCACGGGTGATGGTGTCTCCCACTGGCGCCCCGTCGATCTCCTTGATGGAGGCGATCAGGAAGCCTACCTCCCCGGTGCTTAGGACCGGCCGCTCCGTCTTCTTCGGGGTGAAGACGCCTACCGAGTCCACTTGCTGAGTGCGCCCGGTGGAGAGCATGGTGATCTTGTCGCGCCGACGGATCTCCCCGTTGACCACCCGCACCAGGGAGACCACCCCCACGTACGGGTCGAACCAGGAGTCGATGATCAGGGCCTGCAGGGGGGCGCTGGGGTCGCCCTTGGGGGGCGGGATCCGCGCCACCAGGGTCTCCAGCAGGTCGGGAATCCCTTCACCTGTCTTCGCGCTCACCCGCAGTGCGTCCTCGGCCTCCAGCCCGATGATCTCCTCGATCTCCCGGATCACCCGCTCGGGCTCCGCGGAGGGCAGGTCGATCTTGTTCAGCACCGGCAGGACCTCCAGGCCCTGCTCGATGGCCGTGTAGCAGTTGGCCACGCTCTGGGCCTCTACCCCCTGGGCGGCGTCCACCACCAGCAGGGCCCCCTCGCAGGCGGCCAGTGACCGGGACACCTCGTAGGAGAAGTCTACGTGGCCCGGGGTGTCGATGAAGTTGAGCTGATAGGTCTCACCGTTGCGCGCCCGGTAGTCCAGGGTCACGCTCTGGGCCTTGATGGTGATGCCCCGCTCTCGCTCCAGATCCATGGAGTCCAGAACCTGACTCGACATCTCCCGCTCAGTCAGGGCCCCGCAGAGCTGGATGAAGCGGTCCGCGATGGTCGACTTGCCGTGGTCGATGTGGGCGATGATCGAAAAGTTACGTATGTGATTGAGATCGACCATGCCGGGCGCGCGAGGGCTCTTGGATGGGGACGTCGGGCACTGAGCATGGGCCGCGCCCCTGTCTGCGGGCATCGCGGCATCTCCGACGCAAATAGCGCGCCATGATAGCAGAGCGCGGGGGCCCGGTGGAGCACGGGAGCCCGCCCTTGACAACTTCGCCTGGGGCTCGCTCTCCGATGGCGAGGGTCAGGTCCCGGTCCGATCAGCCCTTAGGCAGCTTCAGGGCATAGAAACTACGCCCGTCGCCCCGTTGAATCAGCACTGCAACGGAGCGCCCCGGTTCAATGGCCTCGAGAATCCCGTTGAAGCCCTCCAGACTCTCCACCGACTGGTTGTCGAGCATGAGGATCACGTCGCCGGAGGCGATGCCGGCGGCGGCGGCGGGTCCCTCCTTGACGCTCTCAACCAGCAGCCCGCCCTGCTCGACCCCGAGCTCCCGCCGCTGATCCTCGGTCAGCTCCCGCGCCACCAGCCCCAGGCGGTTGGACTTGTCCGGGACCGGCTCCCGGGAGATCCCGGCGAGCTGCTCGTCGTCCGGCAGCTCTGCGATCTTGACCTCCAGTGGGAGGCGTTGGCCCTTGCGCAGGACCTCGATCTTGGCCGTCTCCCCCACCGGTGTCGCCCCGACCAGGGGGGGCAGGGCACTGGAGGTCTGCACGTCCTTGCCGTTATAGCTGAGAATGACATCCCCCGGCAGGAGTCCCGCCTCGGTCGCCGGGCTGTCCCGCAGCACCTGGGCGACCAGCGCGCCTTGGGGCTGGGCGAGGCCGAAGGTCGGTGCCAGTTCGCGGGTTACGTCCTGGATCAGGACGCCGAGCCAGCCGCGGCTCACCCGGCCCTTGGTCTTGAGCTGCTCCACCACATCCATCACCAGGTCGATGGGGATTGCAAAGGAAAGCCCCATGAACCCCCCCGTGCGGCTATAGATCTGGCTGTTCACGCCGACTACCTCACCGTCCAGATTGAACAGGGGCCCTCCGGAATTGCCCGGATTGATCGCCACGTCCGTCTGAATGAAGGAGACGTAGTTCTCGGATGGCAGACTGCGGCCTTTCGCGCTCACGATGCCGGCCGTCGCTGAATGCTCGAAGCCGAAGGGTGAGCCGATCGCCAAGACCCATTCGCCGACCAGTAGATCCCGTGCCGATCCGATGCGCACCGCCGGCAGGTCCTGCGCATCCACCTTTAAGAGGGCGATGTCGCTGCGCTTATCGGCGCCTACTAGGGTGGCGACGAACTCCAGACGCTCGCTGGTACGGACGATGATTTCGTCCGCACCCTCCACCACGTGGGCGTTGGTCAGCACGTAGCCGTCGGCGGAAATGATGAAGCCAGACCCGAGGGATCGGGACTGCTGATCGTCCTCTGGAACTTCCCCGGGCTCGCCCTGCTGATCCCCGAAAAAGTGACGAAAGAAATCCTGCAGCGGGCTGTCCTCCGGCAGGTCCGGGATCGAGAAGCCCTGAAATCGCTGGGTGAGGCTCTGGCTCTGTTTGGTGCTGATGTTGACGACGGTGGGCCCGTTCTCGGCAACCAGCTCGGTAAACTGCGGCAGCGCGCGCGTGGTCGCGCCCGCGGACGTAAGGGACCAGCTCAGGATCAAGCCCAGCGCCAGGACGATGGTCGGCCGAATGCCAGAATTGGGACGCATGGAAACTCCGAGGTGCAATCGAGTCGGTCTCGCGGAAGCCTTCAAGACCGCTAACGAGCCAGGAGCCCGCAAACCTTGGCGCAGCGCCTACCGACCGGATGAGGAAACGGGCTGGCAGGACGCTCCGCCGCTGAGCCGACGCACGACGACGGGATCCTGCTCGGGGTGCCTCGCCCTTTGCGCACTGTAGCGGCGCAACCAAAATAACGCCAGCACGAACCCGAGGGAGGCGCCGATCAATGCCGGCAGATCCGACCCCGAGTCCGCAGCAGGTCCGAGGGGCCCCGGCCGCCCGAGCCACAGAGCCACCGCTTGGCCCAGGACACCGCCGATCGCCAACCCCAGGATGGGGACCAGATAGGCCGCGGCAGCGGCGCAGAGCAGCCCCGACTCCGAGACCCCGACCACGACCCGATCACCGACCGACGCATCGGCCTGGTTCCTGGCCCGCAGGGTAACCACACGGCGCCCGAGGAAGCGGTCCATGAGGGCAGTACCGCACCCCGACTGGGCACCGCAACCAGAGCAACCGCCCCGCCGCTCGGTGCGGACCTCGGCCACGCCCTCGCTGAGCGACACGACGGTCCCCTCCTCCTCGATCATCGCGGCTCACCGACGCTCGGGCGCACGCCTGCCGCCGCTGCCTCCACGGCAGCGGCCGGCACCTCGCCGACCACCGTCACCTGGTGTCCGTCGATCTGTCGACCCGCGGCATGGACGGCGCCGATGCGCGTGGTCCCGTCCAAGCCCTCGGAGGCATCAGGCTCGATATAGATCGAGTAGGCGGACAGCCGGTCGCTGAACACGAAATGCTCGACCTCCGCGCCGTTGGGGGCCCGAATTCGGTCGTACATCACTTGCTCGAATCCCGGGGGACGCGCCTCAAATCGCCAGCGGGTACTCACCTCGGATCCAAGATTACCCGATGGCGCCTGCTGTGCTTGTGCCTGCGCCGCGGCTTCATCCACATCCTCATGGAGGATCAAGGACGTGAACATCAACTGCTCGATAGGCTCACCGGCCTGATCGATTAGATCCGACTTGAGCGGCAGGGACGTGTCTCGATCCAGATGGAAGCGGTAGCCATAGCGCAGGGCGTCCCGGGGTCTGATCGCCAGGACGTCCGTGTCGCGCCCGGCTACCCGCGCCGCGCCTTCGATCTGGATCTGATAGCGGTCCGTGAGGACGGCCGGGTCGATCCGATCCGAGCGCAGAAGATTGCGTCCGGCATGGCTCTTTACTGAGATGGGGTGACCGTCGGGCATGACACAGGTCACGCGGTCCCGCTCCCGTGTCACGGCTCTCACGGGGCCGCTCAGGGAAACCAGGCGCTCCTGGACGCCTCCCGCGTCTACCCGGTGAACCAGGTGCAGGGTCTCCATGCGGTTGTCGAACAGATGGACCAAGGTCCCTTCATAGTCCAGGGACCGCAGGGCCCGATTCATGTTCTCGAGCATGCCGCTTGCGCGACCCTCAGCCCCCTCTTCCGCCGGCGCCAGCCCGGTCCCCAGTCCGAGCAGCGCCGCGAGTGTCGCCGCCCCCAGGCTAACGGGCGGCTTCATAGCCGACCAGCGTGGCGTAAGGCAAGATCCCCTTGACACCGGTGGCTGGGGCCGCCTCCTGGTGGCTGACCAGGAAGAGGTCCAGCTTACTCGCAAGGTCGGGGCGATCCAGATCCCAGCGCCGCTCGGCCGCAGCCCCGACTGGGGTCCAAGTCGTTAGCGGCTGCCCCGGAGACGTGGCAGGTTCCGTTTCTGGTCCCTGGAAAAGGTTAGGAACGGCAAAGACGGCCAGGAAGGCCGCGGCGGCCGCGAGCGCGGCCCCTCCAAAGGGTGCCAGGCGCGCGTGGGGGGTGTTACGGCTCGCCCGCCGACGGATCGGGATGGGCTCGGTCAAGAGAGTCTCCCCTACGGACTCCGAAACCTGCCGGGCCGCGGGATTGAACGCCTCCCCTCGCATTGCCTGACCGATCAGGTGATAGCGTTCCCAGGCGGAACGAAACTCTGGGTCCTGACCGGACTGGTCCAGCAGATTGCCGGCGAGGCGATCGCTGAGCTCGCCGTCCATCAGGGCCGAAAGCTTCTCGAATTGTTGGTCGCTCATCGCTAAGGGAGTCCGGGCTTGGTGTCAGGTTGATCGGGTCGCTTCTTCAGACGTCTTGCCCCCCGCTGGGGCAACTTCAAGGTCAGTCTCCGTCTAGGGCTCCAGCAGCGGCCGCAACCGCTTGTCGATCGCCTCTCGAGCCCTGAAGATCCTGGACCTTACGGTGCCGATGGGACATTCCATCGCGGTGGCGATCTCCTCGTAGCTCAAGCCCTCCAGCTCGCGCAGCACGATGGCGGTGCGTAGGTCCTCCGGTAGGGCATCCAGCGCCTGCTGAACGGTGCGTGCGATCTCGTCCGTCAGCAGGTGGCGCTCTGGTGTAGCGTTCTCCCGTAGGCGCGCACCCAGGTCCATCTGCTCGGCCACGTCCGCCTCGAGGTCGTCCCCAGGGGGCCGACGCCCCTGCGCGACGAGGTGATTCTTGACTGTGTTTACCGCGATGCGGTAGAGCCAGGTATAAAAGGCACTGTCACCGCGGAATCCGTCGAGGGCCCGGTATGCCTTCAAGAATGCATCCTGGGCCACGTCCAACACCTCCACCGGGTCCCTAATATACCGCCCGATCAGATTTGTCACTTTTTGCTGATACTTGAGAACCAGCAGATCGAAGGCACGCCGGTCCCCGGCCTGGGCGCGACGGACCAGCTCCTGATCGGTGCTACGCTCAGACATGGGCAAGCGGCTGAGGGGGCGCCGCCCTGGGTTCCGATGGCATGGACAGCTCCCGTTGGGGTAAGTTCTTCGACTAAGCGAAATGCGGCCAGTGAGCCCCAAATAAACCGGCAAACCTTGATCCAGACCCCTGAATCGGCTACTTCGCCCGAGGCGACGTGCGGCCTCAAGTGTGCGGTCGACTCCGAAGAGTCGATCCCGTGCCGAGGCTGGCAGATCGTCGCCCTACCGAGCTTGGGGCCGCCACCCGAAGGAGCTCCGTCACGCTGATGTCCGAGACCGTCCGTCAACACGATGTCTTGATCCTGGGTAGCGGCGCCGCGGGCCTCAGCCTAGCCCTGCGCTTGAGCGCGGATCTTTCGGTGGCGGTGGTATCCAAACGGGAGCTAACCGAGGGCAGCACCCTGTATGCCCAAGGGGGCATCTCGGCGGTGCTCGACGCCGAGGATTCGGTGGACTCCCATGTCCGGGATACCCTCAGGGCCGGTGCCGGCCTATGCGACACCCGAGTGGTGCGACAGGTGGTCGAGCGCGGTCCTCACAACATCCGCTGGCTGCTGGACCAGGGCGTGGCCTTCACCCGCGGCGAGGAGTACAGCTCTGCGGGCGGCTACCACCTCACCCGGGAGGGGGGGCACACGCATCGCCGCGTGGTCCATGCGGCGGACGCAACAGGCCGGGCCGTCGCTACGACCTTGGAGGCCCGCGTCCGCGCCAGGCCAAACGTGAGCCTCTACGAGCAGCATATCGCGGTGGACCTACTCACCGCGCGCCACTTGGGCCCCGGCACGGCATTCCGCAAAGGCCGATCCAACCGCTGCTTCGGTGCCTACGTGCTCGATCGAGGGAGCGGGCGGGTGGAGACCTTCCTGGCGCGCTTCGTGGTCCTCGCCACCGGCGGCGCCAACAAAGTCTACCTCTACACCAGCAACCCGGACGTCTCCACCGGCGACGGCATCGCCATGGCCTGGCGTGCCGGATGCCGCGTGGCGAACATGGAGTTCATGCAGTTCCACCCAACTTGTTTGTATCACCCTGATGCAAGGTCTTTTCTCATCACAGAGGCACTGCGAGGAGAAGGGGCTAGACTACTCCTGCCCGACGGCGAGCGCTTCATGCTCCGCTTCGATTCCCGCGCGGAGCTGGCCCCCCGGGACATCGTCGCCCGTGCCATCGATCATGAGATGAAGCGCCTGGGCGCCGAGTGTGTCTACCTCGATATCTCCGATCGGCCGGCCGACTTCATCATCGGGCATTTCCCGACCATCCATGCCCGCTGCCTGGAGCTCGGGATCGACATCACCCAGGAGCCCATCCCCGTGGTCCCCGCCGCCCATTACACCTGCGGTGGGGTCATGGTCGATCATCGGGCCCGTACCGATCTGCCCGGGCTTTACGCCAGCGGCGAGACCGCCTACACGGGTCTGCATGGGGCCAACCGCATGGCCAGCAACTCCCTCTTGGAGTGTCTGGTCTACTCCGAGGTCGCAGCCCAGGATATTCAAGCGCTTGCAAGCGACACCCCCGAGCCGCCGCAAGTTCGGGCCTGGGACGAGAGCCGAGTGACGGAGCCGGACGAGGAGGTCGTTGTTACCCACAACTGGGACGAGCTTAGACGCTTCATGTGGGACTATGTCGGCATCGTGCGCACCACCAAACGGCTGCGACGGGCCAAGCGGCGTGCCGATCTGTTGCAGCAGGAGGTCATCGAGTACTACAGCAACTTCCGGGTCAGCAACGACCTGATCGAGCTGCGTAACTTGCTGGAGGTGGCGGACCTCATCATCCAGTCGGCCCTGCGCCGACGCGAGAGTCGCGGTCTCCATTTCACCAGCGACTTTCCCCACAAGGACGCCACCCAACGCACCCCAACCGTCCTGATCCCCGACGGCTATCAGCCACAGCCACGGCACTGAAGCGTCCCTGATCGGGACGGAGGCACCAGCTGTTCATGCCGGAGTCTCCGATCGCGCCCTCGAAGCCCTTAGATCCGGCACCCCCCCTCGTGCGGGTGCGGCCGGCAACGCCTGGCGAACCTGGTGGGAGTCGGCGTTGATATCCAACCCGAGGAGGATGCGGTGGACCACCCACTCCAGCCCCCCGCAGCCCCCCTTCCCCAGCCCCGCAACCTGGTGGGCGGGCGTCTCGTCTCCGCCCTGGTTGGGGTAGCCTGCCAGCAGCTTCTGGGGCACATGCCGGAGTTGGCGGGCCCCCTTGCCGTCGCCACGGCCATTGTGCTCATGCAGTTCACCAAGACCCTCCACCCCCCGGGCGGGGCCACGGCCCTGATCGCCGTCGCTGGCAGCGAGCAGATCCATCGCCTGGGCTTCCTCTATGTCCTGACGCCGGTAGGCCTCGGGGCCTTGCTCCTTCTGCTCGTGGCCCTGGTGGTGAACAACATCCCCTACACCCGCCGTTATCCGGAGTCTTGGCGCTAGCGCAGCTGGGCATCGGCCCCGGAGCGCGAGAGTCCCTGCTCAGCCTTGCTATGCTTCGCCGGCATGAAGACCGACTCCCAAGACCGACCTACGGGGTCCGCGACCGAGCCAAGTCCGCAACGGAGTGACCTTGGGGCCTCGAGCGACCTAGCCCGCGCCATCAAGGCCTGGGGCGCCGAGCTCGGGTTCCAGCAGGTAGGCATTACCGACACGGACCTTGGCGGCGCCGAGGCGCGGCTTCTCGCCTGGCTCGCCGCCGGCCGCCAGGGGGACATGGCGTACATGGCCCGGCACGGGACCCGGCGCGCCCGGCCGGCGGAGCTCATTCCCGGTACCCTGACGGTGATCTCGGTGCGCCTGGACTATCTCCCGGAGCCCCAGGCCGCCCTGGGCAAGGCCCTCGGCGATCCTGCCCGCGCCTTCGTATCCCGCTACGCCCTGGGCCGCGACTACCACAAGCTGCTGCGCCGCCGGCTGCAACGACTCGCGGATCGGATCACCACGGCGATCGGTCCCTTCGGCCACCGGGTCTTCGTGGACTCGGCCCCAGTCTTGGAAAAGCCCCTGGCCCAGAAGGCCGGGCTGGGGTGGATCGGCAAGCACACCAATCTCATCAACCGCCATGGCGGCTCCTGGTTTTTCCTGGGGGAGATCTATACCGACCTCGACCTCCCCGTGGACCAGCCAGCGCAGGACCACTGCGGCCGCTGCCGCGCCTGCCTGGACGTCTGCCCCACCGGGGCCATCGTGGCCCCCTACGAGCTGGACGCCCGGCTCTGCGTCTCCTATCTCACCATCGAGCATCGGGGCAGCATCCCCCAGCACCTGCGCCCCCTGATCGGGAACCGCATCTATGGCTGCGACGACTGCCAGCTGGTCTGTCCCTGGAACCGCTTCGCCCGGCTCACCACGGAGCCGGACCTCTTCCCCAGGGCGGGGCTCGAGACCGCGACCCTCATCGAGCTCTTCGCCTGGGACGAGGAGACGTTTCTCGCCCGCACCCAGGGAAGCGCCATCCGCCGCATTGGCCACCAACGCTGGCTGCGCAACCTGGCAGTGGCCCTCGGGAACGGACCCGATAGCCCAGCGGTGCGGAAAGCCCTCGCGGCCCGAGCGAACCATCCCGACCCCCTGGTCCGGGAGCATGTGCACTGGGCGATCGCGCAGCGCCGGGTGCTGAGTGAGGTCAGGCCGGCGGCTTCGACCGCGGTCTTAACCCCGGATCACGGTTTGGGATAAAATCGAGACCGCACGGCAGGCGGTCGCTGCCGCTCGTTTCCTTCCTTTTCCCCCATCTCCGGAGCACCGGCTCCATGGATCCGATCCCATGCCTTATTTCGTCTACAAGATCACACCCCCTCGGGAGCTGATTCATATAGTAACCCTGGACAAATACCAGGCCGCGCGGGCCGAGGTGCGGTCTCGCCGCCGGGAGGCGGAGCCCGGGGTCGAGTACCGCCTGATCTTCGCCGCGCAGATGGCCGAGGCGGAGAAGCTCTTGTCCATGCCGCGGGACGAGCGGGTCATCGGCGAGGACTGAGTGGCAAGTAGCCGGGCCCGCGCCCGCACCCCAATGACATCGAATGACAGCAACCCAAGGATAGCGGCGCCCCCATGTCCAATCAGCTGACCGGCAGCGCGGCCAATCGACGTCGCTACGGCACCATCGTCGAGCAGTGTCGCAACAAAGTGCTCACCTACTGCGATGTCCGGCTCAAGGAGCTCTTTCAGAACGCGGGCACCGCCTTGCTGGAGTTTGCCGAACGCGCCGAGAGCAATGCCGTCCAGAGCCGTTTCTTCGAGGCCATGGGTCAGCTCAACCGCCGTCGAGCCGATATCGAGCTCATGTTCCGCCAGGAGATGAATAACGGCTTCGACGGACTGGTCGGCGGAGGCCGGGGAGTCCTGGATCCGTCCGAGGACGCGGGTCCCCAGGGGATGGAGCTGGCCCTGGTAGAGCCCGATGAGATGGAGGAGTCGGTCGCCGCGGAGAACCTGATCCTGCGCGCCAACGCTGAGTGCTTCCCTCAGCTCTATGCGCTCAGCCTGCGCCTCGGGGCCATCACCGGCGGCCAGAAGCTCAAGGACGCCGAGATTCCGGGTGGTCCCAGCCATCTGGTCCGCTCCTATCGCCGATCCCTCGCGGGGATGGACGTCGAGGTTCGCGTCAAGGTCATCCTCTACGCCCTGTTCGACAAGTTCGTCCTCAAACCCGTCAAGGCGACTTACGACGAATACAACGCCATCCTGGCGGACGCTGGCATCCTGCCTGGCCTGAAGCCGGTCCAGGTGAGTCCGAACCGCGGCCAGCCTGGGGCCTCGACCCCCAAGGGTCCCAAGGGGGCCAAAGAGGCACCAAAGCAGGCGCCGCCAGGGGCGCAGGCCCAGCCATCGGGAAGCGACTCCACCGAGCCACAGTCTCTCGGGGCCGAGCTGTTCGACGCGATCCTCGAGCTCATGGCCAACCGGCGCCCGGGTCAGGCCAGGGCCCGCGGCGCCCACCGCGCCGGGCCCCCACCCACCCCCGAGGAGGCAGCGCTCCAGAGCCGCGAGCTCCTCTCCGCCATCTCCAGCATTCAGAGCCAGCGCACGCCGCAGGCCGTGTCGACGGCGGTCGCGGAGGCCATCCAGTTCCCGAACGTCGAGGTCGACACCGCCTTCGTGGAGCGGGTCAAGGACGCCCTGAGCCAAGAGCGCGAGCAGATCCTAAGCACCATCGATCGGGACAAGCTGTCCCCAATGGATGCCGATCTGATCGACCTGATCGGCATGTTGTTCGAGTACATGCTGAACGATCCGGTTCTGCCCAACGTCGCCAAGGCCCTGCTTAGCCATTTGCACACCCCCTACCTCAAGGTCGCACTGATCGATCGGCGGTTGCTGGTGGACAGCCGCCATCCCGCCCGCCAGCTCCTCGATCAGATGGTCGAGGCAGGCAGTCAATGGGTGGAGGAAGGCAACCCGAGCCGCGGCATGTTCCCGGTCATGCAGCAGGTGGTGGACCGGGTGCTGCAGGAGTTCACCGACAACGTGGGTCTGTTTGACGAGCTGCTCGCCTACTTCGAGGAGCGGATGCGCGAGCAGCAGCGCCGCAGCGACACGACCGAGCAACGCACCCAGGAGGCCGCCCGGGGACGCGAGAAGCTCACCCTGGCGAAGCAGCGGGCGGCCCGCGAGGTCCAGAACCTGGTCAGCCGCCATCCGGTACCCCAGCCCGTCGGGGCCTTTCTGTCTCAGACCTGGCTCGACCATCTGACGTTCATCCTGCTGCGAGACCCAGAGCAGGACAAGGGCAACGCCTGGCGGCGAGCGGGAGGCATCATGGAGCAGTTGGTCGCCCTGTTTGACCCCCAGGCGACGCTCCAGGCACACAACGCCCGCCTGGCTACTCTGCCCAAGCTGCGGGACGACATCGCCACCACCGCGCAACGCCTCGGTCGCTTCAGCAGTGCCAACGTCACGGCCTTGTTGGCCCTCTTGGATTCTCCCCAGGACTGGAAGGTCGAGACCTCGAGGCAGCCTGGAACAGAGCCCCCTGAGCCCTTCGCCTTCGCGTCCGGCACCCCGGTCCCCCAGATCACCACCGCGTCAAGCTTGGATGAGGACCTGACAGAGCCCGAGCGTCAGATGGTGGAACGTCTGCGGCGCATGCGCTTCGGCACCTGGTTCGAGTTCACCGGTGCACCGGGCGTCCCGCATCGGCGCATCAAACTGTCCTGGATGAGCCCCCTCACGTCGACCTGCATGTTCGTCGACCGGGCGGGCATGCAAGCGGAGATCAAGGGCCTGCGGGACCTGGCTCAAGAGATCCTGGCCGGCCGGGCCAGGGTGATACCCAAACCCAAGCACCCCTTCATCGACCGGGCACTGGTCTCCATCCGCAAGATGTTGCAGGGGGGCGAAAAGTCGGGCTCGCTGGCGAAAGGGCCGACCCCGGCCTGAGGCCCAAGAGGTCGCTGAGCTCGGGCCCCAGGCCTTGGTGCGCCAAGCCCTACCGCTCAGCGATCAACGGGCCGTCATCAGGACGCGAGACCCTTGCTCCCCCCACAGGTGGCGAAGCACGATGCGAACGTAGTTCTGGGTCTCATCATAGGGGGGAATGCGTCGGCCGTACTTGATCACGGCGTTCTCCCCCGCGTTGTAGCCTGCCAGGGCCAGGCGTAGATCTTGGTCGAACATGTCCAGGAGGTCCCGCAGGTAGGCGGCCCCCCCGCGCACATTCTCGGCCGGGTTAAAGCTGTCCTTGACGCCATAGCGGGCGGCGGTGCCGGGCATGAGCTGCATCAGTCCCTGGGCACCGGCGGAGGAGACGGCGGTGTGGTCGTAGGCGGACTCGGCACGGATCACCGCGTGGAGCAGCTCGGGGGCCAAACTGTAGCGGCGGGCGTTCGCGGAGATCAGGCGCTCGAAACGGGTTCGCCGCTCCTCCAGACGTTTACTCGGGCGCTCCTTCGGGGTGAGGCTTGCCCGGAGCTGCTGGTTCTCCTTGATCAGCTTGCGGGACTCCCGCTTCCACTCCAGCTTGTACTTGCCGCCCCGCAGGGGGGCATCCGTGAAGTAGGTGTTCCCCTTGGCGTCCACATACTTGTAGACATCGGCGCGGGCCTCCAGGCCAAACAACGCCAAAGCGAGAACAATTAGAGCCAGAGTCGCTCTGGACATCGCTCCTCCCCCAAAAGCCAGCGGGGCCGGTCCCTGCTACCCCTTGAAAGACGCGCCCCAGCTGGGCCGAGCCGCTCCGGTCGCGGCCGCCGAGGCCCTCCGCACGGGCTTCCGAGTCCGCATCCGGGACGCCGTCACCCAGGGCGAGCTTCCGCTCTCCCCCACAAGTCGCGCAGTCGTCGCCGGTTCGCGGCCAGCCACTGCACTGCAATGATAAGGGTCGCGGGGGTCAGCATCCCCCGACCAAGATCACGAATCGCAGCATCCAGGTCGAGCGTCACCACCTCGGTCCACTCACCTTCGCTGTGCCGCCCCCCAGATGTGGCCACCGAACCAGAGTCGATGGCACCGCAAAAAAGATCCACCCGCTCGTCGCTTACCCCGGGACTGGTCTGACAGCTCAGGATCGGGACCATGTCACCGATGCGGCACCCAGCCTCCTCCCAGGCCTCCCGACGCGCCGCGGCCTCGGGCGACTCGCCCTCATCGATGACGCCCCCTGGCGGCTCCAGAAGCCAGGCCCCATCGGGTGCGTCCAAGGCGCCGATGCGGAACTGCCTGACCAGGACAATACGATCATTCGCGGCATCGAATGGCAGTACGGCCGCGGCCCTAAGCCCCTCGATGCGCTCCCGATACAGTATTCCATCGTGCCGCTCGCCTGCGGTCGGGATCTTCACCCGGTACCGGGCAAGGCGAAGGAATCCCGCGTAGACCGCGCCGCACTCGATGATCTCGACCCCATCCCGCATAGCCGAACCTTAGCATCGATCAGCCCAGAAGGGAACGGCGATGGGAACAGGAAAGGCACAAAGCACGAGTTAAAGTCCATTAAAGCTCTGTCTGAAGATACTATTATTTTCTTCCTCATTATCAGGATGTTATATTTTCTTCCTTATTTATTGAAAGAAGTATTTCAAGTTGTGAATGGGCTCACAGCAGACGCCGTCTGGCCATTGCTTTTTTGTCCTCCCCGCCTATAATCCCACCCACCATCACGTGCGTTCAATGTCCGGGGGGAACATGAACCGACGGTATTTTCTGGGGGTTGCCCTGTGCGCCGCGGCTACGCCTGTGCTAGCCAAGAAGAATGCGGAAAAGCCACGGGTGCTATCGCTTCACCACCTGCACACGGACGAGCGCATCTCAGTCACCTACCGCATTGGTGACCGCTATCAGCGCAACGCGCTGGCCAAGCTCAACCACTTCCTGCGGGACTTCCGCACGGGCGATTCCATAGCGATCGATCCACAACTTTTCGACCTGCTCTACGATGTCAAATCCCGCCTAGGCGACACGAGCGCACGTTACGAGGTGCTGAGCGCCTACCGCTCCCCTAAAACCAACGCCATGCTCCGGAGCACAGGACACAGGGTGGCGCGCAACAGCCTGCACCTCAGCGGCCGGGCACTGGATGTCCGATTCCCAGATCTATCCACACGGCAGATTCGGGACGCGGCGCTCACCGTCGCCCGGGGCGGTGTCGGCTACTATCCGAATGCCGACTTCGTGCATCTGGACACGGGTAACGTGCGGCGATGGGGCGCTTGAGGAATCTCTGAGCATCGCCTGGCCCTCGGGCACGGGCTGGCTCTGCCAACCGGTCCGGGGGCCTGTCCTCGGCTTGCTTGCACGCAAGCTCTCACTGCGGTTTTCTATAGTCAGATCGTTGATTGTTAATCGAGGAGTCGAAAATCCACGGTTTGGCTGGGGATGTCAACCCCGCGCAGTGCGACGCGAAATCGTGAATCCAGCCCAGGCTCGCCCTTGAGGCGCAGCCGGGTCTCCAGTGCCAGGTCCGGAATTAGGACCACATCCTTCCGCTCTTCCTTGGCGACAACGACCCCCTCGCCCCTCCAATCCGGGTGCTCCCTGAGATAGACCAACTTCCAGTGAAGGTTGGATAGGCGTTCCGCACGCCGTGCGGCCGCCGCGGCCAGCTCCGATTCGGCGATCCGTTCCGTCACCTCCTGCGCGGAAAGCGCCGCTCGACCGGCGATCCAGGCCCGAAGCTGTTGATGCACGAGCAGATCCGAATAGCGACGCAGGGGACTGGTGGCGCGGGTGTAGAGGGGAAGCCCCAGGCCCGCATGGGGTTCCGGGCTCGAGATCAGACGGGTGGGCCTGAAGGTCCGCCGTCGGGCGTACATCGCGGCGAGGCCATCGCCCTGGGGCCCTCCTGCTCCTGCACCCTCGCTCGGCGCCTGGGAGGCGAAGGGGATCGGGATGTCCCGTTCGAGGCAGAAGCGCGCCACCCCCTCCCCCGCCAGCAACATGGCATCCGCTACCAGGGTCCGGCTTTGCAGGCGCAGTAGCGGCCGGATCAAGACCTCGGCGTCGATCAGACGCACGCTGACCTCCGGCAGTTCAAGGCTCCTGGCCCCAGCGGATTCACGCCTGGCACGAAACCGCTCCCCAAGACTCAGAATCCCGGCAAAGGGTTCCTCGTCGAGCAGCAGCTCCGTCTCGTCGTAGGTCAGGCGCTGGGCGCGGATCCAGGTCCGGTGGACCTCCACATCGCAGGGCTCGCCCTGCACGTCGACCCGCAGACCAATCGATAGGGCCGGTGATACCTCGTGCAGCCCCAGTCCCAGCCCCTCGGTGATGGCTACCGGGAGCATGTTCACGATCCCCTCAGGGGCATAGAGGTTGGATCCCCTGGCACGGGCCTCCCGCTCGATCTCCCCAGCCGGGTGGACCAGCGCGGCCACGTCGGCCACGTGCACCCAAAGCCGGTCGCCGTCCAGGCTCAGCGCGTCGTCCGGGTCCTGATTGCCCTGATCATCGATGGCATAGGCGGGGAGCCCGGTGAGGTCCAGGCGTTCCTCCTCCGGCAGAGCGGGAACCGGAAGCTCCGGGTCCGCGCTCGGCACACCGCAGCGGGCCGGATGTGGGTTGTAACGCTCGGTCCAGTAAGCAACCTGAATGAGGGCGCGGTGGGCGCTCTCCGAGGATTGCTCATGCCCGAGTGCCTGCAGCACGCGGCTATGCTCGCTCCGCCCCAGGGCCAGCCGCTCGACCTCCAGGAGCCGTGGCCGGTCCTGGGGCTCGGGGGCGGCAGCGGCCATACGCGCGAGGAAACCCCGCCAGTCCTGCTCCGCCGCCGCTCGGGCGGCCCGCTCGGCGCGGTCCCGCTCCACATCCGCCCGGGGCCGCGCCTGAATCGCCGATGGGACGCCCGAGAATCGCAGACCCTCGGCCACCAGCTGCCAGGCCGCCCAGGCTGTGGCCGGGGTGAAGGCCGAATAGGCAAGCTCCGCCAGCTCCCGGAGGTTGGTCTCACCCCCTTCAAGCAGTGCCCATGCCTCGTCCGGCTCCCCCTGCTGAGGACCCAGCTCGTCGAGGCTGCGAAAGGGGCCTGGGTGCAGCAGCTCGAGGTCCTTGGAGCGTACCCGCTTGGTATCGCCCCCCTCGAGCTCGATTTCGATCTTATCGGCCACGCGCAGCACCCGGGCAGGCTTAACCTTGTAAAGGACCAGGCTGTCCGCCGGCGGGCTGGGTTGATGTGTGGACAAGGGGCTGATATCTCCGAGCGGCTGGATAGATACGATGTGGATAACCCTGGGTGGTTGCGTCAGAGGGCTATTGCCCGGCCTAGGTCAGATCTCCGCGCCATCGCAACCGAGGTGTCTCGCTGAATCGAGAACCCTCGCTCCTTGCTACTGGCCGGTTTGACCGCCCTTCCAGTCAAGTCCGGCGCGACCTTCCGGTATCATAACCGGAGGCCCACTCAGCTCGGCGCAACTGGCGGTCCTCCCATGCCTCCCGGCACCCTTTCTTGGAGAAGCAACACATGAATTCCCAGTGGCAAGAATTCCTCGCTGCCCAGGGCGCCCAGATGCTCGCGGACGGGAGCGTCCGGTTCCCCGGGGTGGGCGACTCGTCCCTCGGCGAATCCGGTGACTGCGTCCTCTTCGATCTCTCCCATCTGGGCCTGATCGCGGTAACGGGCGCGGACACTGA
>Ga0209254_10000901_pt1 | contig 26035 bp, 20 predicted proteins | sample FrelakmetDIP11DI_FD_187148 | JGI IMG/M metagenome (GOLD analysis project Ga0209254, IMG submission 187148) | Freshwater lake sediment microbial communities from the University of Notre Dame, USA, for methane emissions studies - DIP11 DI (SPAdes)... | ecosystem: Environmental > Aquatic >...
ATTAGTAAATTCTCCACTGCTTCCAGATATCCCTCCGGGTTGTTGTGTACCACCATCGCTCCCTGAAGATCCGCTACCTCCACCTACGATCATTGACACTCGGTTGGCAGTTGAATTTCCTAGGTTTTTTATCGTCATGGATAAATTGAACTGAAGGCCTGGTTGAAGTGGGGTAATGTCAGTTGTGTAACTGGTGATCACCAACTGTGGCTTTACCGAAGGTGTTGGTGTTAATGTTGGTGTAGGAGTGGGGGTAGACCACGTAGAATAAGATTGATAAACGGGTAAGGTAATAGCAAAAGTTTCATTATATAAATTTCCGGATTCATCTGTGTAAGAAACAAGCATATTGATCGAGGCAATATTAACCCACACATCAGTACTAACTAGGAGAGGTTGAGCGAAGTCAAGGCGATTGCCAGGTGCAATTTCACCCACTGCAACTACTCCTCCAGTATCAAGCGGGATTAATTCATTGGATATGAAAGTTGCAACCACATTCTTTGCATAATGTTGGCCTGCGTTGTATAGAGTAACGTAGAGTGTAAAACTATTTCCGGGTGAAATTTTTTCTTGGCTCATGCTATAAGAATTTATTACCAACACTGGACGTTCGTATCCGTTTGGAGGTAATGAAGTCTGGGTTGGTACCACCACTGTCGGAGGAGTTTGTACCACCGCGAGAGAATTACTAAGTGAAGCAGATGATGAATCTGGATTGGTAACGGTTACTGTATAAGTTCCAGCAAGAATACCGGAGGGAACTAAAGCCATTAATGTCGTATTTGAAAAGAATGATGTTTCTAAAGAAGCATAACCATCCAATGAGACAACTGAACCCATTACGAAATCTGATCCAGAAATAGTGATTGTGTTATTTTGGAGATTAGATATAGTATCTGGACTTACACTGGTTATTAGTAATGCAGCTACGGCACTTGTTGGAAGAAAAATAAGTCCATATATTACGGATATTAGTAAAATGATATCAAGATATAGTGATTGTTTCTTTTTCATTATAATTAATAATCCTTTGCCTGTTAAAATAATAACGATTATGAATTATGAACAATGCTTTTAGATGTTAGTAGTATTGAAGCAGAATTATAGTCTTCTTCCGATACAATTAGCCCGTCCAATAAAAAATAATGGTGCGTAGCAAATTGCTTCATTCTCGAATCGTGGGTAACAACTAGGACAGAATGACCGGTTTGGTGTAGTTCTGATAGTAGTTGCATAATATTCACCCCACTTGCTGTATCCAGATTACCAGTAGGCTCATCCGCTAAAATTAATATGGGATCGTTGATCAATGCGCGCGCAATAGCAACTCTTTGTTGCTGACCACCAGAGAGTTCTGTTGGGCGATGCATCATCCGGTCTTCCAGCCCAACCTGTTTAAGCACTTCTTTCGATCTTTGAATACGTTCGCGTTTTGTTGAGTGGATAAAACGCAATGGAAAAGCTACATTTTGTAAGGCATTCATGGAGGAGATAAGATTAAATGATTGAAAAATAAATCCCACTGTCTTTCGACGATAGACGGCCAATTCATTTTCGTCCAGGTCTTCTAATAACTGGCCATTGACCTCAATATTTCCTTTAGTTGGTCTATCAAGGCCACCCAATAAATACAGAAGTGTTGATTTTCCAGATCCAGAAGGGCCCATTAATAGAGTAAAGGAATTCGGCTCTAACACTAAGTCAACGCCCGCTAATGCGCGGACAATAGTCTGGCCCATATTAAATTCTTTATATATCTGGGATATTTTTACAAATGAATTAGTCATGAACAGAATTGAAAAGATGTTTAGCGAGCTAAAAGAAAAATGGTCTCGCTATGTTTAAATTTCCAAGAGCACTTTCCAAATAGGATAAACCAGATTGAATAAGAATGATAATGAGAAAAGTCAAGAGGACGCTGAAAAAGGATTTTGTTGAATTTAAGCCTGTCGATATACGTACACCAAGGATGAGGAGAATGATTTGCCATACTAAATAAATATCAATTAATGTAAGTATTTGACTGAAATAAAGTGGTAAACCGCTATCGCCTACTAGACTGAATCCAGATAATCCAGGGTTGCTGATCAATTTCTTTGTAATAAATAGGTAAATGATCTGGACAAATTCTCTTACGGCAAGAGGGAGACTGGCCCATGCAACAATATTCATAGATAATCCAATACTGCCTCGACCTCCAAAAAGGGTAGTTACCAAATGTAACAAACCTCCCAGGAATAACCAACCGATCCATACACCAGATAATGCAGCGAATATTGGAAGAACATAGGTAAATACTGGTCCTTGGGTTGATTGAATAGCTTGTGTATATTGTGCTTGTTGTTCGGGCGTGTAATATTGAAAATCAGGTGGATAAGCAATTTCCCCCATTAATGCAGCTTGGCTTTTTATCCGCCCGACCAGGAATACATTGATGCACACTGCAAATGACAATATGAGTAACGGGGTAAGCCATAAAGGATTAGATAATGAGGCGAATCGTTGAAAACAGCGCTTGGGATGGAATAACATCTCTGGTATCCAAGCGAAGTTCAATCGTTTATTTTGTTGCACAATTGGGACGTCGGTCATAATTGTTCAAGCCTGTGCAATGGATTTATTATATTTCCAGAAGATAGTTATTTTTCATTAAGTCGTAATTATTCTTCAGATTTCTCGATAATCTCATCAACGAGGTATGGTAAACGCATTGTAAGCCATACAATCATTAGACTGACTTTATCTATGCTAGATTCTGCACCAGGGAAAAGCGTGACAAAATTGTTGTAAAGTACATCAAAATCTTCTTCCTTAGGCCAGTGTGTAAAAAAGCCTGGTAACTTATTCCGATTGAATTTTATGGGGAAAATTGGCCATTCTTTAATTAGCTCAAGGGATAAATTCTCAAAATTATCACCTTCAGCCTCTTGAAATATACGCCAGTTACGAGATTTAAGTAACTGGTATACTTGACCGCGAAGCTCTGAGTGTAACTCAGTCCAGCACGAAAGTATACTAGCAACCAGGTCAGGGTTTTTCTCAAAGGATTTCGATGTAGGATACACTTTCATAAGGGCAGGTGCTTTATCACTGCTTCGAAATCCAGGGACCTTTACACTTTTATTTATTTTATGATTCAGGTCATTTGCTAGTGATTCAGGTAGATTAGACTGCGATGTCAAGGTATAACGGATAACAGCCAACCTAAAATCAGGGCGCATATATTCATTGATTGCATGAAATGGTAGAAATTCTGTTATTTCTGGCATTGATTTTGCCTTTGTTTCGAATTTACAGATAGTATACCAAATTCTGGAATTTCAAATGTGAGAGCTCAAAAATATACTGATAATTTTGTAGACAGAATAAAAGAAAAGGCGTAAGATTTGGTGATTAGTTAAATTAGAGGAATTGAACTGATTGCTTAGATATTTATTTAAGCCAAGGTAGGTGTCTTAGCCTTCGGATGTGAACACACCACTAAGGTTGGTCGAGTAGGGAAATCAATATACTTATTAATAAGAAAGATATTTGATATAGTTTCATGGAGGAGACAATGCTAAATGTTGAGAAGATTGATACCAATAACAAGTCTTTGGTAAAGCGATTTGTCCGTTTACCTTATCGATTGTATAAAAATCATCCACAATGGGTACCGCCATTATTTATGGATGCAGAGACACAATTAAACAGATCCAAGCATCCATATTACGAACATAGCGATGCAGAATTTTTTATCGCAACCAGAGATGGTCGTGATGTTGGACGAATTGCAGCGTTAGAAAATAAACGTTTTAATGCTTATCATAAAACAAAACAAGCACAATTCTACTTATTTGAATGTGAAGATGATCAAGAAGCAGCTGATGCCCTATTTACGAGGGTATTTGATTGGGCGAAGGGAAGAGGTCTAGATAATGTTGTCGGGCCAAAAGGATTTGGTGTACTCGATGGTTATGGGATTCAAATTGAAGGGTATGAACATCGTCAAATAATGACGATGATGAATTATAACTATCCATATTACGTTGGTTTAGTCGAGAGCATTGGGTTTACAAAAGAAGTGGATTTTGTTTCTTGTTATTTGAGTAAAGAAGCATTCCATTTACCAGAAAGAGTCTATCGAATCGTAGATAGAGTAAAGAAACACAATAACCTGGGTGTGCAGCGGTTCGAATCAAAAAAAGACTTAAAGGCGTGGGCACCGAGAATAGGGAGACTCTATAATGAATCATTTATAAACAATTGGGAGTATTATCCTTTAACTGACCGAGAAATACAATTTCTTTTAGAAAATATACTTACCGTTGCTGATCCACGTCTGATAAAAATAATTACTCACAATGAAACTGAGGCAATCGGATTTCTATTCGGATTTCCAGATTTATCGGCTGCATTACAGCGAGCGAAAGGACGATTACTCCCATTCGGATTAATAGATATCATGATGGAAATGAAAAGGACGAAATGGGTATCATTGAATGGTGCGGGAGTTTTACCTGAGTATAAAGGTGTTGGTGGTAATGCGTTACTATATGCTGAAATGGAAAAGACATTACATGAATTTAATTTTGAACATGCTGATCTAACCCAGGTGGCAGAAACAGCTGTAGAAATGAGACATGATTTAGAAAATGTTGGTGGTCGTGCGTATAAAAATCATCGTGTCTATCACAAACACATCTAAAACAAAGCGAAGGTGCAAATTGAAATTTTATTGAGATAAGTAAAATATTAAGAGTATAGAAACTTCCTTCCAGAATTTCAACTGGAAGGATTAGTTTTAAGTATCCATAATGTGTTAGACTAAATAATGGAAGCATACGTGCGTTTACAGGAATAAAAATAATGCAACCAATACTACACATCAATCTATGTACTGGTTCAATCGATCAAATGAATGTTCCCCGTGAATGGGAACTTGATTATTTGGGTGGTGCGTCATTAGCTGCCAGATTATTATACAAAGAATTAATTCCAAGTCTTGATCCACTAACAGAAGATGCACCGTTATTATTTATGAATGGTCCATTAACTGGAACCTCAGGACCTGCAGTAGGGCGCTTTGTAATTTGTGCTAAATCACCAGCCACTCATTTTTGGGGAGAATCAAATTGCGGTGGTTTTTGGGGACCTGAATTACGTATGGCTGGATATGATGGGCTATGGATCACTGGAAAAGCGGAAACCCCGGTGTATATCAGCATTATAGACAAAAAAGTTGAGATACATTCTGCCGAACATTTATGGGGGATGAGTACTTATTCAACACAAGCAGCTGTAAAAGCAGATTTAGATATTAAGAATGTTAGAGTTGCAGTGATTGGTCCTGCAGGAGAATCTCAAATACCTTTTGCACTTATCCTAACTGACCATGGAAGGGTGGCAGGTCGCACTGGAATGGGTGCTGTAATGGGTTCGAAAAACCTAAAAGCAATAGCGGTAAAAGGACATGGTAAGGTGCCGATAGCTGAGAGGGAAAGATTTGCCCTTATAAGATCAAAAGCAAATCTAGAATTAAAAGCAGATTCATATACCGATGTTTTTCATGAGCTCGGTTCGGCAGGTGGTGCTGATTATTTTGATTATCTGTCAGAAATGCCAAAACGGTATTTTCAAAATGGGGATTATGAAACTGCAACAAATATCTCAGGTGCGACAATAGCTGGAAGTATTTTGGTTGGTTCAAGTGCATGCCATGCGTGTGTTATTGCATGTGGTAGGGTGGTGAAATTGGGAGATGGTGAGAAAAGGAAAGGACCAGAATACGAAACTCTGGTGGGGTTTGGTCCAAATTTATTGTATGATAACCTAACAATAATCACTAAATTAGGGGAATTATGTGATCTGTACGGCATGGATACTATAAGTGTCAGTAATATAATTGGGCTAGTTTTTAAGCTTTTTGAGTTGGGCATGATTACGCAAAAGGATAATGATGATGTTTCTCTTGAGTGGGGTAATCCAGAGACCATAGAAAAACTAATTCATCAAACAGTAAAGAAAGAAGGCATTGGTGAATGGATTTCTAAAGGATCAAGAGAACTTGGAAAGCACTTTGGATGTGAAGATGAGGCAATTCAAGTAAATGGGTTGGAAGTGCCATACCATGATCCTCGTGGAGCAAGTGGAATGGCATTAGTATATGCAACATCACCTCGTGGAGCATGCCATAATCAATCGGATTACTTCTTGGTTGATATTGGGCAATTATTAACCAGTATCGGTATGGAACATTTCTCAAGGCAGGCCGGAGCAGAAAAAGCACTAAATGTGTCAATCCACCAGGATTGGCGAACAATTACATCATCATTGGTGTCATGTATATTTGCTAATGTTCCACCTGAATCAATCTTGGATTTAGTCAATGCCGCTTGTGGCTTAGATTGGTCATTAAAGGATCTGATGATTGCTGGTGAACGTGGTTGGAATTTAAAAAGAGCGATAAATAATCGATTGGGGTTAACGAGGGAAAACGATATATTACCAAAAGCACTTCTTCGGCCATATTCTGATCATCCTTTGGGAGCAGATGGGTATGTCCCAGATTTCGGAAAAATGCTGGGGGCATACTATGAAGTGCGTGGATGGGATCCGTCTACAGGATATCCCAAAAAAGAGAAACTGAAAGAATTGGGTTTGGACTGGTTGGTGGAGGATCTATGGTAAAGTTGTTTTCCGTTACTGAGATGCAGTCCGTTGAAAAAGAAGCCAATCAAAAAGGATTGACTTATGAGATGATGATAGAAAATGCCGGTCGGGGGATTGCAAATGAAATTGAACTTACGTATAGCCTACTTAATCATAAGGAAATATTTGCATTAGTTGGTTCCGGAAATAATGGTGGTGATGCACTTGTTGCATTATCTCATCTTGCTTCTAATAATTGGAAGGTTTCTGCATATATCGTTCGCGAAAGACCTGACAATGATCCACTTATTTCTAGATTACTGAATAATCACGGACAGATAATTTATAGCGATCGGGATATTGGGTTCAATAAACTTAAAGAATTGATTGAATCATCTTCTGTTTTAATGGATGGGATTTTAGGTACCGGTATAAAATTACCACTCAAGAATGACATAGCACAAATACTATCTATTGTTAATTCGATAAATAATAACTCCGCAAAAAAACTTCATATTGTAGCTGTTGATTGTCCTTCTGGAGTAGATTGCGAAACGGGTGAAGCTGCGAATGAGACAATTCCCGCTGAAATAACGGTCACGATGGCTGGGATGAAAACCGGTTTGATAAAATTTCCAGCTGCCAACCTGACTGGTGAGATACGGATCGCCAGTATCGGTTCGATTAACGATTTGGATACATATAAAGAAAATATACGATGTATTCTGACGGATGAAATAATCAAACAATGCCTTCCTAAGCGACAATTAGATTCTCATAAAGGAACATTTGGGACAGCTTTAATTGTTGCCGGCTCAATAAATTACACTGGAGCAGCATTCTTAGCTGGTATGGCAGCATACAAAATTGGTGCAGGTCTGGTTACGATGGCTGTGCCTGCCCCATTGCATGTTGCTCTATCTGGCAATTTTCCTGAATGTACCTGGATACTTCTACCACATGAAATGGGAGTCATTTCATCTGATGCAGCGAAAGTATTACAAAAAGAGATTAATCGGGCAACTGCTATATTAATTGGCCCTGGTTTTGGATTGGAAGATACTACAAAAGAATTTATCAGAAATTTAATCAGTTCAAATAATAAACGGAAAGTAACGATTGGTTTCATTCGTGATGAAATCAAAGATGAAGATAGTAAAGCGATTAAAATCCCAATAGTTGTTGATGCAGACGGTTTAAAGCTTTTATCAAAAATTGATAAATGGTATGAATTATTACCATCACCTTCTGTACTGACACCCCATCCGGGCGAAATGGCTGTATTAACAGGAATATCCACTCTAGAGATTCAGGAAAATAGAATTCAAATCGCAAAACTGTATTCGGAAAGTTGGGGGCATGTTATTATATTGAAGGGAGCTTATACGGTTATTGCTGATCCTGAAGGACAAATTGCAGTTGTTCCGGTTGCTACACCCGCATTAGCCAAAGCTGGGACGGGAGATGTCCTTGCTGGATTAATAACTGGATTACTTGCCCAAGGTGTGAAACCTTATCAAGCAGCCTGCACAGCGGCATATATTCATGCGAATGCTGGTTTGTTAGCAGCAAAGCAACAAGAAAATACTGCATCAGTAATGGCCAGTGATGTGCTCAAAGCAGTTCCACAAGTAATTAGCCATCTATAGAAGTATAAGAATTAACCAAAATAACGGAACCCAGAAACAAAAATGGGTTCCGTTATTCTAAAAGAAAAGGTTCTAACCTTCTACAGTTACCTCAGAATTATCACCCGAGGCTGGTTGATCTTTATTTTGTCCTGCACTTCCTTTTTTGCTATATTCTGCGGCTTTTTCTTGGGTCATTTTAATTAATTCATCCGCCCGTGCTCTGGCTTCTGCTGCTGCTGCTTCTGCTTTGATTCTGGCTGTTTCAGCTTTTTCGACCGCTTTGTCTTTTAACTCGATGCTTCTGTCATGAATCAAAGTACGGGTCTCTTCGCCAGATTGAGGTGCAAGTAATAAAGCAGCTATTCCACCAACTACTCCACCTACAATAAATCCAACAAGGAATGCAACAAATTCATTTTCTCTTTCTGCCATGATATTTCTCCTTTTAAGTTATCTGTAATTATCGTTTTCCGGTAAAGCGGAATATTTCAGTCATCCGTTGAATAACTGCAACAACTTCATTCAATTTTATAACGGGTTCTACAAGATTATCACTTAGGAATTTTGAAGTGCCACGAAGATTGCTAATTGTTTCATTTGTGGAATTGAGGATGGGTTTTACTTCATTTTCAAGGAGGTTGGTTAATCGAGCTACTTGAACAATGAGAATGGTTAATGCTAAACCGGTAAGCATAGATTCCAAAGCCATTAAAATGATGAAGACATCTCTAACTCGGGCAACGGTTTCGTTAGAAGTTAATTCTGGATTGAGCAGGAAATAGAAACCAATAACAAGTAGGCAGAGACTAAAGATTACAATTATCCCTAACCCAATAACAATTAGACGTTGCCTACGAAGTTCTTTGGGATCGGGAATAGAGCTCGTAGTTATTGGTAGATTTTCGTTCGTCCCATTATCCATTGATAATTATTATACCATAGAGCTAAGTACGAATATTAGGATAAATAATATAAGATATAGGTAAATAATCAAGAATAATTGATTCATTAAGAATCTGCTTGACAAAAACCACAGTATTTATATAATTATTGTTAGAAACGGAAGAAATATCGTAATCATATGTATGAAATAGACAATACAGACAAGAAAATAATAGATTTATTGATGGAAAATGGTCGAATGCAGGCATCTGAGGTAGCCAGGCGGATTGGGGAAATTTCCGAAAGGGTTATTCGTTATAGGATCGAACGTATTGTTAAAGAGGGTTTTATTCAAATCAGTGCAATTATTAATCCAAAATCACTTGGATATAGCGTTACTGCAGATGTATTTCTGGAAGTAGAGTCAGGTGCTATCTTCGAAGTGGCTAATAAAGCAACTGAATATGGTTGCGTGAGTTATGTGGCTTGCTCGATTGGGGAAAGAGATATAAGCATTCAAGTCGTTGGCCATGATACGACTGAAGTATATCAATTTGTGACCAATGTGATTGGAAAAATTTCCGGTGTTAGGAAAACAACAACATCAATCGTGCCTCTAGTATTAAAAGATGTATATCAATGGAAGATTCCCGAATCTGATTGTGTGCCTGATTTTAATGAAATACAAACATTGAACAAGGAGAATATTGATGGAAGTAATCCGACCTAAAAGCAAGGAATTGCAAGCTAGGGCATTCAAATCAATTCCCTTGGGAGTTAATTCTAATTTCAGGTATTGGGGAATAGATATCACTCCTTATGTAGATAAAGCCAAAGGGGCTTACCTCTGGGACGCAGATGGCAACCGTTATATAGATTATCGCATGGCATTTGGTCCAATTATCCTTGGACATGCATATGATGAAGTTAACAACAGAGTCCATAAGGAAATTGATCGGGCGGTTTTATGTGCGATGACTAACGAATTGGAACTTGAATTAGCCGAAATGATCATCGCTATGTGCCCATGTGTGGAAATGGTCAGGCTTGCATGCTCCGGAACAGAAGCGACTATGCATGCGTTGAGAGTTGCCCGAGCATATACTGGTCGTGAAACGATAATCAAGTTTGAGGGAATGTACCATGGTTTCCTAGACTATACATTATTCTCAACTTATTCACCCGTAGAAGCGTATGGGAATATCAACAATCCTGTAGTAATTCCATCTAGTTCCGGCATTCCAAAATCTCTTAATGATCTTATCATCACACTGCCCTTCAACAACTTTGAGGTTTTACATAATGTGCTAAGGAGAAGTGGAAACGACATTGCAGCAATCATTGCTGAACCTTGTTTGGGGAATTGCGCTGCAATCGAACCAATCCCAGGGTTTCTGGAATTTATCAGGGATAAATGTACTGAGTATGGAATTGTATTTATCCTGGATGAGGTTAAAACAGGCTTCCGGATTGCACGAGGGGGTGCCCAAGAGTTTTATCATATCAAACCTGATTTGGCTACTTATGCCAAAGCGCTTGGCAATGGATTTCCAATAGCTGCATTTGGGGGCAAGAAAGATATTATGAGCATAATTGGGAAAGGAGTCGCTCAAGGTGGTACGTATAATAATAACATGTCTGGAGTCGCGGCTGCTGTTGCTACGCTTAATATATTAAAAGAGAAACCAATTATCGAATCGATTGAATCGCGTGGTATAAAATTAATGCAAGGATTAAAAGATATATTTGCCCATGCTGGAATACCCGTAAGTGTTCATGGATATCCTGCCATGCTATCATTCGCTGTAGGAACCGATAAAGTGACTGGACAACGGGATTGGCAAGATACCGAGCGAGATTACTACCTGCGACTGGTGGAGTATGCAATTGATAGGGGTGTAATGCCCGATCATGATCCCAGAGAACCTTGGTTCCTATGCTATTCCCACTCGGATGAAGATATAGACCTAACATTGAATATAATGGCTGATGCAGTAAAATTCGTAAAAAGGTAGCGTGATTATCATTCAACTAAATATCGAGTTATAAGGTTTGGACGTGATGATTGAGTCGAAAAGGGCAGTGTGATTAAAACAAAGGATAACTCTATAAAGAAATATATGATTGGTAAAACCCAATCTAATGGAACTAAGATTCCAATAGAAAACTTTGTCCATAAAATGGGGTTAATTAATAATGGTACATCGAAAATAGCTATTGCTTCAGGAAATTCATCAAATAATGGAAACATATTAATGAATTTCCTAATTATAGGTCCACAGCTTGTAAAATATTTACTAAGAATGAAGCTGTCAATGAAGGAGTATCGGAAAGTTGATGAGAAAGGAGGAATTACTATAAATATATAGGTTTATTCATTGGCTCCATAATGGGAAAGACTTGTAGAGATATTAATTAATTATACAGAAGGAGGATGAATAAAGATGTCCGATCAAATGGCTTTTGCTCGAAAAGCAAGCGGTCTTGTACGTGGATTATCATTTATGGACGCATTTGGTGTGGGTTTTATGAACCAGGGATTGACACCGAGTATGTGGGTAATGATAAGTTTCGGTTTGGGGGTATATACTGGTGGAAACTTGATTTATGCAACTTTAATATCTGCACTGCTTTGTGGAATTGGTTTTTCACTTGTATGGGGAATTCTTGGCGGTTCTATGCCACGATCCGGCGGTGAATATATCTATAACTCAAGAATTATTCACCCTGTGATTGGGATCGCAGAGTCTTTCGGTAATGCTTTTGTTTGGATCATGTGGATTTTTGTCTTAGCACCATGGACAATTGATCCCGGATTAGTCATGATGTTTCAATTTTTAGGATTTCAGTCTGCAGCAGATGTAGTGACGCAACCTGCATACGTATTTTTAATTTCAAGCTTAGTGAGTGTGATCGCTTTATTATTTGTGGTGTTTGGGATGAAAGTTTTCGCATCAGTCCAAAAAGTGATCATGGTTCTGGGTATTCTCGGATGTACTGTGATCTTGTTAGTTTTTACATTCACATCTCATGATGCCTTCATACAAGCCTGGAATAACCTGGCTGTCCAATATGGCTCTTTGGATTATGATGCTTTCCTGACCACTGCACGAACAACCATCGAAGGATCAGGCGATGTTCTTCCTATAACTTGGAATTGGTTTGACACCTTTGGAGTGATGGTCGCAGGTTCTTGGCTGTTTGCATATTCCTATTGCATCACATTTATTGCTGGCGAAGTAAAGCGACCCGACAAAACGATCATACTGGCGAACTTATCTGCCATCCTTGTGCCAGCTTTCTTTATGACCTGGCTTGGGATTGTTCTATATCGTTCAGTTGGGTTTGAATTCCTATCTGCTACAGCTTGGGTGGATAATGGTGGCGAAATGTTAGCTGGTTATACATTCCCGTGGTCACCTAATTTTGTCGGATTGGCAGCTGTAGTAGTACCGACAAATACAATAATACTTTTTTTGATGTCTATGTCATTCATAGTTTTCAACCTATGGTGGGTTGCTCTCTCATACCTCGCCTTCCCCCGTATTTTGTTTGCCTGGGGAATGGACAGGATGGGTCCCAAGTGGTTTGCAGATATTGATTATCGATGGGCATCACCTGTAAAGAACCACATCCTTTGCTTCATACTTGGTGAAATTGGAATCTTCTTATTTGCATTCTATGGAGATCCAATGGAATCACTTTCCGTAACGGGTATGGAGATCGTGTCGGTTTTTGGTATTACAGCTATTGCAGCTGCTATATTCCCATTTTCAAGGCGAGCTCGGCAAATATGGGATTCCTCTCCTTACAAAAAATGGAATATACTGGGAATTCCCGTGGTCACACTTGCTGCCATTGTGAATCTAATATATTTAGGAATTCTTTTCTACTTCTTCTTCTTTATGGCGGAAATGGGAGAACAGGAGCTCGTGAAGGGATCTATGATTTTATATAGTGTAATTTGGCTATTAGGAATCCTCTGGTACTTCTATTGGAAGAATCGCAACAAGCAGGTTGGTGTTGATATCAGTATGACATTTGGAGAATTACCTCCTGATTAGAAGTATAAATATTGAAGGACGAAGGGCATCCCTTCGTCCTTCAATTATAAATATTTATTGAGGAGCATCGGATGAGTAAAGCGGTAAAAATATTCTTTGTGACCGATATTCATGGCTCTAATTTATGTTATCGAAAATATTTAAATGCGCTAAAGGTCTACAATGTGGATGTTGGAATACTTCTAGGCGATCTGACTGGTAAGGTACTCATCCCATTAGTTGAGAAAGCGGGAGGTGGATGGGAAACGACATTAATGGGCACTCATCAAGAAATATCAACCCAGGAAGAGCTGGATAAACTAAAAAAGACCATCGAGATGATGGGATATTATTGGGTACACCAGACACTTGATGAATTTCATGAATTTAAAGCTGATCCTCTAAAAGTTGATGCATTATTCAAGGAATTAATGATGAGCCGATTATGTGAATGGATTGACCTCGCTGATGAGCGTTTAGCTGGAACAAGTTATAAGGTCTATATGGCGCCTGGCAACGATGACCATTTTGAGGTCGATCAGATAATTTCAGATTCGAAGGTAATAGTAAATTGCAATAATAAAAATGTAATGTTGGGTGATCACGAAATGATCACTTTCTGTTGGGCAAACCCAACTCCATGGAACACTCCACGTGAAAAAACCGATGAAGAATTAGAGCCGATGTTGGAAGAACTGATCGCCAGAGTGAGGGATAAATCAAACGCGATTTTTAACTTCCATGCACCTCCGTATGGTTTCGCACTGGACCTGGCACCCGAATTATCTAAGGATCTTATACAGGCAGCAGACCGGAAAATCCATGTCGGTAGTCGCGCGGTTGCGAAGATGATAGAAAAGTATCAACCCTTGATAGGACTACATGGACATATCCATGAATCACGTGGTGCCCAAAAAATAAAACGTACCTTGATCATCAACCCTGGTAGTGAGTATTCTGAAGGAATATTAAAAGGTGCGATGATCGTACTAGAAAAAGGCAAAGTCAAAGATTATGTCTTCACTTCTGGATAGGAGATAAGAGCATGTTACCGGTAAAAAAGTTCCGTTTACCCAAAGATATACCTTTAGAAGAGTATCCTAAACCAGAAGAATATCTTGATGAGGCTCGCAAATTAACTAATGCAGCTCAAAAAGAAGGATTGATCTTACGGGTTATGGGACCCATCGCCTTACATTTTTATTTTCCCAATCATATTGATCTATATCGACGAATGGAACGCCTAGGGGATCGGGTATTTACTGATATTGATTATGCCTCATATGGAAAAAATCGAGGAAAAATCGTTCCATTTTTTGAAAAACAGGGATATGAATTAGAAAAACGTGCAGCAATGATGAGTGGAGGTATGCGCCATATCTACTTTGGGGAGCGAATTCCGATGATCGATGTATTTTTTGATAAACTGGACTATAACCACCCCATAAACTATCAGGGACGACTGGAGTTACACCCTTACTGTGTATCACTCACTGATTTGTTATTACAGAAACTTCAAATTGTAAAAATTAATGACAAAGATTTGAAGGATGCCATGCTACTTCTTTTAGCAGCAGAAGTTGGCGAAGAAGATAATAATAAGATCAATTTAAAGTACGTCGCAAAAATTATGTCGGAAGATTGGGGATTTTATTACACTTCGGTAATGAATCTAAATAAATTACAAGCAGCGATTTATGGTGTACCTGCTCTATCAGAGCAAGATCGTTTACTAATAAAACAAAAAGCGGAAACGATAATTAGAATAATTGAAATCACGCCAAAATCAGGTAAATGGAAAGGCCGTGCAAAAACAGGCACTAGTAAGATTTGGTATAAGGAAGTCTCCGATTGGGAATAAAAAAAAAGGAAAAAATATGGATAAAAGATATGACGGGGCGATTGCCTTCGCTCAACGTTGGATTGATATTATTCATAAATCTAAAGTAACTGAAGACGAAGCACAAGCGATTATAGAAGAATCAAAATATAACTTTGCTGAGCATTTTAATCGTGGCTGGCTAAATTACCGGAAGTCCGTTACTGAAGCTGGTGACTGGGCATCTGTTGAATGGACCGGGTCGGGCGCGATCTTTAAGGATGTGTTAGGACGAGAATATATTGACTGCCTGGGTGGCTATGGGATGATGGACCTTGGATGGTGCAATCCTGAGGTGATCGATAATGTAAAAGCTCAATTGATCCGGTCTCCAATGCCGAGCCAGGAGTTAATCGACCCATTGCGAGGCGTATTAGCTCGCTTATTGGCCATGATAGCCCCTGGTGATATTAAATATAGCTTTTTTGCTGCCAGTGGTACGGAAGCCATTGAAGGAGCGATAAAATTGGCAAAAATGTATACCCATAAGGATGGTTTTATTGCTGCCTTACAAGCATTCCATGGAAAGACCATGGGTTCACTAAGTATGCTGGGCAAATCAGATTACCGCACTCCAGTTGGAGTGTTATATGGGGGTCCTGTATTTCATGTCCCGTTTGGAGATGCGGATGCCGTTGAAAAGCAATTAGAAATATCGCAGAAAGTTGGCATTGATATAGCAGCTGTTTTGATGGAACCAATCCAGGGTGAAGCCGGCGCGATCGTTCCACCGGATAATTTTTGGCCACGTTTGCGAGAGATGACAAAACATTATGGCGTCTTATTGATTGCTGATGAAGTACAAACCGGTTTTGGTCGCACAGGAAAACTATGGGGTGTCGATCATTGGGGAGTTGAACCGGATATCATCGCCCTGGCGAAGTCGTTAGGTGGTGGGATTATGCCTGTCAGTGCTTTTTGTTCGACTGAGGAAATCTGGCAATGTATGATGTATCCAAATCCTTTCATCCATACAACCACAACCGGCGGAGGTGCGTTGGCATGTAGTGCAGCTATTGCAGCCATTAATGTTACCTTACGCGATAAATTATGGGAACAAGCGGCAGCAAAAGGTGAATACATAATACCGAAATTACAAGATTTAGCTAACCAATACCCCCAAATTTATCATAGCATTACCGGAAAAGGCTTATTAATTGGGCAGCATTTTCATAATCCAGATGTAGGATACAAAGTGGCTGCTGGATTATTTAAACGTGGTGTTTTAGTGGCAGGTACCTTAACGAGCGCTCAGACCATTCGAATTGAACCACCCCTGGTAATTACGTATGAACAGATAGACAAAGTACTTAATCGATTAGAAGATACATTGAATGAAATTGGGAAGGCGTTATAGTCAATAATAATTGATTGAAAATATATAAGAACTAATATCTGATTCTTCTGGCAGTGTCGGATAGTGCAAAAATAATTAATATTAAATATAAATGGAAAGGAGTAATAGTTATGAAAGTATTATTAGTCGGAGTAGGTGGTGTGGGGGAGGCGATCGCTGTAATTTCTAAACCTAGAACCTGGGTTGAACAAATTGTTTTATCAGATTACAACGTTAAGCGCGCAAAAGAGGTGCAAGCCAAATTAGGTGATGACAAGCGGTTCCCAGTGGAAAAAGTAGATGCCAATAAACAGAAGGAAATTGAAGCGCTTGCCAAGAAATACAAGGTAGATCTAATCATGAATGCGTGTGATCCCTCATTTAACAAACCGATATTTGAAGCTGCATATAATTATGGATGTACTTATATGGATATGGCAATGACATTATCTGAACCACATCCAGATGATCCATTCCATAAATGTGGCATCAAACTCGGTGATTATCAATTTGAACGTGCTAAACTTTGGGAAGAAAAAGGTTTATTTGCGCTCGTTGGGTTAGGTGTCGAACCTGGCATGGCAGATATCTTCGCCCGGTATGCTCAAGATTATCTATTTGATGAAATTGAAGAAATAGGGATACGTGACGGAGCAAATCTTGAAGTGCGCGGATACGAATTTGCCCCGAACTTTTCTATATGGACTACTATTGAAGAATGCTTAAATCCACCAGTGATATGGGAAAAAGGAAAGGATTGGTTTACTACTGAGCCCTTTTCTGAACCCGAAATTTTCGAGTTCCCAGAGGATATTGGAAAAATAGAATTAGTGAATGTCGAACATGAGGAAGTACTGCTTATTCCTAGGTGGATAAAATGTAAGAGGGTTACATTTAAATATGGTTTAGGAGATAAATTTATTAGTGTTCTCAAGACATTACACATGCTTGGGCTAGATAATAAAGAGCCCATTAAGGTAAAAGATGTAATAGTTGCCCCCCGTGATGTAGTGGCTGCTTGCCTTCCTGATCCGGCGCACTTGGGAGATAGAATGTATGGCAAGACAAGTGCCGGAACATGGGTAAAAGGAATGAAGAATGGCAAGCCAAGGCAAGTGTATATATATCAGGTGGCAGACAACGAAGAGTGTATGCAAAAATGGGGATGTCAGGCTGTTGTAGCCCAAACAGCATTTAACGCTGTGATTGGATGGGAATTACTAAAAAGCGGAATATGGAAGGGTGTAGGAGTATTAGGTCCTGAAGCCCTTGATCCTATGCCATTTATGGAGAAAATGGCTGATTACGGTTTTCCATACGGTATTAAGGAAATGTAGTTTCAGAAAAATTATTAGTCTTCCTTGAATATTTATAAACAATCGAGAAGTACTAAATCGGTATTTCTTATTTGAGGAGAATATTATGGCTGGGCAGACAACAAGTATATTAACTGTTTCCGAAAAAAAGAAACTCAAGCGTGAGTTAACCCTACTGCCACTATTTGGATTAATATATTTTACTGTTTGTGGGGGGTCATTCGGCGCAGAACCAATGGTTGGTTGGTCAGGCCCTGGCTTGGCGATATTACTATTTATCCTTACTCCTTTATTCTTTAGTATTCCTAATATGCTTATGGTAAGAGAAATGCAGTCAATGATGCCCGTCGAGGGAGGTTACTATCATTGGCTTAAGCAAGCTTTTGGTCCGTTTGTTGGTTTCATGGGCGGATGGATGAATTGGGTTGTTTCTTGGGTCGATGTTTCGATCTATCCCGTGTTGGCTGCGTATTATCTTGGCTATTTTCTTCCTGCTCTTCGAACAGGTACTACGATTGGAGGCATAGAATTATCCAGTTCAGTATTATCTTTTATTGTGGCTGCAATTCTTATTTGGGCAGTGAGTTATTTGAATGTTAGAGGCGCTAAATTGTCTGGATTAGCGACTGACTGGATCGGCCTGGTTATGATGATTCCATTGATCATCATGTCAATCATGGGTATTATCGTTTGGATTAAAAGCGGGACGACGATACATCTTCCCTTTCTTCCTGGCGGAGAACCCGTAAATATGAGCAGCTTAACTGCCGCCTTAAGTACTGGTATCTATGTAGCAATGTGGAACTTTATGGGTTGGGAATTACCAACGGCTGCAGGTGATGAAATTGTAAATCCAAAAAAGACCTATCCGCTTGCTATGGTGCTTGTATTGGTTGCTGCAATCGCGACATATTCCATTCCAACACTTGCTGGACTCTACGGTGGAGCTGGGGAGGATGGAAAATATCAATTATGGGGCATTGAAGAATACAACAGTGGCGAAGGGATTGGTCCTGTATTGTCAGACTATGGAGTTTCAACCGAGCTATCCGAAAGCTGGGGAGTTGATCTGGCAAGTTCGGTGGGATGGGAATTCCCTGATATTGCGCATGCAATTGCCGATAAACTAGCCGGTCAGACCAACGGAACACTAGCAAAAGTTATGGGAGGTTTGGTTACAATATCTGCTGTGCTTAGCATGATTGGTTTATTCATAGGCAATGGTCTAGGGGGTACACGAATTCCATTTGCCTTGGCAGAAGATGGGATGATGCCTAAATTTATGATAAAAGTACACTCTAAATATGGCACCCCGTGGATTGCAATATTAATTTGTGCTGCGATATACTCGATATTTTCACTATCCGCTTTTGCGGCACTTGTGGTTATTGATGTGTTCCTTAATATGGTGGTATTAATGGTTGAATTTTTCGCTCTTTGGAAATTACGCATCACCAGACCGGAACTTCCCCGTGTGAAAGTACCCGGAGGTTATATTGGTTTGGTACTTATTACTTTACTCCCAGCGCTCATCATATCCCTTGCTATTTATTCAAACTACACCGAATCTGGGATGGATACAATTACCTGGGCATTAATCGCTATGGTAGTTGGGGCAATTTTATACTTCCCAATTAGAAAATGGGTAAAACCTGGTATTCCAGATGTTGATCCTTATGTATTAACCTCTGAATCAAAATGATATCTTAACCGGGCTTTTAATTTCAATTGCAGGCACGGTGTATTAATTTACATTATGGAAGGAAAATATAGGTAATAAAATGGATGATGCTAATAATTCAATCGAGCATATGTCACCGGTTTGGTCACGGATATTTTCTATTGAAGCAGACCATGCACAAGGTTGCTATATCTATGATGTAAGAGGTGATGTGTTTTTAGATTTTACCTGTGGCATTGGAGTGACGAACACAGGTCATTGCCATCCCCGCGTCGTTGAAGCCATACAGAAACAAGCAGGATTATTAATTCATGGTCAGGCGAATATTGTTTACCACAAACCAATGCTGGAATTAATCCAGGAATTGAAAACGATTGTAAATCCAGCGATCGATGGCTTTTTCTTCACAAATTCCGGTGCTGAAGCAATCGAGGGAGCGATAAAGCTTGCTCGTCATGCCACCGGGAGAACAAATGTTATTGTTTTCCAAGGAAGCTTTCATGGGCGGACTGTCGGTACTATGTCCTTAACAACCTCCAAAACTGTGTATCGTTCTGGTTACCAGCCGTTAATGGCAGGCGTCTTTGTAGCTCCTTATCCATATAGTTATCGGTATGGATGGAGTGATGAGCAGACATCAGAATGGTGCCTTGACGAGCTGGAATTCCTTTTCTTATCACAAACAGCTCCTAATGAAACTGCAGCTATATTAATTGAACCGGTGCTTGGAGAAGGAGGATATGTTGTACCTCCAGCAGGATTTTTAATCAAGTTACGCGAAATTTGCGATAAATATGGAATTCTTCTCATAATTGATGAGATACAATCCGGTTTTGGTAGGACAGGAAAGTGGTTTGCTCAAGAGCATTTTAATGTAACTCCAGACATTATTACAGTAGCCAAAGGTATTGCATCTGGTTTACCACTTTCAGGGGTTTTCAGCCGGCTAGAGCTGATGAAGAAATGGCAAACTGGTACGCATGGGGGAACTTATGGTGGGAATGCAGTTGCGTGTGCGGCTGGTGTGGCAACAATCAATGCCATGAAAGATGAAAAGATGCTGGAAAATGCTCGAATTAGGGGAGAGCAATTAATGAATCACCTACGACGGGCGCAACTTGATTTTCCTGTTATTGGCGATGTACGTGGCTTAGGACTCATGGTTGGCGTGGAATTCCGTACACCTGATCGAAAGCCCGATAAGGCAACGACTAAAGAAGTTGTTGCCGAGTGTTTCCAGAGAAAGTTGATGCTTCTCACTTGTGGAACCTATGATAATGTAATCCGCTGGATACCTCCTCTAATTGTCACCGAGGAAGAAATAGATCAGGCAGTAGGTATTTTTGTCGATGCTTTAAGCACGATTGTGAAGTAGATTAAACATGACATAACTAAGGCAATTTATGGCAATGATAGAACGAAAGCATTTAGAATATTTGCTTGATGTTGAAGAAAGACACTTCCATCAGGACCACCCAAAATCATACGAGTTATATCAGCGCGCAAGAAAAAGTCTACAAGGGGGCGTGCCCATGCTGTGGATGATCCGTTGGGCTGGTACCTTCCCGATTTTTGTAAAAGGAGGGAAGGGTGCGCATTTTGTTGATGTTGATGGGATTGAATATATAGATTTCTGCCTAGGTGACACGGGTGCTATGACTGGTCATGCGCCTGACAAAACCATCCAAGCAGTAATTAATCAGATTAAAAAGGGGATTACGTATATGCTTCCCACCGAAGATGTAATTTGGGTGGGAGAAGAGTTACAAAAAAGGTTTGGTTTACCTTATTGGCAATTTACGCTGACAGCAACTGACGCTAACCGGTTCGCTATCCGAATGGCACGAGAGATTACTCAAAGAAAGTATGTACTGGTCTATAATTACTGCTATCACGGAACAGTGGATGAAGCATTTATCACCATCAATCCTGATGGACCCGGTCCTAGACGTGGCAACCTGGGACCGCCGGTAAATCCAGTTGAAACAACCAAAGTCATTGAGTTCAATGATATTGGCGCATTAAAGAGGGCTTTATCTGATGGCGATGTAGCTTGTGTGCTTGCTGAACCAGTGATGACGAATATTGGGATTATTCATCCTGATCCTGGTTACCACGATGCCCTCAGAAACATCACGAACGAAACTGGCACTATCCTAATCATAGATGAAACCCATACAATTTGTTCGGGTCCAGGTGGGTATACCGGTAAGTTTGCACTGAAACCAGATATGTTAACCCTTGGCAAGCCGCTTGCTGGTGGTGTACCGGCAGCGATCTATGGTTATTCAAGCGAAATAGCTGAAAGATTCCATGCAAGATTAAATCTTGAAGATTCGGACGTGGGAGGAATCGGTGGAACGCTAGCTGGAAATGCACTTTCCATTGCTGCCATGCGCGCAACCCTCGAGCATGTGCTAACAGAATCAGCGTATGAAAAAGCAATTGATCTGTCCATCCGATTTGCACATGGAGTTGAATCCATAATTGAAGAATTTGATTTACCATGGATTGTCAGGAGATTAGGTTGTCGGAGTGAGTATTGGTTTCGAAAAACATCGCCTCGAAACGGTGGAGAGGCATTTGCAGCAATCGATAGTGAATTGGATCGTTATATGCATTTGTTTTCCCTTAATCGCGGCATCTTAATGACCCCATTTCACAACATGGCCTTAATTGCTCCGGATGCAACAGAAACAGATGTTGATTATCACACCAAAGTGTTCCGAGATGCAGTAGTTAGTCTGATAGGAAAATAATGAGGTGATACTGATAGTGGCTAATAGTTCACAAGAATATTCTTTAAAAGTTTGGAGGGTAAATCTTAAAGAAAAATCATTTACTCTAGAAGATGTACCATCTGATTGGGAGCGGTTAGGTGGACGTGGGCTGATTGCTAGAATACTATTAGATGAAGTTGAACCAACATGTGAACCATTAGGACCTAAGAACAAATTGCTCTTTGCTCCTGGATTGCTCGTAGGTCATATGTTATCCAGTTGTGATAGAGTTTCCATTGGGGGAAAAAGCCCATTAACCGGAGGAGTTAAAGAAGCCAATGCTGGTGGAACGACAGGACTACAACTGGCATACTTGGGTATCAAGGCTCTGATCTTAGAAGATAAGCCTATCGATGATACATGGTATGTATTATATATAAACACCGATGGGGTTAAATTTGAGTCAGCTGAAGGACTTGTTGGACTTGGAGTATACGACTGTACTAGAAACATTATTGAAAAATACGGAGAAAAGATAGCTGTTGCACTAATTGGTAGGGGCGGAGAACTGCAGTTATCTTCAGCTGGGATTCAAAATCTTGATAAAGAATATGTCCCATCAAGAATTGCAGCACGGGGAGGATTAGGCGCAGTGATGGGTTCTAAGAAAATTAAAGCTATTGTTATCGATGCCAAAGAAGGTCAAAAACCACCAATAGCCCATCCTGAAGTATATCGTTCAGCCCAAAAGCTATTCACAAAAGCATTGATGGATGCCCCGCAAACAAGTGTGTATAGAGATTATGGAACAGCTGCAATGTCTCGAATGACCTATGGATTCGGAGCATTACCAACCAGGAACTTTTCAAGCGGTCAATTTGAAAATGTTGAGACCATTAGTGGTGAATATATGCGGGACATAATTCTGAAGCGCGGTGGTGATGGAGAGCCAACACATGCTTGTATGCCTGGTTGTACAATACGCTGCTCTAATAATTTCCCCGATTCCAATGGGGAATCATTGGTTTCACCTCTTGAATATGAGACCATTGGCTTGATGGGTTCAAATCTAGGAATAGATAATTTGGATGTGATAGCAAAACTCAATTGGATGGTCAATGATTTGGGCCTCGATTCTATTGAAATTGGAGCGTCATTGGGTGTGGCTGCTAAAGCCGACTTGATGAAATACGGCGATGGTGAACGTGCCATGCAATTAATTGAAGAAATCCGCCAAAATACTCCTTTAGGAAGGCTATTAGGAAGTGGAGCTACTATTACTGGAAAAGTTCTTGGAGTTGAACAAGTGCCTGCGGTTAAAGGACAGGCGATGTCAGCATACGAGCCTAGGGCTATCAAAGGGACTGGTGTCACTTATGCCACATCTCCACAAGGTGCTGATCATACATCAGGATTAACCATTAGGGCAAAAATTAACCATCTTGACCCCATTGGTCAAGCTGCGTTATCACGAGCAGTACAGATAAACATGGCTGGATATGATGCTCTTGGCGCTTGTATATTTACAGGACCCGGGTTTACAGCAATACCGGAATCTATTAGGGATTTATTAAATTCACGATACAGCTGGGATGTAGACGCTGATATTTTGCAAGTCTTAGGAAAAGAAGTCTTGAAATTGGAACATGAGTTTAACAAACGCGCAGGATTTACCAATGCAGATGATCGTTTACCTGAATGGATGACCAGAGAGCCACTACCACCAAATAATTCTGTGTTTGATGTGCCAGCAGCAGATCTAGATGGGCTTTATGATTGGTGAACGAGTTCATTTGTGTCAATTGAATATCTATAAGTAATTATAGGATTATTAAGTAGATTTATCCGCCAGGTACAACCCTGACGGATTGTTTTTCCATCATTTCTTAATATTGACTCTATTTGATAGAATTTTTGAGTAAATCTATAAAACCAAATAATGCTAACGCGAACTATGCGTTAAAAAGAAGACTATAATTCAAACCTAGGAATAGCCAATGGACTCACAAGAATTATATAATCATCTTGAAAAATTAAGGCAAGAGATTAATTTCCACAACTATCGCTATCATGTGCTAGATTCCCCCATAATTAGCGATGTTGAATACGATCGTCTTATTGTTGAACTTAAAGAGATAGAGTCGAAGCACCCGGATTGGGTTACTCCTGATTCACCCTCACAACGTGCTGGTGCAGCTCCTCTTGAAAAATTCTCTAAAATACAACACCCAAAACCAATTCTCAGCCTGGCAAATGCATTTAATGCGGATGACGTTGTTGCTTGGTTTGACCGCATAACCAGATTAAATAGTCGAGCCGAAGAAACTAGCTTTGTTGTTGAGCCCAAAATTGATGGATTAACCGTTATTCTCCATTATGAGAATGGTGTTTTTATGCAAGGTGCCACTCGTGGGGATGGGGTTGTAGGAGAGGATATAACATCTAATTTAAAGACTGTTCGGACATTACCATTAAATATTCCCATAGATCCAAAAGGACGCAGGCCTCCCAACGAGTTAATAATTCGAGGTGAAGCATTTATCACAATTGAAGATTTTGAGAAATTAAATCAACGTTTGGAAGCAGCTGGCGAGAAGACATATCAAAATCCAAGGAATACCGCAGCTGGGTCATTACGCCAGCTTGACCCTGGACTTACAGCAAAACGACCATTAACTATCCTTGTATATGCTATTATTTCTGAAGATAATGGATTACCTACAACCCAATTCGAACGTTTGCGATTATTAAGTGATTTAGGATTCCCCGTACCTGATGCAAAAATGTGTAACTCAATAATAGAAACAATCGATGCGTATAACCAATATCTAGATTCCCGTGATGAGCTTGCATATGAAGCAGATGGCGTTGTAATTAAGATAAACGATTTACCATTGGCAGATCAACTTGGTATTGTTGGTAAAGATCCGCGCGGGGCGATTGCGTATAAATTTCCAGCACGAGAAGTGACAACAAAATTACTAGATATTGGGGTTAGTGTTGGCCGTACGGGGGTATTAACACCATTTGCAGTTCTCCATCCTGTTGAGGTGGGTGGCGTAAACGTAAAACAGGCGACATTGCATAATTTTGACTACATATTGGAAAAAGATATTCGAATTGGAGATAGGGTGGCAATTAAAAGGGCAGGCGATGTTATTCCTTATGTCATTGGACCGATTTCAGATTTACGGAATGGTGATGAGGTAATATTTGTACCTCCTAATGTGTGTCCTACCTGTGCTCAACCCGTTGAGCATCTCGAGGGAGAGGTAGCTTGGTATTGTGTAAATAATTCATGCCCAGCACAATTGATCCGAAACCTGGAACATTTCGCATCACGAAGCGCAATGGATATTAACGGTCTTGGAATTAAAATAGTTGAGCAGTTAGTTGTCGATGGATTGGTAAAGGATGTTTCTGATATCTATTCATTACAACGAAATAAACTACTCGATTTGGATGGATTTGCCGAAAAAAAGGTAGATAATCTTTTAGAAGCCATTATGGAATCGAAGAAGAGAAAACTAGACAGACTTATTCTCGCTCTTGGGATTCGTGGAGTTGGAGAAGTTTTAGCATCTGATCTGGCTAATAATTACTCCGATTTGGATACATTGGCTGATGCTTCCATAAGCGATTTACAAAAAATAGAGGGTGTGGGTCCCAATATTGCTCAATCAATTGTGGATTGGTTTAGCAGACAAACAAATCGAAATGTGTTAAATAAACTAAGACAAGTTGAAGTGTGGCCGCATGAAAAGTCAACTGTTTTACAGATAAAAGAAAAGCCAAGGTTATCCGGAATGACTTTTGTAATCACTGGAACAGTACCTGGATTTGCTCGCGATGAAGTAAAGCACCAGATTGAAGAGAATGGTGGTAAAGTCACCGATTCTATAAGTAAAAATACT